>JAABUJ010002312.1_pt1 | contig 24092 bp, 16 predicted proteins | sample 5559131 | NCBI WGS metagenome assembly JAABUJ01 (sample SAMN10711875, study PRJNA513366) | rock metagenome | isolation source: Antarctica rocks | place: Antarctica: Victoria Land, Mt New Zealand nord | collected 2016-01-07
TGGGTTGCATCAGTCCCTGGACCGCTGAAAGACCCCGGGTGATGATGTATATATTTCGCCCCTGGATATGGTCAGGAAGGCACCTTAGAGCCTGACTGATTGCTGACAATTCGGCTGTGTAGGGATTAGGGTTAGGGTTAGTACCCAATATCAACGCTCTCTGGATAGCAAAGATGGGGCTCATTATGACTAAGCACGCGTAACTCCACAGTGATGACGTAAGTAGAAGCCTTTAGCGAACATTGCCCCTGACGCTAAAACTTTGGCCAGGAACAGTAAGGTACAAGGTATTACTATTATTAGTCAGCAATGCCGGATCTGTAGAGGCATCGTAAGATGTAATCTCCCATTATTAATCTGATAATCATCGTTGACCTGCAGCCTTTCTCTACCTTCCACTCGATATCCTCGTCTCCTACACCTCTTCAATTCCGTCGACCTACTTCCCGATCCAAGCTGTACTGTATCGTCGAGTGCGGTCCAGTCATCTGGAACTAGAGATTTGGTTGAGCGAGTATCAGCATTATTAAGATTGTGGCTGTGGCTGGCGCCAGGAAGAGGGCACAACGTAGCCTGATTGCATCTCACCGTTGTTACAAGCAGGCAGTCCTACTGAGAACGGCGTCTCCCCACCTTTTCTCTTCGGCATCATCAAATTTACGCTTTGCGAATCCGACTGCCGTTGACCTCATCGGCTTTCGGACAAGGGAAGGAACGCGACCGATCACCGCTCGTTAGTGCCGTTAGGGAAAAGTTTATTACCCTTCGTTACCAGCACCTTCTCCTTCCGAGGCGCCTCGACACACTTCTGTTATTATTCATTTCTCTCCTCTCACAGATCTCACCTCCTCCTCTGCGCGAGTCTCGTTGTGGGACATCAGTTCAGCTTAATACGGCCGAGGCGACGTGGTCTCTCTACGAATGTTGGTCTTGTTGGTCTTAATCAAAATAAGACTCGAGACCGCTTCGCCTCAATCGCAAGACTACCTTACAACATAAATCCCGACGGAATCAATTGACGCGTGATTGATCTTGATCAATCTTAATTGAACCACTGTCTCAGTCCAATAGGACCTACTCATCTGACGCTGTTCACAATGCCTCGACGACCCGCAAACCCGTTCGCCATTCCTGTGCCTACTCACTCGCCCTCCCTTTCCGTGTCAAACGAGAAGGGTGGGAACTCTCGTCGTTCATCCGTCACGAAAGTCACCAAAATCGCATCGTTCTTCTCGACATCTCCAAAGGCGAGAGAGCCACAATCGGCGACCTCAGCCCTGCTCGCAGCCGCACATTATCAGGGAACACCACTCAACTCACCGTCGCTGTCACTACCCACTATCTCTCTTACGACTGCAACCGGCGGCACTACCAACACGGATGAACCGCCGACCACGCTCTTCCAGCCACCTTCTCCAGCCGAGGCCAGACGGATAGCCAGACAAAATGCCCAATTCGGGCCGTTGGGGAGCCAGAGTCACCGATATACGAGTCGATTCCAAGGTGGTGATCCAGAGCCAGTCATGGACGAGCCGCCTTACTACTACCTCCTCACAACCTACATCAGCTATCTGATCCTCATCGTTTTCGGCCACGTTCGAGACTTTTTTGGCAAACGTTTTCGGGAAGAACACTACCGACATCTCCAGGCCATGGACGGATATGCTCCACTGAATAGCGATTTCGACAATTTCTACGTCCGTCGCTTGAAAATGCGGATCAACGATTGCTTCTCGAGACCCGTCACTGGTGTACCGGGACGGTACATTACCCTTGTTGATCGCAAATCTGACGACCATAACTTGCATTTTCAGCTCACGGGTACAACAACGGAAACCCTGAACATGAGCTCTTACAATTACCTCGGGTTTGCACAATCCGAAGGTCCTTGTGCGGATGCTGTGGAAGAGGCGGTGAAGAAGTACGGGATGACTACGGCCAGTCCTCGAGGCGACGCTGGCACCTCTGATCTACATGTTGAAGTGGAGGATCTTATCGCCAAGTTTGTTGGTAAACCTGCCGCAATGGTCTTCTCAATGGGTTTCGGGACCAACGCAACGGCTTTCCCAGCCTTGGTCGGGAAGGGTTGTCTCATCATCTCTGACGAGTTGAACCACGCATCCATCCGATTCGGTGCTCGTTTGTCCGGCGCGATGATTGAGATGTTCAAACACAACGACGTCAAGGACTTGGAGAGACTCCTGCGTGAGGTGATCTCACAGGGCCAGCCGCGCACCCACCGTCCATGGAAGAAGATCTTGGTGGTGCTAGAGGGTCTTTACTCTATGGAGGGCTCTATGTGCAATCTTCCGGGCATCGTTGCGTTGAAGAGAAAGTACAAATTCAACCTCTTTGTCGACGAGGCGCACTCGGTCGGAGCGCTTGGACCGAAAGGAAGAGGTGTATGCGATTACTTCGGCATTGACACGTCTGAAGTCGACATTCTCATGGGCACTTTAACCAAGTCTTTCGGTGCTAACGGGGGCTACATCGCAGGTGACAAAGCCATCATCGAAAAGCTACGTACCACAAATGCCGGAACCATATTCGGAGAGTCTCCTACCCCCCCGGTCCTGGCCCAGATCTCCAGCGCGTTGCGATGCATTACCGGAGAGATCAGTCCTGGACAAGGAGAGGAACGTCTGCAGCGTCTGGCATTCAACTCGCGTTATCTGCGCCTCGGATTGAAACGACTAGGCTTCATCGTTTACGGTCACGATGATTCTCCAATCATTCCTCTACTCCTCTACAACCCTGCCAAAATGCCTGCCTTCTCGCACGAGATGTTGAAGCGCAAGATCTCCGTGGTTGTGGTTGGTTATCCCGCAACTCCTCTTGTGTCGTCGAGGGCGAGATTCTGCGTGTCTGCTGCACATACAAAGGACGACCTCGACCGACTCCTTTCGGCATGCGATGAGATTGGTAGCGTCTTGCAACTCAAATTCTCCTCTGGTGTGGCCGGTGGCGCCGAGCCTTTACCGGAAGGTGTCACGCTGGAGATGGAGAAGGAGTGGAAACGGCAGGAGAAACTCGACGGGCAGGGTCAAATGATGGTCCAACCACCGAGATGGCGGTTGAACGAGGTGTTGAAACGAGGAGTGCAGGACGTCAAGATGCCTCTCCGCTGAGGTCGATGCCTCGATTCGATCCTTCGGCATCGTATAATTAGTTTGGTTCTTGCTTTTTGTGATCGGGCGCGGCTTTACGTCGCCGAATCTGCGAGGCCAGGCAAGGCTTCATCATGCACGAATGTCGAGGCCTCATCGGGACTCGATCTCGGCGCCCCATAGGAGTTTGCGAGTTGGGCTTCCGTCTCAGGTTATCGCGTTGTATCCATATCAGCATCCTGTCGTCGACGCTCCAGACCGCGATCCGGGCTGGACGTGTATATCACAGAAGCCACTCGTTACGACCTTCAAGCCTACACATTTCTTTTCTTGGCGGCGGGAGTGCTTTACCAGCATAAGGCGCTCAGGCGTTGGAGACTGCCCCTCAGTTACGCACAAAACGTCGTATGGTCTGCATCCATCAGACACGAACCTTTTATCAGCCTTCTTACACACCCTGTCGGACAGTGTGAATCGAGACAGGCGGTGTATCTGTTTTTGCATAGAGTTGCTGGATCGGTCAGCCGTGCGAAACGAGTACCTAATACGCTCTACTTGAGCCGCACGGTTTCTGTGCCCATATCCCGCGGGACCGTGTCAAGTGCCCTATTGTTTGCGCTTGAGCACCGAGATGGAGTCTTGTTAGACTAGATCAGCAGTATTGTGGTCCGTTCGTTCGTTTGTTGAACTTAGTTAGACTCGGCTGTTACAGTCAGAGAGACATGAGACTCAAGTCTCGAATGAGAATACCCTGCTCTCACATGATGATAACGTTACCTACTGTTCCTAGCTGTGATCGTTCCTTGTTCAGCATTTTACTCCGGTTTCCCTTCCCTCCCCTCTTTCGTCTACACTGGGTACCCAGCCCTCTAGAGCCCACGTCCCCAATCCCCTCTTTCCCCGCAAAGATTGTATAGGTACCTAACTCTGTACTCGCCTCCCAGTTCCGGAACTTCTAGCCCCTGGAGGAAATCTGGCCTCGCCTCCCAGTTCCTCAACTTCCCACCCCTGAAAACAGTTGGTCTCCAAGCCCGGGAGAAATTTGGCCTCCATGCCCTTTTTCCCCTACCATCCATGTCGCGCTCACCGATGCAGGCATCTCTTCTCATATCTCACGCCGCACACGTCAGATCAGCGACCTGGTACGTACGTACGTACATAGGTAACATGTAAGTATCAGAACTAGACATCTCACCCTTGAACCCCGCTGCCTCCAACTTACGTCCTGTATTTCGTCACGCACCATACCATCCCATCCCATGCCAAGCCAAGGGTGTCTAAGGTCCTAGCTATTGTGCGCGTGTATGCGATCAAGCTACCTAAGGTAGTTGTCGCGTTGCTCACTGGACAATAGGTTCCAGGGAGAGGGTTTGGTTTAGGTGTGGCGGAGCGGGGTGTGAGGGTGGGTGAGAGTGTGAGGGCGAGAGGAGACACGGGCGAATTGGGTATTTTATTGAATAGAAGGGAGGGAGGGGAAGAGGGGAAGAGGGAAGAGGGTTGGCGTCTATGTTTATGGTTACGTCTACTTCTACTTCCCCCGGCTCCGGTTTCAGCTTGGGCTTCGGACGCGCGGGCTTAGGGATGTGAGGGATATGAGAGAGAGAGTGAGGAGGGAGGGGGAAAATGGACGGAAAAGGGGACAGGAGTGAGGAAATGGGGAGACGGACGGACGGAGGGGGAGGAAGGGAAGCATATGGGAACTGTGAAGGTAGGGCGCGACTGATAAGGCCACGCTCGTCGCGGAACTACCGATATCGGACTGGATTCGTCCATTGCATTGCATGGCATTGCGTAAGGTCACTTGTCCCATGACAACAGAAGCAGAAGTACGATGTGGTCAGAGAGGTGATGGACTTGCTCGAAACCTAAATCTAGGTCTGAGTGATGGTCTTCCTACCTTACCCGCTTGACCCTCTCTCGCTCTCTAGCCATTCGTCCCGCTTTTCGTTCGCGCTGCTCCTTCGCGCTATCCTGAGAGTTGGCATGGAGGACGGCAAACACGCGTCGAGCCAGAAGGAAGGCTTGCGCCGTCAGCGAAGCGACGTTCGAAGGGCGTATAATTGACGCATCTATTAGCCTGCGTTCGTATTCTTTTCTTTTCTTTTCTCGTCTCGGGTCAGGTTAGGCGGTTCGCCGTTTCTCGTGAGAGTGGTTCTGTATAGACTGCTGGGGACTCTGATCGAACGGAGGAGGCTCCCTGGAAACCGGATTTAGGTGTACACCGAAGAATGGTGTCGCGAGATGCAATACAGCGTGGCACAACAGCTAAGGTCCCAGGGCTCTTGCTCGGCTCTTCTTGATCTCGCGGCTTCGGTTCGGAGCTGCGCCTTCTCTGGGTCGAGGGTGAGGGATGTGGAGTGTCGGATGCTTTTGTCGAACGTCCAGGCAGGTCGTCGAGCTTCTTGATTTCTTCGCAGTGCTTTCTACATGGCTGGATTGTAAAATTGTTATTCGCGATGACATCTAGCCAACGCTTGAGCCTCAGATGGTCAAAGCACTTGTGGTGCGATAAGGGCTATAGAGCCCAGTGCGACGTGAGGAGAAGACGTAAGGGGTCTGTCACCGGTGTATGTGGCCTCGACTGAGAGACGGCAAAGGGAATCGTCTCTCTTATTTCCGATGTCTCGATCCGCATCTTTGCCGTTGTTTTTGTCCCCAATTGAGCGGGAATGGTTGCTGATTCGTAAGTTGTGCCGTCTCGCGCGGATGAACGCCTCATCCATCGCCTACGAAGCCGTGGCTTCTCTTTAATAGAAGTCCTTCATAGAGAAGACCTTTCGGAAGATCTCAATACATTGCTCTTCAACCTCGAGAAATGAATATATCAAAGCTTCTGGGTTGATGGTCTTTGGAGTCTGTCCGGTCTTTTCAGCTTCAGATTCTCTCGGTCCCATTTCTTGTGAGATGCCTCGCTGGAAGTGAGGGCATCATCACTGGCAAACCGCGACTCAACCGCGTCACCGTCGACTGAGTGGCTGTCCTAATCTTTAGTGCTCCGCACCACGACAATTCCGAAAATAGGGGAGTGAGGCATGTCCCTCTTGTGTTAACAGCAAGTAGCCGCCGAACGTTCCACTCGACCATCATGACTTGCCCCTCAGACTCGGGAGTCTAAACCCTCCATCTCGAGGCGACTTTCGTTCGCCTCGTTTGCATCTCCTCGGTCTGTTTGAGGGGAAGGTAGACCTCCCTCCCATCCTTCTAGCCTCTTTTTCGCGAGGTCCACCACCGAGCGAGCGACAGTGTTGGTTAAGGCCACCTAAAGGTAGCGGCGAACCCTCGCCGGGCTTCTTCTTATGGCAAAAGCATGCCGCCCTGTCCGAGGGCTCATGGTTGCCAAGTCGAGAAATCCTGGAAGTAAGTTTATCCTTCCTGCTGTTCTGGTCTTTGCTTGACGTCACAATCCACCGTCTTTAACACGTCCCCGTCGCGGAGAAGTCTCGAGACATCGCTTTGTGTTTGCTGTCGAAGTGATGACTGCTAGATATCAGGGCATGCTGCCCTCGCGCTGGTCACTTCAACTGAGAAGGGGGTCAATAACTACACACCTCAGTCCTCTCCATTCGTCCTCTTGGTTGATTCCCAAGAAAACTAGAGATTTGTTTGGACGGCAGAAACAACTTGTATCGCTAGGGAAATGACACTAAAAGCGCCGGCCGCAGCGCTGAACAGGTCCCTCTAAGAGACTCTTCGGGCGTACACCGATGGGGTTTCGTCATTGACAACATCGCAGTCAGTTATCTTTTCGGACGCACAACGACTGATAGCCTCATCGATCATTTCCACTTGGAGAGCCGATTGCCCCTGATTGTTCAGATACTCTCGACTTTATCTGAAGATCCGACCAGGCTCGCTCAGCTTGCTTTATTGCAGTCACCATGACTGTTGAATCATTCTCGAAGAACACTGTTAGTAAGGAAAACAAACGTAAGCATCCTCCAGCCTCGGATACCAAGGCGCTTCCTCTGCTAGATTCTCTCTGACAATGTTCAGTTGTCGTTTTCAAACCATCAATGTTGCTCTCTTTATCGGTTTCTTCGAGACAATCGTTCATCCCTCCATTTAAACGTCTTTGAACGCTTGTGTAACGAGGCTTTCAAGTACTCAATGTACTACAGCCTAGTGGTCACATCAACAACCGTGTGGTCCACAAGCTGTGAAGGTTGACGAGGCGAATGAGGTTCTCGACGCAGCACTGACTTTCCGCCGCTTTATCCTCCAACTTTGACCAACTCCTGCCGGATTCGCAAAACATTACGAGAATCAAATAGCCGACACTCGAGAGAGTGACTGTTGCTGGTCAAAGTTTTTCAAGCTGCTTGGGACTCGACTTGTTCCGATGCGAGGCGTGGCTGGGTCCCCCGAGGGGGGACACCGGAGGCTTCATGATTCGTTCTCCTTCGCCGCGGTATGAGGTGCCAGTCTTCACCTTGGTAGCTTGAGGGCTTTTCTGCCCTGTACCCTCAGGTCTGCATAGACATTCGTCCGGAAGTCTTGCACCTCCTGGCCGAGATAGTCTCCAGGATCTCGTACTCACGGACCTTCCGTATTGCTTTTAGGCCTTCCATCTCCTGGGTCGGTATCGTTCGGTAGAGGAATGCGTGGGAGCAATATATCTTGTCGAAGGTCTGTACCTCTCTCAGGTACCCTTCTCGATCCTTTACACGCTGGCATGGCTCTAGGGCTGCCTGGTACGCATCCTTGTGCATTGACAGAAAATCTTTGGTCCGTGGGGTCAGGTCCCGCTTCAGCTTAGATTTGATTTCACCTCTCTGTGTTGAGGAGTGGAGAAGAATATCGGGACGCATTTCGTGAGAGGGCGTCCTTGGCGCCCTTGATACGAAGGCAGAGATTCTGATTTGTCAATGATTTGCTCCGTGACGCTCATCTCTCCCATCCACGTTCCGCCGTTCCTTATCTGCTGATCCTTTTTCTTTCTCTTGACTTCCCGTACACGATGACAATGTGACTTGCTTAGCCTGGCCATTCCGGTTCTCCTCCGCCTTACTGCCTGATGTGGTCATTATTGCCATTGGCTTCTCTTCTCTGTGAAGCTCGAGTTCCTTATCGAGCTTGTCCCGTCATGGGACAACTTCATTGCCCGCACGCCAGGCATCCGCAATCTCCGTATTTGCTCTTCTGCTCCTTCGGTTTTGTCGCTGGCAGCTGCCGCGGTGACTGCCTCGAGAGGAGTTCAGTCCACCTGTGCCAAGCCGAGCAAGTGGCACGGGCGACTAGAGGACCCGGTTGATTGAACATAGCTTTGGTAGCAACCCTTCCACCCCTCCCCCCTTCCACAACCTCCCCTTCAGGCGAAACCTATGGGCTTCCGCAGGGTATTTCGAATTGCGGTCCAATTGCCGCTCCTCGGTGTCGGTCCTACCAGTCCCTTTTGGCGCTTGTACCCGGTATTTGAGTAGGGCTAGCACCAGCCTGAGGCAGGCGACCACGAAAGCAGCGGCGGAAACCGCCAGGATCGCCCACTCTTTGGGGGAGGTTATCTCACCGTTGCTTCGGTATCTGAATACTTCTATTGCTGTTGATGATGGCGATGATGCTTTAGTCTGCCCGAAGATTTGTTGTGTTCTTTCAACTTGTCGATCTCAGTACGTTGATTTTAGAATTGACAACGCTCTAGAGACGTTCCGGCAATGTATGCCTAGTGACCCAATCTCCGGTGGCGTTCTCCCGGGCCTCCTGCCCCTTCTTGAGGGCTTTCTCCCTCTCCTTTATCTTGGCGGCTTTCGCGTCCCGCCTGTCCTTCCTGACATTTGCTCATATCCTTGGCAAGTGCCTCCTTCTCCTCCCGGAGTTTCTTCTTCTCCGCTTCCATGTCCACGGCGGCGATGTCCCGCCTGTCCTTTCTGATGGTCCCCCAGGAACTGATGGCCCCGGTTACCATCCCGGTCACCATAACAACCGCCGCCATCGCAAATGCCACCCATTCTTTGATGGAGATTAGGGCGGGGGATGCCCGGGCGGGGTGCGGGTGCAATTGGAGGGAGCGCCCATAATCGCTCGATGGTTCGGGGATTGCTTGGGCTCTGGCGGCTGTGATGGTGAAAAGCTGATGATGATGAAGGCCAGCACTGATTTTGCCGGGTAGTCTGTGCCAGAAATTCCAATTCTTTCTCCCTCTTTCCCTCTGCATTTGTTTACATTCCCCTTCCTCTGTGAACTGGCCACGATTCCTTCTGGCAGTCTGTGCCCCGAGCTCTATCGGTCTTTCACTCTTTTCCTCACATCGCCTGGTGCCTCTGTAATCAGCTGCTTATACTTGACGACAAGAGAGCGCAATGCACAAGGCACTCTGCGTCCCTCCCACCCCTGGGCTGGTCCCCAACCTCCAGCCGACGTCAACCGACTTCTAGGATTCGAAACTCTAAGCAAACTGACCGCTTCTCGGGCTCCCCGGAGATTGAGCGTCAGATTACTTGCAGCGCCGTTGAGTTTCTGTAATACCTTGAGAAACTCCTTGTTACGCCTGACAGTTTGGCTGAGATTTTCGTTAACTCGAGAGTCCCACTGATCCGCGTCTAGCAGACATGATGCAGAGAGGTTATAATCTTCTTGAGATTTGTGAGGACACCGCACGCCGAGTCGGGCGCTTCCTTCCAATCCGATGTATGCACGCTCGTTTGATCGATTCGGAATGATGCTTTAGTGAGAGGACATAGCAGAGTCTCCAATTCCTGGAGCCTTGATTATATGTTCGAGGTCAATCTGTCGGCGCAGAGACTGCTCTCGACAATCTCCACTGCAGCATCAAGATCGTGACGTTCGATATGGCGCTTGACACGCTTCACCACCTCTATGCAATCTTCTTCCATCGAGTTGGGCTTGATACTGATCACAACTGTGAGAGGTGTCTTTGTCGGCGGCACCACTAGAATGACGATGATCGCAGATCAAGCGTTCACGGATGTTGAAGTTTCATCATTCCATATTGCAAAGTGAATTTGAGATCAGAGCTTCTCAGGCGTATCTTGGCTGGCTTGGCAAGGATATATGCCTGCCAATTCCAGCAGCACCTTTTTGTTGGGTCGATAACTATCAGCAAATGAAGGCAGAAGCGATGACGGGACCATATCGTCTGTCCTTTTGATCAGTATTGATGACGAATCGCAGGTGGCTCCGAGAGTCGTCCTTCTTGAAACTGTCTCCTCCTACTGTGACGAATATTATCTCAACAACTATTTGTCGCCATTATGGGCATGAGTGGTCATTCCGCCCTCGCTGGGCCCTCCGCAGTCTGTACCCAGACCTCCATCTCTTACACCTTCTCCTCTTTTCGCTTATATTCTGGCTTTTCTTATATGATTCCTCGAATCCAGGGGCGATATGAAGAGCAGCGTTGGTGAGACCAATAATTCGAATGCCTGCGGAGTGATGATATGATGGTCCCATAAGCTTGGAGGGCTGCCTGATGAGAAGACTTGATTTTGATGAAATAGCAGAGTCATCGTGGCACCCATCAGGAATGCCTCCGCTAAGGTCTTACTCTCTGTCGGAGCAGCAGCGGAAGAAGGCCGAAGCGATATAAGGAGCAGCGCTGATAAGGCCGATAGTTAGGCTGCTTGCCGAGTGACGATATGATTGTCGTTCTCGGCTTGGAGAGCTCCCTGACGAGAAGACTTGGAGGGTCTTGATGATATAATGAGTTGGCGGAGTCGTCCACACTCGTGGCGCCTATCAAGGAGGCCTTCAGGAGATCTTACTCTCCGTCCCACCCAGCAGCGGGAGAAGGCCGACGCAATATGAGGAACTATATTATGAGACGCAGAGCACTGTTGTTGGTGTTTGGGCTGTGACATGATGACGATATCGTCGTCGCATCTGCCAGCTAGTCCTTTTCGGGTCGAGACTGTCCAACGGCACCGCTCAATGGGGCCCCCTTGGTACGGGAGGTGGAGGGTTTGGGGCCCCAAGGTAGCTCACTAAGCCTTGAGCTTGACAACACACTTCTTGGACCGGGTTGTTTTATTCCGTTGGGCGCAAATGAAGGAGGAGCACCCGGTGTGTATTGGAGCGGAGGATAGGCGATGGAGAGGGTCCAAAGAGGAATTGGTCAGCACCCAGGAGTAGCTGTGCGAGACATGGGCTATTTCGGTGGTCTTGATCAGGAGTCCTCCAGACTCATAATGGTTGTCCCCATCGAACGCAGTGATCCCCCATATGCGCCTTGATAGGGTCTGCGGAAAGCTAATAAGGCGGACCAAGTGCCTGGGAGACGAAGCTCTCCAGCAGTTGGGGCGGTGCAGGCGGCATCCCACGAACTTCATTTAGTGTATCAAATGTCTTTTCTGAAGATGTTTAATCATCTTTAGCACTAGATTCTTGTCTGCATTGCGTCTTGCTGGAAGGATGGAGGGTGAGAGCTTTTCGTGCATAAGGATATACGACCTGAGTCCTGTCCAGTTCCTGTCGTCGAGGGCTTCGTGAACAAGACGCAAAGGAGAACTGGCTCTTTCGCCTCGGAAGCTACAGCGCATTCTGCGCGGAAATAGGAGAGGAACGAAGGCAAAAGGCCGTCTGGTGACTCAACCCGCAGGGTAGCCGGATTAGGGCGCTGGTACATATCGAGGACGACTTTTCGTTCTCTATAGCAGTTGCCATGCAGGTACTCCGCGTACTGCGCAAGAGTTTGGTTTCGGGTGGCATACATTCGGATCCAGAAGCGTACCATCTCATGGTTGGTAGGAGGACTTAATCGAGCGGCGACTTCTTCGAGAACAACTGATGAATACATTGAGTATCGTGGTACTCTGCCGAGTGGCAGACTGTGTCGAGTCTGCCTGCGATGATGACTCTAATAACGAAAGCTAAGTTGAGTGATGAAAGTGCAATGTTGGCCTGTAGTCATGTGGACTGGGCGATCTCCAGAGTTTGAGAACACTGATTCCGAGGGAACTCCCCCCATGAATGGAGAGTATGGGGTGCAGTCGAAGTATCGAAAGCCGAAGTCTTGTGCTGAGCGTAGAGAAGAGTGTAGAAGAAAAGTCGCGATTGAACAGGCGGCACTGGGGAGAGCTCGACATCCATTAGGCTTCCCACAGGCGACGGTACCGAGCGTTGCGCTCCCTCTGAGGATTGCCTGAACTTAATCCGAGCGCCATGTTGTGTCGACCTGAGCTGGTATTCTCCACTTCTTCGACGCTGATGGGGAGGACGATCTAAATAGATCAGTCCAGCTCCAGGAAACCTAGGGCAGGCCGGAAGCAGATGGCGGAGCGCTCCATTCTTGGTCTCTTCCAGGGCTTCCGATATAACGTTGTAATCGATAAGAAGTCTTCGCGACCAATAATCGACCGGTGCGTGCTTCGCCGTGTCAGCCTCGACCCTGGTGGCGGCCGCCTCTTCCTTGGCAGGGCGGCTCCTTCCTTGCTCGCAGCTTCGTCCTGCTCGACGATAGCTCGCCCGTGCTTGCAAGCCAGACCTGGATGGCCGCAGGGCAAACCAACCGGGGCGATCCCCAGGGTCACTCAGTCCTGTGGGGTCGCAGTGGTTGGTGACCGTGGGGCTCTCGAACATGCCGACGATGACGGTTGGTCACAATCTTTACGTTGAACAGGTCGAGGAGTTCTCCAAGGTATCAAGGCGGGAATGTAACGATGAACGAAACACTCCAAATAACTTTTCGGATTGCAGCGTCAATGCATTCTTGTACAAGCATATCAAACTCTATCCGGATCCGCTCGTCGCCAGACCCCGGCCTTGCTTCAAGTCGCGCAAATCCTCTTCTTTCTCATGAAGAACTTCATGACGAGAATTTCGGGAGTGTTCCATCCCATTGGAAGTCACTGGAGATTGTAGAACCGTACAAGTTCCGTGGCAGGCGGAGGAGGCGGTGAGGACTATCTTCCGCCGTCGACGGTAAATCTCCCTGCATTGGGCACTTCTGTAAGGGATCCGACCCAGAGCTCGATTGTTACCCACGCTCAACGCAGATAAAGGCGATGTCCGAGTCCACTTAGACGCGGTTCGAGGCCGGCAGCAAGGCACGGCGGTGTGGAGGTGGTCGGGCCGGTGCCGATGCGCGACACGGTAGACGTGAGTCTTTTGAGCGATAGATCAGGATGAGATCATGGGGGGAAGAGACTCAGAAGGTCGTAGTGATGAGGGTGGTGAATGATGGGACGATGGTGAGATATGTCAGAAGTTGAAGGGGAAGCAGTGTGCGTTGTTGTAGGATGAATGGGGGATGGATGATGCTTTGACCAGTGTTGTTATTGTTATGGTTTTTGTCGGTGGGAGACACTGGTTTAAGTATTGTTTGGTCAGTTGTAGAAGGATTCGTCCTTCTTGAACGAAAGGAACAATATCAGATAGAAATGGCAGTAGTCTTGGTAGTCTACATGAATGCGCCTGCCGACAGTACTGATTCTTCCTACCCGAGGCAGCTGCACTCCGGCTTCTTTTGGAAGTATCAAACAAACATCCTAAAAGAAAGTACGACAAGAAAATCAAAGACTAGGGAATATGAGTGTCCAGTAGCCAGAACGTCCTCCCAATGTCCTATCATGGTGCCTGCAATCGAATACTAAGGGTAATCAGTGAGGTGCGATATGTCGAGACGATCTCTGATAACAGTGTCATCCAACTCATCATTCACAGGACTATCTATTAGCAGTGATTATTCCTTCTTGATCCAGTACGCCGGAGAGATGCCCTAACATGGCTGGGAAAGATCCAGCTGCTGTAAAATGAGCGGGTTACTGCTCAAGTCCTGGTCACCAACTTCTCGCAGGAGTGGGTCGAGCTCTCCTTACCTTCTGCAGGCTTTCTGCGCGAAGATGAAGTCCCTGCCCGGGGTGAATGTTGCAAGAAAATGTACACGTACGGTCTTCGGTAGGTTCCCCAGCTCGACCACATCGAAAAATTAAAACGATGCCTTCTCCTTGCAGACACTGCACAATTGCGAGAGCGGAGAAAGACAGTGGCGTCCGAGCTCAATACCAAGACAAAGCTCGTCTTGCTTTCGAATTTCTCGGCGCCACGTACCTTTGCTTCTGGAGGTAGAAAATTTCTCTATGAAGTCGAACGAAGTTGACGATTGATGATGCCTGCAAGCACCGCACAGACTCTCTTCTTTGGCAATCGGCCTCCTCGTTCCATCATGCATGCGAGGGCCACGAACTTCCTGGGTGAAACTCAATAACTCAGTGAGGCTGTCACAGTGAACTTGAAGGCGCTGTGGTATATGTGGCAACATACTTGTCGAAATGAGAGGACCCCGGTGGGTCGAAAATATCTCATAGTATTGTTATGAATCCCTGACGGTAAGCCTGAGATCTGTCCAAGTACCTCAGAGTACCGAGAAGAGAGTTGACAAGTATTCCACGCGAGATTATGTCCAACATAGGGGATGTCACGTCAATCGTAATACCAAATGAACAGAATGCCGTTCATTTGCCCTAAAAAAACAATCGTCCAAGGAGTCTCACGAGTGATTAAGGAGTTACGGTAAGGTGTACCTACCAGGTACCTTAGATAGCGGTTGCTGCTGACTAAGACAGCCCGAAGGACTACACTAAGTCCAATACAGACCCGAGGAGGAGAAAAGTCCGACTCAACACGTATGATTGAAGTATATAATATTCAATATATGCATCTACAGTACCTCATGTGGCATGAATTTCGACTTCTCTCTTGGCAGGCCACCTTAGAAGACGAAGGACTGGATACCTAGGACTATCGGTAGGACTACGTGTAGTTGTCTCTAACTTAGCAGCAAACTCGTTACGGATTCACGTCAGAAAGGACGGGATTACAAAAGACACTCGAATATAAAACAACCTCTCGCAGACAGTCCATACCTACAGTACCTAGATGCATATGGCCCTCTCCCCTCAAATCTAGCGCTTCGGCCCAACTTCGAGGCTCTTCGCCGCTGGACTACCTTAGGTACTTGTACCTTCGCAAAGTCTGAACAGCGTGGGGTCCCTATGTAAGGCTACCTTACCTTAGGGTGTATTTATATCCGTACGAGTGGATGGACCCCTGCAAATTGTCACATCACCGCCCCATTTCCCTGCGTGTGAGACGCTAACACCGCCTCAGCGAGTGTCTCTACACGCCATTCAACGACAAGTGGGGACGTGGAGGCGAAGCATGTCGTTGCCTACGACTGAGCTCTAGGGAAAGATTTTCCTTCGACAGTCCAGTATAAGTGCTCTTCGCAAGCGAATCTCAGGTTGTCTTTCTCTCTCATCCCTTGATTTGGCCATCTCGCCATTCGATATCGGCGCAAGTCTTGGAACTCGGTCTTACGGCCACGCACAATCCAGTTCTCGTGGTGTCGCCCATTGACCATTAGATGATGCAGTAAGCCTGGGAAGCTACCTACCGTTACCACTAGCCTTCTAAACTAAACCCATCAGGACTCCGCCAAAGCTAGAAGAACGTAAACCACTCCCTCGATTACCACGCGGCTGGTCTCGACTATGCCACGAAACAAGCCTGTTCCTTAGAGGCATTGGCCTAGGAGTTGTTCCTACCGTCCTTCGGGGCTTGTTCAGAAAAGACTTCTCAGAACCGCAAAAGGTCGCAGTACATCAAAGTCGGATCATTGCCCTCCTGAGGGCCTTGATTCATGTCTTTCCTCTGGCAGTTGCTCTGATGGAAATTATCTTGAACTGGAAAGGGCGCTACATTGGTGCTACCTTCGACAAACAAAGTTACTATCAATTCGCTGCAAAAGCGCACGAGATTACCTTACAAGCATCTCTTGTTTCAATAGCGCTGTCTTATATCCGGTTTCAACTCACCTTTGGTGATGGACTGCCATTTGGAGCTTTCCTCGGTGGACTACAAATCACTCAAGTTAGCTACTTATGGTCCACCGAACTTTGGTCGTCATTGTTTGTCTCGTCGAAATTGTTCCGATTAAGAAGCAAACTCGGCTTGCTGGCCATGGTCATCATTTGTGGCCTCATTGCTGCCACTGCCGGACCGTCTAGTGCAGTCTTACTTATCCCTCGACAAACGCGCTGGCATTCGGGGTCGACTTACTTTTACGTCAATGGCACTTCTCAGGATGTCTGGCCAGATCGAGTCAATGCAAGGAAAATTCCCAAGCGTTGTGCCGTCATAAGTTATTCCAGTTATTACGATCCCACATGTCCTGCAGCAGATTGGCGATTTCTAGCCTCAAATATCTTCACACTCACCTCAGCAATTGGCACTGTTTTCACACAGACTTTGGATGTTTTTAAGTTGCAAGGTCCAATGGGTTCTACCAAGGCCGTCCTGATCGATAGATGTATAAACAGTGGAGGAAAACAATTTTGTGGATCTTGTCCACAAGCAGCAGTCTTAAACGGTGTTGGGCACGCTATATGGGACCCATCGGATAAGACCACCACATTTGTCAATTCAATTGCTAATATCGATAAAGACGTGTTCCAGCCATTCACTCTCTCAACTTGTGTGTTCGACACCTTTCGAAAGACTGATGATCAGGAACGACTTCAGTTTGCTCGCATCACAGAGACGGAATGCCAAGATATTATAAATCAGACAATCGTCGCTGTCCCCGGTCTGCCCAGTGTTCTAACGGCTCCCGGTGATGTGTCCGAATACCGCCTTCAGTGGGTCAATCTACCTCAGGATGATTTCAGTAACGCTGCGATTGGAGCAGTCCTTCTACATCCTCGTGTACCTGAGTCTCAATCACAGAATATCACAACATGCACACTTGGTGCAGGCTGGGGTACCTCCTCAGTCAGCATAGATGATCAATCAGGTGATGTATTCTCCTTCAATATCACTGGTGTACCGAGTTACTTCAGGACTGCCCCAGGTTGGGTAAGCCAAGCAGGGCCGAGTTTCAGTGCTCCAGATTTTGCAAATATCTCAGGCTATGCTTATCCTCAGCGACGCATCAAGATTTCGGAAGACTGGGCGCAGTTTCTGAACCCCACGTTCATAAAACCGTATGGATCTAATACGACGATGATACATTACTACTTGTCGGCTAGCTCAAACCCACTTGCGGGGGCGTATATCTCCAAGATCCTCAGTTCCATGCTTACATCGGGGCTCTCATTAGTCGGCGGTGAACTATCTTGGCAGAGTATGTTATCAGCGGAACACTCAGATGTATTAGTATTGACATTCTCTAGCAATTCCTAACAGTACCGCTCCCTGCCAAGGCTGTCTGGTGTTCGAAGTAAACAAGTCCATCGAGGGTTGGGGGCATACACCATCGACGGAACCTTTACCAAACTATCCATCGTCGTTATGTTCACCTATTGCGTACTAGCCTTTGGACATACACTCTACCTTGTGGCATCCGGTGTGTCCAGCGACGCTTGGAACTCGTCAGCCGAAATCGTGGCACTCGCGATGAATTCCTCGCCGACTGCGTACCTGCACAACACCTGCGCTGGAATCATCGGCATCAACACCTACAAGACCCCGGTCAGAATCTTAGTGAGAGGTGATGATGATCAAACGGAGCATTTGGAGCTAGTGTTTGGGCATCAGAAAATGGCGGACGCTGGGGCCTCGAAATTGACGAAGAACAAGGACTATGGAGAAGTACTGACCGAGGGCTACACGACTTCGGCACAGGTACATCCCGCGCCCTGATAAGAAATCCTTGCTCGGGCATACAGGTTGTGAGGGCGGCCTTACACTTCGAAGAGGCTTTGGTGAGATGAGAACATGCACGGGATTCTGGGCCTCTCTAGGAAAGACGGATCGGCGTGTTGCCATTGCCTTGTTCTTCACGCAATGTTTGAGCTTTCATACTGCCTTTACTATGTTTGGGTCTTGTTTTCAAAGTGCTTGTTCTTCGTTAGCTGGTCTATGAAGGCGATGCACGAGTTTGCTTTGTCTTCGGTCACAATGATTTGCTATATCTTCGGTCACAACGATCTGGTCGACAAAATCCTTATACTGGCGTCAAAATAGAAGCATCCATCGCCATAGTCTCTGCTGGTAGCGGTCTCTTTTCGAGTGATCTCATTTCCATGAAGGTTGGATGACGCCCCTCTCATTCTCTTCGTCGGTCACCTACATGGCACTCACATCCCTGCCCATGTTCCCCAACCCACGGCAAAGACGAAACTGGAATGCGATCTTCTGCAACGGACAAGGCAGGAACCGAAGAGCTCTCTCCCCGTCCTTTTCCGTCTCGTCCAGATCGCCGAAGTAGCGGCGGCCTCCGTTGCGGCGCTTCGCGGATCTCGCTGTGGAATTCAACACCAGGAATGGGGGGTTGCACCAGGCGCTTGATCCCAGAATACGAGTCGGTCACCGGAAGGAACGGCGTCTTGGAAAAGCTCTACGTGGAGCCCTGAACTCATACGGGAACGGCGTGTACCACTCGCGGGGATCTTACCATGTTTCAATACTGGGGAGATTTTTAGGACATCGACCATTTGGGCGTGTGATTGTGAAGTCTCTCCAGTGTGATTCTAGACACCTTTAGTCGCTTCAAGCCAACTTTACCAGAACTTCATCAGATGGACTGCTGCCCAATTCATCTACCAGAGGTAGGTAGGGTGTACATAACGTTATAAGTCACATACCTAATCCGTATCTTAGTCATCATCCCGAAATACGGTACTTCTTTGTATCAGTCAGCCACTCACGTTAGCTTCGCTTCGGACGACATGACATGAAACTTTCAAGAGCAGACGAATCTATTAATATCAAATAATTTGTATGATTTACCCAAAGAAATCTCCGCTATAAACAAATTCCCTGTAAAGGCTATTTCACATGATGTTACGGAGGAAAATACATCCAAACAGGGGCGAGAATATGGGACTGAGTATGACCTATAGGAAATCGTCGCACGGACGACCCTGAGTGATATTGCTGTTTCGACATGGCATTGTAGCAACCCCTTCCATTCTATTTCCAGCCCTCTTCGCGCCACCAAATTGTTTGGCAGGTAACGGATACCATCTCATCTGATTAACCACAAGGTTCCGAGTACGAGGCTGTGGCGTCGCCCGGCTTGCTAGAGCCAGCCCCCACGTTCATCCTCCCGCAGAAATGGACGCCTCCGGGCCAAGGTACTGTACGTGTCCTTTATCTTCAGCTGTCTGCATTAAGGTATTAGTTCAGAAACCGAATCAGGACCAAGGCAGCAGATGATGGTGTACGAATAAGCTCGGAAGGATCCCGCTTTGGCGTGTTTCGGCAGGCGCCCCGTTTGAGACCGCGGTCTATGGCCCGAGTCGCGAAAAGTGCTACGGATCGCACGTGGAAAGGACGGGAGTGGTTACCGGCTTGGGCGAGGCTGAGACTGGCCGATGGTTTGTTGGCCAGGGCGTCGTTCGGGCGTGTCATATCCCTGAGCTTCGAAGATCGAGTATGGTCGAGGTGAGACAGCGCATGGGGACGCCCGACTTCCTCCAGTGATGTATGTAAATGTCCCTTGCAGTGCAGCGCAGTGTGAGAGGTCAGCGTTCTCACCGGGCGCTTGGTTTGATAAGCATTCGAGAGATTGATATTGTATGGTGTGAGGATGCTTCGCCCGGTTATGTACAGCCCAGCGGCCCAGTGGTACAGCCTTGGTGGGAGCCGCTTATTTTCTTGGTCCGAACGGTTGGGTCTATGCCTAAAATAAATGGTGACTGATTGTGGAGAATCCTTGCAGTAATAATCGCACGAATACGACCATGGACGCCCTGGTCGCCCGGAATAGCATCTCGCTTTCGAGTTTGCAGTTCGTGTGTGCAGTAAACTTGTCAGGAGCTTCGTGGACGACGAATACTATTCGAGGCAGGAGATTAAGTGTTGACGTGTCTGCTCCATTTACCAGGTATCACCATTAGCTTAACACATGAGACCAACTGAAAGTTGACCTTTTCTTCTCTTCTGAAATGCACCTATGTACCACATCCATGTCTGTACTTGTACAGATCTTCGATCGTCCAAGTCTGTCTGTCATGAGACGGTGAATACCAGTGGCTACAATCAGTCATCGTGCATTTTATGTCGACAATACCTGCGCTGCATACTGTGCTTGTGAGTGGAGAGAGCTTATGGATGTTCAACACCCTACACCCCTCGATCTCCCGTGCATACAGAGTACAGTAGTAGCTCAAGAGGCATGTTGGGGTATGTGGACTTGTAGACGTGCGCTATCTTGATGTGTGGCGGAGTATGACAGCTACTCTATGGACTGACTGACTGACTTCCTTAATGCATTGCCTCACTAAGGACCAAGGTGGTATAAGGTAATGTCATGCTTCATCTGAAGGTTAACATGACGTTGACTAAGGTATTCGAGTCATTAAGTCAGAAGTCCGAAGGGCAAAGGGTGAGACGTTGACGACGAAGCCAAATTCCATAATTCACGAGACAGCTGGCTGCGAGGTTGTATGTATGCTGTTTTTGGTATCGCCAATTCACCGCTCTTCTGTACTACCTTCTGTACTGTACAACGGTAAGGTAGGTCGTAGAACATGAACGCGCTAGAAGACGGCTCCACCATTCGCCAAACCAAAGCATTTGAACCAAGGATATCTTAATCCTCCTCGAGCTCTCACGTCAAGTGTGGAAGCAATAACATCGGGTATGGGATATGGGAAATGGGATGAAGATGCACCAGATGCATCAAATGCACAGTAGCAGGGCACAGCCAGGCTGAATGATGCTGCTAACCGAACCCATCCTGGGCAAGGCAAGGCAAGGCAAGGCAGCAACCAACAACACCCCACTTGAGAAAACGGAGCTAGGAGAAGGCAGAAGCAGAAGAGCAGAAGATCCTCCCTCCTCTTCTTCCTCTTCCTCGAGCTGCTTATATCTAACTCTGGCCCCCGCCTCATTCTCATTTCTTGAATGAATATTCTGCGCAGCACTTGTCGTCTCCTCTTATCTCATCATACTATACCTACCTTCGGGCGCTTGCACTGCCAAGGCGCATCTGTCTTAAGAGAGCAACATCGCCCTTCGTTTTCGCCCTTCGTTTGAGCCCTCCCAGTTGGCTGCCTGTCCCATTCGTGCTTTGGCTATCTTGCTTCACTGCTCGCCTCCCTTCCCACTCTGCCTATCGTATTCGAGTAACGAACATTGCCGGCGTCATGGACGGGCATTCGATACCGATCCCACCGCCGCCGCCCTTTCTTCCTCGTGGCGCACCTGTTGGACCGGCTCCAGAAATCATCCAACTCAGCAATGAGTTCGCGAGGATGAACATGACCCCAAATCACAGTTTCCCTGCGAACCAGAAGCCTGCGAACAGCGCCATGCCTGTCAAGCCTACCCCGAAGCCGGAAATCACCTCGAAGCCGGACAGTACCTTCCCTCTCAACGGACGTCCACCGGTGTCATACGAAGGCTTCACCTTTCGCAAGGCCGAGCCCGAGATGTTCGGCCAGAAGCAGACATGGGCCAAGGCCAACAGGGTCCCGCTCCCGGTCGGTCAAGGTGCCCTTCTCGACCAAGTCAAGAGGCAACAGCAGAGGAAGACGACCGTGGAACAACTAACCGACCTCGACAGGTTGAAGCGAGGTCAGATCGATCGCTTGGTCGAGGAGAAGCGCCGAGAAGAGAAAGACGCGAGATTCGAATGGAACGTCGCTGCCGTCAAACTGGAGACGAAGAACATCGGGAGGCGGGGTATTGAAACGAGCAGTATGCAGGTCATCCTGTCGAGGAAGCTTCGTGCAACCGTCACGACAGCCTCCGGCAAGAGTGTTGGTAAGGGTGAGGCGGGAAAGGTCATTGACCTTGACGCACCGAAACCCAGTAACAACAAGGAACACCCTCAAGCAAAGGGTCACGCAGGACAAGGTCCGATCTTCATGCAACCTGGAATGGGTGCTCCGGCGGGACCCAAAGGCGCTGCCGGCGGGCAATTCGGTCCATCACCCTTTATGCCTCAGCACCACGGTCAGCACCACAGTCAGCACCACGGTCAGCACCCTGGTCAGCACCCTGGTCAGCACCCTGGTCAGCACCCTGGATTTCAGCCTCCAAATGGTGCGCAGATGCGGCAGGGCCATCCTGAAGTCGTTGACGTGCCAGAACATCCCGGATTTGCACCATCAAGAGGTCCACAGATGCAGGCTCATCCCGACATTGTTGTCATGCCTGATCGACCCCCTTCACGTCCGGCGCCACAGATGGGACATGCCTTTGCCCAACATCTCCCACACATGATGCAGCCCCAACAGCAGCCGCATCATCCTCAACAAGCCTCCAAACCACCTCACGGCGCTCAGGTGCGACCTGGTCATCCTGAAATCGTTGTCTTCCCTGAACATCCCGGATTTGCACCATCAAGGGGCCCTCAGATGCAGCAGCCCCATCAACAGCCACCACATCATCATCAACAGGCCTCGAAACCACACAAGCTTGAGAAGAAGTCATCGATGCCCAAGGTCGTCAATCAAAAGTCGAACAAAGGTGTGGAGGAATGGCTCGACCAGAGCGAGGACGACGAGTCTTATGACAGCGACTTTTCCTCCGAAGGTGATGACATGTCGGTGTTCACCCCGAACTCGAGTCTTGGTAGCGACTCACGGCGCAAGCGGGATAGTCCACGTCGTGGTAGTCTGCACAAGCATCATCGCCGCCACTCCGAGGACGAGGACCGGCATCGGCCAGTGACTCGAGAACATCGTCGGAAGACGTACTCCGATCCTCCTCCAAGCCGAGGAAGCCGTCATCATCGCGATGCGTATGACATGTTTCCGGAGGATAGCCATAGCCATCGACCCTTGCCAGTTCGCCGGCAGTCGATCGCCTGCGGACCCGAGATGCCACGCCCGCGTCTCTCGGGGCCACTGACCTACCGTCCCGATGACTTCGATGATTATGCAGGCTTCGCGGACATCGTTCGTCCAGGTCTCCCGCGGTCGTTGACCTACCAGTACGGTCGGCACGACGAGCGTCGAAACATGATGGGCAGCAGGTTTCCTATCGACGAGCCCATGCCCTCCATCCGTGAGGCGCGTGGACCCGACTATGGCCCGGTTCGAAGAGTTGCGGCCATGCCGTTTGCCCCTGAACCGTTTGCGGATAGCGGCCGAGAGCGGATGAGCGATCGGCTGTACCAGCAAGAGATGGAGGAGAGGGAATACGAGCAAGAGATGAAGAGGAAGGAGTACATTGGCAGGATGCGGAGGTCTTCAGGAGTCGGCTATCCGCGAATGGACCGTTATGGTTATCCTCCTTGGTAAATGCGGGAGCTGCGCTGTTACAACGTTGTACTAATGTCTTGTTATATTATGTTTGCTGGATACACTGGAGGGGATGCTTCGCACATCTATTCCGCACTGCAGCATGTTGTCTTATCATATCTTTTTTTAGAGGTCCTCGTCTTAAGTATGGGGTTTGGGTCGGTCTTTGAGTGCAATAACGCATCTCCTCCGTAACATATTTGTATGATACCACGGCCTGAGCATTGAGCGAAGCATCTCATATACAAGAGCTGTCAAAATTACTACTAACAGCGCTTGGTTGGCACAAGCCAATCTGGCAAGTCACTGTGTGACACTTCATCGTGCTGCCACGCCTTGCATGTCGCTACCCTATCAAACTGATACCTTGTCATCAATTCCGCCACTTGGGACGCTTCTAAGATAAGACATCCATATGAGTATATTCTATCCATTGCATTGACTCCGGAAATACCACATTTCGAACCCAACGGGATCACTTCCCTTGACTGTTCTGAAATGACATTCCGAAGCCAGCGGACCGCTAGCCCCACCAAACCGGAGCCCCACCAAAACGTGCCCCACCAAAACGTGCCCCACCAAACCTAATAAAAGATCACCACTCCATACCCCCAGCTCTCTCCCACACAACCACGACAACATCATCAACACTACACCCCGACATCAATCCCACCCACCGCAATCATGCCTCGCCAATTCTTCGTCGGCGGCAACTTCAAAATGAACGGCAACATCGAGACCATCAAATCCATCGTCGCCCACCTCAACGACGCCAAAGCCGACCCCAACACCGAAGTCGTCATCGCGCCCCCATCCCTTTACCTCCTCCTCACCCGCG
>JAABUJ010002314.1_pt1 | contig 24079 bp, 31 predicted proteins | sample 5559131 | NCBI WGS metagenome assembly JAABUJ01 (sample SAMN10711875, study PRJNA513366) | rock metagenome | isolation source: Antarctica rocks | place: Antarctica: Victoria Land, Mt New Zealand nord | collected 2016-01-07
GCGCAAGCGATCTTGCCGTGGTCGTGTGCCTACAGCTTTCCGGCTCCCGCGGCTATCAAACCCCCGATTTGCAGGGCAAACGGTGACCCCGACCGCTCAATGTGCCTACGAGCTGCGGAACTCCGGCCGACGTGGAGGCGTCAATCGACATCGAGACGCTCGCTGTGATCGCAGGCGAGCTCCCGTCCCGGGCGAGGCGACTCGTGGTCGAGTGGGCGAGCGCCCACCAGGCCGAGCTGCGCCGAAACTGGGAACGGGCCCGAGATCACCAGCCCCTCAAATCGATCGAACCCCTGCGATGAACGCACTACCATCGTCCTTATGCGCAGCACTCCGCGCCTGACCGAAGCCACGCCGCTGGACGGGTACGAAGTCCGCGTCCGCTTCGAGGGCGGCATCGCAGCCGATGTGGATCTGTCCTATCTGGCCGAGTACGGGGGCGTCTTCGAGCCGCTGCGCGACCCCGCCTACTTCCGCCGCCTGCGGGCGGACCGCGACGCCGGCACGATGGTCTGGCCTAACGGGGCGGACATCGCGCCAGAGACTCTCTATGCGCACGCCCAGCGGCGTGCTGCCGCGACCGCGTAAGCCAGGTCTGTAACTGGAGGCGCCGCTCCGGCCGTTGCCCTACGCAGACGAAGGTTACCCCGGCGAGGAGGGCGAGGCATGGCGTCGATCACCACCCCCACCGGTCGGCCCCTCGATGAACTCGCCCTCCCGATGAGGGCGAGGCCGGGGAAATCGGGGGGACGCACAGCGCTGTAGCGCTCCCCTTGATGAACTCGTTCTGGACCGTACGGGAGAAGCCGGACGGATCGGGGCGCAGAAGCGCCTTCTACGGAGCTACGCCACGGCACGAAAGCGCCGAAACTCCGGCATCGTTGCGCGGATGGGCTTATCCACAGAGCCGGACCTGGAGCCGAATACAGCAGCGTGCAGGGTGGAAGACGGCGTTCTCCACAGGCTGTCCACAGGCTCGCCGCACCTCAGGATCGTTCCGCCGTGTCGCGATATCCCGTAGGAGCGGGCTGTAGCGAAAGGGCGTACGAACGTCTGGGGCGTTATCCACAGTGCGTGCCCATGGGCGAAACCGCTATTGCTCCCGGCGTGGCGATTGCAGAGACGTGGATTCCCTCGCGGCGCATGCAGGCCGCGGCCGCGGCCGAGCGCGACCGGGTCGAACGCGAGCTCGCGCGTCTAGCCGTCCGGGAGCACGAGCTGGCTGCCGAACTCGCAGCGGTGCGGGCGGCCCGCGACCAGCTCGACCACCAGCACAACGTCCTTGACCACCTGGCGCATGGCGATGAGCGCCCTACCAGGCTTGGTAGGGCGGGCCGCCGGCTGCGCGCGCTGCCCGAGCCGCAGCCGGCAGCGGCCCCCGGCACGACCGTGCTTCGCGGCGCCGGTATTCGGGAAGCTGCGGTTCGGGTCCTCGCGGCGAAGAGCCAGCCCGACGCGCCCGTCCATTATCGGGACTGGTTTGAGCTCTTGAACGCCCAGGGCTTTATGCCCGCCGGGAAGGACCCGCTGGCAACGTTCCTCACGCAGGTCGGGCGCTCCCCTGTGGTGCAGCGAACCACGACATCGGGGATGTACGTGCTTGATCTCGAGTTCCCGAAGCGGGCCCGCGACCGTGTCGCGCGGCTGCGAGCGCAGCTCGCTGAGCTTGAGGAACGCTCCCCAGACGCCGCCGTCGAGGACATCGCGGCCGCTCGCCAACTGCGCGCCCAGGTCGCCTCAGAACTGCAAGAGACCGAGCGCGCCCTCGAAGAGGCGCTGCGGTCGCTGGGCGAGTCGGATGCGCGTCCCGGCTGACACGCTCCGTTCGCTTCTACACCAACACGAAGGCGGAGATGACGCGCGAGTTCGCTTCGATGCCAGCGCGACGTCACGAACAGACGTACCGCGATGAGGCGCTTCGGCGGGACTCACGGTCAGGACGGATCGAGGCTCCCCAGAGGGCCAGGATCGCCGGCGGCGGCTGCCCTCGCGGAGCTGGGGCGTGTCGATGAGGCGGCGGATCAGATCAGTCGTCATGGCGGCTTCGCCACCCGCGGGGATGGCTTGCGTGACTCGGGGTGCGCGCTGTGGTCGGCAAGGTCCAGGCCTGGTCGTGCAGCTCGACCACCAGGGTCTGGGTCAGCGAGCGCACCCTGGCCATAGCCGCCGCACAGTGGCCGATCAGCGGCTACCGATCACCGCACTGGTCGAGCACATGCTGACGATCGTCCCGCCACCGGCACCGGCCATCTCCGCCACCGCGTAGCGCACGCGCACGGACGAGCCATTTCGCAGACTATGGGTGGGTCGTCCCCCAGGGCTCCTCGTGCCTCCTGCGGGTGACGCGGCGAGGTCAGATCGCGCGCATCAGTTGATAGCCTCTGCTATCACGATGACTGATCTTCTCATCCGAGGACTGGACGCCGACGACCTCGAGCGCCTGGAGGCTCAAGCGCGGCGGCTTGGCATCTCACGCGGCGAGTACGTCCGCCGCCGGCTGCACGCCGACGCCCGCCCACCGATCACGGTTTCGGTAGCCGACCTAGAGCGCTTCGCACGCGAGCTGCCCGATCTCGCCGACGACGTGGTGGTGATGGCGCGCGCGTGGAGCTGAGCGGCGGCGGGCGACGCGAGTGGCTGGTCGACAAGTCCGCCCTCGCGCGCCTGGCGGGCAGCGCCGACGCCGAGCTGTGGGCAACCCGCGTCGAACGGGGCCTGGTGAGGATCACCACGCTGACGCTCCTAGAAGTCGGGTACTCGGCGCGATCGGCGGCTGAGCATCGTCGCAGCCTCACCACGGCGCCGATCGCCGCGATGCGGATCGAGTACCTCACCCCATCGATCGAGGATCGCGCCGTGGCGGTGCAGACGATGCTCACCGAACGAGGGCAGCACCGCGCGCCATCCGTGCCCGACCTGCTGATCGCCGCGGCGGCCGAGCTCGCCGGACTCTGCGTGCTGCACCTGGACCGCGACTTCGAGCTGATCGCGAAGCTCACAGGCCAGCAGGCGCAGACGCTCGGGCTGAAATGACTCGTCGACTCTTCTTGGCGAGAGTGAGACTTGAGACTTGAGACATGAGCACCGGTGACGGTCACGGTTGGGCCGAGGGCGCTCGGGGGCCGCCGGTGCCCCTCGAGGAGCCGCCCCGATGCCACTCCAAGCCCGCCGGCCTGCGGCCGAGCACTAGGCTGCCGGCCATGTCCACCCTCACCATGCACACCACCGCCGGACCGATCGGCGTCGAGCTGTTCGACGATGCTGCGCCAAAGACCGTGGCGAACTTTCGCAAGCTCGCTGCCGACGGCTTCTATGACGGCCTCATCTTCCACCGGGTCATCCCCGACTTCATGATCCAGGGCGGTTGTCCGCAGGGCTCCGGCACCGGAGGGCCGGGGTACCGCTTCGAGGACGAGTTCTCCGAGCGCGGCCACGATCACGGCGCGCTGTCGATGGCCAACTCCGGTCCGAACACCAACGGATCGCAGTTCTTCATCGTGACCGCCCAAGGCGGGACGCCCCATCTCGACGGGCGCCACTCGGTCTTCGGCCAGGTCACCTCGGGCATGGAAGCCGTCGACGCCATCGAGTCGGCCCCCACCGGCCGCAACAACCGACCCATCGATCCGCCCAAGATCGAGCGCATCGAGCTGTCCGAGTAACCGCCCGACATTCACCCTGGGGACGACCATGCACTTGCCACAGCCGATCGCCACCGACATCCACGACGAGAGCTTCGCCGGGGTGACCTACCACATCCGGGGCCAGCTCGTACCCGAGCTGCAGGTCGAGCTGACCGAACAGCGCGTCATGCACGAGCATCACGTCCTGCTGTGGAAGGAGACGGGAGTCGACATCGAGCTGCGCAAGCTCAAGGGCGGGGTCAAGCGCAAGATCGCCGGGCTGGACTTCTTCGTGACCCGGGCCATCGGCCCGGGCCGCATCGCCTTCTCCCGCGACTCGCCGGGCCAGTGCATCCCCCTGCACCTGCGCCAGGGCGACGAGCTGCACGTCCGCGAGCACCAGTTCATCGCCGCCACCGACAACCTCGACTACGACTTCGAGCGCATCAAGGGGGCGCGCAACATGCTCCTGGGCGGGTCGGGCTTCTTCATGGACAAGTTCCGGGCCACCGACGGCGACGCCCTCGTGTGGCTGCACGGACACGGCAACGTCTTCGAGGTGCACCTCGACGCCGGCGAGCAGCTCGACGTCGAGGCGGGGGCCTGGCTGTTCAAGGACCCCACCGTCAGGCTCGAGTCCGTCTCCATGGGGCTGAAGACCGGGCTCTTCGCCGGCGGGGGCAAGCTCACGTGGAACCGCTTCACCGGACCCGGGCGCCTGGCCCTGCAAACCATGTTCGTCTCGCCCACGGAGGCGGTCGAGGGGGGAGGCACGGCGCAGGCGGCCGTAGGCGGCGGCGTGGCGGGCGCGCTGGTGAAGGGGCTGGGCGGGTAGGGGGAGCCGGAGGGGGCGGCCTGTCGATGCGGCTCCGATAGCCTCTCGCCCAGAGCACGCGTAACGAGGAGAGAGAGAGCGCATGGCCACCGTCGAGCAGCAGCCTGCCGCCGCCCGCAACGGAGGCGGCTCCGGGATCACGGTCGAGAACCCGGCCACCGGCGAGGTCGTGGCCACCGTCCCCGATCTCACCGACGAGGAGGTCCGCGCGCTCGTCGCCCGCGCCCGGCTGGCCCAGCCGGGGTGGGATGCCCTGGGCTTCGAGGGACGCGGACGGGTCCTGCGCCGCGCCCAGAAGTGGGTGACCGACAATGCCGACCGGGTCATCGAGACGATCGTGTCGGAGACCGGGAAGACGTGGGAGGACGCCCAGATCGCGGAGATCTCCTACGCCGCTGCCGCCTTTGGCTTCTGGGCCAAGCAGGCCCCCGAGTACCTGGCTGACGAGAAGGTCAAGTCCGCCTCGGTCTTCGTCAAGGGCCGCCGGCTGATCCAGCGCTACTCGCCGCTCGGCGTCGTCGGGGTCATCGGCCCGTGGAACTACCCGCTGACCAACTCCTTCGGCGACTGCATCCCGGCCCTGGCCGCGGGCAACGCCGTGGTGCTCAAGCCCAGCTCGGTCACCCCGCTGACCTCGCTGCTGATGGCCGAGTGTCTGCGCGAGTGCGGCCTGCCCGACGACGTCTTCCTCGTCGCCACCTGTGGCGGGTCAGCCGGCCAGGCCCTGATCGACGAGGTGGACATGATCATGTTCACCGGCTCCACCGCCACGGGCAAGAAGGTCATGGCCCGGGCCGCCGAGACCCTCACCCCGGTGTCGCTGGAGCTCGGGGGCAAGGACCCGATGGTCGTGCTCTCCGACGCCGACGTCGAGCGCGCCGCCAACGCCGCCGTGTACTACTCGATGGCGAACGCCGGGCAGACCTGCATCTCGGTCGAGCGCGTCTACGTCGAGGCGCCGATCTACGACGAGTTCATCGGGAAGGTGGTCGAGAAGACGCGTGCCCTGCGTCAGGGCGACCCCGGGCCCGGTGCCGGCGAGGTGGAGGTCGGCGCCATCACCACGTCGCCCCAGCTCGACATCATCTCCGACCACGTCTCCGACGCGGTGGCCAAGGGGGCCACGGTGCTGGTCGGCGGCCACGCCAGCACCGAGCACGGCCGCTACTACGAGCCGACCGTCCTCGCCGACGTCGACCACACGATGAAGTGCATGACCGAAGAGACCTTCGGCCCGACGCTTCCGGTCATGAAGGTGGCCGACACCGAGGAGGCCATCCGCCTGGCCAACGACTCGCCCTACGGGCTGGGTGCATCGGTGTTCTCCAAGGACACCGCCCGCGCCGAGGCGGTGGCCCGGCGCATCGACGCCGGCGCCGTGGGCGTCAACGACGCCCAGCTCTACTACGTCGCCCTGGAGCTGCCCTTCGGCGGGGTCAAGGCGTCGGGGCTCGGCTCGCGCCACGGCGCCGGAGGCATCCGCAAGTACACCCAGACCCAGGCGCTGATGATCACCCGCCTGGCGCCCAAGCGCGACGTGCACATGTTCCCGTACAAGGCGCGCACCACCAAGCTGCTCGGCCGCCTGCTGCGCCTGCTCTACGGGCGCGGCAAGCGCGACTAGTCCGGGGGGCTCCTAACTGGCCGCCGTACTGCTCGGCCTGGCCTCCAGCATCTGCTGGGGCCTGGCCGACTTTCTGGGCGGGTGGCAAAGCCGACGACTGCCGGTCGTCACCGTCGTCGCGGTCTCCCAGACCGCGGGGTGGGTGCCGCTTCTCGCCCTGATCGCCCTGACCGATGCGCCGGTGCCGCCGCTGACGGCGGTGCTCGAGGCGGCCGCCGGAGGCCTGGCCGGGCTGATCGCCCTCGGCGCCTTCTATCGGGGGCTGTCGGTCGGGACGATGAGCATCGTGGCGCCGATCTCGGCCACCGGGGCGGCGCTGCCGGTGGTCGTCGGGCTGGTGGGCGGCGACCGGCCTGGGGGGCTGCGCCTGCTCGGGGTAGCGGCGGCGATCGCCGGGGTGGTGCTCGCGTCGCGTGAGTCGGGCTCGGGCGTGCCGGGCCGGGCTCCAGCTCGCCAGCAGGTGGCGCTCGCCCTGGCTGCGGCGCTGGGCTTCGGAATGTTCTTCGTCGGCGTCGGGCGCGCGGCTCCCCACGGCGTGCTCTGGTCGCTGGTCTGCGCCCGGACGCCGGGCGTGCTGCTCCTCTCTGTCCTGCTGCTGGCGCGGAGCGTCTCGCCGGCCGGCCTCAGCCGTCGCAGGTTGGCCCTGGTGGTGCTCGCCGGGTTGCTCGACGTCTCGGCCAACGGCCTCTACGCGGCGGCGGCCACCGTCGGCCTGCTCAGCGTGGTCGCCGTGCTCGGGTCGCTCTATCCGGTGGTCACCGTGCTGCTGGCCCGGACCCTGCTCGCCGAGCGGGTGCGACGGGCTCAGGAGGCGGGCGTCGGGCTCGTGCTCGCCGGCGTGGGCCTGATCGCGACGGGGTGAGGGCGGATCGGGCTGGGGCGAGGTTCCCGTGGGCACGGTGCCGTCGCCCGGGGCGACCGCGCGCGGTAGTGTCAGCTGGTGGGCGATCGGGGGACGCCTGGTCAGGTTCGGGCGAAGCGTGGTGATGAACGTGAGGTGAGGTCATGATCACCGGAGTCCACGCAGTGATCTTCACGGGACGCCGAGGGGGCTCGCGCGTTTCTTCCGGGACGTCCTCGGGTTCTGCGCTGTTGATGCCGGGGGCGGGTGGCTGATCTTTGCCCTACCGCCCGCCGAGCTCGCCGCCCACCCACCGACCGCGCACGTGCGAGCGAGACCACCAAGGGCAACCGGATTTCCGGCCGGGACCGCTCAGCGCGCGCGCAGCTCGACACCCAGCAGCGCTTCCAGCGCGGCGATGGTGCAAGCAGCATCCCGATGATGCACGGTCCCCATCCCAAGGGCCCGAGCCGGCTTGAGGTTGCCCGGCAGGTCATCGACGAAGACGCAGTCTTCGGGCGCCAGCTCGATCGCCTCGGCGCCCAGGGCGTAGATGCGGGGGTCGGGCTTGCGCAGACCGACCTCGCCGGAGATGACGACGCCGTCGAAGAGGGTGGAGAACTGGCGGCGGTCGTAGCGGGCCTCACCCCAGGAGTTCGAGATCAGCCCGGTGCGCACGCCGGCGGCGCGCGCCGACTCCACGGCGGCGAGCATCGCCTCGTCGGGCTCCATGCCCCCGAAGAGCCGGTCGATCAGGCCGTCGGACTTGACGCCGAGCAGCTCCGCGAAGCGCGGCTGAAACTGCGCCTCGGTCAGCGCGCCCAGCTCGAGCCCCTCAAGCAGGCCCCGGGCGTAGGGGTCGCCGAGGAAGCGCTCGCGCACCGTCTCGGGCGCCAGGCCCTCGGCCCGGCAGAACGCGGTGAACGAGGCGAACACGTCGCTGGTCAGCACCCCGCCGAAGTCGACGAGCAGGCCGCGGTAGACCCTCCCCGGATCGGCGCCGACGCCCGCGCGCTCGGCGGCGATCATCCGCTCACGCGGCCGGTGCGCCCCGCGCGAGATCCCAGGCGCGCTGGGCGATCTCGGGCACGCCCTGCTCGAGCATCTCGAAGAAGGGGTCGTCGGTGGTTCCGGCCAGCAGCCGCTGGTAGGAGCCCTCGAGGAAGATCGCCGACTTCCACAGAGCCAGCGTCCGGTACCAGGCCACGGCGGACATGGAGCGGCCCGAACGCTCCTCGTAGCGGTCGATGAGCAGCTCGCGCGTCGGGAAGCCAGGACGCGTGGTGACGGCGCCCAGGGAGGCCAGGGTGCCCTCGTCGCCAGGCTCGACGTAGGTGGCTGTGAGGTAGCCCAGGTCGGCGAGCGGGTCGCCGATGGTGGCCAGCTCCCAGTCAAAGATGGCGACCAGCCGCGCCGGCGCCCCGGGCGCGTACATCGTGTTGCCCAGCCGGTAGTCGCCGTGGACGATGGTGGCCGGCCCGGACTCGGGCAGGTGCTCGCCCAGCCAGGCGGTGACCCGGTCCAGGACAGCCAGCTCGCGGGTGCGGTTGTGCTCCCAGAGCCCGGAGAAGCGCCGGAGCTGGCGCTCGAGGTAGCCGGTGGGCTTGCCGTAGCCCTCCAGTCCCAGCTGCGCCCAGGGCACCGCGTGGACCTCGACCAGCGCGTCGACCAGCTCCTCGGCGATGCGGGCCCGCTGCGCCTCGGTGTCGAGCTCGGGCGCGACCTCGGTGGTCATCACCGTGCCCGCCACCTTGGCCATCACGTAGAACGGTGCCCCGATGACCGAGTCGTCGTCGCAGGCCAGTAGGACCGGCGGGGTGCGGACGTCGGCGCCGGCCACCGCGCTGAGCAGGCGCGCCTCGCGCAGCACGTCGTGGGCCGACGGCGGCAGCGGTCCCCGCGGCGGGCGGCGCAGGACCCATTCCTCCTCGCCCCGACGGATGAGATAGGTGATGTTGGAGTGCCCCTCGACGGTCTCCGCCTCGATCGGGCCCGACCCCAGCTCGTGCGCGTCGAGGTAGGCCTCGAGCGGCCGGCGGATCAGCAGCGGCTCGAGCTCGAGCCGGGCCGCCTGCTCCAGGGTGTCGACGATGGTGGTCACGCGGCTGGCCCGCGCGGCATCGTATCCGCCCGCGTGCGGCCCGCCGGCGCCTCGAGCAGTGCGCCGAGCAGGCGGAGGATCCGCTCCGGGTCGCTGATGATCTGGGACCAGGTGATCCGGATCACTCGCCAACGGGCGAGGGTCAGATCGGCCAAGGCGGCACGCAGCCGGAGCGCTCCGCGGTGCCGCGGCGCGCGGGCCAGAGCATCCCGGATGGGGCCGAGGTCGAAGACGCGCAGCCGCTCGGCCTGCCCGAGCGCACGTTCCAGGCGCTGGAGGGGAAGCACCGCGGCCAGATCGAGCAGGGTCCGCGACACGCTGCTGACCGGGATGCCGCTGACCACGGTCCGATCGGCGGCGGTCAGCCCTCCCGCGCGGTGGACGGTGAGCCCGTGGTGCGTCCGCCCCCCGCGCCTGTGTGCGGTGACGTCGATGCGCTTGACATCGGTTCGCGCGAGGTCGTGGAGCATGGCGGCTGAGCGGTGGGAGAGCAGCGCGTCTGGGCCGCAGACCAGCACCGCCGCCATCCACCGGCCGTGGAGGCTGAGCCCCGGACGGCCCACGGTGTAGACGCCCCGGTACACGCGGTGCAGGCGCCCGGTGGCCACGCGGCAATGGGCCGCCTTCGCGCTGAGCCCGACCGCGCCGAGCTGGCGGAGCGCGACGACGCCGTGCTGGCCGTCGGCCAGAGCCGCGAGGGCGTGATCGTCGGCCTTCCGGGCGTGGTCGGCCTCCGGCCGACGTCCGCCCCCGGGTGAACGTCCGCGAAACCGCGGCCTCAGAGCACGTCTCGCTGCGAGAATCAGCCCATGGAGACCAACGGTCGCTCGCGGGGCTCGATCCTCGTGGTCGACGACGAGCCGACCATCGGCGAGGTGGTCTCACGCTACCTCGACCGAGCCGGCTACGACACGCGGGTGGCGCGCGACGGTCAGCGGGCCATCGAGCTGGCCGGGATCCGGCGTCCCGACCTCGTCGTCCTCGATCTCATGCTCCCGGGCATCGACGGCCTGGAGGTCATGCGCCGGTTGCGGGAGGGCGACCGCGAGCGTGTAGCGGTGATCCTGCTCACCGCTCGCGGCGAGGAGTCCGATCGGGTGATCGGGCTGCGCCAGGGCGCCGACGACTACGTGGTCAAGCCGTTCTCGCCAGCCGAGCTGGTGGCCCGTGTCGACGCCGTGCTACGCCGGATCGAGGCCGTGCACGCGCCCGAGCGCGAGATCGAGTTCGGTCCGCTGCGCATCGAGCCGGCTGGTCGCCGCGTCTTCGTCGATGGCGCCGAGGCCGGCCTCACCCAGCGTGAGTTCGACCTGCTGCTCTTCCTCGCCCGCCATCCGGGACAGGTGTTCTCGCGCAATCAGCTCATGGACGCCGTGTGGCAGTACTCCTTCTACACCGACACCTCGACGGTGACCGTCCACGTCCGGCGCCTGCGGGCCAAGCTCGAGACCGACCCGGCCAACCCCCGCTTCCTGCAGACCGTCTGGGGCGTGGGCTATCGCTTCCAGCCGTGAGCCGCCCGAACCCTCCCACGCCACCGGCGCTCGGATGACGCGCTCGATCGCCCTCCTCGCCGCTGCGGCGATCGCCGTGTTCGGGGTCCTGCTGGTGGGGGACTCCATGCAGGGCGCGCTCTTCGGGCTGGCGGTGCTCTCGCCCCTGGGCGCGGGGGCCCTGGCCCTGGCCCACGCCGGGGCGCGGGCCCGGCGGCGGCTGGGGCCGCTGCGCCGCCAGTTCGCCTTCGCCGTCGCCCTGGTCAGCGTCCAGGCGCTGGTGGCCGTGGCCGCCGCGGTCGCGCTGATGTTCGTCTCCCGCGCCGACGCCGCGCTCACCTGTGCCATGGTCGTCTTCGCCGGAGTGGTGGGCGTGCGGGTGGCTCAGGTGCTGGCCGCCGGGGCCCTGGACGACGTTCGCGTCATCCGCGACGGCTTGGCCGCCGTCCGCGGCGGCGAGCGGGAGGTCGCGCTCCAGGGCCACGCCGGCGGCGAGCTGCGCGAGCTGGCCACCGAGACCGAGCGCACCGTGGCCCGGCTGGCCGCCGAGGAGGCCGCCCGTGCCCAGGCCGACCAGGCTCGCCGCCACCTCATCGCCGCCGTCTCCCACGACCTGCGCACGCCGCTGACCTCGCTGCGGCTGGTGGTCGAGGCGATCTCCGACGACGTCGTTGACGAGCCGACGCGGCGGCGCTACCTCGACCAGATGGGCACCCAGATCGCCACGCTGAGCGCGCTGATCGACGACCTGTTCGAGCTCACGCGGCTGGAGGCCGGCGACATCCGCTGGACGATGGAGCAGGTGCCCCTGGCCGAGCTGGTCGAGGAGACGGTGTCGGCGATGGCCGTCCAGGCCCGGGCCCGGCGTATCGAAGTTCGCGCCGAGGTCCCGGCCGAGCTCGCCCCGGCCCGGGCCAACCCCGAGCGCGTCCAGCGCGTGCTGTTCAACCTCATTCAGAACGCCATCCGCCACACCCCGCCCGACGGCTCGGTGGTCGTGCGCGCCGAGCCCGCGGGGGCTACGGTGGAGATCGAGGTGGCCGACACCGGCGAGGGCATCGCCGCGAGCGAGCGCGACCGCGTGTTCGAGGCCTTCTTCCGCGCGGGGGACAACGCGGCTCGCTCGGCCGATGGCGCCGGCCTGGGCCTGGCCATCTCCCGGGCCATCGTCGAGGCCCACGGGGGCCGTATCTGGTTGGTCGACAGCCCGAGCGGGACGCGGGTGCGCTTCAGTCTGCCCACCGCGGCGCAGACCGAGGGCATCGCCGTCGCCCATGCCGCCCAAGCGCGGCCGGCCGTCTTCTAGCCGGCTCCCGCCATCCTCTAGATTGCCCGCGTGCCCCGTCAGCTCTGGCTCCTGCGTCACGGCGAGGCCCAGCCCCATCATGCCGGCCCCGACGCCGATCGACGCCTGACGCCCGAGGGCGAGGGACAGTCGCGGAGCGCCGGCGCCGCGCTGGCCCGGCTGAATCTGGGGCTGGCCGCCTGCTACGCCTCGCCACGGGTCAGGGCCCTGGAGACCGCGCGCCTGGCCTGCGCGTCACTGGGCGTGGATCCCGTGGTCCACGAACCGCTCTCGGGTGGCTTTGACTCGGGCGGCGCGCGGGAGCTGGTACTGGGTGAGGACGATGATGCGCGGGTGCTCATCGTGGGTCACGAGCCCGACCTGTCGGGGATCGTCGAGGCGCTGACCGGGGCGCGCATCGCGATGAAGAAGGGGGGCGTGGCCGCCGTGCGCCTCGACGGCTCTCGCGAGGAACTCCTCGCCGTCCTGCGTCCGCGCGACCTTCGGGCCATCGAGGCCTAGGAGCTCCTGGGCTCGTGCCCGAGCTGCCCGAGGTCGAGATCACGGCCCGCCGCCTGGGCCAGGCGCTCCGCGGTCAGGCCGTGGAGTCCGCGCTCGCTCCCGGCATCAACGCGCTGAAGACCTTCGACCCGCCGCTGGACGCGGTGGTCGGACAGGTGGTGGCCGACGTGCGGCGCATCGGCAAGCACGTCGTGGTGGAGATGGCCGGCGGCCTCTCCCTGCTCATTCACCTCATGTCCGCCGGCCGCCTCCAGCTCTTTGACACCAGGGCCAGCCTGCGCGACCGGACGTCTCGGCTGCTCGTGCGCCTCGGGGACGGGCGCGAGCTGCGCCTGCGCGAGTTCGGCACCCGCCAGCGGGCTTGGGTGAAGCTGCTCTCCACCGACGCGCTGGCCGAGGATCCGGCGCTGGCCGAGCTGGGCCCCGAGGCATGGCCGGATCCGCCCGAGCTGGCGAGCCGCCTCGACGCCCCGCGCCCGCTCCACGGCCTGCTTCGCGATCAGCACGTCATCACCGGCATCGGGCGTTCATGGGTCGACGAGATCCTCTGGACCGCGCGCCTGTCGCCGTTCAAGCGCGGTGACGATCTCAGCGAGAAGGAGGCCGTGGCCCTGCGCAAAGCGACGATCGACCGGCTCGGGGGCGCCCTGGAGCGCTACGAGCGCGAGATCGCGTTGCCCATCCCTGACAAGGTGCCCATGCCCCTGCTCGTGCACCGCCGTCAGGGAGAGCCGTGCCCCCGCTGCGCCACGACGATCGAGGCCGTCCACTACGAGGACTACGTCATGTGCTACTGCCCGGCCTGCCAGACCGAGGGCCGGGTCCTCAAGGACCGGCGCCTGTCGAGGCTTCTGAAATGATCGACATCGGCCAGTCCGCCCCGGACTTCACCCTTCCCGACCAGCACGGCCATCCGGTCACCCTCTCGGAGCTGCCGGGCCAGCGGGTGGTCGAGCGCTACGGGGTATGGGGGGGAGAAGTTGATGTAGGGCGGTACCTATCTCGGAGCCCAGCGCGCGACCTTTCGCCTCAGTCGCCGCCGGTAATGAGATCGCGGGCTTGCCCAGTGGACCAGGCGCGTTGGGGTCGGGCAAGCGCTCGGTGACGCGCTGGACATCCTCCTCCATCGAAGAGTGGGTACCCCCGGTCACCCCTCGGGACTCTGATCAGGATCGCGGGCGCCGCACGGAGACGGCCAGGGTGATGACCAACCCGGCGGCGAGGACCAGGCCCCCGGCGTCGCGCCACCAGCCCCCGGCGCCCACGGCGACGCGCAGACCGGCGGCGATCAGCACGGTCACCGCGATCCCCAGCGGCAACGCCATCGTCTCGCCCAGCAGCAGCTTGCGCACGGCACGCAGGGCGCTCACGCCAGGGTCCCCTCCCGGTGGGAATCCGCCCGGCTCGCGTGGGCCAGGCTGCCGGCCAGCAGCCAGGAGACGGCCAGCCATCCGGCGGCGATGACGAGCAGGGCAGCGTCGCCCAGGGGCCAGCGCACGTCGAGACCCTCGGCGCAGAAGAAGGTCCCGAACGTGCTCAGCACGATCCCCACGAGGTACTTGAGCTCGGTCTCGGGCACCCGGCGCAGCGGCCGGTGCAGCACAGCGCCGAGCCCGACCGTGGCGATCGTCGCCAGTCCCGCTCCGAGCAGCGCTGGGGTCCGACCCCCGGGCCGGGCGGCGAGCGCGGTGACGATGAGGATGACCTCGACGCCTTCCAGGAAGACGCCCTTGAACGCGATGGTCCGCCCGGCCCAGTCGGGTCGGCCGGCCGCGGGGAGGTCCATGGCCTCGAGCGCCTCGCGCTCCTCCACGAACTCCTTGAAGGAGTCCGAGCGCGATCGGCGACCGGCCAGGCGCAGGATCCCCTTGCGCAACCACTCCAGGCCGAAGAGCAGCAGGGCGACCCCAACGACGAGACGCAGCGGGGCCAGCGCGATGCGATCTATCAAAGCCGGGCCGAGGATCAGGCCCAGGGCCAGGCAGGCCAGGACGGCGGCCCCGGCGCCGATGACGGCGTCGCGGGGACGGCGGGTGAGGGCGACGGCGAGCACGATGGCCAGCGCCTCGAAGAGCTCCAGCGCGCAGGCCAGCGCGGCCCCGAGCAGGGTGAGGGTGAAGGCCATCAGGGAGGGAGACGGCGGCCGGCGGCCAGCAGCTCGACGAAGTCGGCAAGCCGTCGCGCCCGGGTCTCCGGGCGCCGCGCGTCGTGGAGCCGGTAGAGGATGGCGTAGCGGTTCTGACCGTCGAGGCCGGCGAACGCCGCGGCCGCCACCGGATTGGCGTCGAGCGCGGCCCTGAGGTCGTCGGGGACGGTGGCGCGGCGCGCGCCCGGGTAGGCCGCCCCCCAGCGTCCGTCGGCCTTGGCGCGGTCGATCTCCGCCTGACCTGCCGGGCGCATGCGCCCGGCAGAGATGAGCGCCTCGACCTTCTCCCGGTTGATCTGCGACCAGCGGCTGCGGGCGCGCCGCGGCGTGAAGCGCTGGAGGAAGCCACGCTCGTCGCCGCCGGCCTTCTGCCCGTCGATCCAGCCGAAGCACAGGGCCACATCGAGGGCATCGGAGTAGGTGGGCGAGGGGATGCCCGAGCCCTTGCGGGCGATGCGCAGCCAGACCCCTGGCGCCGTCTCATCGCCGGCCCGGGCCTCGAGCCAGCGCTCCCAAGCGGCGGGGGAGGGCAAGGCGAGGATGTGCAGGCCGTCGGCCCCCGTCTCGCTGTCCGGCGCGGCCACCGGCCGGTCTCGCTCGCGGGTCGCTACTGGAGCCCCTGCCGGGCCTCGCGGACCAGCGTCACGGCGTCGGGGAAGACGATGGCCATGACCGAGCGGATCTGCTCGGCCTGGGCCTCGGCGTTGCCCTGGAGGTTGATCCGATTGATGGCGGCCATGGTCATGTCGACCGCGAGCTTGATGGCGTTGTCGGCCCACGCGAGCTTCTGGGCGCCCTGCATCTGCTCGGCGAACTCGGCCATGCGCCGCTGCAGCTCCTCGGGGTCGCCGAACAGGCCACCAAAGCCGCTGTCTTCCATCCCCCGATCGTACCGAGCGGCTTGCCCCGGCGCCCATCCGACCCGTGGCCCGGGGGCGGCCAGCCGTAGACTCCGGCCGGATGGCCCCGCTCACCGCTGCACAGCAGCGCATTCGGGATCGCGTCGAGCTCGGCATCCGGCTTGCCTCTCCGGCCCTGGACCTCGTGCTCGCGGTGGGCGATCGCGTCTCGCGCCTCGTCGAGCGCAGCCGGCTGGGTGAGGGCGAGCTACGGGCTCCGACCACCGTCGGCGCCGGCGGCCGCCGGCCGGCGCGCCGTGCGCTTCCACCCGGCTTCGAGCGCGCCGGCCGGGAGCGCGACCCCGCCGCCCGCCGCTAGCATCGGCGATCCATGGACGTCCGATCCACGCTCGCCTGGGAGAGCGAGCGCCGCACTCGCGCGGTGATCGCGGCGGTCCTGGCCGGTCTCCTGCAGGCCGTCGCCATCCCGATCCAGGCGGCCGGTCTGGCCACACCCGCCCACGACGATGACCTTCGGCTGCTGCACCGGCTCCACGGGCACGGCACGACCATCCTGGTGGGCACCGGGATACAGATCCTGGGCCTGATCGCGGCCGCCTACGCACTTTGGTACCTCTACAAGGCGATCCAGGCGCGGCGCAGCGAGCCGGTGGGACCCGTCGGTATGGAAGCGCTGGTCATCGCTGGTCCCGTCGTGGCCTCGGTGACCGTCGGCGCCGCCGAGGTGCTGCAGACCATTGGGGTGGGCAGCTTCTTCTCCGGGTCGGGACCGCAGACCGTCGCGACCGCCACGCACACCCTCAAGCACGGCAGCGAGTTCGTCTTCGGAGCCTATGTCGCTCCGGTCGGGGCCCTGCTGTTCGCGGTGGCCCTCGTGCTGGTGTCGCTCAACGCGATGCGCGTTGGGTTGCTCACGCGGTTCATCGGCGTCCTGGGCTGCCTGCTGGGGGCCTTTCAGGTTCTTCCGCTCCTGCCCCCGATTGTCGTGAGCTTCTTCTGGTTCGGTGCGCTGGCCGCGCTGTTCGCCGGCCGCTGGCCGCAGGGGCCGCCGCCAGCCTGGGCCAGCGGGAGGGCTGAGCCGTGGCCCTCGCGCCAGCAGCTCGTCGAGCAACGCGACAAGGGCCGGCCGCCGGCCGGCCGGCCGGCCAGGGGCCTCTTCGGCGCCTGGGGAGCGAGTCGCCAGGCGCCCGAGGCCGAGCCCGAGCCGGTGCGCGAGGCGGCGACCGCCGGGGCCCGCGTCCGCGGTGGCGCCAATGGCTCGCCTCCGAGCGGATCGGCATCGAAGAAGCGCAAGCGCAAGCGCCGGCGCTGAAAGTCTGCGGGCACGCCAGCGTGACAAAGCGGGCAGAAGCTGGCGGGCCTCGGCGCCGCAGGTGCATGACGAGACCTGAGCAGGGGTTTGCCGCCCGCGCAATGTGGGTGCCGCGGTTCACTGCACTGGTTGCTCTCCTGGCCGGCGCGGGCGCGGCGCCGACCAGCGCGGCCCGCGCCGCTGGGCCGGTCCCGGTCGCCGGGTTGGTCAATCCTCTGACGGGAAGCCCGCGACCCGCCGCGAACGGCTTCAACGCGACGCCGGCGGCCCGTGTGCGCATCCGTTTCGTACGGGGCGGGCGCCGGCCGGCGAGCCAGGTCAACGTGCTGCCCACCCGAGGCGCGCTGATCACCGGGACGGTGCGCGACCCGGCAAACCGGGCCATCGTCCACGCGGTGCTGGTCATCGTTGTGCAGGTGGACGGCCAACCTGTGGCTCGAGCCATCGGGCTTGCGCGCTCCGACGGCCGCGGACACATCAGCTTCCCGCTCGCACCCGGGCCGAGCCGCACGGTGGCGGTCGTCTACTACCCGGCGAGCACCTCCGCTGCGTTCGTCACCTCCAACGCCGTGCACGAGCGTGTGGCGACGGTCGTGCGCCTGGCGGTTTCTCCCCACGTCCTGCGCGCTGGCGGGCGCGTGCACTTTCGTGGTCAGGTGCTCGGCGTCGGGGGCACGAAGCTGCTGGTGGCACTGCAGGTGTTGCGCGCCGGTGGCGGGTTCCAGACGTTCCGGGTGGTCCGCTCACGGCCGAACGGGCGCTTCGACGCGGGCTTTCGCTTCTCGCGGGGGGTCCGCACGGCCTACCGCTTCCGGGCGCTGGTGATCGCCCAGAACGGCTTCCCCTACGGCACCAGCGTCAGCCACTCCACCTTCGTGGTCGTCGCATAGCCGGTTGGCCGTTACGCCGCCGGTGGTCGGGGGTATGTGGAACCGCGTGCGTGCGCGAACTGCGCGAGGTCATCTGGGACGAGGGGCGATCTTGGCCGCTGCGGCGCTCGCCGGCGCGGTCACGGCGCCAGCACTGGCCGACGAGGAGCAGCAGGGCGGGACCCCGACAGTGCCGACCGTGACGACCGGGACCACCCAGCCCGACGACACCACGACGTCCCCGCCGGTCATCGCGACGGACACTACCCCCGACGGCACCGACAGCACCAGCAGCGACGGCTCGCAGCCGTCGAGCGGCGCCCCGGCGTCGGGGCCCGCCCCTCCCGCCCCGAGCTCCGGCGCCCCCGCGTCGGGGGCGATCCCGACGGGCTCCGACTCGCCCTCGCCTCCGACCGGCGGGGGCACGATCCCGGGGGGCACGGAACCGAGCGCGACGCCGTCGCCTTTGCCCCTCCTGCCCCCGGCTCCGGCGCTGCCGCTGCCCGTCGCCGCGCCGGCACCGCCAGCGCTGGCGGTGCCGTCGGCGCTACCGACCATCGTCTTTCGCAGTGTCCAGCGCGCGGTCCGCCGGGAAGCCATCTCGCGCCACCGCTCGCCCTCTTCGACGACTCGCAGCCTGACCGTCTCGGTGCGAGCGGTCCCCGCGTCGGTTCCGATGCATTCGCTGCGGATGGCGGTTGGGGCGCGCACGCCCCAGGCCCGAGCCGCGGCCAGTCACCGGGTGGCGGTCTCCGTTCCCGGGGCACGCTGCTCCTTCCCACCCTGCTGAGCTCACCGCACGGAGCGCGGCAGCGAGCTAGGCGACGTCGCGCCGGGCAAACCGCCAGGCAGCCAGGCCGAGGAGCACGGCGACGTAGCCGCCAAGCACGAGACCCGCGAGGGCCGGAGAGAGCGGCACGCCCTCCTGAAACATGTGCGGCGCGGTCAAACCCTCGTCGGCACGACTGGGAAGCAGCCGTCCGAGCGCGGGATCGAGCCCGGCTGCCAGGCTGTTGCTGATTACCCAGCCCACGATGATCACGGCAAGGGCCAGCGCCGGGCCGCGCAGCACGGTGGACACGGCGAGCCCGAGCACGGCGAGCAGCACGTAGGCCCCGACCATCCGGGCCGCTCCGGCGGCGAGATCCCCGGCGGAGAGCCCGATGGCCGCCCCCCGCGCGTGGAGCACGACGGCGCCGATGCCGGTTCCCAGGGCGGTCGCGGCGAGGGCGAGCACGACGGCGGACACGGTGAGCACCGTCGTCTTGGCCAGCAGCACCGTTCCACGGCGCGGGAAGGCAGCCAGCAGGGTATCGAGGGTTTCGTGGCGGTACTCGCCGCCCCCGCAGATGACGCCGAGCCCGAGCGCTCCGAGCTGGCCGGTGCGCACAGCGTCGAGCACCGGTGGCCCCTGGGCGACACCGGCCTCGGGGCTGGCCAGCGCGGCCTGGACCACGGCCAACGCGGCGCCGACACAGAGCGTGCCGGTGAGCGCGGCGAGCAGCCCGGGCGTCACCCGCAGCTTGAGCGCTTCGACGCGCAGAACCAGCCGCATCAGGCCGTGCCCTGACGCACGACTGAGCGCACTCGGCGCGCGCGATCGGCGCGCACCTCGCGCAGCTCGCTCAGCGCCAGCGCCGTCGCGGCGGCGCAGGCGCCAATCTCCTGGGCGGTCAGACCCTCAACCCGGACCAGCTCGCCGTCGACCTCGACGGCCGCGGCGAGCGGGCGCAATGCCTCGGCCAGCGCCTCGGCGGCGGTGCTGCGGGCCACGACCCGACGCTCCCCCACCATCCTCGGCAGTGACTCCTTCACCGTGACGCGCCCGCGGTGCAGCACGGCGACATCGTCGACGATGTCGGCCAGGGGGTCGGTGACGTGACTGCAGACCAGCGCGGCGCCGCCTCGGCGTCGGTGCGCGTCGAGCAGCTCGATCAGCCAGTCGACGCCAGCGGTGTCGATGCCGCTGAGCGGCTCGTCGAGGAGGAGCAGCGGGGGGTCGCCGACCAGTGCGACCGCGAGCCCGAGTCGCTGGCGCATCCCGCGCGAGAGGGCTCCCGCGCGGACGTCGGCGGCGTCGGACAAGCCGACCTGGGCCACGGCACGGGCCGCGGCAGCCCGCGACAGACCGCCCGCGGTCGCCGCCAGGCGGGCCTCGGCCAGCACGGTGCGGCTCGGGTGGTGACGCGGCGTCGCGAACGCGACCCCGACCCACCGCACCGCCGGCTCCAGGGTGCGCAGCGGGCGCCCCCAGAAGGCGCAGGATCCACGCTCCGGGCGCGCCAGGCCCAGCGACGCTCGCAGCGCCGTGCTCTTGCCGGCGCCGTTGACGCCGGCCAGCAGCACGATCCGCCCGGCCTCGACGCGCAGATCGAGGCCATCGATGACTCGACGCCCCCCGTAGCCCTTCACCAAGCCCTCGACCCGCAGCGGCGGCTCTCGGACCGGCACCCACGGGTCAGGCTTGTTCACCGTTGCCCGGTCGAGGGGATCAGCGGTGCTGTGGTCCTGCGCCTGAACCGAGCCCCGCGATCAGCACGGGAATCAGCACGGCGAGAACAATGATGACGATGATCGTGCTGATGATGGGATGACGTCGGATCACGATGCGCTCCTGATTGGCTCGGCGACGGCGTCGTCAACCGCGGGTGCAGTTGGTGGCAAAGAGTGCGTCGGAGTTCTTGCCCAGGGCATTGGTCGCCGTGGCATAGGCCGTACATGAGCCGTCGTAGTGCAAGTACGTCCGAAGATAGAGCTGGAGGTCACCCAGACAGATGTTGTGGGTCGGCTCGCAGCCGCTGAAGTGAGCGACGGTCTTGATCGCGTAGCCAGACCCGTTGCCCTTTCGGTGGTAGTTGTACGGATACTGCACGGTTCCGTCAAAGCCGTTGAAATGGACGAAGGCCCCAACCGTCAGCTGCTTATAGATCTTATGGAGAAGCTGCACCTTGACGTTCGTCACCCGGTCGTTGTGGCGACACCAGCTCACAGCATCCATGGTGGCGGAGAACAGCTTTCCAAACCCGAAATTGCCGTCGTAGCGGGCGAAGTTATGCGCGGTGCCCATGCACACCTTCGGCGCGGCCTGGGATGAGGCCGGCAGGAGCAGCATGCCGACGATGCCTATGGTCAGGGCTGCGACGGTCAATCGCTTGCGCATCTCATGTCCCTTCGCGGACGATCAGGTTTGATGCCGGCGACGTACCCCCCGGCGGCACGGCGCAAACGCGTCTCGGGGCCGGGCGCTGGAGTCGAACGGTCGGCGGCCCCCGGGGACCGCCGATCCATGGGGTCTCTACACCTTGCGGAACTGCGGCACCCAGCTGCCGTTCTCGTGGCGCTCGAAGTCCAGAAACAGCCCGGGCGCCTCGGCGCGAACGATCTCGGCCACGCGATCGAAGACGAGCCGCAGCTCCTCCTCGGCCCCCTCGGCCGTCCGCATCTCGATCACGTGACGCAGCGCGCGGACGTTCGCCGTCCAGACGATGTCGGTGCTCAGGCCGATCGGCGCCAGACGGCGCAGGGCCGATGTCACCTCCTTCTTGACGTGGAAGGGCACGCCCTCCTCGTCGATGCCGAGCTCGCGGGCCGCGCTCACCTGGAACTCCTCGAGCTGCTCGACGATGCTGATCACCTGGTCGCGAACCGGCTCCAGCGCGGGCGGGACGCGAAAGCCGATGTCGGTGAGCCGCACGTAGCGCAGGCTCTCCTGGCTGAACGCCGAGCCGGCGCGATGCCGAACCAGCTCGTGGGTGAAGGCACGGCTCACGTTGCGGAACGCAAACGAGTAGCTGGCGTGCTCGAGCACGCTGCCGTGGGCGCTGCGCAGGAGGTTCTCGAAGTAGGCGCGCTGGTCGGTTCGCACACGTGAGACGTTGGGGTTGAGCCCCGGCTCCCAGCTGCGGTAGCAGGCCCGGCCGCCGAACTCGATCAGCAGCTGCGCGGCGTTAGGCGCCCCATCGGCCTCCTCGAGGCGGCGCTCCAGCCACGACTCGCCGCCGACGTCGCGCAGGTAGCTGCGCATGCCCGCCAGGTCGAGCGAGGGCCGGGCGAGCAGGTGGACGGTGGGGGTGGTTGGGTGCATCGACCGGCGCCGGCGGCGGCCACGGGAGGCGCACCGGGCGGGCGATGCTAGCGGCGGGTCCGGCGTGCCGCGGGCCCGAAGCGCGAAATCCGGGACGAGCAAGCCCGCAAGTCGCGGCCGGGCGAACAAGTCTGGCTATTCCTCGTCGAGGATCTGCAGCAGCTCGGCAACGAACGCGTCTTCGTCGGTCAGGCGCGCCGGGACCTCGCGGGCGAGCTGCAGCAGCCCTATGTAGATCGAGTAGGCCACCGTCGCGCGCTGGGCGGCGGCCCCGGCGAGCGACTTGCCACGGGCTCTGGCATCCGCAGCGCGCCGGAGGGCGATCGCGAACAGCACGAACAGCGCCACGTAGGGCAGCACGCGCGGGGCCGGCAGCAGCTCGACGAACGTTGCCGAGACCGAGCACGCCGAGGCCATCCCGCCGGCGCTCACAACGCCGTTGGTCAGGCCCACGCCGGCCGGATCGCGGCGCTGATGCAGGTCGAGCAGCGCGGCGCTGGCCGCCCCCAGAGCCAGCCCGGTGGCCAGCCCCTGCACGGCGCGGGCGACGAACAGCCACACGACCGAGTCGGCCAGCATGAAGACGACGGTCGCGCCCATCAGCGTCCCCAACGCCACGAGCAGCAGCGGGCGCCGACCAACCTCGTCGGAGACCCGACCGGCGAGGATGAGGGTGCCCAGAACGCCGACCGCGTAGGTCGCGTAGCCGATCCTTGTTCTTCCTCTGCCAGCTCGACCCCACCATTGGCGTTCGAGGGTGACTGGATCGTCTCGTGTAGCCCGTAGTCTTCAGCCTCCGCTTCGCTAGTCAGGGAGAGCAAATGAACAAGACTGAGCTGATCGACGCGATCGCCAAGGACAGTGGACTCACCCGTGCGGACTCCGCGCGGGCGATCGACTCCTTGGTCAACACCATCCAGAAAACCCTCAAGAAGGGCGACGACGTTGCCCTGACCGGGTTTGGCAAGTTCTCGGTCGTCAAGCGAGGTGCTCGTAACGGACGCAACCCGCAGACCGGCCAACCGGTGAAGATTCGGGCGTCAAAGGCGCCCAAGTTCACCGCGGGGGCCACGTTCAAGACGGCGATCAGAGGACGGACGAAATAGAAGCCAGTCGGGCTCGGCGTGCTCACGCCGCCATCCCACCCGCGGAGGGTTGACGTGGCTGGCGCGGGCGTTCCCGCGGCTCTTGAGATCGTCCACTTCACCGATCCGGCCTGTCCCTTCGCGTTCTCCGCCGAGCCCACGCGGCTACGTCTCCGTTGGCACTATGGCGATCAACTGCGTTGGCGCACGAGGATGATCGTTCTGACCCTCGAGTTTGGCGAAGCCGAGAAGCTGGCTCAGGGTGCGGCCGGCCTGCAGCGCCGCCACGCAATGCCGATCGATCCCGTCCCCCGCGCGCGGCCGGCCTCCTCGGAGCCCGCGTGCCGGGCGATCGTGGCCGCGCGGCTGAACCTGCCCGACACCGAGGAGCCGTTGCTCCGACGCCTCCGGGTCCGGGCCATGGCCGTTGGGCTGCTCGACGATCCTCAGCTCATCGCCGCCTCAGCGCGGGACGTCGGGCTGGACCCTGCGCGACTCGACGCCTGGTGTGCCACCGAGCAGGTCGACGCGGGGTTGCTGGCTGACATCGAGGCCGCACGATCTCCCTCCCGCCGCGCACTGGCTCTGGACCACAAGCTCGGCGGCCCGCGCGAGCGGCGGCGCTACACAGCCCCCAGCTACGAAATCAAGCGAAGCGACGGAGGGCCGGCCATCGCGGTGCCAGGATTCAACCCGATCGAGGCCTACGAGACCGCGATCGCCAACCTCGCACCCGAGCTTGTCCGTCACCCCAAGCCCGACACGGCCGAGGAGCTGCTGGCCTGGGCGGGCGAGCCCCTCGCTACCGCCGAGATCGCCGCCGTCATGCAACTCGACCTCACCGACGCGCGCGCCGCGCTCAGCCGCGTCGCCCGACCGCTTCCGGCCGGGGCGGAGCTGTACTGGGGCCTGGGTGGGTGACGCGCGCCGGCGGCAGCGACGACGACGACGCCGTCCTCGACCAGCGTCTGCGGCTTTCGTCGAGTCACCGCGCGCAACTGTCTGCGCACGCCGCGGCGAACGGGAAGCACGCTCCCGCCTTGACTTCAAGCGCACTTGAGGTTGTAGCGTGGTCTGGCGCGCAGTCATCTCCTCAAGGAGGGCCACATGACCAACATCCAAACGCCAAGCCAACAGATCACCGAGGAAGTCACGTCCTGGCCAGGCGTCGCGGCCGCCCCGGGCGGACGCGGCGAGTTCGCCTTTAAGCTCGGCCGCCGGGAGATCGGCCACCTGCACGGAGACCACGCCGCCCATTTCTCCTTCCCCAAGCACCGGAGTTCCGCAGCTCGTAGGCACATTGAGCGGTCGGGGTCACCGTTTGCCCTGCAAATCGGGGGTTTGATAGCCGCGGGAGCCGGAAAGCTGTAGGCACACGACCACGGCAAGATCGCTTGCG
>JAABUJ010002315.1_pt1 | contig 24077 bp, 20 predicted proteins | sample 5559131 | NCBI WGS metagenome assembly JAABUJ01 (sample SAMN10711875, study PRJNA513366) | rock metagenome | isolation source: Antarctica rocks | place: Antarctica: Victoria Land, Mt New Zealand nord | collected 2016-01-07
TCGACGCCTTTTACTCTCTCCGCGATACGGCAATGGATGGCCAGGCGGCGCGCATGCTCTTGGGCCCGGCTAATCTGGGCCGCATGGATAATCCTCTGATGCCCGGCCATCCACTGCGCGGCCTGGGCGGCCTGCTGGATGGAAGCGACGCGGATTTCGTGCCCACATTGTGGCCCGTTACCGGGCGCATCACCTCATCATTCGGCGAGCGAGAAGACCCTGTTCTTGGCAACGGAGACGGTGAATTTCACGCTGGAATCGACATTGCGGGCGATCTGGGCGAACCAATCCACGCCACTGCTGACGGCGTCGTGGTGTCCGCTGGAGTAGTGAACGGGTACGGGCGAATGGTAAAGATTGACCACGGGCACGGCCTCGAGACCTGGTACGGCCACATGAGCGGCTTTGCCGTCACAGCGGGCCAGCAGGTGGTTCGCGGCGAGGTGATCGGGTACATTGGCCACTCCGGCCGAACAACCGGCAATCACGTTCATTATGAAGTGCGCATCCACAACGTCGCAGTGAATCCACACAGATTTTTGCGTACTACGCTGGCCCAACTGACCACTGCTCAGACTGCGCCTGCGGTGTTGTAGACGCGCGCCACCACCTGCTACCGTGCAGCCTTTGCTTTTCGTTTTGGTGCAATGAATCGCCGATGTGCAACCTGCTCTGCGTGTTCTGAGTCAGAACTCACAAGTACTTTCCCGATGCGGCAGGAGGAGTGTAATTTGTCTCTGAAGATGAGAGTTGCAGCCCTCCCACTCCCCGTTGCTTTTCTACTAGGTTTAGTGCCGGTCGCTCACGCCCAGTTTTCGGCGTACGCGACGTTCTCGCCTGCACGGCTTTCGGGCGTACGCAATGGCAACAGCAGCTTTTCAACCTTAAACAACAGTTACACGTCAACTTCGTTCTGGACTGAGGGCGTGGGTGGCGGGGTGACGTTCAACGTTCTGCCATTGGGTCCGGTCAAGATTGGTCTGGACCTGCGTGGTTCGACGAAGCCGGGAACAAACGGCGCGGATCTGGTGCTGGGTGGGATCAAGCTGGGTGTGAATGTTCCGCTGGTGCGTTTCAAACCGTATGTGCAGGCTTCGGGCGGCTATCTTGGAACACGCACACGAGATGCGGGCGGGGCTGCCAATGGCGCGACCATACACGATAGATTTGCGGTGTACGAGGTGCTGGGCGGGATTGACTACGGGCTAGTTCCCTTCTTCGATCTTCGGTTGATCGAAGTGGGCGCGGGTCGAGGGTACAACGTCTCCGGCACAGGCACCACAACGGGAAACTATCAGGTGTCGTTGTTCACGATCAATACCGGTCTGGTGTTTCACTTCTGAACCCGATTCAGGGCTGTATCGCTGCGGAATGACAACGGGTGTGAGCTAACATCCTCTACTCTGACTGCCCATCAAAGCTGTCTGGGCCTTACGAATCGAAGCACTGAGGCCGCACGTCTAAAATGGGTCCAGACAGGGGCAACACAGCCGATGAAGAGCACTCGCTACACCAAGTTTACTGGCGATCTTTCCTCCACCGTCGACCTCGACGATCTGATGCAGGCGTTGTCGGACTTTCTGCTTGACTCCGGCTTTCAGGATCCCATGTCGCGCTTCCAATCGCTCGACGGCGATCAGACCATGGACAACCTGCGCGAGGCAATCCGGCAGGCGCTCGACTCCGGCGAACTGTTCGACGATGAGACGCAAGAGAAGTACGAGTCGCTCGAAGAAGAGCAGATTGAGGAACTGGTCGATCAGATTATCCAGAAGATGCAGGAGCAAAACCTGATCAACGCCGAGCAGCCGCAATCGCCGGGTGAGGGTGGCGAGGGTGAGGGCGAGAACGCTCGTTTCGAAGTGACCGACAAAGGGATGGACTTTCTCGGCTACAAGGCGCTGCGCGAGCTGTTGGGGCCGCTGGGTAAGAGCTCGCTGGGACGGCACGACACGCGCCACGAGGCTGCCGGGGTGGAGACGAACGGAAGCACCAAGCAGTACGAGTTTGGCGACTCGTTGAACCTCGACATTACTTCGACGCTTTCCAATGTGTTCGCCCGCGAAGGGACGGATTTCAACAAGCACAACGGGCGTTTGAATCTTGAATACTCGGACCTACAGGTTCAGCAGGCCGACTACCAATCCTCCTGCGCGACAGTGGTGTTGCTGGACTGCTCGCACTCCATGATCCTGTACGGCGAGGACCGCTTTACCCCGGCCAAGCGAGTGGCCCTGGCGCTGGCGCACCTGATCCGTACGCAGTATCCCGGCGATACGATCGACCTGGTACTGTTCCATGATTCGGCCGAGCACATCCCCATCGGCCAGCTTCCGCGCGTCAAGGTGGGTCCGCACTACACCAATACGCGCGAGGGCTTGCGCGTAGCCCAGCGCATTCTGAAGAGCTCCGGCAGGGACATGAAGCAGATTGTGATGATTACGGACGGCAAGCCCTCTGCCCTGACGCTGCCCGACGGACGCATTTACAAGAATGCTTTCGGGTTGGACCCGCTGGTCATCTCGGAGACGCTGGAAGAAGTCAGCCGCTGCAAACGTTCCAACATCATGATCAACACGTTCATGCTGGCGAGCGATTTTCAGCTGGTGCAGTTCGTCCAGCAGGTAAGCGCCATGTGTCGCGGCAAGGCTTACTTCACTACGCCTGAGACGCTGGGCAGCTACCTGCTGATGGACTACATGCAGCGGCGGATGAAGACGATTCATTGAGAATGTTTCGAAGGAAAAGGCCAACGCAGATTCCCTTCGGGAATGACAGCTAAGAAGCTGGGGCTGCGGGTGCCCAGAATCTGGCGCGCAGCGCGTCCGGCGTACGCAGTACGCCTGCCCGGCGCGAGGGCGCAGTTGTTCTAGCATCTTCAGCGCGGGAAGGTTGAGACGACTGTTTGTGCGTGAACAGCGTCTTAGCTTTAGCGTCAATGAGGGAATTTATGACTCCGCAGGAACAACAGCTGCTCGAAGGGCTTACCAGCCGCGTGAACCAGACTCAGCTTCAGGAGAAAGATCCAGAGGCTGAGCAGTACCTGAACCAGACGCTGGGGCGCAATCCGGATGCAATGTATCTTATGGCCCAGACTGTTCTGGTTCAGCAGTATGCACTCGATCAGGCGAAGCGGCAGCTGGATGAACTGAAGCAGCAGCTCGAGCAGACGCAGCAGCCACCGAAGCACACCAGCTTTTTGGGCAGTCTGCTGGGAACGGATGAGCCGCGACAGGCACCTCCACCGCCTGTGCCGCAGCCCTATCGTGAGCCGCAATACGCTCCGGTGCAGGGCTACAATCCGCAACAGCAATCCGGACAGGCGCAGTATGCCGCGCCTGTCTCCTCAGGCGGAGGCTTTCTGCGCTCGGCCATGCAGACCGCGACCGGTGTGGCGGCGGGTGCGTTCGCCTTTCAGGGAATCGAGTCGCTGATGCATGGGTTCGGCAGTCATGCGGGGTATGGCGGCGGCTCAGGCTTTGGTGGGTTCGGTGGTGGCGGACGCGAGGAGATCGTCAACAACTACTACGGTGATTCGCGCGACAACCCTCAGGGCTCGTCGTCCGACCTGGAAGATCGCCGTGACGACAGCGGCGGAAATGATGTTTCTGCCGATACTTCCAGCAACTTTGACGACAGCACGAACCTGGACGACGGGTTCGACGATAACTCCGGCTCGGACGACTTCGGCTCAGATGACTCGGGTGGCGGGTCGGACGACAGTAGCTTCTAGATTTGCTGAAGGTGTGCGGCATTGCTTCGTCCGGCGAAATACAGGGGGTCCTTCACTGCGTTCAGGATGACTCTGTAGGGTTGGTAAATCGGGATTGGGATCGTTCGGTTCCCTGCTGTCGCTGCCAGACTAGGTAGAGGCCCCAGGCTGCGGCTGTGCAGTTATCCACGATACGGCCGTGGAGCAGCATTTTTTCAAACTCAGAGACTGTGACGCGGTGCAGCACGAGATCGTATTCTTCGGCGTCCGGCCTGGTTTCGCCGTGGGTCAGCTCCTCGGCCAGGAACGCGTGCTGGGTTTGATTCATGACCCCATAGGCGACCTTGAGACTGCCCAGTCGAGTGAGCTTACCGGCAGAGAGCCCGGTCTCTTCACGCAGTTCACCGCGTGCGAGAGCCTCGGGTTCAACCTGAGCCTGTTCCCAGCTTCCCTGCGGAAATTCTTTAAACCGCGCGCCGACGGTGTAGCGAAACTGCTCGACTAGATAGAGGAAATCGCCTTTAGATGTGCGCTCAAGCGGCACGATGATGCAGGCGGGCGTCTTGTCAACCACACCGTAGATGCCTCGCTGTCCGTTGCTGCGCTCGATCACATCTTCGCGCATGCTGGTCCAATGATTGCGGTAGACTTCGCGGCTACTGATTGTCTTGATCGACACGTCGCTCCTGGGTGGTTGTCTTGTCTGCGGGCTGCTCAAACTCGAGGTGGCTGCCGGCAAAGATTTTCACTGTTTGCGCCTTGTACGCCGAAGCCGGTGCGGACATGATATTGGCGACATAAGTCTGCGGATTGCGGTCGTAGAGCGGAAACCAGGTGGACTGCACCTCGACCATCAGCCGGTGTCCCTTCAGGAAGGTGTGGTCTGCACCGTGCAGCGGCCAGTGATACTGCTCCACCTGATTGGCGGGAATAGGCTCCGGCTTTTCAAAGCTGTTGCGATAGCGGCCGCGGAAAATCTCATCCACAATCATGGTTTGTGCGCCGTCCGGAGCAACGTCGATTAGCTTGACGATCCAGTCTGCATCCGTTCCAGAGGTTGAGGCCTGGAGCACGGCCTTGACGTCGCCCGTGATGGTGCGGTCACGAGTTAATACCGGTCCAACGAAGCGCGCGAGATCCTTACGTCCGTCGAGGAAGCGCTGGTCCTCGACCAGCCAGGTGCGCCACTTGGAGCCGTCGCCATAGGTGGGCTGGATCGGGCGGTTGCGATACGGGATGGGATTGGCTGGATCGGCGACATAGCTGGTTAGCTCTGTGCTGGAAGCGATCGCCGCGCAGGTGTCCGAGGTGCTGCATTCGCGCAGCTTGCCCTGTGGCAGCAGCTCGACGGTTGCGGGTCCGAACCCGGAATGTGGAGGCCACGCTGCGTAGCGTTGCCACTGGTGGGAGCCGGTGCGGAAGCTCGCTACACCCTGGAGATCGTAGCCGCGACGAGCTCTGAGGTACTTTTCAAAGAATGGGAATTCAACCTTCGAGCGGTACTCGGTGCCGGTGGGCTGGCCAAAGTTGAGCTTGCCGAATTGGCTACCAAGGCTGTCGCCAGGGAAGGCCCAGCCACCGTGGTTCCAGGGTCCAAGCACCATGAAGACTTCGTGCCGAGCATCGTGCGCATGCAGCGTTTTGTACTCTTCCTGCGTGCCCCACATGTCCTCCTGGTCCCACCAGCCGCCAACTTCAAGAGTGGGAACACTCACAGTGGACAGGTGATTCTCGACGGCCATGTCGCGCCAGAACTTTGTATAGCTTGGCTCGTTGAGGAAACGTGCGGCGGTGGGCAGCTTGTCCATGCCGGCAGCTTTCGCGGCTCCGGCAAAGTTTACGTTGCGCAGAAAGAAGTCGTAAGTATCCTCTTTGGACTGCGCGCGCACGTCAGTCTTTTGCGCTTCGAGCTGCTGGACATAGTCGAACCCGTAGGTTTCGCGGAACGCGCCGTTGTGGAAGAAATCATCCCCGCGCCAGACGTCCGTCATGGGTGCCTGCGGGCTGATCGCTTTGACCGCCGGGTGGGGATCGATGCCGGCCATTATGGCCAGAAATCCCGGGTAGGAGACGCCCATCACGCCCACGCGCCCGGTGTTGTTGGGAACATTGTTGAGCAGCCAGTCGATGGTGTCGCGCGTGTCCGTCGTTTCATCTACATCGGACTTTGTGGTGTGAGAGACTATGGGCCGATTCATGACAAATTTTCCGCCCGACTTGTAGCGTCCGCGGATGTCCTCAAAGACCCAGATGTAGCCACTCGCGGCTAGCTCCGGTTTGGCCATTGCGATGACCTTGCCCGTGTAAACGTCTACGCCGTAGGGCGTGCGCTCCATCAGGAAGGGCAGCTTGTCCGCACCTGGACGCCCGGATCCGGCTGGGCGTAGGATCACTGCGTGCAATTGAACGCCGTCGCGTACGGGGATCATGACTTCCTGGCGGACGTAGTTTGGGACCACCGGGGTTTGCGCATTGCTGTGAGATGGGCAGCAAAGGATGACGGCTGTCGCAGCAAGCAACAGATCACGCATGTTCATGGATGCAAGAACTCCTGGTGATTTCCCGGTATTCGGTACGGGCATCGGTCTGGGGACACTGGAAGAGCAGGTTGATTCGCTTGGCTGCGGCATAAATGCAGAGGCGAAAGCAAACGCAGATTCCCTCCGGGAATGACCAACAAGAGCTTAGCCTTGAGCTACGGGCACCGATGGTATTGGGCTGGCATCGCATTTCCATCCTTCGCGGCCGTGGTTTCCGTCGCAAAAAGGACGCTTGGAGCTCAATCCGCACCGGCACAGCGAAATTGCAGGCTTGCCCGTCAGATCCCACTCCTTGCCCTCGACGTCGACCAGCGAAACTGGACCTTCGACCCGGAAAGGGCCGTTCGGCCGCACTGTGATTTTTACTGCGGGGACGTTTGCACCGGCCCCGGACTCGATTGCTGCACCCTGCTGCGACGTTGTGTCTGCCATTCTGCTGGCCTCCTGATCAGCCAACAGAATAGCAGCCAGCGGGTTCAGGCAAGTTCCCGCAACTTCTCATGGATGTAGCACCAGCCCCACTTCTCCCCGGGTTCGACGCTGCGCATTACCGGATGCGCGGTGCCATGGAAGTGTGCGGTTGCGTGTCTGCCGGGCGACGAGTCGCAGCAGCCTACATGCCCGCAGATCAGGCACTGACGCAGGTGGACCCAGCGTTCACCAAGCTTGACACACTCCGCACAGCCAACGGCGTGGGCTGCGGGCGCGGACTGGATCCCTGGCTGAATTTGCTCGAAGTGATTGCACTCAGACATTGGCAACTCCCTCCTGGCAGGTAATGCTATCCTACGCGCGCGTGAACTCCGTCGGTTTGCCGAAGGCGTTCGCGCAGCACTCCTGCCAGCTCTACCAGATGGCGCAGTCGGGGTTGCAGTGCGGCTGGGGTTGCTGGTTCGCGCAGAACAAGTTCGCTTTCGAGTAGCAGGCCGGTAACAGACGTCTTGAGCTCGTTTTCCAGCTCGGCGGTCGCGGCACGGCGTGCCAGAACGTGTTCGCCATCGCGCCGGTTCAGAGCGGCTTTCACTTCGCGTATCAGGCGCGCGCTGCCCGAGCGAGCGAAATTGATCTGAAGCGGTAACGCCAGCCCGGCCAGGGACCAGATCTGATCGCCCAGTACGGAGTCGGCCTCAATCATATTTTCTTCAACAACCACGACGCCGAACTCGCGCTGACGCAGGATGGTCAGTGCCTCGCGCGCATTGGCTGCAACCTCAACACCTACCTTCATCTGCTCGCTGATTGCCTGGGCGCAACTGGCTGCGTCTTCCATGGTGGAAACGATCAATACGTCGCAATTCATGGCCTGTCTCCTTCTCTGTGCAGTGCCGATGCGGTTGCAGTTGGAATGTTTGTGTGCGGACGCCTAAGCGTTCAGGGCGAACCACCCAGTTCGGCGAACGAACCTCAGTTGTCCAGCGCACCCTCCATGCCCTCTGTGAAGCCATACTCCTTGAGCTTGCGATAGAGAGTCGTCTTGCCGATTCCGAGTAGCCGTGCCGCCATCAACTTGTCGCCTTTCAGCTGCCTCAGCGTGTTCAGGATGGCCTCCCGTTCCAGATCGGCGATGGAGACAATGCGGCCTTCAACGGGCGCACCGAGAATCGAGTCGACGGAGGTCGATGTCTGGCTGTTCATGCGTATGTCCTGGAGCTGGGTCGGAAGGTCGCCCAGGTGCAGGATGGGCCCGCTTGAGAGCGCGCAGGCGCGGACGAGTGCGCTCTCCAGCTCGCGTACATTTCCAGGCCAGTCGTACGCCATCAAGGTATGGAGCGCATCGTCCGACAGGGTGTGACCCACACCGGATTCGCGCTGAATACGGTCGAGAAAGTGCTGCGCCAGCAGAGGCAGATCCTGCTTGCGTTCGCGCAAAGGTGGAATCCGAAGGTTGACTACGTTGAGCCGGAAATAGAGGTCTTTGCGGAAGCGGCCCTGCTCGACCATATTCATCAGGTCGCGGCTGGTGGCGGCCAGTACGCGTGCCCGAACCGGGACCGTGCTGCTGGCTCCAAGCGGACGAAGAACACGCTCCTGAAGAGCACGCAGCAGCTTTGCCTGCAGCTCGAGTGTCAGTTCGCCGATCTCATCCAGGTACACGGTTCCACCTTCGGCTGCCAGCAGGCCTTCCCTGCTTTGTGCATAACCCTCGCCGAAGGTTCCTTTGACATAGCCGAACAGTTCGGCCTCAATCATAGTCGGGATCAGCGATCCGCAATCGACCGGAACAAACGGCTTCAGAGCGTTGGGTCCGTTGAAGTGAATCTGCCGCGCTACCAGTTCCTTGCCCGTGCCGCTCTCGCCCTGGATAAGGACCGGATGACTGGAGTGCGCCACCTTGGACACGATGCGGTAGACCTTTTCCAACTCGGGCGAGTGGCCGATGAGGTGGCCCGCGCCCTTCTGGTTGCGCAGCTTTTCGCGCAGCCTGCGGGTTTCAAGGTCGAAGTGCCGCAACTCGCCCGCGCGCTCCAGAATCGCTACCAATTCCTCGAGCGCGAAAGGTTTGGTCAGGTAGTCCCCGGCTCCTATGCGCATCGCTTCGACGGCACTTGAGACGGTCGCAAAGGCGGTCATGACGACGACCGAAGTCTCCGGGTAGAGCGTCTTGACGTCCTCGAGCAGGCTGAGACCGCCACCGCCCGGCACCTTCAGGTCGAGCAGCATCAGGTCGATGTTCTGGTGCTTGAGGATAGCGCGCGCGGCGTCGATATCGTGCGCGCCGACCACCGCGAAGCCCATCTTGCGTGCGATTTCGATGCAGGCGTTGCGCACAGAGTCGTCATCATCGACGACCATGAGGTGCAGCACGGGCATACCGTCTAAACTTCCGGCACGCCGCAGAGTGTGTCCCAGGAAGTCTTCCCCGCCATTATGGGCACTACGCGAAGTTGCAAGCGTACCCCGAGCCTCAGTGCCGTAACCGGTTAACGCGCGGCTTCCGTTTGGCGTAGCAATCATCGGGCTGCTCCGCGAGCAGGAGAGTCCGACAAGGTGTCTACCGTCCGCAAGCGGGACGCGGAGGGCGAAAGCGACGAGGCTTGGAAGTTACTCTGGGGAGCCCACATAGGTTGTGTAAGCCAATGTAATCCTATTTCTGAATCTTTGGTAACGTGGCCCAAAATGAAATTTGGGTCGGTTCCCACTTTGGCACTACCAAGGCTCGCAGACGTGGAAAGCAGGGTAACGCGCCCGGAACACTCCCCGTTCAGATCGCATGAACCCTCACGCCGGGAATTGCTGCGCGTTTCGGTGGTCGAGCACGCCAGCCACCGCCTGTAAAATTCTGAGATGCCCCCCTTTCGTACTGACTCCCGCGCCGCCGATGCCCTCCGTTCCACGCGCATCACCCCCGGTTACGTCTCCACGCCCGAAGGTTCGGTTCTGATCGAGGTAGGCCACACCAGGGTTCTCTGCAACGCTACGATTGAAAACGGGGTTCCCGGGTGGATGCGCAACTCGGGCAAAGGCTGGGTGACAGCCGAGTATGGCATGCTGCCGCGAGCCACGCTGACCCGCTCTCCGCGTGAAGCGGAACGGGGCAAGGTGGGTGGGCGGACGCACGAGATTCAGCGGCTGATCGGACGTTCGCTGCGCTCTGTGGTGGACATGCGCGCATTGGGCGAGCGGACTGTAATCCTGGACTGCGACGTGCTGCAAGCTGATGGTGGAACCAGGACGGCTGCGATTACCGGGGCATGCGTGGCGCTGGCGATCGGGCTGGGCAAACTGGTTGCCGCCGGCACGCTGAAGCAAACGCCGCTGAAGCAAATGATTGCGGCTACGTCGGTCGGGATCGTCGACGGGAATGCGCTGTTGGACCTCAACTATGAAGAAGACTCGCGGGCGACGGTCGATATGAACGTGGTGATGCTGGCTTCCGGTGGGCTGGTGGAGACCCAGGCGACGGCGGAGAAGGAATCGTACAGCCGCGCCGAGTTGGAGTCGCTGATGGATTTGGCTGAAGCTGGTATCCGCAGCTTGCATCGTATGCAGCAGGAGGCTCTGGAAGCAGCGTTGTAATTCGTAGTTTCTTTGCGTCAGCGATGCGGTTGAGCCGGACGCGAATTGAAGGAAATCTACGCTGGACTACGGGCAACCAACTTGGCGGCGCGAGCAGTCGGAGTACTACGAAGTACTTCGATAATTGGCCTGCACAATATCCAAGCGGCTCCTGAGACTTGTAGAATCGCAGCCTGCGCGTCTGGAAGTTATTCTGGAAACAAAAATGTAGTTGGAGATCATAAATATGAAGCTGACGCCCGGAAAACTTGCAGGCCTGAATGCGGTCTCGAATGCACGCGGTGTGATCGCCGCCGCCGCGATGGATCAGCGCGGCTCATTGCAGAAGTCAATTGCCGCGGAGCGCGGCGGAGTGGTGGACCCCGAATCGCTGGTGGAGTTCAAGACGCTGGTGACAGAGGTGCTGACGCGCCATGCGTCGGCGATTCTGCTGGATCCTGAGTACGGGCTGGAGGCAGCGAAGAATCGAAATGACGCCGGCCTGCTGCTTGCCTATGAGAAGACGGGCTACGATTCAAGCACGCCTGGCCGTCTGCCCGATCTGCTGGATGACTGGAGCGTGCGCCGTCTGGTAGAGGCTGGGGCCGACTGCATCAAAGTTTTGCTCTATTACTCGCCGTTTGAAAAGACGTTCATCAACGACCGGAAGCACGCCTGGGTGGAACGGATCGGGGACGAGTGCCTGGCAAACGATATTCCCTTCTTTCTCGAATCTGTTGGCTACGATATGGACGGGGGCGGTGAGAAGACGATTGAATACGCACGGAGAAAGCCCTCAATCGTTTCAGGCTCCATGGCCGAGTTCGGCAAGGAGCGCTACAACGTGGACGTGCTGAAGGTTGAAGTGCCGATAGAGATGGCGTTTGTGGAAGGCACGCACGTCTACAAGGGATCTGCTGCCTACACGCGCGAGCAGGCGTTGCAGCATTTCCGCGACGCCGAACAGATGACGCACAAACCGTTCATCTACCTTTCCGCAGGCGTGTCGAATCCCGTGTTTATCGAAACGCTCGCGTTGGCGGCCGAGTCCGGAACAAAGTTCAACGGCGTGCTATGTGGGCGCGCGACGTGGAAAGACGGTGTTCCGATCTTCGCAAAGAATGGGCCGGCAGCTTTCCGTGAGTGGCTTGAGACCGTGGGCGTGGAGAATATCTCCAGGGTGAACGAGGCTCTAATGGCTGCAACCCCGTGGCGTTTGAAATATGAGAACGGTGGAGACGCGGATATCGTTTAGCCGGACTGGCGCGTCAGAGCAGCATGCCATGTTCATCGAGTCGCGGCGCGCGCCTTTTGCTTGCACTGAAGACACGCTGCGAATCGCACGGCGTGCGGAGTCTCAGTCGTCGCTACAGACTATTGCCCGACGGACGCTACAATCTCAGAAGCATGGCCCTCCCGCTTCGCCTGATTGCGGTTATATTCACTGCCTGCACGCTCGTGTGCTCTGCGCAGGCGCAAGCGCAGGCTGAACACGGGAACGTGACTTTGCCGGCGGGAACGCCGCTGGCTGTCGCTACAGCCGAACCAATCCCCATGCGCGTAGGTGCACCGATTAAAGCGAATACGCTTTATCCGGTCTACGCGTCGAACCAGCTTGTGCTTCCCGCCGGAACCCTTGTGATCGGGAATGTGGTATCCCTGGTGTCCGCCCATGCCGCCCGGGTGGATGCACGCCTGGGCGGCGACTTCACTCCGCTGCACCGGCCCGTCGTTCACTTTACTGCGATCGTGCTGCCTTCCGGAGTTGAGGTTCCGGTCACGACCGGGACGGCGGCCGATGGTGCGCCCATTTATCGCGTCGTTGCACCGAAGGCTGGACGTGGGGGCCTGATTCATCAGGGCTATGAGGATCTGCGCAAGCGCGCGCACGATACAGTCGCTATCGTGACTGGACCAGACAAAGCAGATCGCGCGAAACAGTTTGTTTACAGTCAACTTCCCTACCACCCGCAGAGGATCGATAAAGGAACGGCGTGGACGGTTGAGACGTCGGCTCCCTTGCGGTTGCCAATCGCGGTGCAGCAAACGCCAGCAACACCGGCGGACACAAAGGCCGATCCCAAGGTGTGGCTGGTGCGGGCGTATCTGGCGCACGCGATGACTTCGGCTTCGGCCAAGCCAGGCGAGGAGATCCAGGCGAAGGTGGCTCAACCGGTGCTGAATGCGGATGGGTCCATCGCAGTTCCGCAAGGCTCCATTTTGTCAGGGATGATTACGCAGGCGCGGCCCGCGCGAACTTTCAGACGCAGTGCGCGTCTGCGGTTTCGCTTTACGCAGCTAACGCTGCCAGGCGCTGCTCCGCAGCATGTTCGCACAGCCCTGACGCAGCTCGACAGCAACCAGCCCGACACGCTTTCGATGAACAATGAGGGCGTGGTAAAACCCAAGCCGCGCGATAAGCTGGCCGTTCCTCTGATTCTGCTCGCTGCTGCGGTGCAGCCATTGGATACCGAACAAGGACACGATGCACTGCGCAAATCCGCAGTCGCGTCGAACTCCTTGGGGCTGATCGGCTTTATAGTCGGCACGGCCGCTCAGCAGGCTAACGTGGCGGCGGGAATCGGTTTCTACGGCACGGCTATCTCGCTTTACCAGCGACTCATCCGACGCGGCCCCGAGGTAATGTTTGCGCGCAACACGCGCATTGTGGTCCAGACCACACCGTCTGCGGAGCCGCTCAAACCCGCGCAGCCCTAAGCGCGGAGCTTACTCCCACTCGATGGTGCCGGGAGGCTTGCTGGTGATATCGTAGACGACGCGGTTGATGCCGCGCACTTCGCTGATGATGCGGCTTGATATGGTTCTCAGCAGCTCATAGGGCAGCGGCGCCCAGTCCGCAGTCATGCCGTCCTCGCTTTCAACAGCGCGGATCGCGCAGGTGTTAGCGTAGGTACGCTGGTCGCCCATTACTCCGACGCTTTTGACCGGCAGCAGCACGGCGAAGCTCTGCCAGACCTTGCGGTAGAGTCCAGCCTTGCGGATTTCATCGACGACAATCGCGTCCGCTTCCTGAAGTATCGCAACGCGTTCCGCCGTGACCTCGCCGAGGATGCGGACGGCGAGCCCGGGCCCGGGGAATGGCTGCCGCTCGATGATTTCGTCGGGCATGCCGAGATCACGCCCGATGCGCCGGACTTCGTCCTTGAACAGGTCGCGTAGCGGCTCAATCAGCTTCAACTTCATGTCCGCAGGCAGGCCGCCGACGTTGTGATGGCTCTTGATCGTCTGCGATGGGCCTTTTACGCTGGAGCTTTCGATCACATCGGGATAAAGCGTTCCCTGCACCAGCCAGGCGATCTCCTCGCCCGCGCTGCGTTCGGCCTCGAAGATTTTCTTCGCTTCATCGTCGAAGACCGCGATGAATTCGTTGCCGATTGCTTTACGTTTTTGTTCGGGGTCAGTAACCCCGGCGAGCTTCGCGAGAAAACGCTGCGACGCATCGACGGCGACCACGTTTAGCCCAAGCTGTTCCCGCATGGACTTCTGCACCTTCGCGAACTCGTCTTTGCGCAGCACGCCATTGTCCACGAAGATGCAGGTCAGCCGCTCGCCGATTGCCTTGGCCACCAGGACCGCGGCGACCGACGAATCTACGCCGCCGCTGAGCCCACAGATGGCATGTCCGTTTCCGACCAGCGCCTGGATACGTTCGAGCGTGGACTGAATAAAGTGTTCCGGGGTCCAGTCCGGGGTGGCTCCGCACAGGTCCAGAACGAAGTTTCTGAGTAGTTGAGTTCCCTGCTTAGTATGGGCGACTTCAGGATGGAATTGTACTGCCCAGATGCGCTTTTCCTCGTGCGCAATTCCGGCCACAGCATTGGCTGTTTCGGCCACCAGCACGAAGCCGTCGGGCAATTCCGCGGCATGGTCGCCATGCGACATCCAGACGCTCATGGACCCGGTCAGGCCGCGAAACAAAGGCGTCTCGCGCACCAGCGAAACCTCTGCGTGGCCGTACTCGCGCTGCTCGGCGCTTTCGACCTTGCCGCCCAGGTGATGCGTGATGAACTGCAGGCCGTAGCAGATTCCGAGCACGGGCAGACCCAGCGAAAGCACTGCGGGATCGGCAGCCGGTGAGTCGGCGTCATAGACGGAACAAGGGCCGCCCGAAAGGATCAGGCCTTTCGGGTTGAGTGCCTGAATCTGCTCGACCGGAACCGTGCACGGCAGGACGACGGAGAAGACGTCGAACTCGCGGATGCGGCGCGCAATCAACTGCGTGTATTGCGATCCGAAATCCAGAATGACGATCGTTGAGGTGTCCACGCTTCCAGTCTAAACGGGGCGGCGCACTGGACCCAGAACTGCACACAGACTAATAAACGTAGAGCTGCACAGGGTTCAAAGCGGATTCACAAATGGTGTAGAGACCCGGGACAGCAAGAACAAACGCAGATTCCCTTTGGGGAATGACAACCAGAACACGCAAGAGCCTTTCTGCATTCACTACTACCTTGCTGTAAAATGCAACTCCCATCCCTGTAGAGTCGACATCCTGAACGCAGTGAAGCATCCCTGTATTCGCCCAACCCTCGGCGGTGCATTTGTCTGATCTTCTCAGTCCGCAGGAACGCCATCTCACCGTCTTCAGGTTGATTTCTGGCTGCGTTTACTGCTGTTTGACGACGACGACTTTGAAGGTGCCGGGCTTCATTTTCGGGCGACCCGACGCACCGGGGGCCATCGGCTCAAAGTCGGCAGTCGGCAGATAGAGGGTATGGGTTTCAGGGTCTACGCCCATGGTGCGCGCTCCCTGGGCGGTCTTGATTACCTGTTCGACCGCGTAGGTTCCACCTTGTTCGCCCACAACGGTCACGGTTCCGTCGCCGCAACTGGCGAACGCCTGTCCAGCGTCGAACGCCACGGCGTCATTCCCCATTCCGATTGGGAGCGCAGCGATAATCTTGCCATTGGTCGTGTTCATCACAAGCATCTTCTGTGGCTTGCGCGCGCCGACGAACAGGACGTGGTTGGCCGTGTCGATTGCCATGCCCACCGGATGACCGCCTGGCGCTGTGGGCCAGCGAGCCTGCACCGTCTTCGACTTCAGGTCGACCACTGCGACGAGATCCTTGTTTTCAAGATTGACATACACCTTCCCCGCGCCGTCGGCTGCGAAAAACTCCGGTGCGCCACCCAGATCGATCTTTTCGAAACCCCCATGATTCGGGTCGACGCTGGGATCGAGCGAGATAAGGGCATTCGAATCACCGGCCACTGCCAGCACCCGGTTGGATCCCTTGTCATAAATGATTCCGTCGGAATCCGGTAGTGTGACGACCTTGCCCAGGACCTCGTACGTCTTCAGGTCAAAGACTTCAATTGCGCCCTGACCGCCGCCATCGGTAATGAAACCGCGGCCGACTGCGGGCACGATGGCCACGCCGTGAGCGGACTTCTGGCCCGGAATATCGCCAAGCACCTTGCCGGTGTTTTCATCGAGCACAAGGGTGTGGGTCTGACGCGGCAAAAAGAGGCGATGGTTGGCTGCATCCACCGTCACGTAGTCCCAGCCACCCTGGCCGCCCACCTGCATGGTTCGTTGAACGTTCCAGTTGGCTTGGGCCAACGCTGGCAAAGCAGCCGTCAGAGCCGTCGCAACAACTACACTCCGCATCATGCGCATGAAATCTCCTGAACTTAGAATGGGACCGGCGACGCTACACCTATCTCGGCCTGTCCTCGAAACGCTAGCACATCAAAGATGAATTCTGTGTGAAGGTGGCTTCGGCGGCGCACGAGGTTAGAAGTCTTTTTGCCTGCGCTCGTAAGCTCGCCACAGGTCGAGATAGCCGACCAGCCGGACGACCTGAAAGAAATCGGACCACAGCAGATAGACCAGCGTCATGCCCGCCCACCACCAGGCGAGAAACGTGAAGGATGTCTGCTGCTCAAACGGCAGCGGGCTGGCCGAGAAGACCATCAGGAGCACCAGCAAAGCAATCTTCACAATGCCCATAATCAGATTGACTTCGACCAGCTTGGCTTTGAGCGGACCCAGTCTGCGCGCGGCGCCGATGCTGGCAGCGGCACCGAGATTTTCAAGCATTGCGAGCATTGGAGCGATGGACAGTACCCAGCTCACGACCGCCCACAGGGCGAACAGACCCAGCGTGAGCACAATCAGCAGCGCGCAGTAGAGCACCAGGTTGGGATCTTCTGCGCGGGCAATCGGACCCATGATGGCGAAACGTGCGCTCCACCGGATGGCCGCAAACCAGGCAAGACAAATTGCGGACAACGCGACCATGCGTATGAGCTGAAGAATCATTAACGTGCCCACGCGTGCGTGCATCGCCCGGTCTGCACGGCGAAGAACCCGATCTCTCCCAATGGAGGAGACGACCACCCAGGCCACCAGCAACACGGGCGCAAGCCACACGACGGCGTGCAGCAGGCCGGGCAGCAGCATTCCACTAGCTACGGCCAACTTGGCCGCCGACTCCATGGGACGGGCGGTGAGCGCGCCTACGGGATCGAGCAGCAGCGCATCGTCAAGGCCCAGTGCCGCCGCGCGCATGGTGCCGCCAGTTGCGGCGAACAGCACACCATGTACAGCGAAGGCTGTAAGCAGCAACGCCGGAATTCCAAAGACCCAGCGCCATGCCACCTCAAGCACAGTCAACGACGGTTGCTTCCAGCACCTGCTCAGGGTGTAAACGAAGCTCTGAGTGCCGCGAAACGTACCCGACGCGGCCACCTACTTCACCACAAGATTTACGAGCTTGCCCTTAACCACGATGACCTTGACGATCACTTTTCCTGCAAGCCGCATAGAGACTTTTTCATCAGCCAGCGCAGCAGCTTTTACTGCATCGTCGCCGGAGTCGCTTGCGACTTTTACCACCGTCACCAGCTTGCCATTCATCTGTACGGGGATCTCAAGTTCGTCTTCGCGCGCAAGTTGGGCGTCGGCCATGGGCCACGCTGTGCGAAACACCGGCGCAGTCTGGTCGGCGACACCTTCCCACAGTTCGGCGGCGAGAAAGGGCGCGAAGGGAGCGATCATCTGCGTGAGCGCAATCATCACCTCTTCGACCACGGGACGGGCAATCTGGCCTGCATCCATTGCGGCTTCGCTCGAAACGATCTGGTTCACCAGGATCATGATTGACGAGATGCAGGTGTTGAAGTGCCAGCGTTCGCTGAAGTCGTGTGTGATGCGCGCTATTGTCTGGTGCAGCACGCGCAGCAGAACGCGTTCTTCGTTGTTCAACGAGCCAGAGTCCCGGCCCTCGACCGTCGATAGCCGGTACGGACCATACTTGGTGACCAGACGGAAGATGCGCGAAAGGAAACGGCTGATTCCGGCAACTCCGTTTTCTTCCCAGTCCATGTCGCGATCGGGTGGCACTGCAAACAGCGCGTACATGCGGGTTGCATCGGCTCCGTAGTTCGCGATCATCTCGTCGGGGCTGACGACGTTGCCGCGAGATTTGGACATCTTCTCGCCGTCCTTCAACACCATGCCCTGCGTGAACAAACGCTCTGCGGGCTCGCTGTTTTCAATCAGGCCGAGATCACGCATGACCAGCGTCCAGAAGCGTGAGTAAATGAGGTGAAGAATTGCATGCTCGACCCCGCCGATGTACTGATCAATGGGAAACCAGTACTTCACCTTGTTGGAGTCGAAGGGCGCGTTCGCGTTGTGCGCGTCGGTGTAGCGGTAGAAGTACCAGCTTGAATCGACGAAGGTATCCATCGTATCTGTTTCGCGCCGCGCAGGACCGCCGCACTGCGGGCAGGTCGTGTTGACGAATTCCGGGACCTTGCCGAGGGGGCTGCCGCCCTCCTGGGTGATGTTGATGGACTCCGGCAACAGGATGGGCAGATCGCTTTCACGCACTGGGATGGGCAGGGACGGATCGCACTTGCCCGAGGTGCAATAGACCATCGGGATGGGGGTTCCCCAGTAGCGCTGGCGGCTGACGCCCCAGTCCTTCAGGCGATAGGTAACTGTGGCTTTTCCAAAGCCGTTTGCGGCGGCGAACGCAGCCATCTTTTCCTGCGCCTCCAGGCACGACTCGCCAGACCACTCACCCGAATTAATCAGCACGCCTTCCTCTTCAGCGAGGTAAGGCAGCGCAAGTTCTTCGGTATCGAGATTAGGTGCAACAACGCGACGTAGCGGCAGATTGTACTTTTGCGCGAACTCGAAGTCGCGCTCATCGTGCGCAGGGACGCTCATGATTGCGCCCGTGCCGTAGTCGGCGAGAATGTAATTTGCTACCCAGATAGGTACACTTTCTCCATTGAACGGGTTGATGGCGAACTGCCCCGTTGCGACGCCGTGCTTTTCAATCGCGCCCAGGTCGCCGGCCTCGCGCGCAGCCTGTTGTTGCGCCAGCATCTCTTCGATTTGCCCGGCCAGCAAGGGGTTACTAGCAGCAAACGACTTTGCAACGGCGTGTTCCGGCGCGACCTGCACGCTGGTCGCGCCGAAGATCGTGTCGACGCGCGTAGTGAACACGCTAATCTTTGTGGCGGGATCGGCAGCAAGCGCGAAGTCGACGAGCGTTCCTTCGCTGCGTCCGATCCAGTTACGCTGCATGGTGCGCACCTTCTCGGGCCAGCCATCGAGCGTCTTCAGACCGTCGAGCAATTCGTCTGCGTACTTTGTAATGCGGAGAAACCACTGCGTCAGATCGCGGAGTTCAACCAGCATGTCTTCGTGGCGCCAGCAGCGGCCGTCGATGACCTGCTCGTTGGCCAGCACGGTTGCACATTGCGGACACCAGTTGACCTTGCTCTTCTTCCGGTAGGCCAGTCCCTGCTCAAACATTTTGAGGAAGAACCACTGGTTCCAGCGGTAGTAATCGGGCAGACAGGTTGTGAGTTCCGTCGACCAGTCATAACTCAGGCCCAGTCTGCGCATCTGCTTGCGCATAGCGGCAATGTTCTGGAGCGTCCACTCGCGCGGAGGCACACCATTTTTGAGTGCGGCGTTTTCAGCCGGCAAACCAAACGCATCCCAGCCCATTGGGTGCAGCACGTTGTAGCCGCGCATCCACATGAAGCGCGCCAGTGCGTCCCCGATGGCGTAATTGCGCACATGTCCGATGTGCAGTTGCCCGCTGGGATAAGGCAGCATCTCGAGGCAGTAGTACTTAGGCTTGCCGCAGTCGTGGCCTTCGGCAGCATAGAGCGCCGCGTCTGCGTCCCAGCGCGCCTGCCACTCCGGCTCAATCTCCGCAGGGTTGTAGCGGACGGGCTCCGCAGTTTCCGGACGTCTGTCGCCTTGGGTCTGAGTCGTTTCCATCACACTCTGATTGTAAAGAACTGCACGAGCTGTGCGTCTCAGCGCGCAGAAAGAGCACGCAGAACACTGACATTGCGGGCTTCGTCTCCCGGGTTATCGACGGGCGTTTCGGCGATGAACGCAGCGTTGGCGAAGCGCGGATCTTTCAGCAGACGAGCAAACGCAGCCGAGCCAATTGTCCCTTCGCCTATGTGCTCATGCCGGTCGAGCTTCGAACCCATGGCGGCTTTGGCGTCGTTGCAATGCCAGAGTTTCACGGCTTCGTGGCCTATCGATTCGCCCACCTGACGCATGGTTTCGTCATAGCCTGAAGGCGTGGTGATGTCATAGCCAGCCACATGCAGATGGCAGGTATCGAGACACACGCTGACCGGAGCACAGGGCCGTAGACGATCCACCAGTTCAGCGACTTGTTCGAGCCGCCCGCCGAGTGAAAACTCTGCGCCGGCAGTGTTCTCGATCAGGATCGTGAACGATTTGGCATCGAGCGTAAGTCCGTTGAGCGCACGATCGATGGCTTCAACCGCCAGGCGTAGACCCTCAGCGCGCGTGAGCCCCTTCCAACTGCCGGGATGCAGCACCAGAAACTCAGCGCCGAGCGCGACGGCACGCTCTACCTCGCCCTGGAATGCCTGAATTGAACTGGTGCGTACGCTTTCTGTCTGGCTACAGAGATTGATGAGGTAGCTGGCGTGAATGGAGACCGGGGCAACGTCGTGTGCGGTGCGAAGAGCTTTCATCTTCTCCGCGTCTTCGAGTTTTACTGGGCTTGCCAGCCACTGGCGCGGGCTCGAAGAGAAGATTTGGAACGTGTTTGCGCCCGCAGCAACCGCGCGGGTGACAGCCGTGTGGCAGCCACCTGCGGTCCCCAGGTGCACACCGATTCTTCTGCGCATGTTTACGGCTTTGCCTGCGTATCCTTCGCCGCAGCGAGCCCGCGCTGCTTTAGCATGGGCCCGATCTTCGGCTCACCGCCAAGCCAGGTGTCGTACAGCGTGGTCAGGTCTTCGCTGTTGCCGCGCGACAACACCATCTTGCGGAAGCGATCGCCGTTCTCGCGCGTCAGACCGCCGTGATCGACAAACCACTGGTAGGCGGCGTCATCCAGCATTTCGCTCCAGAGATAAGCGTAGTAGCCGGCCGCATAGCCACTGCCCCAGATGTGCGAGAAGTAGGTCGAGCGGTACCGGGGCGGGACTGCCTTGATCAGAAGGCCCTTCTTCTGAAGCGCAGCTTTTTCGAATTCATCGGGATTCTGCAACGGCGCGTCCGCCGGAAGCGTGTGCCACTGCATGTCCAGTTCTGCGGCGGCGAGCAACTCCGTGAACGCGTAGCCCTGGTTGAAGGTTGCGGCCTTCTTCAACTTCGCAGCCAGGTCAGCGGGCATGGGCGCGCCCGTCTTGTAATGCCGTGCATAGTGCGCGAATACCTTGGGATCGCTGGCCCAGTGTTCGTTGAACTGCGAAGGAAACTCGACGAAGTCGCGCGGCACGCTGGTGCCCGAAAGACTCGGATATTCCGAGTTGGCGAACATGCCGTGCAGCGCATGACCGAACTCATGGAACATTGTCGTGACGTCTGAAAACGTGATCAGCGCCGGTTCGCCCGCTGCGGGTTTGGTGAAGTTCGCAACGTTGTAGACCACCGGCGACTGGTTCAACAGCCGCGACTGGTCGACGAAGCTCGACATCCACGCGCCGCCCTGCTTGTTGTCGCGTTTCCAGTAGTCACAGTAGAAGACCGCCAGATGCGAGCCGTCGGCGTTGAAGACGTCGAACACACGCACATCGGGGGCATAGACTGGAAGATCGTGCCGCTCCTTAAAGGTGATGCCGTAGAGTTGATTGGCCGCGTAGAACACGCCGTCTTCAAGCACCTTGTTAATCTCAAAGTAAGGACGCACTTGCGTCTCGTCCAGGTCGAACTTCGCCTTGCGAACCTGTTCGGAGTAGAACTCCCAGTCCCAAGGCTCGACCTGAAATCCACCCTTTTGTTGGTCGATGAGCGCCTGAATATCTTTCTGCTCGCCTGCCGCGCGTGCCGTCGTTGCGGGCACCAGCGCATCCATAAAGTGGATTGCGGCTTCGGGGGTCTTTGCCATCTGGTCTTCGATCTTCCACGCGGCGAAGGTCGGGTATCCCAACAGCTTCGCCTTCTCGGCTCTCACCTGCGCCAGACGCGCGATGGTGTCCCGGGTGTCGTTAGCGTCGTTTTTCTCTGCGCGATTCCAGGAGTTTTCGAAGATCGCCTGCCGGATGGCACGGTCAGAAAGCTGCGCCAGCACTGGTTGCTGGGTCGTGTTCTGGAGCGGGATTAGGTAGCCTGCGTCGCCGCGCATTTTGGCGGCAGCCTGGGCCGAAGCAATCTGCGCCGTGCTCATCCCGGCCAGGGCAGCGCTGTCGGAGGTCTTGTAGGCTCCGGCTTTAGTCGCGGCCAGCAGCTTCTGACTGAACGCGTTCGACAGCTTCGAACCCTCCTCATTCAGGGCCATCAGCTTCTTCTTGTCGGCATCGTTCAGCTTGGCGCCCGCATGGACAAAACGCTTGTAGTAGAAGTCGAGCAGGCGCGCAGATTCGGGGTCGAGCTTCAGGCTGTCACGCTGGTCAAAGAGCGTCTGCACGCGGGCAAACAATTTCGTATTCAGGTAGATGGCGTCCTGGTGTGCCGCTGCTTTTGGTGCCATCTCTGCTTCCACCTTCTGGATAGCAGGATCTGTGTTCGCGCCAGCGACCGCGCCGAAGGCGAGTTGCGCCCGGTGCAGCAACGCTCCGGATTTTTCCATCGCCACAATCGTGTTCTGAAAGGTGGGCGCGGCGGCATCGTTCGCGATGGCGTCGATCTGTTGCTGCTGCTCCGCCATGCCGGCCAGCAGCGCAGGTTCGTAATCTGAATCCTTGATCTTTTCGAAGGGTGGAGCTTGATAGGGGAGCGTACTTGCGTGCGCGAATGGATTATCCGGTGACAACTTTGCTGTCTGCGCTGTTGCGTTCCCTGCCATTCCGAGTGCGACTGCACCTGCTGCCACCATGCCTGCCATCCGTGCAACTCCCATCGTCAATCTCTCCCGTGCCTATCTCGCCATTGTAGCTGCGACGTTTGTGCCGCAGCCTTCGGAGCCGCGCTGCCTATTGCTCCAGTGCTACTCTCAACCGGTGAACGCGAGCCTGAGAAAGACCGTGCTGATTGCCGCTGCGCTGAACCTCTCCTACTTCGGGATTGAGTTTGCGGTGGCGCACGCCATCCATTCCGTATCGCTGTTTGCGGACAGCGTGGATTTCCTGGAAGATACTTCGCTGAACCTGCTGATCTTTCTGGCTCTCGGCTGGTCCGCGTCGGCGAGGGCACGGCTTGGGACGCTGCTTGCGGGCATCCTGCTCATCCCAGGGCTGGCGACGCTGTGGACTGCGTGGCAGAACTTTCACAGGCATACGGTTCCCGACCCGAAGCTGCTTTCAGTGACCGCGCTGGGTGCGCTGGTGGTGAACCTCGCATGTGCTCTGATGCTTGCGCGCGTTCGCAATTCTGGCGGCAGCCTTACCCGGGCGGCCTTCCTTTCCTCGCGGAATGACGTGCTCGCCAACATTGCCATCATTGGGACTGCATTGGTCACTCTGCGGCTGCGCTCGGCGTGGCCTGACCTGATCACCGGACTGGCAATTGCCGCTCTCAACGCCGATGCGGCACACGAGGTGTTCAGCGCCGCCCGGATGGAACGTAAGGCCGACGCCGTCTGAAGTTCGTTTTGGTCGCACGCAGCTGATGCCGACGGACCTGCAATCGGTTGAGCAGGCGTTCAACTCGGTAGTGTCATAATTTCAGTTCAGGTTTTGCTGCTAACGTACATCCTAATGGGTGCGACATTTTGGGTATCCCAGTCCCCCCTGATCGCCATTGGTAGCGTGTCGTCAAATTGGGGTTCCGCGCGACTGGTTTGGATCCCGAAAGAGATGAGAGCCCTTATAAAGGTGTTCGCCGCGTTCACCACTGCGGTATCTGATCCGATGTGGGTGCCAACAATGATCCCTGATACATTTGGCCCAGAAAGCGCTTTCCCCATAAACTTCGGTTTCCATCCAGCCTGCTGCAACGTACTACCAATTAAATTGGTAATGTTCGCAATCTCGGGTGAGTCGCCAATGATGATTATGTCTACGGTGTACGGTCCAAATACGCTTAGCCGCTTAGCGATTTCGGCCTGCTGTTCGGGACTAAGATTTCGGGGAGCTTTAAATCGCGCTAACTCCAGGTTCGCCTCCGCCGCGCGAGCCTCTGCTCGTTGTGCAGATTCGTTAGCTTTCGCGATCTCTAGTCGGAGTCCTTCGGCCTTTGCGTTTGCTTCAGCGGAGTGTTGCTCTGCCTTCGCAGATCGGGCAGATGCGGCGGATGCCGCCATTTGTGCTTTGGATACTTCTAGAGCCTGTTTTGAACTTTGACCGTGTCCGAGAGCTGAACTTCCTGGAAAAATGACCTGTTTCGCTGTAGATCCTTCCTCCGAAGCGCGTCTGAGGCACCGTCTGAGGCCGAGCAGTTTCCTGGAGAGCTAAGCTGT
>JAABUJ010002316.1_pt1 | contig 24062 bp, 20 predicted proteins | sample 5559131 | NCBI WGS metagenome assembly JAABUJ01 (sample SAMN10711875, study PRJNA513366) | rock metagenome | isolation source: Antarctica rocks | place: Antarctica: Victoria Land, Mt New Zealand nord | collected 2016-01-07
GCCAGTTGCCGAGCGCAGGGGCGTGGCGTCATGGAATTCCTCACAAAGGCTATCATGGCTTACCAGGATCAGATCGGAAGGCCGTCAATACTGCCACTGGGGCCGTGAACGGTTACGAACGCGTGTTCTGGAGCAATCCAGCCTATGAAGTCATCAAAGACGAAATCGGGCAATGGCTTATCAAATGCCACTTGAACGGTCATTGCATCGGCCTCACCTGGCAAGATGAAATCACCCTAAACGGTAAAGAAGCGGAGTTCTTCACTTCTACTGTCTGAGGCGTAAGAACGATTAATCTTGTTTTGCAGGAAGCACTTGCATTGGGAGGCGATCGGGGTTAGGGACGAGTTGCCGTGTTCCGAGGGAGCCAGCCGCCACAGAGGATGCCCGGAAATTCTCAGGGCTTTCCAAATTCTGGCTGTTTCCCCGCCCGCTACAAGGCTCGATAGAGGCGTCGATTCGGCGAATCCATAAACCGTTAACTCAAAGACAGTAACGTCCATATTCCGCTGGATACAGTAGAACTAAGACCAAGGCTTTCAGATGACCGATTGGGACTCGACATCTCCGGTCTCGTGGGCGGTTGCTGCTGGGATGGTGCGCGTGCCGCTTTTCGGGAGCGGGCGACGCCATGTCCCCACGGGCAATCACTCCATGTTGCTGGATGGCGATGACGCCAGCGTTGCGTTGTCGATCGGCGACGTTCGGGATCTTATTGCCCGCCCTGAGCCACTCAGTTGGTCGTGGTCATCGAACGTGATCCATGCGGTACTTGTAGATCAAGAAACCAGGCGAGTCGCCGTTCGACGATGGGATCAGCCGCATTTCCTTCTGGATCTGCCCGCGATCAACGAACCTCGCGATGCAGTTACCCTTATCGAAAAGCTTGCGAGGGAGGCGGTCCCTACTCAGAGGACTGTCATCGATAAATTGCTTCGCGTTTTTCGAGGCATCCGTTCGATTATCGAGTCGAGCAACGGGAGGCCAACGGATCTGATCCGGTCATTTAACTCGCTCTTGGTTTGGGCGGACGCGGTTCGTCGTGGCCTCATTCAGGAAATTCCCTCAAATGCCCGTCTGACGCTTCGCGACATCCTACCAATTCTTTCCAATCAAGGATTAATTGAGTTTGATTTGAGCGACCTTTCGCTCTCAGGCCAATCTTTTCCGATTTTACAATATATCGATGCGCTACTTGAGGCCGATCCCGACACGGGACTCGTGCTCGACCCCGACCTGTTCATTAGGCACGCAGCGGGCGTTCTATATCAGGAAGCTCATATTGAATTAGTTCGCTATCCTTGGTCTTCCGCTACCCAGAGAATGCTCTTCGTTACCTTGGACGATTCGGCGCCCCGAGGCCAGCCGCAGCGAGACGCCCACTTCACACCACCGTCTCTGGCGCGTGCGTTAGTTCAGGAGGGTATAGCCGAAATCCGCTCGATGCGTGCTTTGCCAGATAGACTCAAGGTTCTCGATCCAGCATGCGGGTCCGGGGTATTCCTCATCGAATCGCTACGGGAAATAGCTGCAACAACCCAGTCTAATGTGAGTCTATTTGGTATCGATAGATCGGAAGTCTCATGCATCATGACGGAATTCTGCTTGCGTCGTTCCCTGTCGGATGACGGCGAGCGAGAACAGATGGCGAGAATCTCCCGGGCTAATTCCTTGGCGGTGTCCACTTGGGATCGCCCGGATTTGATCCTCATGAACCCCCCCTTCATTTCATGGGAGGACATGGAGGACGACGACCGACAGAATGTTAGCAGATCCCTGGGTAGCCATCGCCATGCCAGATTGCCGGATGCATCAATTGCTTTCGTCGCAAGGGCCATCGATTCGCTCAAACCGGGAGCGGTTGTAGCTACGGTTATCCCGGCTTCATTCCTCAATAGTTCTGCTGCGGAAAACCTTAGAGCAGCTATACAGTTAGATCGGTCACTTTCGATTCGACTGATCGGACTGTTTCGCGGGTTGAATTACTTCGCTGGCGCCATGGTACAGCCAGCGCTCCTGGTAATTGCGAGGCTACCGAACCGCCTCAGCAACTCAACACAGGACGTTCGATTCATTCTCGCCGAAGACGGTCACGAGGATGAGGCGATCCGTGGACTGCGACGCGGAGATCACGAGGGGAGTATCGAGACGTACGGTTGGGAAACATTCCGCTTGCCGCTCGATGAAATTCACCCCACGAGTTGGCTTCCGATCGCAAGGCGACCCGCGAAACTTCTCGGCGAAATGCGGCAATCAGGTTCCAAGACCGTTGCAGAGCTATTCGACGTCCAACTGAACGTACAAACGGGTTCAAAGAAGGTATTTATAGTTAAAATTGATGACATTCCTAGATTTGCACAAGACCCGGGTTTTAACAGCCTATTTCGGCCCATCGCCGACGAGATTAGGCGCGGCGTGATTGAGGAGAGGGATTTCGTTTTCTTTCCTTACGACCAAGCGGGCAACTTGCTTGCCAGCGACGATGACGAACTGGCCCGGTTAGTTCCGACATTCTTCAATGAACGTCTGATCCCGAATCGCACCAGATTGACTATTCGACCAGGCATCAAAGGTAATCCTTGGTGGTCATTGAATCGTCCTCGAACGGAGTGGGCCATCGGCATCCCGAAGATAGTGACTCCTCAATTCGCCAAGCAAGGCAATTTTGCTTATGACGAGGCCGGCCGTTTCGTAGTTACTCAAGGAAATGCTTGGTCTTGGAAGGCAGGGGAATTCAGTGACCCGCGTCTACCATGGGCCTATGTGGCAATCCTGAACAGCCCAATTTTCGAGGCGATTATCGGGCAGTCCTGTCCTCGCACCCTGGGCGGACAATACAATGTTAATAAAAAATATGTTGAATCTGTATTGATTTCTAGCTTTTTTAATGACAACGGCATGGATGAATCAATCACGGAGAGTTTGGCTAATTTTGGCAGGTCATTTAGTACTGGAGTCGATGTCGACTTAGACGCTCTTGATCGGGAAGTAGCCGCCGCATATCGCATCCCGTTGGTGCGAATGAGGATTGCGCTAGGCGTAAAGTCGGCCGTCGAATCGGAGGCGATCCTCCGGAGTCTGATTGACGAGTGGAGACGAGATACGGCCACCTCTTCGAGTGTCAGGCTTAAGACAAGCCATCCCGCATTCCATCGGATAGTGGGAATGGGAGAACAGTCGATACCAATCATTCTCGACCAATTGAAAAAGCGACCATCTTATTTATTTTGGGCGCTCTCCGAAATATCGGGGGACAACGCAATCAAACCGGATTCGATTGGGAAGGTCAGGGAGATGATCGAGAGTTGGCTGAATTGGGGCAAATCGAGGGGATACGAATTATGAAGGAGGACATCCAACGTGATTTTCCTAGGTTGGTAGAGGCAGGTTACGAAAAGACGAGCGAAGATACTCCCGATTACAATTGCATAGCTCATGCGGCTGACGACAAAAACAACTGGTGGGAGTGTTATCCGTGGGGGAGAATCAACAGTCCAGGTTACTACTGGCCACCCACAGCCAAGGTCGGCTATGAGTTGGAAGCGCTAATCAGCGCCTTTGAGACATTGGGTTACAGTTTGTGCGAGGACTCGCATTTCGAGCCCGGGTTCGAGAAGGTGGCTCTTTATGCAGACGAAAAAGGAGAGTGGAAGCATGCTGCGAAGCAAAGTCCCGACGGAAAATGGAGCAGTAAGCTTGGTGACATTGAGGATGTCGCCCATGATGATCCAACTGACGTATCTGGAGACATTAATGGTGAACCAACAAAATACATGAAAAGATCAATGTAGTATTTAAGGCATGTTCTTTTTCTTGCTCCACCTCGCATTTGCCGCTTTCCGGGCCGCTTCGGATATTTGTTCCTGAGTCATGCCCTCAATTCGGACCTTCCCGCCCTTCAACCCGCCCTTCCGCCCCAGCGCCACCGCCGCCGGGTCCTTCTCTCGCTCTGGCAGCTTCTCTGGCTTCTCGGCCTGAACCGGGACAAGATCAGGCGGGGCCTCACCCACGGCCTCTTGGAATACCTGATAAGCCCGTTGGTTGAAGTCGGCCGGCCGCTTGGGATGCTTTGGGGTGCTCATGCCCCCATTATCCCATGTCCGATCGATCACGCTAGATGCGAAATTTTTGTTGAACAATTCAAACTGACCCACTACCCCAAATCCGGGGGTCTCGAAGAATTCACCGTGACTTCCGACCGCGATCCGGTCAAGTCCGCGAACTCCCTTCCAGCGAGAACCAGGGCCGCCCGATGACCGTGACCCATGGCCACGACTCGGAAATAGGGCCGGATCGCCACTGTCTGAGAGGCGATCCGGGATCGAAAATGGCTAATGGCTGATGGTTAACGACGAACAAGCGCGGATGCATCCGAAGCTTCTTCGACTGCTTTTCCCGGACTTCCTTCACCCATCAACCATCGTCCATTTTCCATAACCCATTGCCGCGACTCGGAAGAATTGCCGGATCGCCACTGAGTCCCGGCATCAGGCCAGCGGGTGGAGCCCGCGACCGGCCCGGCCCCGGTTGACCCCGGCGAACGCCCGGGGCTCGATCTTGAGCAGCTTGATCAGTTGCGACGGCGTGCAGCCCAGGAAGGTGGCGGCGTCCTTCATGTCGAGGTCGCGGGCTTCGAGGATGTCGAGGGCCTCGGCGAGCAGGGCGGGGACGTCCTCGTGGTCGGGGTTCAGCGCGATTCGGCCGCCCCGGCACCGCGACCGCCAGAGCGGGCTGGGCGGCTCGCGCGGGTCGACCGGCCGGCGGACCGCCAGGGCCAGGGCGAACCGGAGCCGTCGGAGGGCCTCGCGGCGGTTCTCGGACTGGCTCCGGCGCTCGTTGGCCTCGGCGGACATCCCGGTCGGCCGGTGGCGGAGGATGACCGCCGTCTCGACCTTGTTCCGGTTCTGCCCCCCCGGCCCCGACCGCCGGAGGAACTCCTGCTCGGACTCGGCCAGGAGCCGGTCGTCGTCGAGTCCCGCCGGGTGGTCGTGGGGCCGCGGCCGGTCCATCCGAGCCCTGCCGATCCTCGGAGAAGCCGGCCGATCCGCCGGGGATACCCGGCTAAGCCGGGGGAACAAATCACGATAGTAACCGAAAGGGGCCGCGCGTCGTGGCCCGAACCGCCCGGAACATCCCCGATGATCGCCGACGATCCGACCACCCGCCCCGGCCTCGCCCCAACCTTCTTCGCCTTGGGTTCGTTCCGCCGGGGGATTGGTCCGGGAACCTTGACCGTCGCTTTGGGTTCGTTCGGTCAGACTCCAGCACGGGGATGGCCGGGTCGTTGGGTTCGTTTTTCCGGACCCTCGCGCGGCGTCCTGGGTTCGTTCCGCCAGGCTGCTCGGTCGTTGGGTTCGTTCCGTCGGCCGCGAGGCGAACGGCGTGGGCTGGGATCCGAAATCGCGTCAACTCGATGGCCGACATCGGTTTGGGCGGCGTCGGGTTCGTTCCGCCGGGACCGGCTGGGCCGTCATTGGCTTCGTTTTTCCCCGCCGTCAACGCGGGATCGAGCCCGATGGCCGGCCCGAGAGGCGTTGCGAACGGGGCGGGCGGGGCCCGACCGGGAGGGGGACCAGCTCGGCCAGGGGGTCGTCGGCCCGATAGTCGTGGGCGACCCAGCCGTGGAATCGGTCGGGGGTGTGGGCAAGCTGGTGGGACCTGAGCCAATCCGCGTATTCTCGGAAGGGCTCGTGGAGGTGGCGGGTCCCGAGGATCGGGACGTGTCCGTAATAGAGGGAAAATGCGTCCTCTGCCTGCTCCGGGGGGACATTCCGGCGCGACATCAGATAGAGGGCGCTGACGAGGCCCGTCCGGTCGGATCCCGATTTGCAGTGGATCAAAAGGGGATACTTGCAGCGTCCGAGGACGTCGAGGACGGTGAGGAGTTGCTTGCGGGTGGGCCGGGCGGTGGCGACCAGGGGGAGGTCGTAGAAGTCGACCCCGAGGCGGCGGGTGGCGGCGACCTCGGCGGCGTACCAGGGGTCGGCGTCGGAGCCCCCCCGGAGGTTGAGGACGGTGGCCAGGTGCTTCGAGGCGATCAGGGCGGGGAGGGCCCCGGTGGGCTGGGCGCTCCGGTAGGCCCGACCCTCGTCAACGACGCCGAGGTTCTCGCCGAACCAGGGGTTGCGGAAGGTGAAGGGCACCAGGCCCGCGAGTCCCAGGGCCAGGGCGATCCGCCGGAGGAGTCGGGCCCGGGGACGCGGGGCCCGGTCGGTCGAGGGGTTCGAGGCCAAGGTCGGTCGTCCTTTCCCGCGGGCACTCCGGCGGATCCGGGCCGTACTCTATCCGGTCGCCGGAGGGGGTCAACCCCGGGGTCGCCGGGGCCTCGGCAATCGCCGCCGGCGGGGCCGGTTTCGCTGGACTTCGCCGCGGTCGGCATCTATAAGGCAAGGGAGTGCCGCGCCGGGCGACCGATCGCACAAGATGGGGTCCGGCGTCGTATTGTCAGTCATTCGGGCGGGTTGTCTCGCCGGATCGATCCCATTTTCCGGACCCGGCCTGCCGGGGCGGACAGTCGAAGGGCCCCGCTCATGAGCCTGCGCATCCTGGCCTCATCCCTGGGAATCGCCGCCGTCCTCGGCCTGGCGGGCCTCGCCTCGGCCCAGGAGCCGTCGACGGGCTCCGTTCCACCCAAGTCGAAGGCCGCCGAGGACGCCAAGAAGGGCGACGGGCCCGAGAGCAAGGCGGACGCACCCCAGGTCAAGTCCATCGACGCCACCCAGCCCGAGCCGAAGATCGAGACCGCGACCTTCGCCGGCGGCTGCTTCTGGTGCCTGGAGGCGTTCTTCGAGCGGGTCAAGGGCGTCAAGTCGGTGACCTCGGGCTATTCCGGTGGGAGCGTCGCCCGGCCGTCGTATGACATGGTCTGCACCGGCCTGACTGGCCACGCCGAGGCCGTCCGGATCGAGTATGACGCCAGCGTCGTCTCCTACGACGACCTCCTCGACATCTTCTGGATCTGCCACGACCCGACCACCCTGAATCGCCAGGGGCCCGACGAGGGGACTCAGTACCGCTCGGTGATCTTCTACGAGAACGAGGCCCAGAAGCTCGCCGCCGAGAAGTCGTTCCAGAAGGTCACCGCCGCCCACCTCTATCGCAACCCCATCGTCACCCAGCTCGTCCCCCTGACCAAGTTCTACCCGGCTGAGAAGTACCACCAGGGCTACTACCGCCGGAACAAGAACAAGAACCCCTACTGCGCGACCGTGATCGCCCCCAAGCTCGAAGAACTCCGGATGAAGCTGAACAGCAAGGCCCCGGCCGCGAAGTGACCGGCCGCCTCGCGCGATCGGTCGGGATTTCCCGGAAAACAGGGTCCGAAGGGCATTGCCCACGCAAAGCGATTTCGTGAGCCTCGACTGTTGGGAGGCTCTGAGGTCTCATTTCGCGAGAAAAAACCGCTGGTTCCTGAAAAGACCGACCCGACGTAACAACAAGCCGGAGCCCAAGAGGACGGCCGCCGAATAAGAACGAGGAGGGGCTCGGTGAAACATGCCTGATATCTACCTTTGCCAGGCCGGATGCGGCGGCCCTCGATCTCGACGCCGATGGCGGCGCGACGCCCCCTCTCCCCAACCCTCCCCCACGAAGGGGGAGAGAGCAAGATGTTAGCATGTCTTGAGGGGAGCGGTTGCTTTCGCGGTCGCGTTCACTTCCCCACGACCGCCTGGGCCCGGGCCGACGAGCCCGGGGCGTCCCGCAGTTCGACCCGGAGGCCGGGGGCCTTGGGGTCGGCGGCCCGGGCGAAGCTCAGGATGTGGGGCCCGACGGAGAGGACGAGGTCGACCTCGGGCTTGGGCTCGAACCGGAGGCCGTCGACCCAGGCGGCGACGATCCCGGGGACCGGAGCCAGGCGGAGCCGGACCGCGCCGGGCGAGGTCACCTCGACCTCGGCCCGGGCCAGGCCGACCCGGGCGGCGGAGGCCCGGTCCGGGGACGTCGCCAGGGCATCGGCGGGCAACTCGCCGGAGACCCGGGAGTAGGCCGGGGTCCAGGACAGGGACGGGTCAGTCGCCAGGGCTCCGAGCGGGTCGGCGCCTCGGGGGGCAACGGCGGGGGGCTCCAGAACCTGCCAGCGGCGGACCAGCCGGGCCTGGGGCGAGACGGCGTAGGGGCCGAGCTTGCCTAGCTCGGAGAGGAACCGGACCAGGTCGACCAGCTCGGCCCGGGTCATGGCGTCGGTCAGGCCGGCGGGCATCAGCGAGCCGCCCGGCTTCTGCTCCTCGATCGCATCGAGGGGGAGGGCGACCTCGCGGTCCTCGGCGTCGCGGAGGACCAGTTCGGTAGGGGTCTGGCGGACCTTCAGGCCGGCCAGGACCCGGCCGTCGGTGGTGGCCACGACGGTGGCATGATACCCCTCCTTGACGGCCTTGGCCGGCTCCAGGAGCGAGTCGAGCAGGTAGTCGACCGGGGCACTGGCGCCGACGCTCTCCAGCCCGGGGCCGACCCGCCCGCCCGCCCCGGCGACGGCGTGGCACTTCAGGCACTGCGAGGCCGACCGGCGGAAGACCGCCTCGCCCCGCGCCGGGTCGCCCACCCGGGCGACGTCGGCCAGCAGGGCGGAACGCTCGGCGGGGGTCCAGGCCCGGGGGCCGGAGGCTCGGCCGCCCGACCGGTTCAGGGCCTCGATCAGGGCGGGGTCGGGGCGGCCGGCGATCCCGGCGAGGTCGACCCCCACCCGGGCGACGCCGGCCGGGAGGGCCTTCCCCTCCAGCGCCGAGGCCAGGGCGGCCGGCCCCTCCCGGCGGTTGATGAACGCCTCGAAGGCGGCCGACGGGTCGAGGTCGCCCGCCTCGGCCAGCGCCGGGACGGCCCGGTCGGCGGCGAGCTTGAGGTCGAGCCCGGCCAGCGCGGCGACGGCCTCCAGGCGGGTCGCGGCCGGATGGGGCGCGGCGGCCAGGGCGGTCAGGGCGTCCCGGGAGGCCGGACCGCCGAGCCCCGAGAGCCCCTCGATGGCGGCCCGGCGGGCGGCCTCGGGGGTGTCGGCCGACCGGGCGATCGCTTCGAGCGGGGCCCGGAGCGGCTCGACCTTCCAGAGCCCGACGGCCCTGGCGGCGGCGGCCCGGGTGGCGACCTCGGCCGAGCCGAGCAGGGGCCCGACCCGGGCCAGGTCGCCCGAGGGGACGGCCTTCCGGCGGCGAGTCGCCTGCGCCAGGGCCTCCAGGAGCGGGGCCCGGCGGGCTTCGGGCGTGTCGCTGGCGAGGGCCAGATCAAGGATCATCCCCAGCTCGGGCGGCCCGCCCAGGGTGGCGACCAGGGCCCGGACCCGGTCCTGCTCGGCCGGGGCGATCTTGCCGGCCTTGAGGGCTTCGATCAGCGGCCCGACCACCGCGGGCGAGCCCACGGCCTCCATCGCGAAGACCAGCCGGCGGGCGTCGCCCCCGGTGTCGAACCGCCCCTCGCGGAGGGCCGGCATCCAGAACGGCTCCAGGTCGCGGGCCGTCAGCCAGAGGGCGTAGTCGAGGAACTTGTCGACCGGCCGGTCCAACGCCCGGAGCGCGATCGCGGCCGCCCGCGACTCCGGCGCGTGCCCCAGCGCCCGGACGGCCTCCAGGCGGACCCTCGGATGTTCATCCGTCACTCGCGAGGCGAGCCGACCGAACGGGTCGTCGAGCCGGGCCAGCCAGTGCTGCGTCACCCGAACGGCCGCGGCGCGGGCCCGGGGCTCGGGCGAGTTCAGGACCCGATCGAGCAGCCCGGGCTCGACCACGTCGAGCGATTGATAAACCCAGAGCCCTTCGAGCCGGTGGTGCTCGGACTCGGGGTCGGCCCGGTCCAGCCCCGCGACCCAGGCGGCCAGCGCGGGGACGACCGAGGGGCCGCGCTCCTTGAGGACCCGCTTGGCGAAGTGGCGGGTCCAGTCCTCGGGAGCCTTCAAATAGGCCAGCAATTGCTCATTCGTGGCATCCACCAGTTTCGGCTTCTCGACCAGCGGGCGGCCCTTGGCGGTCACCCGCCAGATCCGGCCCCGGGTGTGGTCGCGGCGGGGGTCGCGGAAGTCGACCTCGCCGTGCTGGATGATCGGGTTGTACCAGTCGGCGATGTAGACCGCCCCGTCGGGGCCCATCTTGATGTCGATGGGCCGGAAGGCGGGGTATCGGGTGGTGATCAGGTTGGGGAGGTTCCGCGAGGCGTAGCCGGCCCCGTCGTCGGAGAGGGCGAAGCGGCGGACGTTGTTGGCCCGGAAGTCGTTGGTCAGGATGTTCCCGCGCCAGTCCTCGGGGAGGTGCCGGCCGCTGAGGATCTCGGCCCCGCAGTACTTGGGGCTCCCGGGGTTCAGGCCGCCGAGGATCCGGGTGGCGCCGACGGCGTAGGTGTAGGAGGCCCCGGGGAGGACGTAGTTGATCCCCTCGCCGCCGGCCCCGTCGGTGACGAAGGACTGGCCCCAGCGGTCGAAGTGGTGGCCCCAGGAGTTGACCCAGCCCCGGGCGAAGACGTCGAGCCAGGCCGACTCGGGCCGGAACTGCCAGATCCCGCCGCCGCCGAGCCGCCGGACGCCCCAGGGGGTCTCGATATGACTGTGGATGTAGATGGATTGATTGAAGTAGAGCAGCCCGTCGGGGCCCCACCTCAGCGTGTGGAGGATGTGGTGGGTGTCCTCGGTCCCGAAGCCGGAGAGGACGACCCGCCGGCGGTCGGCCTTGCCGTCGCCGTCGGAGTCGGCCAGGTGGAGCAGCTCGGTGCTGTTGGCCACGTAGGCCCCGCCGTCGCCGGGCTCGACGCCGGTGGGGATCAGGAGCTTGTCGGCGAAGACGGTGGTCTTCTCGGCCCTGCCGTCGCCGTCGAGGTCTTCGAGGATCACGACCTTGTCGTCGGCAACCTGGCCGGGCTTGATCTGGGGGTAGACCTCGGAGCTGGCGACCCAGAGGCGGCCCCGGGCGTCGAAGTTCATCTGGATCGGCTTGGCCAGCAGCGGGTCGGCGGCGAAGAGGTTGACCTCGAACCCCTCGGCGACCTCGAACGACTTCCGCTCGGCCTCGGCGTCGGTGTCGACGACCGGGACGTTCTTCTGGAGCGGGAAGAGCGCCCCGAACCCGACCACGCCGCCGAGGATCAGGCCCTTCCGGGCCCATCGCCGCCAGGGCGGGAGCCCGCGCCCAGCCTTCGAGGGGGGCCTCGGGGGCGAGCCCGGGCCGCCCCGGCGGAGGAGGAAGTGGGGCCCCCTGGCCCCGGCCAATCTCGCCCTGCCGCTGGTCGTGGTCACCGGCCCACCTCGCCTTCTCGGGTCAACTCATAGACATGCGGGACGGGGACACGGAGCCGGGCAATCTCCGCCTCCTTGGCGGCGATCAGCGGGTCGAACTCGACGATCTCGGCGGCGTTCCGCCCCTGCTCGTACTTCCGGAAGCCGAAGAGGTACGTCTCGTTCTGGGGCCGCCATCGGTAGAAATACAGCTCGTTCTTGGCGTTGATGGCCAACCGGAGTGCCTCGACCTGATCGTACTCGGGGCCCAAGCCGAGCGGCACGCCCGATTTCCAGGCGACGTCGCTGGAGTACGGGCCGCCCCGCCCGGTCGCGAGGGGCTTGCCGTCGCCCTTCAAGGCGTAGCGGCCCGGCTTCAGATTCGAGACCTTGACGGCCCGATGGTCGATGGGGAACATAAGCGGACCGGGCAGGGTCGCGTCGAGGAGCCGGAAACGGACGCCGTCCGGGGTCGCCTCCACGTCCTGGACCACCGCCGGGAACCGGGGCTCGACCGTGACCTTGCCGGGGTCGCCCCCCCCACCCGAGCCGGCGATGACCCGGTCCCGGTCGCCGAACAGGGCCTTATCGATTACCCCCGCCTCGACCCAGTAGCCGTATCTGTTGAGGTGGATGCCGTTGTCGGTCAGGTTACCAAAACCGGAGCCGCCCTTGTCCCGGTCGGGCTGCGGGTTGGGCAGCAGGTCGTAGAGGTCGACGAACGCCGCCCCCCGCTTCCCGGCCACGTCCTTCAGGGCGTCGCGGTAGAGGGCCAGGTCGGAGTTGTGCCGGGCCGGGTCGGGCAGGGGGGGGCCGAGGTCCTCCTGGCGGTTGGGGGCGAGGAAGACCAGCCGGGCCTTGGTCGGCTCGATCGCCGCGAGCAGGACGTCGAGCCCCCCGAGGAACGCCGGGAGCCCGGCCGGACCCTCGAACGCCTCGTTGGCCCCGTAGCCCAGGACGACCACCGTGGGCTTGAGCGCCACGACGTGGTCGACCAGGTGCTTGAACCCCTCGGCCGGGGTCCCGAACCGGGCCCGCGACAGCCCGCCCACCGTGTCGCCGCTCCAGCCCAGGTTCCGGAACGTGATCGACCGCTCGGGGTAGCGGCGGGTCAGCCGGGTTTCGAGGTAGCCGTACGTCTGGTCCCGCTCGATCATCGTCCCGCCGATCAGGACGACCCGGTCGCCGTCGACCAGCTCGAACGGCGGGGCGGCCCGCGAGTCCGGGGCCAGGGCGAGCAGGATCGCGACGCCGAGCGGGACGATCGAGCGGTTCACGGAGGCTCTCCGGGGAGTGCGGCGGCGGGCGACGGATGGCGAATCGGACCGGAGGCGACGACCCCGGGGAATTGCACTCTAGTCGGGAAGCCCTCGCGCGTCGAGTCCAGCGCGGCCCGGGCCATCATTCCCCGCCCGGGGCCTTCGACTCGATCCGGACCGGCTGGGTGAAGGCCCCGTTGGTGGCGACGTCCCAGACCTCGAACCGGGCCCAGGTCCGGCCGGCGAGGTTGGGCCTCAGAGCGATCGTCCGGCGGCCGAAGGGCGGGGCGTCGGACAGGTCGACCCGCTCGCGGTAGACCCTGGTCCCGTCGCCGGAGACGACCTCGGCGAAGCGGAGCGGGAACGTCCAGGACAGGTCGACCCGGACCTCGGGCCGGTCGCCGGGTGTCAGGGTCAGCGTCTGGCCCCCGTCGCGGCCCCCGATCGTGGCGGACTCCAGGAGGACCTCGCCGGTGGTCACGAAGAACCGGCCGGCCCGGAGCGCGTCCAGGATCGGTTGCCACCCCTCGTCGAACCGGGGGAGCCGGTCGAGCTTGACGTAGTTGACGTTCATGTGTCCATAAACTTCGTGGGTCCGGTCGAGTTTGAAGGTGTCGACCTCGCCGAGGAGGGCCTTCCGGGCGCCCCAGTTGCTCATGTCGTCCAGGAGGTCCAGCCCCCGGTCGCCCAGGCGGGGGCGCGAGAGGTCGGCGGGCATCGCCTTCCAGGCGGCGCCGAGCCAGTGCTCGCCCCGGAAGAAGTCTTCATCCTTGTAGATGTCGGGGGCGAAGTTCGACGCCTTGATCCTCGGATGCGCCGTCCAGGCCAGGCCGTGCTCGCGTTTCAGGAGTTCGACCATGTCGTCGGTCCCGCCGACGTGGTAGACGGTCCCGAACTTCGGGTCCTGCTCGACGAACGGTTGTTCCGGGCCCCGCTTCATGGTCCAGGCGACGGGCTTGGGGAACATTTCGAGCCAGTGGCCGGGGTTCCGGCCGGGCTTCCGGGGGCCGAGGTAGAGGTTGGCCTCCTCGCCGGGGATCAGCAGGAGCTTGTCGTCGGAGAGGCGGCGGCACTCCTCGAACATCGCGGCCATCTCGGCGAGCCGGAGCGGGCCGGGGTCGTCGGGGTGGCCGTCGCCGTGGAACTCGGCGACGTGGACGGCCTCGACCCCCAGCCCCTTGAAGATCCGGACGAGGTCGGGGACCGGCGGGGGATTGACCCCCCTTGCCTTCTGCTTCATGGCCTCGACGGTGAAGGCCATGTGCCAGTGGCTGGTGAAGGTTTTGTGGCCGGGAAGCTCGGGGAAGCGGTCGCCGTGGGTGAACCGGAGGGCCTCGCGGATCGCCTCCTCGGCCGGGCCCCGGCTCAGGAGGTAGAAGACCCCGAGCCGCTGCTCGGTCCCCGGCGGAGCGTTGAACCAGGGGACATAATTGCCCCCGCCGGTGGCGGGCTGGCGGATCCCGAAGCCGAAATCGGCCCCGAGCCCGGCGTGGCCCCGGCCGTGCCAGGTCGTCGCCAGGTTGTCGGTCCAGTCGCGGGGGAAGAAGAACCGATGCGGCGGCGGGAAGCAGGCGATCGAGCCGGCGTCGGACTCGGCGACGATCGCCCGATGCCGGACGGCCTCCGGGCGGTCGGGGGCGGCCCCGTCGACGTCCTCGCGGTGGAGCCGGTCCTCGGTGTCCACCCAGGCCAGCCGCTGGCCGATCGGGGACCGGCCGAGGAGCCCGGCGTCGTAGGTGAACGCCGTCCGGTCCTCGGCGGTGGCGACCACCGCCTCGACCTGGACCAGCCGGGCCCCGGCGTAGACGGTCACCACCAGCTCGCCCCGGAACGGCCCGGCCGCGATCGGGCCGACGGCGACCGAACCCCGCCCCCCTTCGCCCAGGACCCGGAAGGTCTTGCCCTCCATGGTCGAGCCGTACGCCCGGTGGGGCCGCCTCGCCGGGTTGTCGAAGAAGACGTTGAAGACGCTCATGCCCGGCGGCGTGGGCGGCGGGTTCTCGCGGCTCCCGACGCTGATGAAGACCCTGGGGTCGACCCCCTCGGCCAGCGTCGCCGCCTTGCCCGAGGCGTCCTCAATGACCTCGATCCGCCCGAACAGCGGCCTGCCCTGGCCGAGGTCCAGCGTCAACCGGCCCGACTCACCCGGAGCGCAGGGCCAGGTGATCGTGGCGAGGTCCCCCTCGCGGCGGATCTCGGACCGGCCGCCCCCCTCGGCCCCCGACGCCCCGGAGGCCCCGGACGCCAAAACCACCCCGCCCATCATCAGCCAGCGACCGACCCGTGATCCCATCGCACGTCCCCCCCGCATCCGAGCCCCGCGAGCCATCGACCCCGGCCCAGGATAAGGGCCCGGCCGCCCCGACGCGAGGGCCCGACCCGAAGTGACTCGTGGGTGAGCGTCGGCGGCTAGGATCGGCCGGCCCCGCGCGATAGGATGGCACATGGGAGGGCACGCCATGAACCGGGTCGGGATGATCGACACGTCCGCCGAAGCCCGAGGCGTCCTGGCCGACGTCCATCGGCGGATGCCGCCTGCGCGCAAATTGCAGTTGCAGGCGGCCGACTATCGATCCGAACGCGACCTCCACGAGGCGGGCGTCCGGCGGCGGAACCCCGATGCGACCCGGGCCGACATCCGGGCGTCGTGGAACCTCATCCGGCTGGGCCCGGGCCCCTGGACCTTGGCGAGGGAGGCATCAATGGACCGACCGCTCGACAACCTCGACATCGTCCGGGAGGTCGTCGCCGCCCTCGACCGGCTGGGGATCGACTACGCCCTGGGCGGCTCCTGGGCCAGCTCCTTTCACGGCGAGCCGCGCTCGACTCGTGACGCCGACCTCACCGTCGAGCCGTTCCCCGGCAAGGAAGCCGCGTTCGTCGGGAGCTTCGGGCCTGACTATTATCTGAGCCTCGACGCGGTGACCCAGGCCGTCCGCGGGCGACGGACCTTCCACATCATCAATACGATCGCGGGCTTCAAGGTTGATATCTTCATTCGGAAGGATGCCCCCTTCGAGCGTTCGGTGTTGAGCCGGCGGACCCGGGTCGAGATGCCGGGCGACCCCGGTCCGCCCCTGGCCCTGATCTCGGCTGAGGACTCGATCCTCCTCAAGCTGGAGTGGTATCGCCTGGGCAACGAGACCTCCGAGCGGCAATGGCTGGACGTCCTCGGCGTCATGAGGGTCCAGGCCGGCCGGCTCGACGACGCCTACCTCGACCAATGGGCGGCCGAACTGGGCGTCGCCGAGCTGCTCGCCGGAGCCCGGCGCGATGCCAGGGGTTCATGATTAATGAGTGATGGAATATGGATGAGGGGAAGGACGTTCGGAGTCGATTGGATCGCCCATCGCCCATCGCCCATCGCCCATCGCCCATCGCCCATCGCCCATCGCCCATCGCCCATCGCCCATCGCCCATCGCCCATCGCCCATCAGCCATCAGCTATCCCTTGGCGGCTGGCTTGAGGAGTCCCCGGGCCTTCATCCACTCCTCGCAGCGTCGGGGCCAGGAGGCGACGGGCTTGCCGATCGGGTTCATCCCGAAGCCGTGGCCGCCCGAGGAATAGACGTGGAGCTCGGCGGGGACCCCAGCCCGCCTCAGGGCCAGGTACATCTGGACGCTGCTCTCGACGGTGATCGGGTCGTCGCCGGCGTGGGCGAAGAAGGTCGGGGGCGACTCCGGGCCGACCCGGATCTCGGGGGCCAGGCCGTCGTTGCCCTTCTTGAGGAGGTAGGCGGGATAGATCAAGATGGTGAAGTCGGGGCGGCAGCCGGCCTTGTCGGCGTCGTCGACCGGCTGGTAGGCCCGCTGGTCGGGGTTGGTCGAGGCCCAGGCGGCGAGGTGGCCGCCGGCGGAGAAGCCGAGGATCCCGATCCGCTTGGGGTCGATCCCGAGGTTCGCGGCCTTGCTCCGGACCACGCTCAGGGCGCGCTGGGCGTCCATCAGGGCCTGCGGCGGCGGGACGTCGTTGGGCGTTCCGGCCCGCCGGGGGACCCGGTACTTGAGCAGGACGCCGGTCACGCCGACCGAGTTGAGCCACCGGGCGACCTGCGCCCCCTCGTGGTCGCTGGCCAGGATGTTGTAGCCGCCGCCGGGGCAGATGACGACGGCCGCGCCGGTGTCCTTCTCGGGGCTCGGGCGGTAGACGGTGAGGGTCGGCCGGGAGACGTTGGAGAGGATCAGGATCCCGGCCTTGTTGGTCTCGGCCTTCTCCTGGCCGATGGGGCCGGACTCGCCGGGCGGGCTGCCGGGCCAGAGGTCGATGGCCTTCGGGGCGGGCGGATCGTCGGCTCTCCCGGGTGATCCGAGGCTGAGCGCGAGGCAGAGTCCCAGGCCGATGGCGGTGCTTCTCATGGTGCGGAGGATCCCTGTGCGATGGACGGAGGGTCGGCACGACGGGGATATCGTACCGGTCGCGGCATGGGGTGTGCTACTCTGCTCACCTGGTACGTACAGCCCGTGCCGGCCCTATCTCAAATCGGGAGAAGACTCAGATGGCAGACGCCAAGCAGCAGCATCCCTCGGCCGAACATCACCACCAGGCCGCGGCCCACCACCACGCCGCCGCCCACCATCACCACCAGGCCGCCCACCACCACGAGGTCGGCGAGCACGCCGAGGCCAAGCAGCACGCCACGGCCGCCCAGACCCACAGCGAGCAGGGGCACAAGCACACCACCACCGCCCACACGCATTCGCAGAAGTGAGCGCGACGGGGGTGGCCAATCGGTCGCCCCCGCCTCCTTTCCCGGGGTTTGGGCCGGGATGGGTCACGATGGATCGACCGCGAAGGTAGGCGGATCCCCGGCCTCGGGCCACCAGCCCCGGCGGAGTCGCCAGCCGTGCCCCTGGACGCAGAGGGCGGCCACGTAGCCGGCCCCGGCGGGCAGCTCGACGAGCGACCACCGAGCCGCGTCGGCGGGGTTGGGTCGGGTGGACAGGAGTTCGGCCGGTCGGGCGGGTCCGATGGCGACCTCGAACTCGTCCAGCGGCAGGGCCAGGCCCTGGCCGCGGGCCTTGATATACGCTTCCTTGCGCGTCCAGCCATGGAAGAAGGCGAGCGTCCGGTCCGACTCGGGCAGGGCCCGGAGCGTGGCGATTTCGCCGGGGGCGAAGAACCGCTCGGCGATGGCCTCGCCACCGAATTCGGGGCGGACCCGCTCGATGTCGACGCCGAGGTCCCGACCCCGGGCCAGGGCGAAGACGACCAGCGACCCCGAATGCGCCAGGTTGAACCGGACCGGGGCGTCCACGCCCGAGTCCGGGTCCAGCGCCGGCTTGCCGTGGGCGTTGGCCACGAATCGGAGCGTCCCCGGCGGCCGGTCGAGGTAGCGGCCGAGAATCGTCCGGAGCAGGCCCCGGCCGACGGCGAATTGCCGGCGGTCGCGGGGGAACGCGAACCGGTCGGCCCGCCGGCGCTCGGCATCGTCGAGGAGCCCGCGCATCGCCTCGACCGCGTCGTCGGGGGCGTCGCGCGAGGCAACCCAGGCGTGAACCTCGTCGGTCGGCAGGTCGATCATCCGGTCAGTCCCGGGGCGGCCGGATGTCCCAGGACTCGCCGAAGAAGTCGGCGGCCACGACCTTGCCGGGCTTCCTCGGGTCGGGCGGGGTGGTCACGTCCACGATCGCCCAGTCGGGGAGTTTGGGGACCTGCCGGGCGTTGTTCAGATAATCATATTCGCGGAAGGTGAACCCGCTGTTGAGGACCACGTACCGGGCCGGGTTCAGTGGGTTCGGGTAGATCAGGATCGGCACGTGGGTCTCGGCCGGGAATGACCTCGGGCCGGCGACGAGCTTGTCCCCCTCCCAGCGGATCGGGAGCCGGTCGGCGATCCGCTTGAGCACCGAGTTGCTCTCCGGGTCGCCCCAGAGGATCAGGTTCGAGGAGGCGATGTCGGCGTCGGTGATCGAGGTGTCGTCCTTGACCGGAGCCTCGCCGCGGAACTGCCTCCGCCAGTGCTCGATGGCCCGCGACCCCTCCCGCTCGGCCCACTCGCCGACCTGGGGGGACTTCGCCTTGCCCGTGGGCCGGACGATGACGAAGGGGCCCATGAAGGCGTCGTCGATCGGCCCCTGGAGGTCGTGCCGCTTCCGGAGGGCGGTGTCGGCGGGGGCCAGGGCGGTGATGGGCGTCGCGGTGGAGGTGGTCCGGGGCTCATCCGGCTGCAAGCCCGGGGGGAGCGGCAGATTCTTGCGATCCCAGGTGTCGCCCCGCTTGACCAGCTCGACGTGCCAGGAGCGGTCGGAGCGGGGGCGGGGGACGGGGATCTCGACCGAGTCGATCGTCAGGAGGACCGACCGCGCCGGGTCGAGCGGGCACCAGCCGGGGTCCATGTCGAGCGTCAGGGCGGTGACGTTCCTGGTCACGACCTCGACGGCCGAGTCGTCGATCAGCCGGGCGCGGACCGAGGCCATGGCCCAGTGCTCGCCGAGGGCGTCGATCGTCACCCAGGACATCTTGTTATACTTGAGCGTGTAGGTGACGAAGTCGACGCTCCGGAAGATCCGCTTCCGGCCGTGCTCGGCGATGCTGTCGACCCGCCGCTCAACCTCCTTCTTGGCCTCGGGGTGGTAGGCGTGCTTGGTGGCCGGGCCGATCACGTGGACCAGCCGGACCTCCTCGGCGCGGAGGGCCTCGTCCATCACGTCGGCGGCCTGCTTCTGGGTGTCGAGCTCGCCGCTGTAGGCGACGGTCGGGCACTGGAGGAGGTTGGCCGCGTAATCCGTGCAGTCATAGAGATGCCAGAGCGCTTTCTCGTACCAGGTCGGCTCGACCGCCTCATTCTGGAAGACCTTGAGGAACCGGGGCGTCTCGGAGAACCCCGCCCCCGGGTTGCACGCGAACCAGCGGTCGGAGTAATGGACCCCGAACTGCCAGGCCGCCGCGCCCCCCATCGAGAACCCCCGGACGCTGATCCGGTCCTCATCCACCTTGTACTGCCGCCGGGCCGCCGCCAGCGCCTCCAGGACGTCGACCTCGCCGGCGAACTTGAAGGCGTTGCAGTACCGCCCGTAAGGGTGCAAGACGATCGTGTCGGGCGGCGTGAACGTCCCGGCCTGGTGCTCGCGCTCGTCGATGAAGTTGACCTCGCTGAGGTTCTCGCCCCGACCGTGGAACCAGATGTCGAGCCGGTAGCGGTGCGGGGTGACCGTCGTGTAGGTCGGCGGGACCACCAGCCCATAAGGCTGGATCGAGCCGTCGATCTTGGAGACGTAGCCCCGGACCACCAGCCCGGTCTGGCTGGCCCAGGGGGCCTCCCCCCTGGCCAGCGATCCGGCGCGGGCCCCGCCCTCGTCGAGCTGGTGCTTCGCCTTGGCGATCTCCTTGGGGTCGAAGAACTCCTGGTACTTCAGGGCGTCGTGGACGGCTTTGTGGAAGACCTGGACGTCGGGCAGGAGGGCGAGGACCTTGGGGTCCTGCTTGGCCCGAAGCTGCTCGATCGCCCGGCCGAGCGCGGCGAGGCCGTCCTCCAGGGCCTTCCGGTCGCCGGGCGGCACCTCGATCCCGAGCTTGGGGACGCGCCGGACGTTCTCGGGTCGGTTGTCGGCCGGGCCGTCGGCCGTGGCGGCGGCCATCGGGGCCAGGCAGGACAGGGAGAGGACGAGCCATCGCATGGGGGTTCGATCCTGCTGGGGTGGACACGCCGCGGGGCGCGGCCCGGTCGTCCGGGGTCTGTCCCCAGTCTAGGGCACCGGCCGCCCGCGGAGAAGGGCGACGCGGCCCCCTGGGATCCCGGCGATCCGGCGACTACACTAGTATGACCCGGTGGCCCGGGCGCGGCCAGGGGTTCGGCCGGGCGGCCGCCGGGAGCGACGGGGTCCGGCGAGTGGATCGACTGAGCGTCCTCTGTTTCGGCGGGACCTACGGGCTGGCCCTGGCCTGCGACCTGGCCCGGTTCGCGGTCCGAGGGCCCGCGCGGTGGTACGCCACGCTGGCCCTGACCACGCTAGCCTGGGTCGTCCAGACGGCCTACCTGGGCAACATCGCGATCCGGACCGGCCAGCTCCCGGTCTCGACGGTCTTCGAGTCGCTGCTGGTGCTCTCCTGGGTCCTGGCCGGAGTCGGGCTCTACCTGATCGTCCGGTCGCCCCAGCCGGTGGCGGTCGGGGTGTTCGTGCTCCCGGTGGTTCTGGCCCTGGTGGTGGTGGCCGGCGTCCGGGCCCCTCGCGAGGACTGGGTGGCCTCGGGCTGGGGGGCGGCGACCCACTTCTGGGGGGCGGCCCACGGGGTCCTCTACCTGGTCGGCGCGGTGGCCTCGTGCGTGGCGTTCGTCGCCGGGCTGATGTACCTCTCGCAGTCGAACCGGCTCAAGCACAAGCGGCCTCCGCGGTTCGGCTTCCGGCTGCCGAGCCTGGAGGAGTCCGAGCGGCTGAACCGGGCGGCGATCACCGTGGCCTTCCCGTTCCTGACGGCGGGGCTCCTGGTCGGCCTGGTGATGGAGGTGGCCCTCCGCAAGGCCGGCCGGTCGGGGCTGGGCTGGACCGACCCCAAGGTGGTCAGCGGCGTGTTGATGTGGCTGGTCTTCGCCGGCCTGCTCCACGCCCGGTTCCGGCCCGAGATGCGGGGGCGGCGGGTGATGATCTTCACCGTGGTCGCCTTTCTCTGCCTGGCCTTCTCCGTGGTGGGCGTGGACCTGATGAACATCACCTCGCACGGCATCCCGCGGCGGCCCGAGAACCCTCCCCGAAGGATCCATGATCCGATCCCCAGGACCCGGGCCGCGGCCGGGGGGGTGGGGGTGGCTCCGTGAGGGTCCTGGCCCTGGGCGTCGACCACCGGAAGGCCCCGGCCCCGATCCGCGAGGCGCTGGCCTTCGAGGGCCCTCGGCGCGACGAGGGGCTGGATGCGCTGGCCTCGGCCTTTCCGGGCGGGGAGTTCGTGGTCCTCTCGACCTGCAACCGGGTCGAGGTCTACGCCGCCGGAACCGACGCCTCGATCCCGTCGACCGGCGGCCTGATCGACTGGCTGGCCCACTTCCACGGCCGGGCCGCCGACGGCTTCGCGGCCCACCTGGTCGACCACCACGACGGCCAGGCGGTCGCCCACCTCTTCAAGGTGGCCGCCAGCCTGGAGAGCCTGGTCCTGGGCGAGGGGCAGATCCTCGGCCAGGTCCGCGACGCTTACAAGGCGGCCGTCGCCCGGAAGGCCGTCGGGCCGATCCTCCACGCCGTCTTCCCCCACGCCCTCCGGGTCGGCAAGCTGGTCCGCGAGCGGACCGGGATGGGCAAGGGCAAGCTCTCCGTCGCCAGCGTCGCGGTGGACGTCGCCCGCGACGTCTTCGACACCTTCGGCGACAAGGTCGTCCTGGTCATCGGTGCCGGCAAGATGGGCGACCTGACCCTCCAGCACCTCTCGGCCCTCCGGCCCGGCTCGATCCTGGTGACCAACCGGAACCCCGACCGCGCCGAAGCCGCCGCCGCCCGGTGGGGCGGCCGGGCCGTCCCCTTCGACCGGCTCGAAGCGGCCCTGATCGAGGCCGACGTCGTGCTCAGCACCACCGCCGCTGACCGGCCGATCGTCGACCTGGCCACCTATTCGCGGGTCCAGAAGGCCCGGAAGAACCGGCTCGCCCTGATCCTGGACATCGCCATCCCCCGCGACTTCGACCCCCGGATCGGCGACCTGGAGCAGGTGATGCTCTACAACGTCGACGACCTCCGGGCCCAGGCCGAGCGGAACCGCCAGGCCCGCCAGAAGGGGGTCGACCCCGCCCTGGCGATCATCGAGCATGAGACCGCCGCCTGCCTGGCCGGGCTCCGGCACCGGACCCACGCCGGCGCCATCCTCCGCCAGCTTGGCGACTACGCCGACGCCGCCCGACTCCGCGAGTTCGAGGCCCTCCTCGCCCGCCAGCCCGAGCTGACCCCGGCCCAGCGCGACGACATCGCCCACGCCCTGATGCGGCTCCAGAACCAGTTCCTCCACCACCCCCGGGCCGCCCTCCGGACCGCCGGATCCGCCGAGCCGGCCGAGCACCCCCACCCCCTCCTCCACGCCGTCAAGGCCCTCTTCGGCCTGGCCGACGGCTAGCCATCCGGGGTAGCGATGACGTTCAATGAATTGGTACGCTTGCTCCGGAACAACGGCTTCTCCCTCGTCAGGGAGAAGGGGTCGATCCGTTATGACGGCAAAGAAGGCCATCCGAGGCTCATCCGGCTCGACGACCACGGCTCCAGGGAAGTACCCCAGGGGACCTGCCGGGCCATCCTCAAAGCGGCCGATATCGATAAATATTGATGGGTGTACGATGATCGAACTGCCCTACTCCCTGGTCATCGAAGCGACCGACGAGCCCGACTTCTTCGGCTTCTACTCGCCCGAGCTGGAGGGCTTCTCGGGGGTCGGGCATTCGGTGGAGGGTTGTCTCTACCAGGCCAAGTGGGGGATGAAGGAGCATGCCGAACTGCTCGCCGAGCGGGGCCTGACCGTTCCCCCCCGGGTCGACGACCCGACCGTCCTCCTCCGGAACGCGGGGAGGGCGCCGGTCGCCTAGCCCCCCTCACCGCCCGGCCGTCCGGATCTCGAACCGGTCGCGGGTCCGGACGTAGTCGTTGCCCGCCATCCGGCCGATCGCCCCGAGCTTGTCGGGGTCGACCCGCATCCGGTCGTCGACCAACCCATCTCTCACATAAATATGCCGGACCTCGCCGATGACCAGGCTGGCGGCGCCGATCGGGATGACGTGGGTGGTCCGGCACTCGAAGCAGACCGACGCCTCGCCCACCCGGGGCGGCTTCACCGCCAGGCTCGGGGCGGGGGTCAGGCCGGCGTGGTGGAACTCGGATTCGCCGAAGGGGATCGACTCGCCGGTCCGGGCCATCCCGGCGGCGTACGACTCGTCGGCCACGTTGACCACGAACTCGCCGACCCCGCCGTCCTCGGCGAACCGGGCGTTCCGGAGGGTGTCCTTGACGCTCCCATCCCCCTTCGGGCCCCCCACCGTGAACGCCAGGCTCAAGGGCGTGTGGCTGGCCACCGTGAAGTACGAGAACGGGGCCACGTTCGGATGCCCCTCGACCGAGACCGTCGAGACCACCGCGATCGGCCGTGGGACCACGCAACCGATCACCAGCTTGTAGCAAAGGTCGAACGCGATCGCCTGCGGGTCGATCTCCATGAACCAGGCTCCGGGGACGCCGGCCGATGTTCGAACGATGACGATAAGGATAGGCCCCAAGCCGGCCCGGTCAAGGGGCCAGTCCCCCGCCAAAACGAAGCCATTCTCGCCCTAAAAGCTGGCGGTATCGTGAGATCGGCCGGACCATCGCCCCCCGACACCCCGTCCGCGAAACGAACCCAAGCCCACTGTGGCCTCCGACGGAACGAACCCAAGCCCGGTCGGGTAGGTTTCGCTCCGCTGACCCACCCGACCAGGCCAACTCCGCCAACATGGTGGGCCCTGTAGGGTCCGCTATTGCGGACCGATTCTTCGTCTGTCCCATCACGGTCCGCAAGAGCGGACCCTACGAAATCTGGGCACCGACCAACCAGGGTGTACCCGCAGAATCTTGGGGTTCATGCTGCCCGGTCCCAGAACAGATCCCATTGGTCGGTCTGGCGGCAGCAGATCAGGGCGGCCATCGAACGAGCGTTCTTGTGCCGCCACCGGGCTCCT
>JAABUJ010002317.1_pt1 | contig 24049 bp, 27 predicted proteins | sample 5559131 | NCBI WGS metagenome assembly JAABUJ01 (sample SAMN10711875, study PRJNA513366) | rock metagenome | isolation source: Antarctica rocks | place: Antarctica: Victoria Land, Mt New Zealand nord | collected 2016-01-07
ATTCATAATAATTCTGTCTATTCAGATTTATAGAAATAAGTGTTTAGTTGTGATTTTAACATCAAAACACTGAATTTGAGTGTGATTTTCAAAAAAAAAGTTGCAAAAAGTTCTGAGCGAACTGAGGAGCCAACATTCTAGGAATAGCTTTAGGTTGCTGTAGGGCTACCAATGGGACAATTGTATCAGGGGTTTTCCAGTTCCTTTTTTTCTCTTTCTTGAAGTTTCTTCTACCCAACAACATTAAAGAATGCTTATCTTGACCTCGCATTTCAGTCGTAGTTTCAATCCATATATAAAAATTGGAAGGCAAATACAATTCATAAATGAATATGAATGACCATCTGACCTTAGGACTAGGTATTTATTGACTTCAAGCCGGTGCCAGATTAATGATTGACACCCCCACAGCAAAGAAAGATGCAGTGTTGGCGCCATGCTGCCCGTGCGAAGCGTCAAGCTTTCCATCACAAGCGGAAGATGAAGAGGGGACAAGTTTTGTTTAGCGCCATGCAAACGCCTTGCCAGCCCGCGTTTCATCTGCCAGCGGTACGGAGTATTTTTTGTGACGACCACCTTCCGTACGTCCATGGACTCCGTGCCATAAGGTACTGGTACCGTAGCTATCTCCTTTGATCCCGCACTGATGAATAACGTTTACAGAATAGAGACTGATGCCTCGGTTTTGGAAATGGCTGCATCATTCACTTTCACACAGGGAACGGCAAGGGCCAAGTGCGTGTTTCTAATCACTGTCCTTTTGGGCTATCACTGTAGTAGCGAGGAATCCAGGATGAGCATCCCTGCCAAGCGCCCCATCGTGAGATTACATGCGACCTGCGCTTTGCTTTCCTCCTACAGCGTCTCTGCTTTTCTAATATAACTGTAGCTGCGCCCCCTTTTATCGTTCTTTACTGTACATCCGTTTGTCTTATCTTGCGCTGTGTACATCCGTTTGTCTTCTCTTGCAGCGCAAGATACACACTCATTGTCCCTCGCTGACAGAAGCCTTCTCCGGCTTCTTTGTCTGTCCGTTCCTTTATATAGCCTGAGGCTACTACACTCAACATCATACACTCTCTGCCTTCATTGAGATCCGATTGATTCGGTCTCTACACGCTCATTGCCGTCTCTGTACCGATATCTGCATTCATTCGAAAAGATGTTCTTCGCTCACGTGCTGGCTATCGTGTTCGCAGTCTTTTCCGCTGTCACCCCCACTCAGGCCAAAGCTGTTTTCGCACACTTTATTGTAAGTTCTACCACGTGTCTTGTTATCGTTGATTCAATTGTGCTCACCGTCCTCGACAGGTTGGCAATACCGCTGCCACTACTTATGACGACTGGGTCGATGACATCCAAAAAGCCAAAGCCGCCCACATCGATGGATTCGCATTGAACATCGCACCTTTGGACACCTATATGGACAATTCTCTGAACAACGCTTACAAGGCCGCCGCTGCTGTTGGGGGCTTCAGCCTATTCCTCTCCTTCGACTTCCTCTCTCACGGGACTTGGTCGAACGATAACATCATCCAACACATCAACACGTATGGACACCAACCCGCGCAATACCGCTACAATGGGCAACCATTTGTCTCAACCTTTGAAGGATCAGACCGTGTGGACGATTGGGCATCCATCAAAGCAGCGACCGGATGCTTCCTCATGCCATCCTGGACCAGTTTGCAAGGAAACAACTTCCCCACCGACAAGGTCGACGGAGCCTTCTCCTGGGACGCCTGGCCGCATGGCCCTCGAGACAAGAAGACAACCTCCGACGAAGCGTGGAAGACGATCTTGAACGGCAAACCGTACATGATGGGCGTATCACCGTGGTTCTACACCAACATCCCAGAGTGGTCGAAGAACTGGCTATGGCGAGGCGACGACCTATGGCACGACCGCTGGCAGCAGGCCATCGAGCTGCAGCCCGACATGGTCGAGGTACGCTAACCCCCCCCTTCCCCCCTCCAACAATGCCCACCACCCACCCACTCACCAACACCTCCCAGATCATCACCTGGAACGACTACGGCGAATCGCACTACATCGGTCCCATCCGGCCCGGCGTCCCCACCGGCGCCCAACGCTACGTCGCCGACATGCCGCACGACAACTGGCGCGACATCCTCCCGCACTACATCGACGCCTACAAGAGCGGCAACGCCACCGCCCCCGCCGTCGCCCCCGCCGCCGAGAAGCTCGTCTTCTGGTACCGCCTCAACCCCGCCCGCTCCGGCTCCGCCGGCGGCACCACCGGCAACAGCCCCGCCGTCAACCCCAACGAGCCCGTCTACGACCCCTCCGTCGTCGCTCAGGACAAGGTTTTCCTGACCGTCCTCGTCGCCAGCCCCGCGGACGTCCGCGTCCAGATCGGGGCGGGGCCCGCGACTGCGTTGAGGGCGACGACGGGCGGGATTAACCATTTCTCCGTGCCGTTTAATGGGCAGACGGGGAACGTGACGTTTGCGGTGCAGAGGGACGGGCGGGATGTGGTGCAGGCTGAGGGCCCGGCTATTACGGATGCGTGTGCTGATGGGTTGGTCAATTGGAATGCGTTTGTGGGCGGTTCGTCTTGAGGGTGGTCCCTTTTTGTATTCTATATGATCCCGAAATGCCATTCTTGTACTTTTACAAATTGACATGTTTGGAGAGAATGGGAAATCGTCAGCAAGACATTCGCGCTGGTCCGGACCAGTCCCTGAAGCCTGTGATCGCAGTATGGAACCCCAAGCTCCCAGCTCCCAGCTCCCGCTCAGCGACCAAAGCACCAAAGCCCCTACGATCACGGCCGGAGCTTTCTTTCTCTGATCATGCCTGGGATCTCATTGTTCAGATCACGTTACCTTTAAACGCTCGATCATGCTCATCCGGTTCTTCCGTAGTTACAGATACCTGGTATCTTCGATGGCTGAGAGCATTGATATTTACATGATACATTTTCTGTAATGTACATGCCAACAGTTCAGATGAATTTGAAGTCATCTCTTGTGGAAATACTGGTAGGTATAGAACTGAATGATGACTGTTCTGTTATCTTAACTTACTTCTTACTTGCATGGCTCTCTGGTTGTTGAAGGATTCGGTGCCGTGCTGCAACAACCCGCGCTGTCACATGCATGCCAAGCTAAAACCTCCAGGTGACAAACCGCTCTGTCGCTCCCAGCCATTTTCCTGCGGTGAGTGAGCCAGCGCATAATATCATCATCATCATCATCATTATCATCGTTTCACCTTCACATTTGGCAGTGATTCTGGACCATTTTATGCTGGAGATACTCTCAAGTCGACAATGGAAGCACCACATCAACAACGACCTCTTCAAGACGGGACGTCTCTGAAGGTACAAGACTGGCCCGCGGTGCCGTCAACTCCGTTCGCGAGTAATATCGATCCGAACCTGTCAACCGGAACGGAAATCGACAGTACGGTCAATGCCGAGGATAGAGCCCGGAGAGCTACCAGTGTGCTTTCAATGGACGACATTGAAGCTGCTCAGGCTCTTGAAGGTCTCCGTGCTGGTGAGTCTCGCGCTAAACACATCGAAGGGGGTAGCTGACTATGCTGAGACTTCGGTCAATCTCCACCTCGGCAACAATCTGCGCTGCCCTTGAAGCGCGATACGACATCGCCGCAGCAGCAGCCGGAACCATTGCTTTCCCTTCTCACTTCAACCCATCCCTTGCTGTCCACTGCCATCAATGGCTCATTATCCGCCTACTCGTCCTCGAAATCATACTCCCCGCGTTTCAAATATGGTGCCGAGTTTGTTGAACGACACATCGGTACGCCCGTCGCAAGCACCGTGGGGACCGCTGGGAGGATCAGTGGTGTCGAGACCGGTGTGCGTTGGTGGCTGCAACGGAGCGATTTGAGCGACGCGGATGCCGGCACCGCAAACAAGCGGAGAAAGGTGGATGTCGACGTAGAAAAGGGCCTCGATGGTTCGGCACCGCCGAGATACGCACAAAGACGTCCGTCCGATCTATCCTGCACAGAGCCTTTACCAGCGTATGATAATCATCGATCACCAAGCTACGCAGAGCACGGAACGCCAAATCAAGCAGAGCAACTACGGCATAGTCGGGAATCGGCGTCGAGTCCGAATTGGCAGACACGGTTGATGATGTCTACGTCCGGATTAGGTGTTGCCATGAACGAAGAGTCGCTGCGCAGTCTCAAGTACTGCTTGAGTTGGCTGCGCTGGGCCAATGGTCACTTGAGCAAAGTCCTGGTGTCTTTGAGAGACGTCCTCGAGGAATGGGACCAGTCACGGGCCCAGTCGTCCGAACAAGCATCCGGACCAAACATGGGGCCTGGTCATCAGCACACAACAAACCAAGCGCATTTGGACTCTGCCCAAGTCACAGCTGCCGTGACTCAACGCATAGAAGCTTTGAAAGCAGAGGTCTTACAGACGCTCAAAAAGGTCGTCGATATCGTCTCCAAGTATGCTGGTGGTGCCTTACCCGAGAACGCGCGAGTGTTGGTCAGGCGTCATCTGACGTCTTTGCCCCAGCGATTCCGCATCGCTTCGACTTCCACCGCACCCACCGAGTCCTCCCGACCTGCATCGGAGACTGTGACTAATGCTCATCGAGTCATGGTACTCGCCAAGGAAGGGTTGGACATGATGTCGCAGGTCAGCGCCGTTCTGGACGGGACTATCGTAAGTGCGGAAGAGTGGTGTGACAGGCTGGGACGGCGACGGAGAGGATCACCTGATCCGAGGAACGTAAATGGAATTGACAACAAGGATCCGCGTAATGGGCAGGAGGGCGATTTGACAATGAGCGCTCCAGATGAGAAGAGACGGGAAGGCCCCGGGCTGGTGCATGCATGAAACTATCACGGGAAGGTTCATTACTATGCTTCTGGGCCTACTTTAATTCGTGCGACTGGCGACCACTGTATAGGACTCTTATATCCTTCGCGCTCGTCTCCTGAAGGGAAACACCTCTATCGCTGGGCAGCGGACGAGACGAACATTGGTGCTTGGAGCAGGATGTGTTTTCCCAATGACCGAAAAAGGCGTACCATGTGCGGATACTGGAGTTACTGCTCTTTGTCAGGATCAAAAAGTCCCGAGGTCCTCCTCTGTTACCATGAACAGGGCGATTATGGCGTCGGCTGTACGTATTATATCTGCTCACACTCGAATCAAAAGCAATCCATCCAAACGCTTGACCCCTTGACCACTTCTTGAAATGCATTGAACATTCCCGTGCACAGTGCCCGCACACGCAAGCCAAAGCAAAGTCGAACCACCTCTATCCACACAGCAACCCACCAACCCCGCTCCCACCAGCCATAACGATCCACCTCCCGCCCCTATCCTCTCCACCCTCCACCTCGCCTCGCCACCACCATCTCCACAATCACACCCCTCTCCAAACCCCACTCTACCCCCCTCCCGCCTTCTTCCCATCCCTAACCGCCCAAACCGCCGACAACCCGAACCCAACCCTTTCTCCGCATTAGCCACCACGCACCCCCCAACCCCGTGCCCAACAAAAAAGCAAAAGCACCGAGAGGGGAACACTCACATCTCGACCCCCGCCACCGCCACCGCCACCCCCCACGCTACGCGCGGCGGCTCCTCGAACAACACGCGGAAATCCTTGCCCTTTGGCCTCAGCATGCTCACCGTCACGGTGGCCCATAGTAGGAGGAAGAGGATCTCGATGGCGACGTTGAGGAGTCGCGATTTGGTGGGTGTGATGGTTGTGGTGGTGTTGTTGGTGGTTTTGGTGGTGTCGGGGAGACGGAGGAGGCGGTAGATATGGTGGGTGAGGAGGAGGGTGGTTAGGAGGGCGGTGGTGACTTTTTGGTGGGAAGGGGGGAAGTCAGTCGGGTTGGTTTTGCGGGGCGTAGAGAGGGTGAGGGGTCGAGGGAGGGTACAGGGTGGGGCTTAGGCGGAAAGAGGGAGAAAGGGGCGGGGTGCTTACTGCCGAGGGCGCTGGCGAGGGTGGTGTGCGTCCAGTAGCCGATGTGTGCGATGCTGTAGCCGAGGAGGATGAGGTGCAAGAGGGAGAGGGCGAGTTGGAGGATGCGGAGGGTGAGGAATTGGGCGGTGAGTGGCATGTTGGGAGTGCGGGCTGATCTCTGGTGGTTGGTTGGTTGTGCTGGTCTTGTTGTTGGTTGTGGAGTGAATTGGGGTAAGGTAGGATTCGGTGCGGTTCGTGTTTCCGTGGAGGAGAGGTGAAATCTTAAATGGGAAGGTTTCGATATGACTGTAAGAGGTGGAAATGATGAGTCCGGTTGGGATTAAATGTGTTGAAGATAGATGTAGTGGATTGGAAGGGAAGCTAGGTAAAAGGAGGTTCGTGGTGTTATGTTACGAAGTACAGCAGTCACAGTTTCTTACACACTTTACAACTAATATACTCAAACAGATCTCTCAAAGTCCACAGTGCGTTTGCTGTCATCGAGTTTATGCTAGAATATCGAAAGCTGTGCATGTGTTTGGCTTGCCATTTTTCAGAATTTTTCGCGTCTTTCAGACAACTCTGTGCGGCTTTCTCGCAAGCTGACAATCTACCTACCTTATCTTTTCTACTGCATGTGATTCAGTGGCTTTCCCTTCAGTTTTCTGAACTGTCTGATGAAGATACTTCTGATCCTCAAAATCATGCTTTGGCTTCCTCCCTGCGTCTGTCTATACATATACGAGCCATCCTGCAGCAAGACTGCCAGCGGAGTCTGTTGATGGAAGCTTGTTAGCAACGTCTGTATCTGAAGACACACATTGCACTGAGGGACCCTCTACCTGAAATATCATGATGTTTGAAGCTCGAATATTCCGCTGTTTTTCTATGTTGTCCCCCTAGCTAATTCTCTATGGCATATTCTCCTTCTTTCTTCGCAATTCTCTACCGTATGCTTCCGTCTCTTATCAAAAGACCTCTCCAGCCCCTTCAAGGACCAAGTCGCATTCATGCGAACAGTCACACTAAAGCTCACACATCACTCCACACCCCAAGACGCAATCACCTCGAGAAACCGAAAACCCACTTCTTCTACCGGCAATGCACTGCGGCATGGTTTCAGACAAACAAAGATCCCCTTTTCCTTACTGTCGCCGACATCCACTCCACCTACCCGCACATACAAGAACAATCCACCTCCTTCACGACCAAACACATCCAACCCCACACCCCATCTCACAGCAATAAAAAGCCACTGAATCCGCACCGCGCTCCCACCATCTACAAACATGCTCTCCCCACACCCTCCTCCATCCCAATGGCCCCCACTTCGCGACAACAGCCCAGCCCTCCCCAAAGCACCAGCCGCCGGACCAAATCCACCCACCACCGCAACACCCTCTCCTCCCTCCTCCACACAGCCCTCTCCACCATCCTCCCCCTCCTGTTCTTCACCACCTTCGTCATCGCCGGCACCATCGTCCTCAGCTACTCGCTCTCCCTGAACGAGCCCGTGCCCGCACGCTTCGTCGTCGGCGTGAGCGCCGCCTTCGCGGCCTTGATCGGTCTGAGCATCTGGGTATTCGTCTGGAGCAGGGTCCATGGCGTCTGGAAAGCAGGGAAGAGCACGAACAGGCAGGGAGGACGGATCGATTCCCGCCCAACAGCGACTGAGTCAGACGCCGACCAGCCGCATCCACAACTCGTACGACAACAGCACCAACGCATCCACAACTTCGCCACCCCGCCCTCTTCCAACGCCCCCATCGCCCATCCCCTCCCCATCTACCGTAGCCTCCTACCACTACCACCCTTCTTCCACCACCAACACGTACCCCCGCCGCGCCGCGGCTCCGTCGAACTAAGCGCCATCCCGGAACGCTCCACCGAGTCCGACCACGGGGCCTTTCCGCTCTTCTCGCCCTACACCCCCAACTTCCAGCATCCCGCCCGGACAGACGCCAGGAGACCGCCGCCAACGCCGACGCCGTACCGCTCGCCGTCCGTCGCCAGTCTGCCGGAGTCGCTGCAGGCGCCGGGACGGGGTGCGGAGACGCCGAATGTGACGACCCAGGGGCCGAGGCGAGGGCATTCGAGGCGGATGCATCATGGTATGCGGCAGGGATCGGTTTCCATGGCGAGTCCTGGTTTGAGCCCGAGTCCTGCTATAGGGTCGGGGCCGATGCAGTTGCCGATGCCGCAAGTTCCGGAGCCGTTGGTCTTTGGGCCGTCGATTACGGGGAGAGGGGGCGGGGCGGGGTGGGGATGAGAGGGGGTGGTTGGTGATGGCTAGGGGTAAGGGGTTGGCGTGACGCGGGGTGCTGGTCACAGTGATGGGGATAATTCACGCTTGCGCAGAAGGAAGATCCTCCTTTCCTCTTCGTTTAAACGTAGCGGTGCAGGTCATGTCACGTTCGTGAAGCAGGAGGAGTCGATGGATATTGCTGCGCTGCTCATCTGTCGCTTGTGAGGTAGTTCTGTCATCATCGACCGAATCTTACGCAGACTCGGACTTCAAGCTGATCACCCTCCGTGCTGCTAGATCTATGAGATTCGTGAAGCGCAAAAAGGGTAAAAAGCAAAACATACAACAGCAGGTATTCGCTGGTCGTCACCGACCCAACTACTAATCCGCCGATCTAAGGCTTATGTATGGCAGAGCGGACGGGATGCCCAGTTTTCCTTAGTCTGTGGTCGTATGTGGAAGAACAATCACCAAAAGACAGTATATTCATTTGAAAGGTAGAGGCGGCATTGATAAATGGTTATCTCCAGCCAGTTGACGCCTCTCGTTGTCAGGGGATTTGAAGGGTATTCCATGACCTATATCTGCTACTCTTGCAGCTACATCGACAACGTACGCGGACTGTCGATTCTGAGAACATGGATACCAGTTGTCTTCCTGCACCGGAAGATTGATCCCGGTAGCAGCGGAGAGAGCTGTCAAGATCGGATGCAGAACCATGGTAGATCTTGATGGGAAGGGCATTGACTGAGGGATTGAGCCACAGAATCTTCGGGTGTAAGAAGGGTTGGATCTGCGGCTTCCAACGCAAGATTGTATATCCATCTTTCCCGGCTGTCTTGGCGGCAAGTTCAAGTCTTCGATATTGTGTTAGAGAGTGGATAATAGCATGGTTTCTTGGCAGTGTAGTATTATTCTACGTTGCTATGCAATACACAGCTCCACATTGGATTCTGCCAAAAGATGCCAACTCGATCCAAGCTCGACATATTCTTGTCCTTCGTAGATAATCAGATTCGATTACACGGGAAATGTATCATGCCTCGAGCCCATCAGAAACTCATGAGACCCTCACACCAGCCACGGTTGATTGGGTTTCTTTCCAATCACGTTGATCTGTCCAATGACTGTGGGCTAACACCAGTAGCATGTTCTTAACAGACAATGTCCTCCGGCTTTTTCATATCCTCGGGCAAGGAGAGGTTCCTGATCGTACTGTATAGCGGTGTGAGACGACCGAGCGGGTAGCGTGGGTCGAGGCAGGCTTGAGCTGCCAGCCACAAGCCAACCAATCTACAACGTCGCATGCAGCAAACCAGTCTCCGCGGGCGCATGTCGTACCCCGCTACACAACTGGATCTCGCAATCTTCAGAGGGAGCTCGTTCCGATCCGTCGGTGTGGACCCCCAGATTTGTACCCACTCCAGTACGTCGAGACCAGGCATACTCCTCCACTCGAGTCGTGCTCTGGATGATCGGCGAAGATCCCGAACACGAATGGAATCGATGGCCTTCACCCGACCTCCATGCTCCCCTCCGGTACGCCATGGCGACTTCTCAGCCTCCGCGCGAAGAACTGCATAATCGGCAGCATTTCTTCTCGATTCGCGGGCATGCCGTCACCCGATTTGTTCCACGCCTTATACTCCACCGTCTCGAACACATCTTTCAACCGCGCCACTGCGGATGACGTGACGAGCGAGTGTGAGGATCCGCCGAGGACTAACACAGGAGTCTTGACCTTCCTTGGCGATACTGTGGAGACAGAAGAGGGCAGCGTACCGCCGATGGATATCACGCCCCCCAGCTCCTGTTCGGCGGCCAGAGACGCCGCCACAGCCAGAGCGGCCATTCCGCCCTGGCCGTAGCCGAAGAGCATGATCTCGCGAAGCTTGTAGCCGCATTTGCCCATCAGGCCTTCCTTGATGATTTCCTCCTTGATAAGGCGGGTAGACTTGGTGAAGCCGGTGTCGAAATCCATCGTCCCGCTAGCCTGGTCGAAGATGATGTCGTCGCCCCAGTGAAAACCGCCGAGATCGAAGGGTAGAGGCGTCGCGGCTTGAAGGGTCAGACATGCTGTTTCGGGCAGGGAGAGTTGACGGGCGAGGGTGTCGAAGGAGGCGTGGGTGTCGCCGAGGCCGTGAAGGAGGATGAGGATGTTTGTTGGTGGGTGCGTGGGGGGTGGTGGGGTTATTGTGAGGTTAAGCTTGGCGGGAAAGGTTGTTGAGGTGGGGATGTCAGGCATTGATCTTGCTGCCGTTGGAAGAGCGTTGAGGGCTGGAGCCTTTGGGCCTTGACGAAGAATGAATATGGACTCATGAACAAGGATCAGCTAGAGGTGGTCCGGCTTCGGACATGATTGTGGCTAAAACAGGTACCGAAAGGCCTTGGCATGTGATAAGCGGGGCAATTTATGGTGGGGCAGGGAAAGGGGCAGAGTCAGCGACACATGGCATCATCGCCCAACAATGATTTGATACCTAAGGTGTGATCTCTCAGCGTCAATACCTCAATGATAGTAATACCGACAATGATGTCTTACAGAAGTGTTTCGGAAAGACTCAAGATCAACTGGACCTACCTTGAGGTATAAGTTTTCCCATTGGACCTCCTCGACTCAAGGAAGTAGGGCCACGGGACATGACGCTGAAGACCTATCAGAAAGCAACACACATGCGTTGATCTAAAGTTGATGCAAGGTGATGCATCAATTGGTAGATTGATATTACGGTATTGAACAAGAACACGGAGGACAAGTTTGAGTGGGGTGAATCGTCATAAACCATAAACGTAGATCCACGTGTTTCTATTGGCGCCGAGACAGGGAATGAATTAAAGAAGTCTTACCTAAGGTAGCCTGGGCCTTGGACACGGTTGACTTTTGCCTATAAGAACCCCTCCACCCTGCTTTTCCCCTCCTCACCTCTTCATCTACCTCACTACAATCAATCTTCTCACTTCGTCCACCTCATAACGAACTAAATTCTCATACAGTTGTCAAGATGTTTGGCTGGGGTAAGTGATCCTCCTCTCTCGACTATTATGGCTCGAATCCTCCGTTTGCACGGCTGACCTATATTCCACTTGAACACAGACGAATCGCAAGATGCTCACCAGCAAGTGTACGGTGGTGACTCGGAGAACAAGCCCGAACTCTCCCACGAGGTACTACTTTAGCCTCTTTCTATCATTCGTTGGTACCATTCGCTGACACAACATCGACTAGCTCATAGGAGGAGCAGCCGCCTTTGAGGGTTTCAAGCTGTTCGAGGACAGACAGCGAGCTGAGGGTTAGTGAGGGATGTCTCACTTTGCGAATAGAGCCATGAAACTGACAATACCTGTAGGGAAACCCGTCTCTCATGCTTTCGCGAAGGAGGCCATAGCCGGTCTGGCTGGTGCTGAAGTCGACAGGCTCGCGGAGACTAAGGGTGAGGATGCATGGGACCGCGAGAAAGCCAAGCGCAGCGTGAGCTATTGTCTTGACGTCGCCTTGCAAAACACACTGAAGCTCACGAATCACAGGCGAGGGAGAATTCCGATAACATGTACGACCAGCACTACGTTCAGGGCCAGGGTGCTGACCAGTACGATCCCAACTCTTATGACCGTCCGGAACGCTTCAACAACTACTAGAGTGCTACACGGCAATGCATTGCTGGAGCACATAAGACTAGCAAATCGGGATCATGACAACCTCCCATCTACTGCGGCGCTCAGCAGGCAGGACTACATGTGACTACCGATTAGGAACCTTGAGATAGCAAGACAGCAGTACACCGAAGTCCATTGTCTTAAACCATTTGCTTTTACGTAGAAGAAGGAACATACAGTAGTGTTATGGGTGATTTATCATCTCTCCCAGTCCAATGCCCGCTGCCTCTTTACAACTACCTGGCGATCTCACCCTCTGCTCACGCCAGAGAATGCACGGCCATGACAGACGCAAAGCCAGACCATTTACTGCAGTAGCCAAGATTGTTTGCAAGTCAGTACTATTTCTTGTTAGCGTACGTGTACGATCGGAACAGAGATCATTGCCTTAATCATCATTGCCCGCACTACTGTAAGTCTTTCGTGGTACGAAGTAAGTTACTGCAAAAGGACTTTCCACGTGGAACGGCTCAGTGCTGGTGGTGCGCTACGTCATACTTGACTAGCGCACAACCGCGACCCTGCGTTTGGTATTTGTACCTGTAATTTTCCAATGGACTGAGGGCATCATGCATGCTCATACTCGTGGGAAGGAACTATGAAGTTACGGCCGTGAGCCATCAAGCATGAAATTCGCCGGGTGAGTGGGATTGGAGACGTCACCCAGACACTGATCCCAGACTAACTGAGAAGCAAAGGGAACTGGAGCAGGACCTGGTACCTGAATGGAGGGCAAAGTACTTGGACTACAAGGTATAATGACCGCGCCGAATTCAGTCACCAGAGTGGATACTCATTGATGACAGACTGGGAAGAAGAAGATCAGAGCTGTTGGACGCGCACTACGTCTTATCAACCAGACACCCAGAACGCCGGGTCGCCGACGGCCATCGAACCTCTTCTCCAGGAACTCCCTTGACTATTCAGCTGTCAACCAGTCGCCACATGTGAAGGCGTCGAATCGTTCATTCCTTAGTCGTCACGGTCCTGGACCATCTGACAATGACTCAGCCGCTGAACCATTGCGGAACGCTGCTTCCCTGGGAAAAGATTCTCGACCGGACACCAGCTCAGATGAAACTGCGGGCATACAGCAAGCAGTGATAAGGACCTCGCCTATCATAACACCTGAGAGACGCCCTTTGCGTGGTGCTCACCACACATCGAAAGCCTCTAATCAAGCCGGGGCTCTTACAAGCTATGGTAGCATCATAGCTACACCACCCTCACGGCCTCCCCCGATAGGACCACCGTCTCTTGAGCTGCCTGATCCCGCGTTAGACCCTGACGATGATTCTTCCCTGCGCCAAAGTACGCTATGGAGGCATGGGCACCACAACTCACCACGTACTGTCCCATTAAGACGTACAGCTAGTACAGCCGGAGATGCTTATGAAGTTGGACGGACACATACTCCCTCAAAGCTTAACGCTACACTTCTGCCTAAGCATAGAAATCTATTCAGACCAAAGAGAACCATATCCGCCCCTGGAGGGCCACCATCGAGCAGCCGGCCACATTTCATCAAGCGCATGTTCTCAGCCGCCGGGCGCCCCACACCTAGTCTTCACGACGTACCTCTTGAAGCATATAAGGAATTTGACCTGCGTCAAGCAGAGTTTTTTACGTTCTTAGATAAAGAGCTGAATAAGATCGAGTCGTTCTACAGGATGAAGGAGAATGAAGCTAGTGACCGTCTACAATTATTGCGCGCGCAGCTTCATGAAATGCGAGATAGGAGGCTCGAAGAAGTTATTGAGAGTCGGAAAGCTAAGGAACGCTCCAAGCATGAAGGGGAAACCGCAGGCTTACTTGCCAACGGCGATGGACACGCTCTCAACGGCGCCAACAGCGCACATGAGAGAGCCGAAATACATGGCCCGAAGTGGTTGAAACCTATGGAAAGCGCAATTGGGGTCAAGAAACACCATTTTGGCAAGAACACCAAGGCCCTTGAACGGCTAGGATCACCTTACGGACCGCAACCCGACGATCTTGCCCCTAAACGCCGGCGTGACTCCCATTTGGACTTTAGCCGGCGTCATAACCCGCAGGATGCTGTTCCTTACCGAACCGCTAAGCGGAAGTTGAAGCTTGCTTTACAGGAGTTCTACAGAGGCCTGGAGCTCTTAAAGTCTTATGCACTACTTAATCGCACTGCCTTTCGTAAGATCAACAAGAAGTACGACAAAGCAGTTCATGCTCGACCTACTGGACGGTACATGTCCGAGAGAGTCAACAAAGCGTGGTTCGTGCAGAGCGAGGTGCTTGACGGTCATATCGTCGCGGTGGAAGACCTGTACGCGAGATACTTTGAACGCGGGAATCACAAGCTTGCAATAGGCAAGCTTCGGAGCAAGCCTTCGAGAGGTGGTGACTACAGCGGTAGCGTTTTCCGCAACGGATTATTCCTTGCCGCCGGCGCGGTGTTTGGACTCCAAGGCGTCGTACATGCTGCAGAGCATTTAACAAACCCAGATACAACAGTAAAGATCAATACAACTTACCTACTTCAGGTACGGGTCTACTAGAGCCCAGCCATGTAAAGGCAAACTGCTAATCAACACGGTAGATATATGGTGGCTACTTCCTAGCGGTGTATTTGTTCCTTCTATTTTGCATTGACTGCAGGGTCTGGACCCGAGCAAAGATCAACTACGTTTTCGTTTTCGAGCTGGATACCCGGCATGTTCTAGACTGGCGGCAACTGTCAGAGGTAGATCCCCCTAATAAAATACTTGGTCGTCCATACTGATCAGCACTGCTAGCTGCCCTCCTTTTTCTTCTTTCTTGAAGGCCTTTTCCTCTGGTTGAACTTCCGACAGTCGGGATCAGATACAATGTTCATCTACTGGCCTGTCGTACTGGTCGGCTTGACAGTTCTCGTCATGTTCTTTCCCGCTCCTATTCTCTACCACAGGAGTCGACGTTGGTGGGCGTACTCTAACGTACGTATCACGGCTAGGGAGAAAGGTGGTAGGAAGCTGACTCCCTGCTTAGTGGCGATTACTGCTGGCTGGATTATATCCAGTCGAGTTTCGAGACTTTTTCCTGGGAGATATGTATTGCTCCGAAACTTACAATATGGGGGTTAGGGCTAGGGCTTTTATCTGTATGTCAGGTTGCAGGTGCTGACATGTGAGTAGAACCTAGAACTGTTCTTCTGCCTATACGCCCAGGGATGGAACAACATTAGTCGTTGCAATTCGTCTAACTCGCGACTTCTGGGTTTCCTTACAGCACTCCCTGGTATCTGGCGCGCTCTGCAATGCTTAAGACGATATTATGATACTCGCAATGGGTTTCCACATCTAGGCAACTGCGGCAAATATATGTTCACCATCTCGTATTCGATGACGTTAAGTCTCTATCGGATTCATCAGTATACATCTCTGAAGGCTTTGTTCATTGTTTGTGCCACGATCAATTCCTTTTATTGTTGTAAGTTATGGATTTAGTGTCGATGAAAGGGATGCTAATGGTATCTAGCGATCTGGGATCTGGCCATGGACTGGAGTACGAATCCATCCCCTTCTCAGGCACCGAGCTGACACCCTCCAGGTCTAGGAAACCCGTACGCCAAAAACCCATTCCTGCGCGACGTCCTCGGATACAAGCGAGCATGGGTCTACTATCTCGCCATGTTCCTCGACCCCATCTTCCGCTTCAACTGGATCTTCTACATCATCTACACCAAAGAACTCCAACACTCCGCCATCCTCAGCTTCCTCGTCGGCTTCTCCGAAATCTCCCGTCGAGGCATGTGGACGCTCTTCCGCGTCGAAAACGAACACTGCACCAACGTCGGCCGCTTTCGCGCATCCCGAGACGTGCCCTTGCCCTACGACATCGCCTCCACTTCGACGTCGACCCTCAACACGCTCGATCCCAGCGCTGATGCTAACGCTGCCGACCATGCCGCTTCGAAGAAACATAAACGGCTCACGCCAGCCTCTGGCCAGGATGGACTGTCGTCAGCACAGCAACAAGCCACCTCCCGATCCCACGCCTCCTCCGGCGGGGACCTCGAGCGCGCCGCTACGGCCGACACGGCGTCCAGCCATCCCCGCCAGCGCCGCGGTAACCAACAGGACGCCACGCCCGTGGTGCAACGCGGTATCGCGCGCGTGGGGACAATGATGGCGGAAGCGCACGCGCAGGACTTTGAGCGGAAGAGGCCTGGCGTCACGGGTGGGGGAGGCGATGATGGGAAGGATGGCATTATGGCGAGTGGTGAGGTCAGTAGTGATGACGAGTATGGGGAGGAGATTGAGGAGGATCACGAGCATGCGCAGGATGTTCATCATATCGAGGGACTGCTGGAGAGGCATCGGAGTGGGACGGTGGGGGAGGAGGGGGGGATTGGTCATAGTGGATCGTAGCAATTCATGCGAGGGGGAGTGTATGTAAAGGGGATTTGGTCTTTCGCTCTAGCGCTTGGTTAGCTCTTGTTGATAGGTCATAAGTACATATCCGATATTCAGTCGCATCTCTGATCAGGAAACGTAAGTTACTCCGTCATATCAACACCTGCGATGATCATACTCACCATTATCCCGCCTCGTCACTCACCCGCGCCGCAGTACTAACATCATCGACATCAACCAAATTCGACGCCTTCCCCCCTCATCCTTTAAGATCCAGATCCCACACCGCATCCCTTGCCACAACCCGCCAATCCCGGAGTATCCCAACACCTCCCCCAAACCCCTTTCCCATGCGCAACCCACAACCCGCACCCGCTCCCGCGATCCCGCCTAGCAGCGTCGCTTGAAAACACCGGTCGCATTCACGACGCGAGAACTGCGATGGTGACGGTCACGGGGCTATAGGGGGTGGCGGTGACGGTGCTGCGGCAGTTGGCTTTGCGCGACGGGTCCAGTGCACGTAAGACGTACGGCGACGTTGTGGTGGCGAGGGGAATTGATGATGAGCTAGGGTCGATGGGTCTGCGTGCTGGAACCGTTGGAGGACGCCCTGTGTTCGGTGGGTTCGGGATAGTGAGGAAAGGGGGGAGGGAGTTCTCGGGGCGGGGAATGGAGAGCATGGGATATATGGAGAGGGGTGGGGGGAGGGGGGGGAGGCGGGAGTAGGCGTTGTGCGAGTGCATGTCTTTCTGGGAGGAGTTGTGAGGGTGGTGGAGAAGGTTGTGATGAGGGGAAGAGGAGGAGGGAGGAAGCCACGGATTGCGTCGGTAGGGTCGATGTAGAGAAGGTTGCCGTTGAAATCGGCGAATTTTTCTTTGGAGGGATGAGGATAGGTCCGACGTGGTTGCGGAGACAGTTGTTAGGGCTAGAAGCACAGATTGTCGTGACGGTAAGAGGCTGCACATTCAGCAGGAACTGCTGCTTCTGAAATCCTCGGAGCGGATACATACGTCCTCGGTCAAAGAGTTGTATCCATCGGGCCTAATTCGCGGGAATTTTCATGAAATTGGTGGCTGAAGAGCCGATCCACCGCCGCATGTGGTATAAATATCTTGGTTCCCGACCGCTCTCGGGGACTTCATAATGAGCGCTCACCACTTTCATCTTTGTAACCAGTCGATGCCGAGGAGAGCAAAAGGGCCAAGAAGGGCTCGTGTACGAGTCGGTCGGCATCAAATGCGTTGAACCCCTGGCCAATTATCTAGGCTTCTCTCGCTTGAGTCTTCCTCATCCGTCGATCTACAGTAGCTTACTCAGGCGAGAAGTGTAGTATGACCGGCCAGAGGGTGGGGGCACGCCCTTTCGCGGCACGACTCGTACTCTTATCCTGCGCTTGCTCGCACATAGGAGACGGAGAGTGAGATCGATGATGAAATGGCTCATAGTCTGCCGTTGTTTAGGATCTGCTTCCAGAAATAGAGAAGCGACACCGATCAACAACACAGGACAATGAAGAGAAGTCTAGGCAACGTTCTGTCAAACACGCTGTGATGCACAGTTGTTGTTTCTGCCCTGCTTGATGAAGGTAGATCTTCGTGCGTCCTTGAGGTCTTCTTGCAGCATACGCGTATGCTAAAAAAATTCCCCCAAAGCTCTCATCCTCATGGCCAAAGTCACTGGAGGCCATAATAAAAGCCCGGGTATACGCATGAAGATGCGACTTGAGCGTTGTAAAGACGCTGCCAGAGTCGATCTTTGCCTGATTTCCTGGCCAAAAAGGCGCCCAGACCACCTCCGTTCGCTTATTGATCCTAGTAAAGGGGCCGGGCCGGTAAACCCGCCCCCTTTGCTGACTTCCATGTGGAGATTGTCATTCGAGCCCATGCAACGCCATGCCATATCATGCAGATGATCGCCCTGCAATGATGTTTGCAGAAGGGAACAGCACGTTATGGGAACTCGCTAACCTCAATTGCTTCGGTTCCCACAGACGCAGCAATGCTACTGCCTTTCCAGAGACATAAATCCGATTGCGTGCTTATTATGATGCCCGTTTTGCTTGACAAGACTTGATGCGCAGCCTCGTTCACTCTTGTTGTGTGTTTTCTCCAGGCATTGGCTTGACTGGACAGACTACGGAAAGCATTGGGGGTGTCTGGGCGAATTGATGTCCCAGCAGTTTTAAGTCTACACGTAGGTCATTGGCGGCTGCCATCATTCAAGTCGCTAACAAGACTGTTACTCATGCGCAGTGTCTCCTATAGTACAGGTTACCGTTTACCGTTTCTACCTATCCAAATTGCGGCCTTACATGGCATTACCACCCGTACACGTCCTTAGAAATGTATCCCCCGAAGACGCCCAACAAATCGCATGATAGTACGGTCAACAGTCTGATACGAAACCTCTCCATCAAGTGGAACTTAGGGTTGCCTATCCGAGACGCAAGCTGGAGTCCATCCGAAATACGAAATCCTGACAGCCCAAAGGAGAAGATCTTGACGCGCATTCGCTTCGTATACTTCAAAGACCCAGCAGCGCTTCATGGCGTCGTCGCAAACTTCGAGGAGTGGGCACGCCCTGTAATTACAGAATGGAAATGGAAGCCAAGACAAGAGCATGGCACCATACCCACGTCGGCGTCGCGAGCGAATGTCTTCAACAGGGACTCCTTTCTCAAGACCAACGAGGTTCCAGAGTCTGCCGTTGCTAGCCTTCTGACTCACCTCGCAAAACTCTTGGAAGATGAGGTATATCTCGTCAAGGCTCGTATGGAAAGTAACCCTTCACCCCCGGCGAACATCGTTCATCAAACTGGTGATCATGGCAAAGCTGCGTCACCCCAGAAACGACCCAGAACGACGGTCAACATGGCGAAATCGCCAGAGAAGCCTAAGCGACAGACGACCTTGGACTTTGGAAAGCTGCTGCCGCAAGAACAGTTAGGTAGCAGGAAATCTATCTACCAACCAGATTGACGATAAGACTGACATCACCTAGGCCTAGCGGCGGATCCACGTGTATCACCAACGTCCCATAGACCGGGAAGTGGACCTCATCAACGCTTCCAAGACCAGGGAGCGGGCATTAGCAGTGAACATCCTTCTTCAGATGAATTTCTCCCGTCTTCAGGCTGGCTTGGACGCGCCGAACATCTAAATCGATCGCATTCGAAATACGATACCGACGTTACGACAGGGCTCCAGCCCAATACAACTGTAGACCAAGCGATTAAGGGACCTAGAAAGGACACAGAGGTATTTGACGCTCTACCAGATCCTTATTATTTATCATCTACTGTAGGAAGGGATGACAATGACTTCCGTCCCATCTCTACGGACAACAGCAACGAAGCGACTGACGATGTTTTCATTAAGATGTTCGATGCTGTTTACATAAGTCATCCCTCTCAGTCAAAAAAACGCTCATCAGACACCACTCAAGATTGCTCATCTCCTCAAAAGATACAGCGCAGTCACATGCCGAAAACTTTACCCGAAGCGTTAAGAGTTAGTACATACGTCCCAGCACCTCATGCTCTCAAGCGGGCTCTCAAGGATGCTACCAGTGTCACAACTAGTGTTACAGCTAGTTCAACAACCAGTTTCATGGAAAGCTTTAACTCCGAGGTGTCTTTCGTGGAATCCCATGCCAGCCAATTCTCAGTTGGATCTCAGCTAACACAGCTCACCGAGCCTGACGATTACAACCCACTGGAGAACCCAGGGCTGGGGAAATTGCACGACTCAAGGCAACATGTTAATACTGACGGTGCCGATATGGCTGGCATCGAGATCATTTGCAAAATAGGGTTCAGTGAGCAATCACAGTCATAGAACTACAGAGACATAAGGTACTGACTTTGACTAGATGACTTACCCAAGCGCTTACTAAACTCAGCTTTCAGAGTCAGATATGAGGTGTCACGGTTTGCAAACAGGTGCAACATCCCGATCGCGGAAGTTCCGCTACCAGAAGAGCCTAATGATTACAATAAGCTCTGGCAGTGTCTCGCGCACTCTGCACGTGCAAGGAAGATATCACCGCCAGAGAAGTGTGATCCAGAAACGTGGCTTGAGGCTGGCCGGAGTTTTGAGAATGTTGCGCTCACAGGCGACCTCCAGTTCTGTTCTAGCAAAGAAAAGTCAATCTTTGAGCTTCAACTAAAACCAATGAAGACCGAACTGTCCTGTCGTCTCTTCCGTAGGTTTGGGAACGACCGCTTTCTAGTGATTGGATTACCAAGTCTTGAAGAGAAAAACTTTCCCAAGCACCTGCAGAAGGATGGCCGAGCATTACGAAAGAGAATCATTGCGGCATTGGTTGAAGAGGAGCATTCTTACTTTGGACGCATCTGGAGACCGTTCTACGTGAAAGCAAAGTCAGACAGGAAAAAGAAATCCATTGACAATCAATCTGGCGAAGTCAAGCATCTGGTCTACTTCTTTGCCACCAATGGATGTGACTTCCGATCTCCCGGTGACAGACCACCTCGCAAGCACGAACCGATCAACTCACACAGTCCAATGGGTCTATCTGAACTTTGGGACTGGTTCTATTCAAGAGAGCGGAACCAGCAGATGACTTACTGCAAGATGTTTTCACGCATGGCCCTCGGTCTGTCAAAAACTTTTCCAACCGTGATATTCAGTCCTAGTCAGATTCGACGCATACCCGACGTTTTGGCTGAGGTATCTACCATCACAATAGGAGGTTCCAAGCAGGAGCGGAAGGTGATGAACGATGGTTGCGCGAAAATATCCCGAGCTACGGCCCAGGCAATTGCGGATATTCTCGGCATCGATAACCACGTCCCCAGCGCTTTTCAAGGCCGTATTGGGGGTGCTAAAGGCTTGTGGATGGTAGACGTTGGAGAAGAGCACTTCAACCCAAGCTTATCCAGCGAGCGAGATTTCTGGATCGAGATCTCTGATTCACAGGAGAAATTCAAGCCACATCTGGTGGATCTTACAGCCCCAGACCCCAGTCGTGTGACATTCGAAGTACAGTCCTGGTCGAAGCCCCTGACGTCAGCAGCCCTAAATTTTCAGCTATTACCTATCCTAGAGTACCAGGGAGTCCCAAGGAGTTGCCTGGCAAAGCTCTTGCGAGAAGATTTGACCTTTCAGATCGCACAGCAGAAGGTTTCGATGGATGACCCTGTGACTTTTCGTAAATGGAATCATGACTTGAACTCCGCAACGGATGAGCGAGCGAAGCTTGAAGGTGTAAAGATATTAGGAAGTCTGCCGGACTTACCCAGTGAGAGGATAAATTGGTTGTTAGATGTCAGTGCCGTTTTTTACTATTACAAGCATTTTCCTGATTCTCAGCACCCCTCTATTTCCTGCTTTGCCTAATGGGTCGCTCTGAGATTTGATGTGCCTCGTCTCTCTGCCCTTGTGCAATCAGAGCTGTCTCTTCTAGCAAGCATAGAACTCCGCAGTAGCTCGCACAGTGGTCTCAACAGGATAGCTGACGTCTTCTAGAGTGGCTTTCATCCTAAGAGTTGTTCGTTCATGAGGGATCTCGCCTGGGATGCAACCTTGAGGAACTGTGAGCGATTAGAGCAAAAGCTAAACATTGGCGTCGGGCAATCGGCATATGCATATATCACCTGTGATCCTTTGAGGGTATTGGAGGAAGGCGAGGTCCATTTAGGTTTCTCGAAGACCTTCTTTGATCCAAAGTCGAAGTTTCAGGATACTATCCTTCATGGGATGGACGTACTGGTTGCGCGGCTGCCGGCTCTGCTGCCATCTGACATCCAACGAGTGTGTACTTCAACGTCATGGCCTTGTGCTCCAGCTCACAGATCCCTAGGTCAAGGCTGTCTTCAAACCTGAACTTCGGCGACTCAAGGACATTGTTGTCTTTCCGGCCAAAGGGGCTTCACCTTTGGCAGGAATGCTCTCAGGTGGCGACTACGACGGCGATCGGGTGTGGATCTGTTGGGACCCTTCTATCGTCAACAATTTTACGAACTCTAGCATGCCATCGAACCCACCTGACCTAGCTGCGCTCGGACTCAATCGTGATACCACGACTATCGCTCAAATTGCATCAAGTGACGACCCAATGAGAACCTTTCTTCAGAAATCTTTTGATTTCTGTCTTGAACCCAACCTGCTCGGAATATGTACCTCCTTTCACGAGCGGATGTGCTACGCCAGACAGGACATCAACACGCGGGGTGCAGTCATCGTGTCGACATTACTCGGTCATCTCGTCGATAGGGAGAAGCAAGGCCTACGATTCACAGACGACGATTGGACGAGGTTACGCCAAAGCAACGCCGAGATCTGGCCCAAGAACCCACCCAAGCCAGCCTACAAAGAAGACAAGCACGAACGCGCCACCAGCCACATCATCGACCACCTCGTCTTCGACGTCGCCAAAACCATCCGCCAGGAAACCCTGCACGACTTCTCCGAATACTTCAAGGACGCCAACCCCTGGGACTCCGACCTCGCCGCCCTCTACAAGCAAGAAGAAGCGGACGCAGACGCCGCCAAGGACGCCGACGTCAAAGAAGTCCTCCGCCAACTCGCCCTCGATCTGGCCGCGACCCATTCCCACTGGACGAGAGGCGTCAGCTCGTCCGACGAAGACCGCGCCCGAGAAGGCCGCTTCTCCGCCCTCGTCGACGAGTCCTATTCCCGCTTCCGCCAGATCCTCCCGCCCGCCGACAGCACGCACCCGCTCCTTTCGCACTGGCGCCGCGACGCCGAGCGGGATAACGAGGACGACGCTGCGGCTGGCACCGGCGCCGTTTCGCATTGGAGTCTGCTCCGCGCCTCGGCCGCCTTCACGCGTTACTACAAAGTCGGCTCCGGCAAGTTTCCGTGGTACATGGCCGGTCGCGAGTTGGGCATCTTGAAGGCCGGACGCGCGTCGAAGGGGAGGTGGAGGGCGGTCGTGGAGCCGGTTTATGCGTGCTTGAAGCCGGATGCGGGGTATTTGAAGCGGGTTGGGAGGAGGAGGGAGTTGGAGGAGTTTTTTGGTGATGGGGCGGATTGGGGGTTGTGATGTAGAAGCTAGCTTTGAGACGTTGTTGATGGTCATGTATTCTTGTGGCCAGCTCTCGGCTTGGCGCAGCGTGTGAGTGAGGGTTTACGACGAGATGGGTAGGGTTCCGGGGCTTGGAAAAGAGGAAACGGGGGAAGAGGCTTTTATGTTCCGGACTGTCGTTGGAATACTTTCTATCTGTTGCTTTCGTATGATTTGTTGGGACTTCTTGAGCGGAGCATTTCTTGACACCTGGAAGATCTGGAAAGAGAAAGGATTGTTCGACAGAGGGCTAGCGAATGGGAATCGAGAACGTGGGAGTCAAAAAAGGAGGGTCAGCACATTTCAGACCATTTCGGTCCCGAGAAAAGGGGCTCTGTCTCGGCATCTCTCAACGTACTCGTGCGTCTGTGGATCTCAATTAACATTTCGGCTTTCACGTATTCTGCAGCAGTGGGCCCCCTGTTTAGTTCCGATGCAAGGTTTGCACGGCCCCCTCTACACCAGCGTGGGATGAACGTCTAGATCCGAACCCAGTGTCGCGCAAGAAAACATTACACTCCCAATATGTACAATCCATTCACGAAAGCAAATCCCATGACACACCACACCCACCCCCCCAACCAACTCGCCTCACCTCACCCGCCCCAACACCTCCCTCCCCCTCCCAACCGCCTCCCTCGCCATCCTCCTCTCCTCCCCACCCTCCACCTCCTCTGCCCCTCTCCCACCCTCCCTCACAACCCCCCCCACCGCCCCCTCCACAACCCTCAAAATCCTCCTCCCCTCCTCCCTGACCTCCCCCTCCCACCCCCTCCGCGCCCCCTCCCACCTCCCCTGCAGCC
>JAABUJ010002318.1_pt1 | contig 24045 bp, 23 predicted proteins | sample 5559131 | NCBI WGS metagenome assembly JAABUJ01 (sample SAMN10711875, study PRJNA513366) | rock metagenome | isolation source: Antarctica rocks | place: Antarctica: Victoria Land, Mt New Zealand nord | collected 2016-01-07
GAATCTGCCACTCGGCATCGGTGAGGTCGGTAGGATAGAGACGGGGAGGCGAGGTCATATGAGACTCCTGGAGTGTGGTACTTCCAGTGTCTCACCTCGTCACCCCCTTTTCAGACAGTTTCTAGCCTCCCGAGATGGAATAAACACGGGCGGTTCGCGCATAATTGAGCGTGCGGGATGGGATACTGGGATTGCTTCCGAAGGATGATAACCATCCCAGCCGGGATCGTGAGCGCACACTCGAACGAGGGGGTGCGCGCCCGCGTTGTGCTGCTAATCCGGGTCATGCCACCTCACCAGGAGAATGTTATCCATGCGTCAGCGGCTTGTTAACCTCCTTGCCTGTCCAGAGTGCGGCAGTACGCAATTAGATCTCGAGGTATTTGAGCGGACGGACGAGGAGATCATGAGCGGTGTGTTTCGATGCCGTGACTGCCGGCGTGAGTTCCCCATAATCGCCGGCGTTCCACGCTTCCTCCCGGATGCCCTGCTCGCAACATTGAGCCGTTACCATCCGGACTACTTTGCCCACTACCGTGTCGCTCTGCCCGCCAAGCACGAGGATAGCGCGGTTTCTCGGACGCTGGACTTCTTCACCATGCAGCGACCTGAACTGCATGACGCGCAACTGGCACCGGCACTCACGACGTACCTCGAACGAAACCTCGACGTGCGCATCCCTGGAGCGCGGTCATTCAACGGTAAGTTTGGGCTTGACGCCGGTGGTGGCGAGGGACGCTACAGCTACGTTCTAACGCGCTACGGAGCCGAAGTGGTAAGCATGGACCTGGGAAACTCGGTGGACTTCGCATTTCGGCGGCTGCAGGCCACTCGCGCTGCGCACGTTGTACAGGCTTCCATTTACCAGCCCCCCTTCCGATCTGGGATTTTTGACTTTGTTATGAGTATCGGAGTACTCCACCATCTTCCGGATCCCCATGCTGGTTTCGATGCTCTCACTCGGCTGGTTCTCCCGGACGGGACTATGCATGTCTGGGTCTATGGACTGCAGCAGATGAGCGCAATGTACCGGCTGTCTCACCTCACCACCTTGCGCCGCCTCACCAGCGGCCTCTCTCCGCGCAGCACGTATCTGCTTAGCCTGCCGATCGCTGCAGCCCTCGAGGCGTTATTATTCTGGCCATCGCGAGCCCTTCGACAGGTGCCAGTGACACGAGACCGCGTGGACCCGCAAGTTGCCGAAATTGCCTCCTTGCCATTTTCAGTGGTTGCAGCCGAGGTCCACGATAGAATCGGCGCCCCCGTTACGCACTTCCCTACCGCCGAGGAGGTGGGGAGGTGGTATCGAGAGGCGGGATTTCAGAACGTTGTCGTCCAGCAGACACCGGGGGGACGTGGCTGGTCGGGATGCGGCTCAGCGCCATCTGCCGTCTCCCTGCTGTCGCGGTAAGGACACCCCACGCAATGGGGAGGCGTGTCGAATAGCACACTGGTAGCGGCTTACTGCCACCGCAACAAGGTGTGGGGCTCGATCTCCTCATTCGGCCGGACGACCGTGGGCCGATGGTGGCGCACGGAGATGATAGACGCGCTTGACAATCTGCCCGCGGACCTGTGGCCGCGCAAATCGTGCCGTACCTTGGCATGAACGTTCTGTCCTGCCGGATGCCGCGCGGCTACTTCGAGAAAATGACGAAGTTCTCGCTACCCAGACCCTTCATTTTCACCACCTCGTATCGTCGGAATCCCACTACCTCGGACAGCAAGCGGATACGGCGTTGGCTGTAAAAGTAGACTGGGCAGCCGCGCAGGCGCAGACGAATCCAGCGCAACGGAGCACGGTAGGGCGAATAGCCGGGAAATGTTGCAAGGACTGAGTGAGTTGCCAGCAACGCCAGTTTGGCAAGCGCCGGGGTAGCATCAGCAATGTAATCGAATACTCCCATGGCCGAGACGACCTCATACGTCTGGTCGCCCTCGAGAGTCATGAAGTCGGCAATCCGGAACTCGCAACGATCCATCCTGGAGGCCACGTCACGGGTGGCGCTCCTGGCCAGGGCGATCATTTCGTCGCTAAAATCAACGCCCACGTATTCCCGTACGCCGGCGTCAGCCGCTCCCATGGCATATCGCCCAGAACCGCAGCCGACATCAAGCAGTGTGCGAATCTGATTGTCCCGCAGATACTCCATCAACAGCATATACCGTTGATACACGCCGAATCGTAAGATTCGGTTCACATGCCGAACTACGGGATTCATTGCACGTTCTGAATAGAGTGCGTCAAAGGGAACGGCTGAACGCTTCCAGTAGTCACGTACCTGTTCTGATTCAATTACCATGATTGCTCTCCACCAAGCCCCGTCGTTCTAGGATGGTTATTGCCGGTTCCCACTGAAAATGGTCGAGTAAGTGTCGCAATCGATCGCCACTCCCAGCATTGTGGTACAGTCGCCATCGCCAGAACGGTGACAGATTCGGCATCCTGGGTCGCATCGGACCAACCTCATAGGGGTGAATAAAGAACATCGACGGATGACCACTGTGGTTTACATGCGACACGAGATAGCGGCTAAACCAGAGAGGGTACAATCGGTAGTAACCACCGCCAGCTGCCGGTAGACGGCGATTGAACGCCGCCACAGTCGTTGCCGGGAACTCGATCAGACCATTGGGGAGCCGGTGAATGTGCGGGCACGCGTCATCCGGACTGACCGGTCGGCGCAGTGCGACCGGGTACATGCTCGAGTCGTAGTGGAAACCCAACTCGGCCAGAATATCTGTGGCCCAGAGGGTTGCCTTCGAGACGGAAAATTGCGGGGCGCGGAAACCGTAGAGTGCGCTGCCGAGCACATCTTGTAACTCTCCGACTGCTCTCTCCATGCCCCGTCTGAACGTCTCAGGATCCAGTCCATCAACGCGCCAATGAAAGTAATTGTGTGAGCCAACCTCGTGACCAAGCGCCTTGACCTGGGAGACCAGGTGAGGGAGAGCCTCGACCGAACTTCCCGTGAAAAAGAACGTAGCCTGAACCTGACAATCCTGCAGCAACTGCAAGATGTAGTGCATGTTCGTCTCAATTTCCCGGATCTCGGTGGGTCGGTCGACGGCCGCAGGATCGATGTTCAGAGCTTCGAGCCGTGCTTCATAAAAGCCCTCGACATCAATTGACAGACAATTTATCACGGGCATAGTAGCGGACCCCAGCACGACAACTTCCAACCCCGCCAGCTCCAATTTTCCGGCTACCCGACGTCGTATTCCGCCGCAGGTTCGATGCGCCGGAACACACATACTGTACGGGACGTGAGCGCTACCAGGCAAACACCTTCGGCGGCTGTCAGCGGAGTTCAGTGGGCCGGGATTGACACTCCTACTGCCGTGGTATTCTGATCCTATGAAAGTTGATGGTGCCTTGCATGCCGGATATACAGCGATGCTGGCCGCTCGCCGAGTGATCGACCGGGCGCGACTCGTGCGCGCCATCGGGCGGGGACTCACGATTGGCGAGAACTTCACCAGTTCGGGCACCCCTCATTTCGGGAGCGAGCCCTACCTCATCTCAATTGCCAATAATGTTTCGATTGCGTCGGGAGTACAGATCATCACCCACGATGCCAGTGTCTGGCATCTGCAGAAGATCGGACTACTTGCGGGAGGGGTCCGGTACGGGCGGATTACCATCCACGACGACTGCGGCGTTGGGGTGGGTGCGATTATTTTGCCCGGCGTCTCCATTGGCCCCCGGTCCATTGTCGGCGCGGGAGCGGTCGTGCGGCGGGACGTTCCGCCGGATACCGTGGTCTTCGGAAACCCAGCCCGCTTCTCTATGTCGCTACAGGGATTCATTCAACATCTTCACCGCACCGATGCCGCGTACGATCGCGAGGCCTATCTGAGGAATCCGGTTGTGGAGATCCTGCGAATCTATCCCCCGTCGCCCTGACGTGCGGACTGATGAGCACCCCACCGCCAACGAGCGCCCGGCGACATCGCGCGGAGTGTCCCTGGCCCCCAGAACGCGGATCATGGCCAACTCTATCTACAGCCTCGCGTCCTACGTCGTCTATCTGCCGGTAAGCCTGTTCCTCAGCAGTTACGTAGTCCACCGACTCGGGATTGTACAGTACGGTATCTGGGCTACCTTAACAGCGTTACTCGGCTACGGAAGTTTGCTCGACTTAGGTCTCAGCTCGCCGGTTATCAGGTACGTGGCGGAATACATGGCCCTCGGACAGCGTGCCGAAGTCAATTCGTTGGTCAACACCGCCCTGGTGTGCTACGCCTGTCTTGGCTCAACAGGAGCCGCGGTCATGATCGCCGGTTCCGGCTGGGCGCTAACTCACCTGTTCCGCGCGCAACATGAGACGGTCGTCTATCAGCTGTACATTGTGGTGGCGATCGGATTCGCAGTGTCGCTGACGTTCAGCGTGTTCCAGAGCCTGGTCATCGGCATGCAGCGCTCTGATCTCTTCGCCCGCGTTACCCTGGCACTCAATCTGGTCACTGCGGCGATCACGATTCTCGCCGTTCATGCCGGCATGGGGATCAGCGGCCTAGCTCTGACCTGGGCGGTCAGCATCTGCCTGACGATTACAGCAAACTTGATCCTGGCGAAGAGACTCTTTCCAGGGCTTGTGATAAATCCGCTCTTGTTCCGTTTTGACGTCCTGAAGCTCATTTGGCGCTATGGTAGCCGCATACAGGTCACGAGCCTGACCCTGGTGCTGAACGACCAGGTCGACCGCACGCTGATTGCCTACGCCTTGGGACCTGCGTCGCTGGGATATTTCTCGCTTGGCTCGCGCGTCGCCGCGGCACTGAGAGGCGTGTCGTTCTCGCTTCTTGCGGGGATCATGCCGGCTGCGTCCGACGCGTCAGCGGTTGACCAGCAGGAGCGCCTCAAGCTACTCTACCTGCGCAGCGCCCGTTACGTGAACATCGCTGATTTCGGTCTCTGCGCCGGCGTCGGCGGTCTTGCCTATCCCCTGATCACTGCCTGGCTTGGACTCGGGTACGGGCGGATTGCGGCGACGCTGATCGTCATCCTGGTCGGTTATATCGTCTGGCTACCAAGTCAGGCCGCCTCCGACATACTGAATGGCGCGGGCCGGCCGGAGATCCGCATGCGTGCCGATCTGGCTTTCCTGCTCATTCATATACCTCTCAGCACCTTTCTGATCTGGCGGTTTGGGTACTTCGGGACCCTGGTTGGCACGTCGGCGGCACTGTCGGTTACGCGCATTTACGTCTATGTGGTTGGTTCTCGTCTCCTGGGTGTTACACTCGCTGAGCTCTGCCACTTCAGCGTCGTTCAGCCCGCTCTTGGCAGCCTGCTCGCGTTGACCGTCGTCGTCGTTCCCCAGGTGGCCGGCGTTTCATACTCCTTTTGGGCTCTGCTCGCGGGAATCACCGCCTTCGTGACGGTCTATGCCGTGTACATCCTGAAATTCGGGCTTGACGAGTATGACTGTAACCTCCTACGAGCCCACGTGCTCCCGACTCTTCGGCGGATCGTCTCGCCGTTTCAGCGGGTCACTCAGTGATCGGAGCAATAGTGAGGCGTCATGTATCCTACGGGGGAGAAGAGTGACGAGCTGCGCGCGGAAATCCGTGGCTGACTGTAGCCCGGGAGGGGCCATGAGCGTACAGCAATTTCAAGAGGAAGTGAACCAGGGACAGCGCTTCGAATTCGGGAAGAATTGGCGAAACTTTCTCTCAGTTCTGGATGACGGGCGCATCCACGAGGCGGAGGCCCCCATCGAGACCATGCTCGGGTCTGTGGAAGGCAAAGACTTCCTCGATGTCGGATGCGGCAGCGGGCTGTTTTCGCTCGCGGTGTGTCGATTGGGAGCACGGCGTGTTCACTCTCTGGACTATGATCCGCGTAGCGTGGAGTGTGCCCAGGAGCTTCGACGGCGATACGTTCCTGGCAGTGATTCCTGGACGATTCAGCAGGGCAGTGTCCTCGATACAGGGTACCTGGACTCGCTCGGCACGTGGGCTATTGTGTATTCCTGGGGTGTCCTGCACCATACCGGGAATATGTGGGCCGCGCTGCAGAACGTTTCGTCGCTGGTTTGCCCGGGCGGGGTTCTGTGGATCAGTATCTATAACGCCTCCCGCACCTCACCCCTCTGGGCCTCAGTCAAATCGTTCTATAACCGTGGGCGCTGGCAGCGCCTGGCGGTAAGCGCCGTTCTCATCCCGTACCTGGCTAGCAGGGCAACGGCAGGTGATCTGGTGGTCCGACACCAGGGGGTGATACGGGGCTTTCGCGAGTACCGGCGGCGACGAGGCATGTCTCGCTTTCACGACTGGATCGATTGGTTGGGCGGCTTTCCGTATGAGGTCGCGAGCGTGGAGCAGATTTTCGATTTTTACGTTTCGCGAGGGTTCAGCCTGGAACGCCTGGCGACAGCGGGCGGTGGCAAGGGTTGCAACCAGTTTGTCTTTCGAAAACTCTAGCATCGAGGTCGCCTCGGTATGAGCGATATCACCGTCTCGTCCGCGCGATCGCACCGCCGCACCGGCCCTCGGCTCGCGTGCGGACGTATCCCGCGGGAGGGCGCACCACGACAGTACGACGTCGACTGATTCCCCCTGGAGGTTGAACGCATGCCCGTGGACCCCTTCGGTGACGATAAAGCCGGTACGACCTACTGGGACGCGGTATGGAACACGACGCCGCCGCCCCAGCCGTTTGACCCGAACAGCACCGCGTTGAGTGACGTTGTTGAGCAACGATTCGCGCGGTATTTTTCCGAACTGCTCCGGGGCCGGTATCCTGCGGGCTCACGTTTGCTGGAGATCGGCTGTGCCCGATCCCGCTGGCTGCCGTACTTTGCCTCCGAATTCGGCTATGAGGTAGTTGGCCTGGACTATTCGGAGCGTGGCGCGGAACAGGCAGAGCAGGTTCTGGCAGCCGCCCGAGTACACGGTACCATCCGAGTTGGCGATCTTTTCGACCCTCAAGCCGATCTGCTCGAGTCTTTTGACATCGTTGTGTCGTTCGGAGTTGTCGAGCACTTCCGCGATTACGAAGGCTGTATCCGGCATATGGCACGCTTTCTCGCTCCCGGCGGCATGATGATCACCGAGATACCGAACATGGGTGGGCTGGTGGGGAAGATCACTCGAGTCCTTGACCGCAGAGTCTATGACAAGCATGTGGTCATAAACCGTCAGGAACTCCAGACAGCCCACGAAGCCGCGCGACTAGCGGTCCTGCGCTCGGAATACTTCATGTGGACCAACTGGGCAGTCATCAACGTCGGCAGCTGGACCAACCCGCGCCTGAAATATTGGGCGTGGTGGTGCATTGATCGCGTGACCAAGATTTTCCGGCTTTTTGAGCGCCATGTGCTGCAGCCTTCGGCCAACTCGGCGACCTCGCCGTACATCGTCTGCGCAGCCCAGAAGCCGCCCGGGGATAGACACTGACCACGGAGGACAAAGCGCTTCAGGCCTTCCGCAAAAGTACGTCCTGACCTCGAATTGTTAGATCGTCGTCATCGAAGGCCCTGAATCTTGGCGCCATTTTCCTCCTGTCAGTCGGAAGCTGTGGCCAGCGTGCAACCAGCAGCGCCTCCACCTCAAAGCCAACGCCCCCGGCGATGGAACATATTTCACTCGGGCGAATCCGGTTTGTATAGAAGCCAGAACTTGATACCAGGCTGGATTCCCACACTCGATCAGCGAACCGTAGGTTGTTGAGTGCACCGGCCAGGTGGTCGCTATAGTCTATATTGTGGGAGGAGATGCCGCCCCGTTTCGTAATCCGGTATAGCTCCTTGAGGGTCGGTTCAATCTCCTCCCTGGAAACGTGCTCCAGGACGGCCTGCGACCAGGAAAAATCCACGGAGTCAGCGGGTATTGCCCGCAGATCGCGCAGACCATCCCGGGAGTAGGTCATCATCGGCCACTCTAGAAAGGTGCGAACATCCGGATTTGTACCGAGAGATGGCACTCTGAGTCCCATGTTCTGCAACATCGCAATCGTTTCCAGGTAGACGTTGACGTCGTCCGTGGCCAGGTTGTCGACGTCAATCAGATAGGTATGATCGGCGCCGTGAGCGTAGGCGATGAGTCCCGACAGAAGCGAGCGTCCAGGACCCAGTTCGAGCGCACTGAATGGTCTGCCGTTGCTGTGAAATGGAGATCGCGCAAAATGGCTGCGGAACACGCCGAGCGCATAGTCGGGTCGGTGCATGTCACCTGACTGAAACAGCCGAACGCGATGCCACGCGGCCCGGGAAATTGGTAATCGTGCCAGCACCAATTTAGCGGCGATTTTCCCATACCAGGGCGTATGGTCTTTCAAGGCTGCAATAAGTGTCGCCGGGTGCACCTTCGTCTCCTCCCCTACGCTTCGTCTGCCCGGCGCCGGCGAGCGTCGCTCAGCACCGACGTATACAACTCCGCCCATTGCGCCGCAACCGCCCGCTCGTCGAAGCGAGCGAGCGTTTCTCGGCGTCTCTCCATCTGGCTCCCGGTCCGGCCGGCCGCGATACATACTGCCAGGCAGGAGGCGAGACTGGTTGCGGACCCAGGGTCGAAGAGGAGCCAGTGGTCCTGGGGGCCGAGGACCTCAGCGTTTTCTGGCACGTTTGCCGCAAGGCTTGGCAATCCGCAGGCGCGGGCTTCGAGCAGTGTATTGGAGAGACCCTCGGAGTCGCTCGTGAGCACCGAGGCATCGGCGGCCTGATAGACAGGTGCCACGTCGGCCAGTAGGCCGACAAACCGCACCGAGGTTGGGAAGCGAGACTCAAGGCCTTCCGCAATCTCGTGTTCATCACCATCACCCACGATCAGTAGCCGGGCTGACGGGAACCTTTCAACCACCTCGGGCCAGGCATCGACGAGCAGTCGCAATCTCTTTGCGGGATCCAGCCGGCCGACCCACACGAAGACCGTATTCTCGACCCCGTAGCCCAGGGAGGCCCGGAGTCGCGCTCTTTCTTCCGCTCCCAGGGGTCGGAAGTAGTCGCCGTCCACCCCGTTGGGAATAAAGTGCAGCTTGGGCGGCGGCAAGCCCGCCGTGATCGCGGCTTCCAGCAGAGCCAGTGACGGAACAACCAGCGCCGCCGAGAAAAACGATATCAGCGCGACCTTGAACCGGCGTGAGGCGGACGCGCCCACCGGCAGGTTGACTCGCCCGGTGATCTTGACAATAAGCGGAGCCCGACGAATCAACGCGACCGCAACCGCGGCGATGGTCACGCCGTTCAATTGAAATGCCTGCACCACGTCGGGCCGCTCGCCCGCCAGAGCTTGACGCACCAGACGGTACAACTTTACCACCAGATATCTCGTGCCCACCCGCGCCGTCCAGGGGACACGGCGCACATGCACAGAGTCAAGCACTTCAACCATCGGCGCCGTTCCCTGCCCGGCGGTGACGACATGTGGTTCGAAATGCGCCGGTAACCTACAGGCGATGCGGTGCGCCTGGATTTCGGCTCCGCCGATAGTCGGTGGGTAGCCCTCAATCAGAGCGAGAATACGAATTGGCGCCCGTGGAACGGGTTTGGGCCGCGATGACGATGTATCGCCCCTGCCTCGAGCCGCCAGGCGCCTCCCCACGTCGATGACCGTCCTACCTCCGTTTTCCGCTGCAACGCTTTGTCTTGCCCTTGATCATAGATAATCCAAATGCGCGCGGGAAAGCCTGCTATCGCGCCGGAGGACGGGAGCCCGGCTTGGATTACACTGAGATTGTCTTTTGAAGATTGCCGTGGTGAGGTGGATTGGTTATGTGCGGCATCGCCGGATTTTGGGAGACCGACTTCCCGTCTGGAACGCTCGTGCGCCAGAGCGCGGCCATGGTTGATACATTGGCACATCGTGGGCCGGACGACGCTGGCGTCTGGGTCGAGGCAACCGAGGGGCTGGGAATGGGGTTCCGGCGCCTGGCCGTGGTCGATCTATCGCCGGACGGCCATCAGCCGATGACTTCGGAGAACGATCGCTTCACGATCACGTACAACGGTGAGGTGTACAACTTCGTCGAATTGCGCGACCGGCTGGCGTCCCTAGGCCACCGATTTCGAGGGCACAGCGACACGGAGGTCATTCTCGCGGCGATCGAGGCGTGGGGGCTGGAGACCGCGATTTCTCGCTTCGTCGGCATGTTCGCCTTTGCCCTCTGGGATCACGACCGTGGAACGCTTTCGCTGGTACGAGATCGACTTGGCATCAAACCGTTGTACTACGGTTGGGCGGGCCGGACCTTCCTCTGGACTTCTGAATTAAAGGCGCTCCACGCGCACCCAGCGTTTCAACCCGAAGTGGATCGTGGTGCCCTCACGCTGTACCTTCGCCACAATTACGTGCCCGCGCCGTATACGATGTATTGCGGCATATCGAAACTGCCGCCAGGATGCGTCCTGACGATACCCTCGCCGGAGTCGCGACCGTCCCCGATCCCCTACTGGAGCGCGCGTGAGATCGCCGAACAGGGCATGGCGGAGCGATTCGCGGGTTCGGATGAGAATGCGATTGCCTCACTCGACGCCGTGCTCCGCGACTCGGTCAAGTTACAAATGGTCGCCGACGTGCCCTTGGGCGCATTCCTCTCAGGCGGAATCGACTCGAGCACGGTCGTCGCGCTCATGCAGGCCCAGAGCAACCAGGCGACGAAAACCTTCAGCATCGGGTTTCACGACCAGGCGTTCAATGAGGCCCATCATGCCGCGTTGGTCGCCCGGCACCTGGAGACCGATCACACCGAACTCTATGTGACGGCCTCGGAAGCACAAGAGGTGATACCGCGGTTAGCCGGAATCTACGACGAGCCGTTCGGCGATTCGTCGCAGATTCCGACTCTGCTCGTGTCCGAGCTGGCGCGGCGATCAGTCACCGTGAGCCTGTCAGGCGACGGCGGCGATGAGTTGTTCGCGGGGTATACCCGCTACTCCAGGAGCAACACGATCTGGAAGGCGATGTCGCGCCTTCCACGAGCCTCCCGTGTCGCTCTGGCACGGGGGATGACCATTCCCAGCCCAGCCCTCTACGATCGCGTCTTTGGCGTGGCGATGTCGCGCGCGCGGCTCATTGGATCAGAGAGCGGGCTGGGCCATCGAGTTCATGCAGGAGCGCGTGTGCTCCGGTCGAAAGACCGGGAGCAACTGTATCAGTTCGTTCTGTCGCACGTGCACGACCCGTCCGCCTTCGTGATCGATGGCCATGAACCCGCGAACGCGAAGCCGGCACGGTTTCAACACTCGCCGGCAAGTTACCTCGAGTGGATGCAGTACTTCGATACGGTGACCTATCTTCCGGACGACATTCTGACGAAGGTGGACCGGGCGAGTATGGCCGTAAGCCTGGAAGCACGGGTTCCTCTGCTGGATCACCGGGTGGTCGAATTGGCGTGGCGCTTGCCTGTGAACATGAAGGTGCGGGAGGGAACAGATAAGTGGGTGCTTCGTCAGGTACTCTACCAGTACGTGCCACCGCACCTGATGGACCGGCCCAAGATGGGTTTTGGTGTGCCGCTGGCATCGTGGCTGCGTGGCCCGCTGAGAGACTGGGCGAGCGCCCTTCTGGCGCCGGACCGTCTGACCGAGCAGGGATATTTTTATCCCAATCTCGTTCACGAGCAGTGGCAGCAACACCTCACGGGACGGCGGAACTGGGCCCCGGTAATATGGAATCTACTGATGTTCCAGGCATGGCTGGAGGAGTGGGGTACGGCGCGGACCCACCAGTTGCGCCGGGCATATCATGGCGATGTGGCGTGATCGTATCGAACCACGGGCGAGTGCACCGCTCCATCAGGAGCCGCGCATGGCCAGCACATGACCGACCGTACGGACCAGTATACCGATGTCCAGCAAGAGGGAATGGTTTTTGACGTAAAAGACGTCGTAGCGAAGCTTGGTAAGCTCGTCGGCAGGCGTATGAGCGTATCGGTACCGAATCTGCGCCCAGCCCGTCAGCCCGGGGCGCACGCTGTAGCGAAGTCGGTATAAGGGCAGGTCGCGCTCGAGTTTTACGGCCTGATCTGCGCGCTTCGGACGAGGCCCTACCAGGCTCATTTCTCCCTTCAGGACAAGCCAAAGCTGTGGCAGCTCGTCAACATGCAGGCGGCGAAGCCATCTGCCGGAGCGGGTGATGAGCGTGTGAGCCCCTGTGGCACCGGGCGGCTGCGCAGGACCGGTCCCGGCGACATACATGGTACGAAACTTAACGACATCGAACGGGCGCCCCCCCAGCCCGAAGCGCACCTGCCGAAAGAGGATTGGGCCTGGAGAGGAAAATCTCACAATCAGTCCTACGATCGCCATAACTGGCAAGAGAGCGACGAGCGCCGGGCCGCTAATGCTGATGTCCATGGCGCGTTTTACTATCGCGGAGAGCCTACCGCCGGTACCACACAACGGTACCGATCCGACCCATTGCGGGCTCATGTGCTCCACCGGCACCTGGCCCGAGATCGCTTCATAGAGATGCGGCATCAGCGACACGTCGATCCCATTTTCGTAGCATCGTTCGAGCTCCTTGGAGAGCGTATTGCGCACGGTGCCACTGATGGCCAGCACCACCTCTTCGATCTCCATCTGTTGTACCAGAGACCAGGTGCTGTCCGTAGGCCCAAGAATCGGAACGCCGTAAATGGAATCACCAAGTTTGGACGGATCATCGTCAACAAAGGCGACGACGCGAACGCCCTGGCCTCCGTTCCGATGCACGGCTTCCATTAGCGCCCGTCCGCACTTTCCCGCGCCGACAATCAGGATCATGCGCTCCAGATTCGCTGCCCTGAGGAGACGGATAAACGTCAGGCGCCACAACACGATGACAACCGGGATGCCGATCCCCAGCCCGAAGACCCCAGCTCGAGACACGCGGGTAGGGCTTGCCAGGTACAGGAGCAGGGAAACCACGAAGGACACACTTGCGGTGTTCACCACCGCGTACAGTGTGTCCCGGACACGCGCTGACCTTCCCGGTTCATACAGTCCGGCGAACCAGCTGACAACGACCCAGGTCATAATCAACGGCACAGCTGGATAGGGGAAACTGCTCAAACCGGACAGCAGCGACGGTGCCGACCAGGCAACGCTGACAAGCAGCACATCGATGGTACCCAGCAAGGTCTGGCGCTCACGCCGTGCCAGTGAGTGGCGGCCAGTGAGGCAGGCTCGTCCGTCGGAAGTTTGTTCATCGACCGCTCGTGCCGTCGTCGTTTCCATCCCGCATCAGTCCCAAAAGTGCATGTCACATGTGCAATAGTAGCCCGCGCCGTCAGGGGTGTCCCATAAGTTTTCAGAAAAGTGTAGCAAAGGGCGAGGGGCGCGTCGTACCTGTCAAGGCTGTGGGACCGCCATGGTGCCACTCAGCGAGTCATCGCGGAAGGTGGTAATCCAGGGGAACGCATCGGTGGAGTTGGACCGCACCTACGTGATCTGTCCGGCCTGCGGGGCCGGTCTTTTTCCCCCTGGATGAGCGCTGCAAGCTGCTGCCCGGTCAGTTTTCGCCGCATGTGGTCGAGGCCATCGTGCGCTTGGGAACCGCCCTGCCCTTTGAGCGGGTGCCCGAACTCCTGTTTTTCCTGACGCGCGTCCACGTCTCCATCGAGACGGTGCGTCGGCTCACTGAAGGGGCGGGAGCCGCCCAGGTCGCCGTGGAGCAGACGGCCTATGAGCAGCTGGTGCGCGACCTGCCACCGGTTCCCGCAGGTCCCGAGGTCCAGCAGATCAGTGCGGATGGCGCCATGGTGCCGTTGGTTCATGGCGAGTGGGCAGAAGTACGCACCCTCGCTGTGGGCACCGTCCAGCAGGCTCATGCCACCGACCTCGGGTACTTCTCGCGGCTGTGTTCGGCCCATGATTTCATCGACCAAGTCGCGCTCCCGCTCCAGCAGCAGGGCACTGCCCGTGCAGGGACAGTAGGCGCGATCATGGATGGTGCGGACTGATTGCAGCAGTTGGTTGATGCCCATGCCCCGGAAGCGGTGCGGGTCCTCGACTTCCCCCATGCCGCTGAATATCTGAGTGCGGCGGCGCAGGCGACCTTCGTGGTGGGCACCGGTGAGACCAGCGCCTGGTTGGATACCTGGCTCCATGAACTCAAGCATGGGCATCCGGACATGGTCCTGGCCGCTGTGCGCGCGCTCCCCGCCGTCACACCGCAGTCGTGTGCCGTGCGGGACAAAGCGGCGACCTACCTCCAGAAGCGGCGCAGCCAGATTGCCTATGCCGACTTCCAGCGCCAGGGGTATCCGATTGGCAGTGGGGCGGTGGAGAGTGCCAATAAGCTGGTGGTGGAAGCACGGCTCAAAGGCAGTGGCATGCCCTGGCTCCGGTGCAACGTCAGCCCCATGGTGGCACTCCGTGCCCTGCTCTGTAGTGGTCGCTGGAACCGGGCCTGGCTGCTGATCTGCGGACAGTTGCGGCAGCAGGTCACTGATCGGCGACGCCAGCGGCGGACCCAGAAGAGTACTGCCTCGCTCCCCATCGAGGCGGCCGTTCCGGTGGGTGTACCCACACCGCATCCGCCGCGAATGGTCGATGGCCATCCCACCGAGGACCATCCCTGGAAGCAGAGCTACGATTGGCTCGCTGTGCTAGAGACGACGCGAAAACGTAAGGGAAACCCGGATCGTCAGTGAGGACTATGCATGAGCGCTGGGCAGCAGGCGATAATGGCGACTCCAGAGAGCAAAGGTGAGAAGGCACCACAGCTCCCTCCCGTGGTCAGCCCTCCCGGAATCGTGCTCCTGTATAAGGGTCTGTATTGCCGTCGGATCGAAGAGGTCGGCATTTCGGACCTCAGTGGGCGACAGCGCCTCCATCATGACGTCGCGCAGGTCGCTCCGAAGCCACCGTGCGACCGGGACGTTGAAACCGGCCTTCTTTCTTCGGTTGATGTCCGGTGGCAGCATGTCCTTGGTGGCCTGTTTCAACAGAAATTTGAGAGTCCATCCATGGACCTTGTAGCGGGTGGGAAGTCGCGCCATAAATTCGACCACCGAACGGTCGAGCAAGGGCACACGCGCTTCCAGCGAAACCGCCATGGTCGCACGATCTACTTTGGTCAACATGTCGTCCGGCAAACCAAGACAGGTATCAGCGAACATCGCTTTGCCTACGGCGTCGTGCGCCGGGGCCTGTGCGTACAGGCCCATCATCATGCGCAGCACAACATCATCAGGTTGCCGCTCGTTGACCATGGCCGCACGGGCCTCCGCCGTGAAAATAGTCTTCCATCCGAGATGCGCCTCGGGCGCGGGACGGCCAGCAGATCGCACGAATCGCTTTGCTTTGTAGTCGAAGCTGGTTTTCCTATCGGACGTCGGCAGGGCGTTTACCGCCCGTGTGATCAGTTGTTCGCGAATCGGTCCGGGTAACGACTGGAACCCCCGCGCGACCTTGTCGGCACGGTATGTGAGGTAGCCTCCAAAAATCTCGTCACCGCCGTCCCCGGTGAGAGCAACCGTTACCCGTTGACGCGCTAATTCAGCCACCGCATAGGTGGCGACAGCTGAGGAGTCGGCGAAAGGTTCGTCATAGGTCGAGCCCAAACGTTCCACGACGGCACGAGGATCTGGTTTCAGAATCAGTTCGGAATGGTCGCACCCAAACGCCTCGGCCACGCGCCGTGCGTGCGGGGACTCGTCGTATGATTGCTCCTCGAAACCAATCGCAAATGTCCGGACCGGGCGCTCGGAGTGTTCCGCCATCAATGCCACCACAATTGAGGAATCAAGGCCACCGCTGAGGAAGGCGCCGAGAGGTACATCGCTCAACATGTGCGATTTAACTGCCTTTCTCAGGAGATCTAAAAGGTTAGCGGTGATCTCGTGAAGGCCGACATCAACAGGCTGTACCGAGGGCAGGCTCCAATACGGCTCCGCTTTCGATCCTGTCTCCGGGCGCCACACCAGGGTATGCCCCGGCAAGAGCTTTTTGGTATCCCGGAAGATCGAATACGGCGCCGGAACGTACGAAAGCGTGAGGTAGGCGTCAAGCGCATTGCGATCAACTTCTCGCGAAATACCAGCGGGCAGCAGTGCCTTCAGTTCCGACGCGAAAACCAGCCGTGATCCCGTTTCGCTGTAATAGAGCGGCTTGATGCCGAGAGCGTCTCGTGCCAGTATGAGGGTCCGCGTGGCCGCATCCCAAACCGCGAGAGCAAACATGCCCTCAAGCCGACGAACGAAATCGAGACCATACTCTTCATACATATGGACGACAGTCTCCGTATCGCACCGCGACTCGAAGCGGTGTCCGCGGCGCGTCAAGTCCGCCATGAGCGCGGGGTGGTTATAGATCTCCCCGTTCATGGCGCACCAGACAGAGCCGTCTTCATTGCCGACGGGCTGATGACCGCCGACCACGTCAATGATGGAAAGGCGTCGCGCGCCGAGACACACGGTTCCACTGTATACATAGCCCTCGTCGTCGGGGCCGCGGTGGGTCAGAAGAGTGTTCATTTCCCTTACAACCGCTATGTCGGGTGTTTCCCGACCGTCGGCAATGCCACAGATGCCGCACATTATTTCACCGATCTGGCCGAGCGCCCAGGGAACGGTACCGTGACTTGACGGGGCGGACGTCGGAGAGCCGTTCATAGAGCACTTCGTACTGGGATACGACCTTCCGCAGGTCGCAGGCGGCGGCGACAGTCTCACGTGCACGCTCGCCTAACTGACCGGGTTGCTGTAGCAGGTCAATGATCGCTGGCGAGAGTTCGGCAGGCGCGCCCGGCGTGACCAGTCTGCCGTTTTCGCCATCGCGAATCAGGTCGACGGCGCCACTTACGGACGACGAGACCACTGGCCTGGCCGCCGCCAACGCCTCCAGCATCACGTTTGACATTCCCTCGTTTCTCGACGGTATCACGATCACGTCGGCGGCCAGCAGATACGGCGAGAGATTATTGGAAAAACCCGTCAAGTAGACGGAATCCTGACTTTCCGTCTGACTGATCAACGCCGCCAGCTCGACCTCATGTTCGCCCGCCCCGGCGAAGACGAGCCGGGCATCGGGCACCGCCTCGCGGACTGCAGGCCATGCCCGGATAAGCACGTCGAATCCCTTCTCGCGCGAGAATCTACCGGCGGCCACAACCAGGCGCGTCTGATCGGGAAGTTCGAGCTCTTTCGCTATCCTCTGTCTGGCGGCTCGGGCGGCGTCGTGGTCAATCGCGGGAACGCTCACCCCGTTGGGAATGTGCACGATGTGTCGAAACCGTAAACGCTGCAGATCGGCTTCGAGCTCGCCGGTCATCGCCACGCCGATGCCTCGCCTCCGCAGAGGTAACGACCCGAGTCTGCGCAGGTAGCCCTCGATCCCGGCCGCTGCCAGCGATTGCAAGTCTGACCCCGGACAAGACGCAGTGCTGGCAGCCTTGGCGACAATCGGCCGACGCGCCAGCAACGCCGCCCATGAGGCCAGGTGTGCCGGCACACTTATCTGGTGGGCGACCATCACATGGCTTCGGCGACCCGTGCGCCACAGCGTAAAGAACATGCGGAACATGGCGACCAGCCTGTCTTCCCAGGCATCGGAGTTTCGTGGAACCCGGACGATCTCCACTCCATTGAGTGTCTCGCGCCGGCACCAGCTGGCATCGTGAAGCCAGGTCACAATTCGCACCTCGTGGCCCCTGCGAACCAGCTCGACCGCCTGGCGATGGGCCTGAATCTCAGTTCCTCCCCACCGCGGAGAGTAACTGCTCAGCACGAACAGAAGGCGCAAGGGCCGGTGATCGCCCATGCTGCCCGCATCGCCTCCTCCAGGTGTCAACAGCGCGCGGTACAGCGCTTCCGTGTCCAAGATTTCGGCAGAATAATTGAAGTCCCGCTCCGCGATCATCCGACTGGCGCGGCCGTAGGCGAGGCGGCGAGCGTCCTCGGTGAACAACTGAAACAGGGCAGCGGCGATCGCTGCCGGGTCCCGGGGGGGAACAAGGATACCATTTTTGCCGTCCAGCACGGCCTCGGGCACGCCTCCGACCGAAGTGGCGACGATTGGTAGGCCGTGGCCCATCGCTTCCAGGACTGCGTTCGGCATTCCCTCGGACAGGGACGGGAGAGCGAATACATCCGCGCCACGAAACCACGGCTCCGTATTCAGTTGCTCACCGGCAAACAGCACGCGGTTGTCGCCTACAGCCGCCGCGAGCGCTTCCAGGCTGGCCCGCAGAGGTCCTTCGCCCACGAGGACAAGGCGCACGTCTGGCAGTCGAGCCGCCAGAAGGGGGACCGCCCTGATGAGATATTCATGGCCCTTATTGGGAAGGAGCGAGCCAACCGAGAGGACAGTCGGGGATCGCGTCACAGAGTCAACTTCTGGACCGAGTTCGTCTGGTAACGCGACACCATTGCGCACGATTCGCAGCTTGGCTGGTGGCGTTCCATCGTCTGCCGCCTGCTTTGCCGCCGAGGCCGCGACGCAGACAACGAGATCACTGCACCGGTCGGCTATCAGGGCCGAGAGACGATAGCGGAGGAGAGCGACTCCCGTACACCAATACACCGCTCTGCGCGTGGTGAGCACGTGCGGCACCCCGGCAAGTCGCGCCGCCCCGGCACCGACCAAACCGGCCGTAGGCAGGTAGCAGTGGACGACGTCAGGACGCGCCCTCCGCAAAAACATGAGCAAGTGAAGGAATGACCGCAGGACCCGCGTCGGCCGCTTCGACCAGGGTGATGCGATGCCCTGCACCTGAACGCCCGCCGCCTGAAACTGGGGAAGTAAGGTCCCGGCGGCCAGGAGGCAGTACACAGACACGTCCCAGGTTCCGAGCTCACGAAGTCCGCGCACCAAGCGCAGCAGGTGCTGCTCGGCTCCACCCAGCCGCATGGAGTCAATGACAAAAACGACAGTCGGCCGTCGACCGGGCTCGGGACGACGGCCCCGCGCTCGGCGGATTCCAGGGACAAACAGCCCTGTCAATACTTGCCCCGGAGGCCCAAGGGGAAGCGTCGCGACTGCGAGGACGAACGTCGATACCTCGCGATATGCCTTTCGTAGATCTGAGACAGCGCCTCGCCCATGGCGTCGACGGTTCTGGTTTCGCTGACGGCAGCGCGGCCACCTCTCCCCAGTTGCTCCCGCAAGCGGCTGTCCGCCAGCAGCTCCTTGATGCGCGCGGCCATGGCGGCATGATCGCCGGCGCGCACCAGGAACCCGGTTTCACCGTCTCGTACGACCTCCTTGGTGGCATTCACGTCGGTTGCCACGACTGGAAGTCCGCAATACATGGCCTCGACCAGCGACCGCGACAGTCCTTCCTGCCAGGACGTCTGCACGAAGATGTCGCTCGCCGCCAGGATCCGAGGGACGTCGTCACGCACCCCAAGCAGCAGAACCCGGTCCGTCAGGCCCAGGAACGCTATCTCTGCACGCAGCGCGCTTTCTAGGGAGCCGCCCCCGACGATCAAGAACCACAGTTGCGGATGATCTGGAATGAGCGCGGACGCGACTCGCAGCAGTACGTCGTGCGCCTTTCGCCTCGACAGATGTCCGACGCTGCTGATGACGTAGGCGTGCGGTGGAAGACCGAGTTCGTCGCGTAGCGATCGACGACAATCAACATAATCTTTCGGAAAGCGAGCAAAATCGATTCCGCTTACGACTGTGACTACCTGATCCGGCGTACACACGCGGTGTTTCACCAGATCAATGCCTAGCGTGTCGGCAACGACAATTTGCTCATCGGTGATCATCGTCATGGCTCTCTCGAGCGCGATGATCGCTCGTTGCACGTACACGGGCTGGCGATCGTTGAATGGCATGGCATGCATGGTGTGCAGGACCACCGGCACCCGAGCCAGCCGGGCGGCAATTCGGCCGATAACACCTGCCTTGCTCGAGTGCGTATGCACGATATCCGGGCGCGACCTTCGGAGGAACCGTACGAGCTTCACCAGAGAGCGAACGTCCGTGACTGGAGTAGCGAGCGAGTTTTTCATGGAGATTACGGCACAAGCAATGCCAGATCGTTCGCATTGCTCACGCAGGGGCCCATCGTTGCCTACTATACACTCGACACCATGTGAGCGCTGCTGGAACTGAAGCGAAAACAGCGTATTCAATTGAGCGCCGCCCAGGAGGTCGGCCTCGGTAATGATGTGTGTAATCTTCAAGGGCGCAGTTCGACGCTTCCTTCGGAGGAATGCTTGCTGGTTGCCGCCTGATGACGCGGTAACAGTCGTGCCCCCTTCTGTCGCACCTTCCGCTCTCAACCACATATATCCTTATGGTATTGTAACGGCTCTACCGTGGTGTTCGGAAAGGGGCCACTCTCTCTGTGGGACATGCGTGAGTGTCCATGGAGTAGCGATCATCTGGTCGGCGGATGAATTAGCTCAACGAGATCGTTTACAGTTGACATTCGTATCAATTGGCGTAGCAGCATGCCGCTACGCCAATTGATACGACAGTGCAACGGGGCCGTCAGGGTAGGATGTCAATGTCGAATACCACGTCACGGTCACCAGCTCCCAGTCCTGGACCTGGGTCACGAGTCCCACGCCGTCCCGCTCCCTCCCACCCGAGGTTCGCAAACGCTTGCTCACCCTTCGCTGGCATCAGACCCACGACCGCAACATCAGTCGGACCTGCCGGCACTTTGGGATCAGTCGTCCCACCTTCTATGCCTGGCGCAATCGGTACCAGCAGCGGGGCGCCAGTGGTCTGCGGGATCGCTCCCACCGGCCCCATCGCTGTGCTCGCCCCGCCCGGTCGGTCGAGCAGTCTCAGGCGGTGCTCACCTGTCGGGAGGCGCATCCTGGGTGGGGCAAAGGCACGTTGCAGATCCTGCTGGCACGTGATGGCATCGACCTCTCGGTCTCCATGGTGGGGCGGATTCTGCGGCAGCTCAGGCGGCGTGGCGACCTGCGGGAGGCCACGCGCTCACGGAGGACTCGTGGTCGCTCGGCCACCCGTCCCCACGCCATGCGCAAGCCCAAGGACTATGCCGTCATGCTGCCCGGTGATCTGGTCAAGGCGGGTACCCGCTTGCGGGTGACCTTGGACGTGCGTCCCATCCCCGGTCGGATCTTCAAACACCTCTCCCTGATTGATGCGACCAGTGGCTCTGGGGCGGCCGAGATCCGGGTGGGCGCAATGGCGGCAACCACCACCGAGAGCCTGGAGCAGATGCTGGACCGGCTGCCCTTTCCCGTCAAGGCCCTGCAGATTGATGGCGGCAGCGAGTTCAAGGCCGAGTTCGAGGTGTACTGCCAGACGCATGCGCTCAAACTCTTCCTCTTGCTCCCACGCTCGCCATAACTCACTGGGCGCGTCGAACGCTTGCAGCGGACCTTCCGCGAGGAGTTCTACGACTGCGGCACCGCCCCGCCCTACGTCGCTGACCTCGCCGCCGAACTGGCCGCGTACGAGATCGTCTACAACACCATTCGTCCCCATCAAGCCCTCGACTATCTGCCCCCCACGAGTACCTTGACCAACATCAGGAGGCAGCGTGATCGGTGTAACGCATCACCTGAACCCATACAGATTCTCGACAATGCGTCGCCCGGTGCACTAACATGTTAACAGTGGCGGTGATCGTGGGTGGCCAACCCGAGGCAGCACACGCTTCGACGGGCACCCGAGGAGCCTGTTCCATCCGGTGTGGAGGGAGTTGGCAGATGAGCACGAGCGGGAGCGAAATAGCCGCCGGTGAGCGCTTCGCGTTCGGTGCGAACTGGGAGCGGTTCCTGCAAACCGTGGATGAGAAGCGCATCATCGCCGCAGAGTCCTCGCTCCGTCACATGCTCGGTGTCGACCATTTAGCGGGGAAGAGTTTTCTCGATGTGGGCTCGGGGAGCGGTTTGTCCAGCCTTGCCGCCCGGCGGCTCGGAGCGACGGTCCTTTCCTTTGACTTTGATGCTGACTCGGTGGCGTGCACCCGTGAGCTTCGGACCCGGTACTACCCAAACGACCCCGGCTGGAAGGTGGAACAGGGAAGTGTCCTTGATGAGGCCTATCTGTCGTCGCTCGGCCAGTTCGATGTCGTCTGCTCGTGGGGGGTTCTCCATCACACGGGCGACATGTGGAAAGCGCTGGAGAACGTGGTCCCGCTGGTCGCCGCCGATGGGTTGCTCTTCATTGCCATTTACAACGATCAAGGCGGAGCGAGCATCCGTTGGCGGAAAATCAAACAGCTCTACAATCGATCCCCGCCCTGGGGCCGGGTCCTCACCGTCGGCGCCGTCGCGGTGTGGTTCGAAAGCGAGGCAGCGCTCGCGCGGCTAGCGCGCGGCAGCAATCCCCTCTCGTTCGCTACGAGGCGTAGGCGCGACCGCGGAATGTCGGCCCGGCACGACCTCGTCGATTGGGTGGGTGGATATCCGTTTGAGGTAGCCACGCCTGAGGACATATTTGACTTGTATACGCGTCATGGGTTCCTGTTGTGCCGTCTCACGACCTGTCGTGGCGGACTTGGGTGTAATCAGTTCGTCTTCCGGAAAGCCACTGCCCAGGACGTGCCGGCGGGCAGACGAGATCCATGAGGACAGGCAGGATGCCTTTTGGGCTGGCAGCAGTACTGCTCGCCCTTTGTTTCGCGATCTCCCTGTGCACCGCCGTATACTCGCCTCTGCCACTTCTCGGATTGCTCGGGATTGGTCTGGGAGCGCTGGTTTTCTTTTTTCCGGCCTATGGCCTGATGGCCGTGTTCACGCTCTTCCTGATTCAGCTCTCCCCGGCTTACCTGAAATACGGAGTCTTCGCCCGGTCGATCACGGCCGCGGACGTCATAGGGCTCTTGGTCGTGTTCGGCTGGGTCCGACAGGAGCTAAGCGTCGGGCGCGCGCCCGACCGCGGGCTGCAGATCGGGGGGACCTTGAGGTCGTCGCACAACGCGGCGATGGCCGCCGTCGGAGTCTATCTGCTGTGGCAGATCGTCAGCGTTCTCTGGTCCACGGCTCCGCTGACCTCCGACGAGGCTGCCATCCGCGGTAGCGGGGAGGCATTTGCGCTCTTCGCCCTGGCCCTGTTGATGCTGCGTACGGAGAAGCTTGCCCGCCGGGCGGCTGGACTGTACGCCAGCACCGCCTGTGTGCTGGCGGCATACACCATCATCAATTTTTCTTCCCTTGGAGGTTTCGCGTCGGCGACGGCCCAGGCTGCGCTCAACAGCGCCAACTATCGTGGCGGTCTCCCAGACAGCGCCAACGCCAACGAGCTCAGCATCATCCTGGCATGTGCGCCCGCATTCGGTTTCCTGGCGGCGGCGAAGATGAGAAAGCGGGTTCGTTACCTGCTGAGCGCTGCGCCGCTGCCGCTGGTCGCGCTGGCGATCGCCATTCTCTCCTCCCGCGAGACCTACGTCGCTATCGGCGTAGCCGTTCTTGTCTCGGTGCTGGTAACCAGGACCTTTCGCTACCGGCTCACCGTGGCTGTGGTGTTGGCGGTTGCCGGCGTCGCTGTCTTTCTTGCGCTGAATGCGAACAGTCTGCCCGTGTGGGTTACGCACCGATTTACCACGGCGGACGTCGGGACCCTGGGCGCTCGGGCGCCGTTCTGGATCATCGCGCTGCACCTCTTCGCCGCGAATCCTCTAGGCGGACTGGGGTTTGCTGGCTTCGAGCAGGTCATTCCTAACTATCATGTCAATGCCTATCTCGGGGTGTCGGCCACCCACAACCAGTACGTCAATGCTCTCGTCGACTCGGGGATCATCGGCTTTGTCCTGCTGCTCGTCATGCTCGTCACGCTCGCCCGCACCGTCCTGCGCCAGGGGATACAGCGTCCGGCGCTAGTAGTTAATTTTGTGGTGGTGGTGGTGGACATGATGGCGGCCGACCTTCTGCAACCGCACTTTGCCTGGGTCATCTTGGCCTTAGTGGCAGCATGCGCGCTCTCCGGAGCCGAAACCACAGTCGATCTTCAGCCGGAAAGGGGGAATGCAGATTCGGGGCGCCATGATACCGCCAGCATGGGAGCCCGAATACCGACCGCTCCCGTATCGGCGTGGTCTCATCGCGGATTGCCCTAGAAACTGTCTGAAAAGGGGGTGACGAGGTGAGACACTGGAAGTACCACACTCCAGGAGTCTCATATGACCTCGCCTCCCCGTCTCTATCCTACCGACCTGACCGATGCCGAGTGGCAGATTCTG
>JAABUJ010002322.1_pt1 | contig 24022 bp, 19 predicted proteins | sample 5559131 | NCBI WGS metagenome assembly JAABUJ01 (sample SAMN10711875, study PRJNA513366) | rock metagenome | isolation source: Antarctica rocks | place: Antarctica: Victoria Land, Mt New Zealand nord | collected 2016-01-07
CATCTCTTACTAAGCACCCCTATTTATGTCTTAGTCATCATTTCCTATATATACTCTACATAGCATAAACAAATAAAGACAACTTTCTACAGATCAATTCACATTTAATAGCATCAAAGATTTGAAGCACACTTTCAAGTGACTCTGAGACTCAGACTTTGATCTGAGCTAATTTAATTTATATTTTAATTATAAAAATTTCAATACAATAATGCATAAACTACATATTTATTCTCTTTTCAGTGCTCATTACTACTTCAGCATTGAGACTACAGAATAAAGAAATGAATTCTTATATTATATTATATGAAGAAAAGTTCTATCTTTCTTATATTATGACATATTTAACAGCAATTCAAACTGAATCAGAATTAATTTATTAATTAATGTCTTTAATTATTTATAATCTTTCAGTATGAAGCTCAACTCTATTTTTATAATGATAAACAAATTCATTATCATTAATTAATCATCAGTGTCAGAAACAGCTTCTTAAGTTAATTATAAGATAATAATAAGTTAAATTGCATTTCTTCAGACTTAATTAAAAAATATTTATGTTAATTAATTAATTTTTATATCTGAGATCACATCTCTATTTAGTGCAGCTTTAGAGACTCAAGAAATATTTAATGTAATAATGTTTTTTTTTGTAATGATGTTTAAGAATTCTCTGAAGATGAAGACATTGTCTGTTTATAAAGATAGTTAAAAAGTAAACATTGCAGAGATGTAAATTCTTAAAATAAAAGCTTACTTTCAATTCTACAAAATATTGATGAATTAACTTCTAAATGACAAAGTAAAGATTACTGTTATAATCAGTTATTTAAAAGATACTGTTAAAGTATGATGACTCTAAAAAGAAGAACAATTTTAAGTTGAAGAAGATTTATTAAATGTTAAATTTCAAAATATAAATAACTTCTTTTTAGCATTTCTACTGATCTTTAAAAACATTAATGAAATGAAATATCAACATTGCTGTTATGAGACACTGAAATAAACAAAATCAGTTTGATAATATGAAGCAAAGTTTACAAAAATTGTACAACTTTTTCAGTCTATATCAGTTAAATATGAACAGAAACAGCAGTTTATTTAAGATTTAAAGCAGAAGATTCAATTTAAACTTTAAAAGTATTTAAAAGCTGAAGTAATTACTTTTAATGAGTTAGTTTAATGAATTAATCAAATTAAATAAAGTCTTTAAGAAATACATAATAAGAGTCATCTTAATGTCTTCAGTGACTTAAATTTAAATTATAATAATTTATTAACTAATTCTTAAGATCAGTCTTAAAGTCATAAGAGATCAATTATATCTAAATTAAATAAGTTGAATATGAAAGCTTATTGAATCTGATGTAAAAAGAATAAAGTGTATTTTCACTGTAAAAAGTTCTTATATATAGTTAAAGACTGCTGAGACAACAAGGACACTGATAAGAGTAAAAATAAGAATAAAGATAAGAACAAGAATAAGAATAAGAAAAAGAATAAAGATAAAAAGAAGTTAAAGATTGTTGAAGTTGATTTGAATGATTTAGAAAACTAAAGTTATTTATAAATATAGAAGTGTTCATAAATAAGTTAATAAAAGCTTTTATTCAATTCAATAATGATCTGAGTGAAGCATTCACACTAAATGATTTAAAACTCTTATTATTAAGTATAATCTTTAATTAAATCAATACTCTTAATTTAAATGCATATATTCTTGCAGACTGCATTCAAGGCAGACTGAACAAGATAAATGTGAAAATATTAATTAATTTAAATATAAATTAAATATATATCTTCTTGACAGTTGTCAATTAAATGTCAATTAATAATTAATATAAAATTAAATTACTTAAGATATTCTTGTTAAATAGACAGATCATTTAATTAACTGTAAAGCTGATTTTTCATTTTAAGATAAATAGCTTTCAACAACAATTAAAAGTATAAATTGTGAATCTTTAAAAACATAATCTTATTCTGAGATTAATTTGACTGAAAGTCACTAATTCTCAGATTAATTAAGCTATGAGCTGTATAACAATTCAGAATTGACAACAAAAATATCATTATCTGTTTCTGAAAAAGCAGCAATGAATCATAAATGAGTTGATATTAAATGTGATTAAAGAGCACACAATTATGAAGATACTTTAAAATTACAGAATTGTCAGACACTTATTAGTAATTCAACAGAATTTAAAGAAGTTAAAAGCTGAATTGTTAATTATTATGAATGAATGATTACAAGCTGTTATTGAAGAGTTTTAATTCATATTTAGATTGACTTTATTAGATGAACTATTATTTAAACAGATATTTGAACATAGCATTAACACTGATGACATTAAGTCTATTAATATAAATGCTTATTTTCTGTTACAGCTACAGCTGAACAAACAGATTAAACAGATAACAGAATTAATAAATAAAGATTTAATTTGTAAGTTTATAAGTTCATGAGACTTTCTGATTCTGTTTGTTAAAAAGAAGAAGAGTACATGATGAATGTGTATTAATTATAAAGCATTAAATAACATTACTGTTAAGAATGAATATTCACTTTTCTGAATTCAGAAATATCTAGATTAAATTGACAAAGCTCAATATTTAATCAAGCTTAATCTTACTTTAAGTTATTATCAAGTTTATGTAATTAAAAACAATATAAAAAAGACTGTCTTCAACATTCATTACAGCAAATATGAGTTCATAACTATGTTCTTTAAGCTATACAATGTCTCAGTAACATTTCAGTCAATGATGAACTCTATATTATAAAATTTACTCAATAAATTCTATCTAATATATCTTAACAACATACTGATCTTTTTCAACTTAATTTCAGATCATTAGAAACACTTATAAATCATTCTTAATATCTTAAAGAAACATAAGCTATATGCTAAGTTTAGTAAGTGCACTGTTGAGATGAAAATTCTTAAGTTTTATAAATATATTATGAAACAAGACACACTATGACTGACTTCTATTAAGATATCAGTCATTAAAGATTGATCTGCCTCAAAAACAGCACATTACATATGACAGTTTCTTGAACTGACTTTATATTACTGATGATTTGTATAAGAATTTGCACAAATCACAGCACTGCTATCAGATTTGCTTAAGAAGAACAACATTGAGTTATATATAAAGAAAAATTAACTCATTGTCTGAAACACATTATGTAACAGTGTCTTTCAATAACTTAAGAATGCACTTACATTCAAATTAATACTTATTTAAGTAGCTATACACAAATTATTTTCTATCAAAACAGACACTTCTAAATAAGCAATTGACTGTGTTTTGATGCAGAATGAAATAAATAAAAAATGTCATTCAGTTATTTATGATGACTGAAAGTTACAAGATGCAAAACTTAATTATTCTGTTTATGAAAAGAAGCTATTAATCATTAAGCATGCACTTTGAACTTAACAGTATTATATTGAAAATGATCATACTATAATTATTATTATGAATTATGAAGATCTACAATATTTAAAGAATACATTGCACTCATTTAAACAGTTAACTTAATGAATCAACAAATTTCAGCAATATAATCTTAATATTTAATATTGATCTGAAGCTCAGACTGTTATATTAGATTTAATTAGTCATTAATTTAATTTTATAAAGAAAAATTTAATAAATAAAGTGTTCTTAAATGCTCTATGAGAGCTAAATAATGTGAAATGAGAAAAAGCAATAATATTGTATCTAAAAGATGATATAAAATCTGAAAAGTCACTGCTTTGCAAGCATGTGTATAAAAACAATGTGATGAATCAATTTTAACTACATTATAATTTAAAATTAAATGACTCATATTTAATTCAAAAGTAAGACAACAGCAAAGTGTCATTTCTACAGTTTCAGTACTGTGCAGACTTTTTGAAACATATATACATTAAATATAGACATTTAGAAGTGTCAAAACTGCTAAAAGTTATTTAACTTCAAGCTTAATGACATAAACTATTGCAGAATATCAAATTGTTTATAAAGCATTGTTTTAACTGTTAAGTTGCTTAACAATCTTAAAAACATTAAGAGATTAAAGAACATTCATATTTAATTTGTAAGAATTTATTACTGTTTAAAAGATGAAAAATCAATATAATAAATATACTATCTTGAATGTCTTAAGAGAACTGCTGAATTATAACAGCAATTAATTATGTTACAGACTGCTCTGTAGTTAAAGCTGTTCTGAATGTAACAAAAATAACAGTTATAGATTTTCTGTATAATAAAATCTTTACAAATTATGATTTACTGAGAGAGTTACTATCTAATAATAATATGAACTTTCTCAGCTGTGTCATGATTTACTATTTGAAAAAGCTCAGAACTCAGCATAGAATAATGACTCTTTATCATTTCTGTATAAATAAAAAGATAAAAAATCTAAATAAAATGTTAAGCTTCATGCTTACAAAATATCTTATGAATAAATCAACTCAATTATGAGACAAATACTTACTGCAAGCACTTTTTGCAATCTAAATCTAAGTTTATAATACAATTAAATAGAGCTCATTCTATCTACTGTATAAAGTAAACTTATAATTATCAGACAACTTAAATGATTTCTGACTGCTGAGAGAAACTGACTTTGAAGATCAGTTAAAATGAGTTAAGCAGATACAGATAATTTGAATAACTGTTAATGAAATTCTTTTATAAAAGATTATTGAATTGAAATTGATTCATGATGAAACAGTGTGATTAAGCATTATAAAGAAAGAAGACTGAGTGTTTATATGAAATGAAGAGTCTCAGAAGTTTAAAGCTAAATGATTTGAGTTTTATAAGATATTGAAAACTCATTTATTAGAAACTTATACATTAAAAATGCTTACAGAGTGTGTTCTATGAAATTTAATTTATAATAATTAATTTATAAAAGCACATATCTTTAATGTCAATAAATTTTGAGCTAATTCAGAGCTGCAAAGCAGTCTGAAACAAGCTAAACTATCTGTATAGTAATTGAGTTTTAAAGTTGATAAGATTTTTAAATAAAAAGAATCATTATTATCTTTTTATAAAGAACTCTTGATCATATCTTGAGCTGAATGAAATTACAGACAAAAGAAAGAGCTATATAAGCTCTTAATAAAAAAGAAAAAAGATTTTTTTTAGAAGACAATTTATAAGATATAAAAATGTTATAAATAGATAAATTTATCTATATCTTCATTACAAAACATTTCAAAAGCACACTGAAGTGTTGCTTCTTTCAAACTGATCTTGACTGAAGTAAATGATGTAATGAATGCATTACAGAAAACTATTGAAAGTCAGAGAGATGTTGATGACTTAACTTTAACATTTATAATAGAAGAGAGACATAACTAAGAGAAAGTGAAAGTCTCAGCATTATATAATATTAAGAAAAAACTGAATAATTAAAAACAATCTGATAAAGACTTGCAACAACAACATAATGAGTTAAAGTCAAAGCAAATAAGTAGTAAAGCTGAAAAGAAAGATCAGAAAGTCTTAACTTTAATAAGAATTAATAATGATTTGATGACAGTCTGTGAAAGAAATATGAGCTTATATAATCTATATAAAAGACTTAAAAAAAAGATTCTTGTAGACTAAAAGATAATAGTATTAGAAGCAAAGCAATTTCATTAACTATCTATCTATTAAAAAAAAAAAAAAAAAAAAGTCACAAGCTGAGCACAGATCATATTTAAAGCAAAACTACTGTTTACTGCAATGACATAACAGCAAGTGAGAATGTGACTGATGCAGACAGAGTAATAATATAAGTAAAAGCAACAAATACATTAATGTTAAGTCTTTCAGCTTAATGATAAAGAATCTCAGCAATCATCTTTAACTTATTTATAATGTTTGAAACATTCTCTATTGATGAATAATTATAGCTAATAAGAAGCATAATATTGTCAATGATGATGATGAGAGCAGCAGACAGAGCAGTAATATGATGATGATGAAAAATTATTAAGTTAATAAATAAAGAGAATTTGAACTCTGCATAATTTAGAACAATAAGCAGTCATTATATTAATATAAATTTATACTTATAAAAGTTGCACTAAATACTCTGTGCATCTTAATGACAGTTTATACACAAACTATAAAGAAAATAACAGTCATTAAACTTAGTCTGAATACACATTGTAAATGATTTATCTTTATATATATAGTTGTTGCAGATAACTGACTCATGTTCTTTATGAATATAAGTAATAATGACTTCATAATATGTTTAGTAAGTATAAAAACAATTTAAATTTATGTTAATACATAAAATTAACTGTTAAATTATTAACAATATCTTAAGCTCAGCTCTGAGTCAATTCTTTAACAGCAAATCAATTAAAACATTAAGTAATGAGAAGCTAAGCTGATTAACAGTTAATTTATTAGAGAGAGAAGAGAAAGCAATATTAAAAGTAAAATGCTTAATCAGTTTTAAATATTATTAATCTTTAAATTGAAATTAAGATGACAACATATTGAGAAGAAAGTTTTGTAAACTTTTTTTAAGATAGAAATGATCAGTAATTTTGTGAATACAATTAAAAGTAGATTTTTTTCAGTTTAAGTTGTTGTTATCTGTATCTGATGATGAAGTGACAGTGACACAGTATGAAACATAAATCTTAAAAAATGATTTATAAAATATTAATGATATGCTGTGAACATATTATAAAAGCTTATATGATGATAGAGCAAATAAAAAATTGATAAGTTGATGAAGTAATGATTAAAAGTTGAAGTGTGATTAAAAACTAAAAAAAGAAGAAGAGAATTTCTTTTAAGAAGTTGTGATTAATGATATAGATAGACAGTGTAAACAGTGAATAATTTATCTTATTGTCATAATGACAATAATCTGTACTTCTAGCTGCTTTTGAATGACAGTAGTGATGTGAAGTGAGATAACACAATGTGAATGTAAACTGCAGACAGAAATTTTACAGAACATTAAGCAAATCTTTATATTCACATCAGTGAACTGTTGTGACTGTGCAGTAAAGAAGAATGTAATATCATTGCTTATTCATCTCTTATTAAGTGTCTTTATTTATGTCTTAGTCATCATTTTCTATATATACTCTACATAGCATAAATGAATAGAGACAACTTTCTACAGACTGATTCACATGCTGATGATGTGCCTGGCAGGTGAGAGATTCTGAATAGCTCTCATTGTTGTTCATGGGGTGGAATCACTCAGTTTTGATCTGACTTTGCACCCGTAGATATCTTTCCGCTGTTCGGTTCTTCTCGATGATGATGGTGTTCTCGTGACTTTACTCCGTGCATTTTGGACCCTGGAATGTAATTGTTCGGTAAAGGATGCGGTCAACTAACCACATGTAGTTAAGACGGTGGAAGCCAATCATACCTTACCGGAAGTCACTGGTTCCAGGAAACGCTATAATAACGATGTCGGTGGCGGAAGCGAGTCTATGTATGTTTTTAAAGCAGATTAAGTGCTGAGCATCATTTTCAGCATGATGTTAGTCTATGTTTTTGAGGTAGGAACACATCTTAAGTCGCTGCTGCCATGGATATGGTTATTATAGCGTTTTCTGGGACCAGCGGCTTCCCCTAAGGTAAGTGAAACCTTGACGGAATCTGAAGACGAGATCGAGGGTTGGCGTGGGATGAAGGGATTCGCTCGGTGATTGGAGATGCACAAATGGTCAATACCTTACACATGTATGTGAGCTATCCTTAGACGTATACGAAGACTTTTGAGCACCCAAGTCTCCTGTCGCTGTCGTTGTCACAAGTTCAGAACTAGGGGAGCTGTACGGTAGCGAGACCCTGAGATGTTAGGCTCATAATCTAGCGCGCTTTGCCCTCCACCTTTCGTACCGGACCACTAAGGTACACATTCCTGTCCGAACATGTACAACGCCACATGCTCCATGATCTTCACCTGATAATTGCCATGGACGATAAGATCTATCCACGAACCGTCCAAATCACTGAGTAACATCGGAGATTCGCCAGCAACATCCTGACGCAGGCCGGAGGGCTAGACTTTATCAACGATCCCCCTTGACGGATTATGAACAACTTTACCAATGGGGACAACGGCTCGGAGCATACCTCAGTAGGACGTGACCGCGCGAAAGACTTTGACAGCCTCATACAGTCTCTACACAGGACTTCGAATGGAACTCACAACCAATCACCATCCCAAACCGAAGACAATCCTGCCCTTATCGATGAAGCTCGACGTTCATTCCAATCGAATAAAAGCAGCCGTTCTCTCTTCGTCGATATACCCAAACTAGCCAGTCCGGCGGATACAGCTCTCGCTGCCCTTCAGTATCTGCCTACGCCGCTCCTAGTGCTCTCCTCCTCGAAATGTATCGTTCTCGCAAACGAAGCGATGGGCAGAATTCTGGGTCTTTCGCAGTCTGGAGCGCTGCAGAAGGTACACGGGGATGGAGAGGTGCAGGATTTATCTGTGACTCAAGTGCTTTGGGGGCAAACGTTGGCTCAGATTGGGGTGGACATGCTTCAGGACGGGGAGCCAGTCTGGGTTGATTGGGAGGTATGTATGCCTGGCATTAGTCTACAAAGATGCAAGCTAATGATCCAAGAAACTCCTCGATCGCCTAGCAGACGAAATGGATGAGGATGCCCCGGAAGATGACGTAGACCGCGAAGGTTCGGCGGCATCTCAGGACAGCGCACTGCCAGCGCCGGCAACTGCGCGGAGCCAGTCTTCGCATGGGTTACAATCTGGTGTGAACGAAAAGGGACCACCTAGAATGGCCAAACCCGCGGAAGTAGGACATGATGCAGTTGTCAACGTTGTCCTTTCGGCGCAACCCATCCAGTCCGACACAGTGCCTTCTGACGCAAAGCAAAGATCCTTTTCGCTGGCAAATCAAGTGCAGGCGAATATGATCATCTCCGTATGGAACATGAATCATCAGAAGTACTTCACGCTGAGCTTTACAAGCGCAGCCCCATCCGCTCCTCCTTCACTCCCAAAGCAGTCACGGACCGTTTCTACGACGCCTAATCGGCTGTCCTTGTCGCCTAGGTCAGATACAGGTCGACCGTCATTGAATGGTTCAGGAACTTGCTCCCCCTCCGGCGCCCGATCTCCTCTAGCGACAGCTACCTCTCCAACGAGCATTCCCCTTTCACGAGCACCCTTCCCTCTGGCCGGTCCTCCATCACACTCAGATGTGGTTTCTACACCATCGTTCCTTCAGAAAGTAACAAGATTGAAGGATGGTATGCTGAACGCGATGGAAATACCTGTATTCGCGATGTGGAAGGATATGAGTTTGGCATTTCCCAACAGAGCAGGAGCGTGGCTCAGCGAAAAACACACAGGGCCGGCCTCAGGGAAAACAATCGGCCCCTTCCGATCATTCAAGACCTACACTGAAGACTTCGAGCGGGAACTAGACCCAGAAGAGTTCCCCTTGGTTGTGCTTTGTAAAACACAAAAGCCGTTCAGCAATTGGAAGATTGGGTTGAAAAGTCCAGAGACTGAGCGACATCTAAGGTGTGTAAGTTCCTCATGCTATCAAGTATGTCTCACTTATTTTGCGCAGCTTCGAGGTCAGTGGGGAGGGTATCCATGATGACCAGACAGGAGAGTTTATCGGTGGCATGGTGGCCCTCAAAGACGTCACGGAGTACACGAATAAGCTTGCAGCCCAAACTGAAGAGAGTGAGCAGCAGTTCGAACTCATTTGCGATACGATGCCACAGATGGTAAGGCCACAGTCTTTTTGGATTTCTCCATCTGTGCTGACTTTAAGCCCAGCTCTGGACTACCACTCCACAAGGTATGCCTGATTGGTTCAGTAAGAGGTGGTATGACTTCACCGGCTTGACGGCAGAAGAATCCATGGGTATCGGTTGGCAACTACCATTCCATCCGGATGATATCATATCAAGCAAGGGAGAATGGGAGCACTCCGTAGCCACCGGTGACGAGTACTCGACAGAGTATCGCTGCAAACGACGCGATGGCGAGTGGAGATGGATGTTAGGGAGGGCTCTGCCCCTCAGAGACCACAAAACGGGAACTATCCTGAAATGGTTCGGCACGTGCACGGATATACACGATCAAGTTGAATCACGGCTGGCTGCCAAGCAAACACGAGAGAAGTTGTTGAACGTCATTGATCATGCGAAGGTCACCGTATGGGCAGTTGACAGAGAAAGAAACTTGACTTTCCTAGAGGGCAAGCTTATGTGGGATGTCGAGGAGCAGGATATTGTGCCAGAGGCCCTCGGGAACAATATTTATGATGTTTTTGCGCGTCACGAAGGACAATATGACCTGCCTTTGTACAAGGAGCCGATAGAGAAGATCTTCAATGAAGAAGCCAAGGAGCAGATTAGCGAGCATCACATAGACGGTAATGGTCGTTGGTTTCGAACTCGCTTTGTACCAATACTCGCCCATAGTGAGGAGAGCGAACAGGGAGCAAAACCTTATGTGGATGGGGTAATTGGCGTGTCGATGGATGTAACGGAGGTCAAGAAGACGGAGGCGAACCTCCATTCGCAGGAAGAAGAGAATACTAGGCTACTTTCCAACGAAGCGGCTGCCAAAGAAGCCAGTCGACTAAAGAGTCAGTTCCTCGCCAATATGTCCCATGAGATCAGAACGCCAATTGCTGGAGTTATCGGAATGTCGGAGCTCCTCGCCGATACCAATCTTAACGCTGAACAAAGGGAATGCACTGAGAACATTCAACAGTCTGCGAACGGGCTCCTTACCGTGATCAACGACATCTTGGATCTCTCCAAAGTGGAGTCCGGTAGACTCGACATCGAAGAGGTTCAATTTAGCCTGTCGATTGCGATCAAGGATGTAAGCAGGATGCTCTCGTTCGCGGCTGAAAGAAAGAATCTGGACTTTAAGAGCGATATCCAAATTGGGGTTGACCATGACCTTGTAGTCATGGGAGATCCAGGCCGAGTTCGGCAGATACTTACAAATTTATTGACGAACAGTATCAAATTCACCTCTGAAGGCCACGTCAAATTAGCTGTTACTGCGCAGAAGGAGACGGCGGACACGGTAGAGGTCAAATTCGTGGTTGAAGACACTGGTATGGGTATCGAAGAAGAAGTGCGCACACGACTGTTCAAGCCGTTCAGTCAAGCGGACTCAAGTACGGCCCGTCGCTTCGGTGGGACTGGACTGGGCTTGTCGATCTGCAAGAACGTAAGTCACATTCACATTCCATTGTCCTCTACCAAGCTAACCATCTAACCCTAGCTTGTCGATCTGATGCACGGCGAGATCACTCTCGACTCAAGCCTTGGCAACGGCACCACAGCCGTGTTCTGGATCCCTTTCAACAAGCCTCAGTATCGAAACGGGAGCTCCCCAATGATTGACATTGACTCGATTCCGGACCGTCTGCAATCAGAATTGTCTGTGTCAGGCTGTGCTTCCGACCTGGATCTCACAAGTTCGAGCCCACCGCAGACGTCGCACGATACCACGGGGCCTGGCAGAGCACATGATCAGCATAGATCATCTCCATTGGGCATTCAGCCATCCTCATCAGGAGCTGCCTCAGACGCGGAGATGAATCTGCCCATCGCGGAGAGGAAGAACTTTCAAGTTCTGGTGGTTGAGGACAAGTAAGCATCGCTGTGTCTGCAAAGTGTTATTGGCTGACCTTTCCAGTGCAATCAACCAGCAAATCGCGCTTAAGACAATCGAGAAACTCAACTTCTCGGCGAATGCCGTTTGGAATGGGCAAGAAGCACTTGACTACCTCTTGAAAGAGCCCTCGACATCCCATCCGAAGCCAGATGTTATTCTAATGGACGTTCAAATGCCGATTTTGGACGGCTATCGAGCCACACACATCATTCGGCACCACGCACCCTTTTCGAATTCACCCATGATTCGGGCGATTCCGATTGTAGCAATGACCGCCTCTGCGATCCAGGGGGATAGAGAAAAGTGTCAAGAAGCAGGCATGGATGATTACCTGGCTAAGCCTGTGAAGGGCAAAATATTAGAGAAGATGTTAGTCAAGTGGGCCCTGGAAAGCAAGCGGAAGTGTCTACTTAGTGAACGGGAGGGCCCCATTGCAACCGACCACGACCAGCACCGTGCCGAACCAAGACCCGCAACCAGTCCAGCTTCGGAGTCTGTTCATCCTTCTGAGAACAACGCGCGGGCAAAACAAGATGCCGCCACAAGTGCGCTACCCGGCACCGAGTCCGAAGGCGACCGTGGCTTGCGCCGGGTCGAGGCGGAGGAGAAGGCCGTATCCCTCAGGGACGATAAGCTCATTGCAGCCAGTGACACGGACTCCCACAGCCCCCCAGCATCCCTAAGTGGTGTAACCATCCGTGCCGACCAACCGACGACGGCACTGACAGAAGAGAATGTCGGCAAGTTGGCCGACGAACAAGACGATGGACACTTGTATCCAATAACGCGCAAAGCACCTCCCCGAACCAATCACTCATGGTCGAAGGAGGTGCCAGTTCCCCGACCAGTACGCGGGGCCACCTCCGAAGCTCATCACGATCTTCCCTAGGCCAAAAGAGCCTTAACCGAATCGGCAGTGACGGCAGTCAGCGTACAGTTACGCCTAGATCGTCTAGATAGAGTTTTTACTTGTACCTCATCTCCATTACATGCTACGGTATCAATGGTATTTTACATATTGTCTTCGAAGTCCTTGGGGTTATGTAGATTTCTATACACAGTTCGGGCTTGTCATTTTTCTGCTCTCTGGCGTCGACTTTCACAACGGAGGCAGGGCTTTGTTCTGGATTGCGGACGACTATAGGTCGGGCGTTTGCTATCTTGCCTTCACGATGGTGGGAGACATTTGCATGGCGTAAGTTATGGGTTCAAGGACTTTCATCTGATTGTCTTCAATTTCTGTTTGACTAGAAATATTAGTGTCCATTGGTGTACTACCTTTTGCTCATCACGTTAAGCATGATTTCCGTGGAGTATTATCAATTGCTCTATGCCGCTTCTCGGGAGAATTTCCAGTCACAGTGCCTTGCGAAAAGTCAAACCACCCAAGCACTAAAATTGAGACTGCCGCAAGGGCTTGGCAGATGGAGAAATTGTATGATTGTTTTGAGGAGCTCAGCATCAACTGCACACAGTCAGATCTAATAGAGCATGAAGTTGCAGTCTCAATATGCATGTGTGGATGGGTTGACCCCTATGGTGGATCCTCTCTGAACTTCTTTCAGGCTTTCGGCACCGGAGCATCAACACCACGAGCTCGATTTGCCCCACCTGACCCAACTACCTCCAGCTCGCCAGCACAACGAACTTGTGCACCGTTCCTGGGCTCAGAAAAATCACATACCCCATCACCACGCCCACACAAATGATCCGCAATGTCGACCTCCAACAGCGCCCCCCTCCCCGTCTGCACAGCCTGCGGCACGCAAATCGGCACACACGGCCCTCCAAAGCTGCCGTATAGGCGATGTAGAGAACCACCCAGATCCAGTCCACTCCACTCCGGTCCATCCACCGCATCGGTCCCGCCATTACCGCGTCCACGAACACTCCTGGCTAACCCGTAACGTTCATGCTCAGGACCCCTGGCAACTCGTGCAAGCCACGGGCCAGTCCTTCACGACGCTGGCGGAGATGCAGGGCAAGTATCGAAACAGAAGGTAGCAGGACTCTGCAAACCCGCGGATCCGGTCCATCTGGACGGACCCGAAGGTACGTTTATGTACTCCATTCCGAATGTGATACCGCTGCCTTCCGGGCGAGATGGCGAGGATGTGGAGGGCGTTTGAAGCCGTTGCGGTTTGAGGGTACGATAGGGGGCGTTTTTGGGGCTTGGATGTGTGGGATGTGAGGGTGAGGGGGCGGGTGTTGGAGAGTATGGAGTTTCAGGTGCGGGCTGAGGGGTGGGTGGAGTTGGAGTTGTTAGGTGAGGTTTGTTAGGCCTCTCGGGTTGGAAGTTCGTTCGTTGCGGAGAGGTTGGAAGAGGATGGGGCAAGAGTCATTGGACGCCCCTTCGAGTTTTCTTAGTCGAGATCACTTGTTCTAGTTGTCAATGATTGCTTCGAAGCCAGCTGTGAAGCACTCTAGCATCAGGACATCAAGGGGAACTTTTGTTGAAGATGCCCGTTCGGTGTCATGTGGAGGTCTACATACCAGTCTTTCCTGGATGACAATGGTTTGTATTGGACAATACATGCATTGGACTGAGGGCAACTTCATACATTCATTGTCTTGGTGTTGAGCCACAACGGCATCCAATCATGATCTGGAACGACACAACAAAGATTTACCTGTCCGATGCCTTATGCCCCATATTCTTACTTTCTTTGCGGAGAATCTTCAGATACGAAAACAGGGTGATCGTGGTAAAGTGTGGTGAAACGTGCGCCTCTAATGAGATTCGCAGTCGAGATGCTCTATTCTCTCTAGGTGTAGTGCAATCATCGAACCATCTCAATCCCGCTCTAATCGCACCGCCGGATTACTCTCAACGAAATTCAGATCGACCTTGTGGCCGAGTAATTCCCGGATATTTTTCACTTTATACCTAGTTGCAGTATCCGTCAGTCAAACCCACCAACGACGCAAGCAACATGGACAAGACGGCGGCAGGAAACCGAAAAGGACTCACTTGATCATCGTTGGCCGCTCCAAACTCAATCCCCACCCATAAACCCTCATATCCTTCGGCAGGCCCATCGGCTCCAACATCTCCGGCCTGAACATGCCACTGTTGCCAATCTCCACCCACTTATCCAGCCCCTCATGGAAGCCGAAAATCTCCATACTCGGCTCCGTGTACGGGTTGTAGGCCGGCTTGAAGCGCAACCGATGAATGCCCATTTTGGCGAAAAACACTTCCATGAAGCCGATGAGGCCGCCGAGGGTAAGGCCGAAGTCGGCGATGACGCCCTCGACCTGGTGGAACTCGGCCAGATGGGTGGCGTCGACCGTCTCGTTGCGGAAGACGCGGTCGACGGAGAAGTAGCGGGCCGGGCGCGGGTTGGCGGCGAGGCGGTGCAGCATGTAGGTGGAGATGGCGGTCGTGTGGGTGCGCAGGACGAGGCGCAGAGATTCCGAGTCTTTGAAGGGATACCGGTAGCCGATGGAGCCATATTTGCCGCTTTCATGCACTTGTTTGACGTTGGTCCAGTACTGTGCGTAGTCGAGGGTTTGGGAGTTTTCCTGGCGTTGGGTGAGGAGGGTGGGTGTACGGTTTGGAAGATGTGATGGCGGATCGGGGTCGGCGTGAGGCTTGTCGGCGTGCGGAGGATCGGAGATGTAGAAGGTGTCTTGGAGGTCGCGGGCGGGGTGTTGTTGGGGGACGAAGAGGGCGTCGAAGTTCCAGAAGCCAGTTTCGACGAAACTAGGTAATTGTTACCGATGGGGGTAGAGAGCGGGTCGAGGCTGTCTTACCGATTCGTTGGCATTTCTTCGAAGCCCATCTCGAAAAAGATCTGCCGGAATTCGTGCCGGACTTTGTTTACTGTAACAACAGCTATTAGTGGAGTGATTATATTGCCTCAATCGGAGGAGCTTACATGGGTGTAGCGCGCCGCTGGGTGTTATGGCACCTTTTGCTTTGAAGTTATATGGTTTCAGGTGTACATTCTTCCATGATCCACTTCGGCAACATGAGCGTTTGAATGGTTGGATCTGGCAGTATTGAAACCTTACCTTGCGAGCATGTCTGCCGTTAAGTCCGTCTCTTCTTTGACGAATTCTCGGGCGTACTTGGGTCCTTTGGAGACCTCAAAGCTAATCACTTTCTGCATGGTGATCAATTTCCTTTTCCGTAGTTCAAGGATGACCTTCTGATCTGGATGGGTCCTGTTGTCTTTTATGACCTGTAGCTGCTCGCGTGTAGTGTCGGTAATTGACTTGGTCTTCGAGAATATATAGTCAGTCCAAGAGCATTCTTATTCCTGACAAAGTATGCATACATTCGCCCTTAGCATGTCCTTGTCCTTTTTGATCCAGCCTTCTTTGAAAGCTTTTCCCTGACCGACCTTGGCGCTCTCCTTGCCAACGATGCTCTGGAGTCATCGTCAGCGGGGAGACGCGACGAGATCCGTAATGATCATGGCCACTATACAGGCAAGTCCGCAATCTTTAAACCATCCACTGCCTGAACCACAGCTTCAAATACTTTGGCTTCATGGCTGCCATGCGCCGCGATACCCTCCGCCTCTTCCGTCAAAACAGCTTCTTCCCTGTCAATTGTTTCATAGCTCACCATCCCCCGAGAGGAGAGTCGATCCAGCGCGCTCTTGAGTGTTGCTGAAGGTATGGAAGGAAAGGCATCGGCGCTCAGGATGGACCCTTCAGTGCTAGACAGAGCGTCTAGGACTTCTGTTGTGAGGTCGCCCGCCATGATTTTTAGTTGTGCGCGTTTATGTGCAGTTGTTTGAGCTTCGCGCCACCTCGCTGAGGTAATAGAAGCTATCTTGAAGCTCTATGCGTATCGTTGTTGTAAATCTGACTAGTACAAAATAACTTATTTCATGTCGCCGAAGCCCTACACTAGTTCGGTAAGTTCCGATGTTACGCAACCGTACTTCGTGTCAACTAGTCTTAGGTAGGTACTCTACCTTGTGCTCATGCGCTGCTTACTTGGAGAGAACTGGACTGGAACCCATCCATATTATTCATGGTCAAGAACCTACCGAATCGCATGGCATAGAGCGATAGAGTATTGAGCATAAATGCCTTCCTGTATCCAGACCTGACGGTAATGCCCTCGAGATGCCGTCCTCGGCAAACAGCTCGACGTACAGCAGTACCTCAAGCTTCAAGTCGCATATGGCCGCTATGGATACTCATCCTGTCATCATGGCTCCTCGTTGTTCGTGGCATGACCGATAGGCATATCAGTGGCTTGAGGCGAGTGAACTCTCTCCAACACCCCTCGTTGGCGCAAGCCTCTAACATCTTCCTTCATAGGTCGGAGACAAGAGAGATATTCTATCATGGCTACGATAACTACATGAAACATGCGTTTCCCGAGGATGAACTTCGGCCTATCTCGTGCAGACCACTTTTCCGGGAATCAAGCAACCCGGCGCACTTTGAGCTCAACGATGTGCTTGGCAATTACTCCTTGACTCTCATAGACAGTTTGTCGACGCTTGCGATCTTGGCATCATCGCCTCAAAGTTTCAAGGGTAGAAACAAGGCACTCGAAGAATTCCAGCAAGGCATATCTTCTTTGGTGGAGCATTATGGAGATGGCACCGACAAAGTTGGCGGACAAGGGCTCCGGGCTAGAGGATTCGATATTGATAGCAAGGTTCAGGTCTTCGAAACGGTTATACGCGGTCTTGGAGGTTTACTCAGCGCCCATTTGTTTGCAGTTGGTGATCTGCCGATACGTGGGTACGATCCGCCAAGCGAGGAAAGACGTGCTGCCAAGGCGTTGCACAATGGCAGGGGGCGTAACTCTATGCCGGGAATAAGATGGCGCAGAGGCTTTACGTATGACGGGCAGCTGCTTCGACTTGCCCACGACCTTGGTCGACGCTTGCTTCCGGCATTTTACTCGCCCACGGGTATCCCATATCCAAGGGTAAACCTGAGGCACGGCATCCCTTTCTATCCGAACTCGCCCTTTAATCATGACGCTGAGCACGGACAATGTGAAACGACCCAACCGTCGTCGGGAGAGATTACTGAGAATTGTAGTGCTGGTGCCGGTAGCCTTGTGCTCGAGTTGACCACACTCAGCAGGCTTACTGGTGATCATCGCTTTGAGCATGCCGCTAAGCGCGCCTTTTGGGCAATATGGAACCGACGGAGCAGCGTGGGTCTCATAGGTTCGGGCATAGATGCCGAAAGCGGCTTATGGATTGGTCCTTATACCGGGGTACGTGCACTTCTATTACTTAGTCCCATGTTGAGAGGCTTGACTGACGTGCTTGGATTATGAAGATCGGAGCCGGTATTGACAGCTTTTTCGAGTATGCTCTAAAGTCTCACATTCTCCTTTCTGGTCTCGCTGCACCGAACACAACAGTTTCGAGTGGCATGCACTTAAGCAGAGATCCTGACAGCGTTTTCGAGCCTTTACGGGAAGAGGATCAGTTGGCCGAGGCTTTCTTAAATACCTGGCAGGAAGCGCACTCCGCCATCAAGCGTCACGTGTACCGGGGTCCCATGTACCAACATCCCCACTACATTCAGGCTGATGTCTTCACCGGAGCTGTACGGGCGCTCTGGGTTGACAGCTTAAGCGCATACTACCCTGGACTACTCACACTTGCTGGGGAGATCGGAGAGGCTACCGAGACCCATCTCTTCACTACGGCGCTATGGTCTCGGTATTCGGCGTTGCCTGAGCGGTGGTCCACCGCAACTGGGAGCGTTGAAGGTGGTCTTGGGTGGTGGGGAGGTCGGCCAGAATTCGTTGAATCTACTTATTACTTATACCGAGCGACACAAGACCCATGGTATCTACATGTCGGAGAAATGGTGCTCCGAGATATCAAAAGAAGATGTTGGACTAAATGCGGCTGGGCTGGGTTACAGGACGTCCGAACTGGAGAGCAGAACGATCGCATGGAAAGCTTCTTTCTCGGCGAAACCGCGAAATACATGTTTCTTCTTTTTGACCCGGCGCATCCTCTAAATTCGCTGGATGCTCCTTTTGTCTTCACTACCGAAGGCCATCCACTTATTATACCACGATCTGCTCATAACGGCAAGCTCGTGAAGGACTCAACCTCTAGAACAAGCCCAACCAACGCCGCGGTCTGCCCCCGAGCGCCGAGTTTTGTTCCCTTTAGTGTATCAGCAACCGCTGCAAGAAAGGATATTTTTCATGCGGCGAGCCTGGCCAGACTTCACCACCTGCCGACTACCGAGACCATTGAGTCTCCTCTTGTGGAGTTCTCGACTGATCACCCAAGCATCTCTTTATCTGACGTCCAATCTCCGTCCAACTACACCTATTTTCCCTGGACATTGCCACCTGAGTTGATACCGTTCGATGCTACATCTTCAAGAATGATTACTAGACCAACGTTTGACCTCACATTTCCACTTTTGCCGAATATGGTTCTAGGTCCAGGTACGCTTCAACGCGTAAGGAACGGTATAATGATTAATTCCATGGGTGGACTACGGCTCGGTATGGTACAGGACACGCCGTCCATCGGCAACAATCAGGGACTTGTAGACCTGTACAGGATCCAAGCGATCAACAACATCGCACTTGGCAAGGACGAGAGAATCTTCCTTAATAAAGATGTCGTTGCTGATTTTGTCAGTCCGCTCGATCCAAACTTTAGCCGTGTCAGAGATACAACGATGTTGGATATTGTTGTTGATATTGAAGACTCTGGGATCTTACCACACGGAACTAGGATGGACCCCTTAACTAATGTCACCGGTCCAGTTGTCACACCTTCAGTCGATGTCCCGCTCAGCACTCCTGGCGCTGCCAATATGCGTGTTGCATTCAACTCACTCATTGATCATGTCTCCTCAATTCTTCGAGACCATACCTCTGCCAGACTTCCCAGAGGTAACCGCGTTTACATTCCTGCTATTGCGCCCACAGGCAACGGAGCCGCCCCCATTCCAGATTTCGAAGAAGCTCCTAGTCCAGATCCGTCTGGTGGTGCCAAAGGATCCCTCTCTTGGCAATCTATCTACTTTGCTGGTGAGACCTGTGACGGGAGATTATCTTCCTCGGTACCAAACAGATGTCAGGTTATTGTCATGAAGAGAGGAGGCTGTAGCTTTTCTCAGAAGCTTCGGAACATTCCAAGCTTTCCGCCGTCGGCCACCTCTCTACAACTGGTCATCGTGGTGTCATATGGCGACGATGACGGCACGCAACCACTACTTGATCAAATACAAACGACTCTGAAGGGGCTGCCACGGCATAACCCTATCCCAATGGTCATGGTCAGTGGTGGTGAACAAACCTACAATGCTTTACGACATGCGATTGGACTTGGCGTCAAGAGGAGATATTCCATGCAAGCACAGGGCATACCGATCAGTAACTTAATTATTGTCTAAAGGAACCATTCAAATCCAATTGGAGACCAATGCAGCTCTATGTACCAGCATTAGGCACTGCTAGTATATGGATCGAACGTTCTCCGCCTCCTCAGTCCAGCTCACCACCTCAGTTTCGACACCCCTCGATTTCCAAAATTGGTGGACCCCTGTACATTTGCTTCCCTATCCAGAACCACCAAGCCGCACAAAGATTGTCAGACTACCAGTGATGAGACATGTTTACTACATTACTAATGAGGGCTGACCGACAATGACGACGGAGCAGAATAAATCACTACAAATGCCACCATGTAGTCACCGGCTATTCCATGCAGGAATGCACAAGCAAGCCTCGCATTCAGAACAGATTGGGTGCGGCATTGGCACGACGGGATAAGATATGTGGCAAGATGGAGGCCCGATAAGAGCAGGTTGAGAGGATCATGAAAGATCCTGTAAAGGCATTGAAGGCTGTTGATGAGCCATGTATCACACTATGATGGTTATCAGATACAGCCGCAATGACCAGGGATGCCCCAGCGGTGTTGATGGCGGGCAAGGCACGGTTGGTGACCACTACAGCAACAGCACACATCATGACAAGGTAGCCGACAGAATGTGCACCTTTGGGGGCTGAACTCAGGATGGGACATTGCGTACATTTGGCTTCCCACAGTGGCAATCATGTTGGAGGCCGTGGCAGCTTCAGCTATCTACCTACGCAGAAAGTTTCAGTAGTCGGCGGAGGAACCCCAGATACGCCCATATCTGAGGCCGGCTGTGATCGAAGCCCACTGATCTACCCCGGACGAGGATGGGACTGGTCAGGCGCGCTCCGCAACGGACGCTCCTATGAAGCAATAAAGAAATTAAACCGTGATGTTATGTCACAACACCCAACTCTTGGAATACAATCCGATATCTTAGCAGCCGTGGTTGCTTACAACTCATGAAGCACGTAAGCCGGCCCGCCGTCAAAGAATGCTACAGCCTGCATTTGGTCAGGTTATGCCTTTTTGGAGAGTATGTGACGGCCTACTAACAATAGTGCCGCCGGCTGGCCTCCAGGCATTCCGGTAACTACAACTGTAGCACAGATGCTCAAGAGAATTCGCAAGCCTATTGAGTTTCTGAGTGTGCTCCGGTGCATTGGTTGACTGATACTGGTGTGGTTGGTTGTAGAAATAATTTGATTTGTAGCAACAACCTACCCAAAGAGCGTCTTGGGTCATGCTTGCAAAGAAAGAATGTTGTGCTATTGACACTCTTTATATACAAGTCCCGGATTCTAAACGCCGCTGGTAGTAGTGACATCCCACGAATGTCTAGGACCCGCTGATGGTGCTGATATGTATGAGGTGGCGGTCCGGCGAGGGTGAACCCTGATAGGTTTGGTGGGCCTATGATTATAATTGGCTTCAGGACCTTGAACATAATTTCTGCGTCGGTTGAGAATGTCATACTTGCTTTCCCGATATACATGTATAGGTTCTTGGCTGCGAGTGGATGCTGGTTCTTTTGATGTGGAGCATTCCATTGCATCGAAAACAAATAATGTCCTGCGGACGTCTCCTCAATAGTCGGCATCTAGAAACCAAATACTACAGGGATCCTTGTATATACAGGACTCGCGCGTTCTGCGTACAGGTTTTGCCTTGATGCTGGGGCACCCTGGGAATAAGTACCCCTAAGTCATACCTCACCTGGGCATTTCGATTCTGAACGATCTTCATATCCTTAAGACGCCATGGCATTCCTTGATATTCGTCACAGGCTCAGGGAGGGATTGGAAGCGAAACTGTATAAGAGCTTCTTCGTAAGGCTCTTACCCACTTTCGTGGCAAGGAACAGAATTTCATCTGATTTACTATACGTACTGACTCATCGGTCAACTTAGGGCAAGGATGCAAGGTGACTGCGCATGATGTCCGCCCGATTCAAGTACCGGCCACACCAGCGCCATCTACAGTTCAAGGCAACATTTCCGACGAGAGTTCCGGGGAAGCGTGCACTGCTAGCGCCGGAGACACCATGGCCCAGTTCCAATACTCATCGCAAATGCTGGAATCACGGATGAGGGTCAAATCGGATATGAAAATTCCCCTTGGAGGTATGGCAAAAGACCTACGAGACTCAGATCTCGCAGCATCAGTGTGCTCATAAACTCGCCAATCTTGCCATTGTCGTGACGGGCGGACAAACCGTGCGTACAGAGTGCGCCTATGGCAAAGTAAGCTTGCAGTATGGACTCGTTCGGGGTGTCAAGAACGAGATCGCGAGGTAACAGCAAGGCCAGGATCAACACTGTGGCTCCCGGCTGGGTTAACACGCATTTGATAGAAGGGAGACAGAACGGTGAAATTCAGAGTACCTCCAAACAATATCGCACAGCCGCAAGATGTCGCCTGCAACAATGACCTTCTTGGCTTCGCACGGTGCCGCAGGACATATCTCGGACGAGTGAATAAGCGTGAATGGAGGTATGGAGCGCCGCCTTCTCTGGAGGAAGTCTGAAGTCATGATGAAATACGGAGACAGGGCAGTAGCAAGAGTGATATACGGCAAGACTCGAACTCGGACTAGGACTACACAGCCGGGAACGCCTCCAGCGGTGCCAAAGTCTTCGAGACTAAGAGTGCAGATCGGCCTTTCCGTCAATTTCTAATGCAGTCTCAGCTTTGCTAGGCACAGGGGCCCACATGGAAGAGAGTACTATCCAGATATGCCCAATCCGCACGAGTACGTGGACATCCGGAACATTGAATAGATGTGGAAGGGTCGTTTCATGTTAGTAATGCCATGTCTGAGGATACGCCCGACTTCCTATTTGCCGTTGTCCTACATCCAGATACGAGCGGAATGCCACACAATATCGGAATAGTAGAAACATTTCTGTAATGGCTTCAAAGCTTCGGTGGAAGTGTAACGCCTGATGATGTTCGTGGCATGATGATTCTCCCTGGAGAAGACCCATAAAGAGCACAGCAAACGTACGTAATCTCTCAAGAGCCGCGCGACTGCCTTCCCCGAGCTGAAGGGCTGTGGAGGATGGTGGGCAACCCAGCAGTCCGAACTGCACCTACTGAAGAACTCCAGAGATGTGAAGCCGACACTATATCGGTAGGCATAGGAGTACCCGCGGTAAAGCTCGTCACTCAGTCAACATCTCCAATCCCCATGGCATGTGCACAGGCATCCAAGGCGAGCTATGGCGCCAACCATCCCCCAATAACGCGTCATCGAGTACGAAAGTGTTGCCGGGTGGGTCTCAACCTATAACCAAAGTCGTGGTCGTGGTTAATAACACTTCCGCGGGTGTTGAGCCCGGAGGTTGAGGTAGTCAAGGAAGGTGACTCAATGCCGTTTCATCGTCCGGATGCGAGGATAAAGCTTTTCTTTTGGTCGGACCTGGTCCGGCCTTTTCGGGATCCATAGGTAGAGAAGCTCTGCCCTTGATAGGGGTCAACATGGGTACCTTGGATGACAACGATATACCTAGCTGGTTGCATGGAAAGGGCTCCCACCGAACAGAAGCAACGGCCGATCGCCGATCATTCGATGATGATTCGCTCGAAATTCTGAATCTGAGGTGAGCACATGCAAAAGGATGACAGCTCAAAACCCTTGATCTTTCTATTTGTGTAAGGTATCAAGGATGTAGGAGGAAATGTCCGTGCTTCAGCTCCCATTATTATTGGTAAATAAGTTACGAAAAGAAATTCGATACCGATATCCCACGCTTTGAGTAAGCCTGACTCTGGAGCCTGGTAAGCGGCCACTAAAGCTAACTAAAGTAAACAACCATTGGAACACACACGTCTCACCGTATGGTTGTTTGATTGATTGATTGATCGATCAGATAATCAGTCCTATATCAATCTCTCCTTTACCTTCCACGTCTTCCCCCCCTCTTTTCTTCTTCTTCTTCCCTTCCACCATGAAACCCTCAACCTCCTCTCATCCCACTTCCCACACAGATGCCTCCATTCACCCCCCCCAAAA
>JAABUJ010002323.1_pt1 | contig 24016 bp, 21 predicted proteins | sample 5559131 | NCBI WGS metagenome assembly JAABUJ01 (sample SAMN10711875, study PRJNA513366) | rock metagenome | isolation source: Antarctica rocks | place: Antarctica: Victoria Land, Mt New Zealand nord | collected 2016-01-07
GCGGCGGTGATGTCTTGGGCCGAGCCCAGGTACCGCTGGGAGACGATCCGGGGTTTGCCCCCGACCCGGGCCGACTCGACCAGGTAGTAGTACGTCTTCCCGTTGATCACCTTCGGCTGCACTGATGTCCATGTTTAGGTAATACACCAGAAAACCAACTTTGCCGAGCCCGACACGCCGTATCCGCCCAGGTCAGACCCGCTATCTCGCCGAGACCACCCCAACAGCGAACGACCAAAATCACGCTAAGGCGGAAGGTCCCGCTAGTGGCTGGCCGGCAGGCTCCCGTCAGCGACGGACGAACGGGTTGTCGAGGGTGCCGATGCCCTCGATCTCGACCGCGACCCGCTGGCCGGCCTGCACCGGTCCGACGCCGGCGGGGGTTCCCGTCAGGATGACGTCCCCGGGCAGTAGCGTGAACGCGGCAGAGGCGTGCTCGATGAGGGCGGCGACGCCGTGGACCATGTCTGCCGTCGTGCCGTCCTGGACCACCTCGCCGTCCAGCCGCGTCGTCAGGCGCAGGTCGGCCGGGTCGAGCTCGGTCTCGATCCATGGGCCCAGCGGGCAGAACGTGTCGAAGCCCTTGGCGCGGGCCCACTGCCCGTCGGAGCTCTGCAGGTCACGGGCGGTGACGTCGTTGGCCACGGTGTAGCCCCAGATGCACTCGGCGGCGTTCTCCGCCTTGACGTCCTTGCAGATCTTGCCGATCACGACGGCAAGCTCGCCCTCGTAGTGGACGTTCGAGCTCTGCCGGGGCATGACCACGGGGTCCCCCGGACCCACGACCGCGGTGTTGGGGACGAGGAACATCAGCGGTTCCTCGGGCACCTCGTTGCCGAGCTCCCTCGCATGGTCGGCGTAGTTTCGTCCGATGCCGATGACCTTGCTGCGGGGGATCACCGGGGCGAGCAGGCGGACCTCGTCCAGCGAGATCGTCGCGTTGCCGGGGACGACGCCGACATAGAGCGGGTCACCCTGCAGGGTCAGGATCACCTCCTTGCCGGGGTCACCCTCGACGATCCCGTATGCCGGGTCCTCACCGGTCGTGTACCTCGCGATGCGCACACGGGACACCCTAGACGCCCCGTGACGACGGCCCTGCTGCAGCCGTCCATCGCCGAACGGGCAGGCGTGGTCGCGGTCCACCGTCGGTGCACCTACGCTGGCTGACCGTGACGGTGGTGCTCGGGCGCGCGGAGTGGCAGGAGCGAGAGCGGGTCCACGCGGCGCGCATCGACGTCGCCACGCAGGGGCACCGCACCCGGCGAACGGATGGGCGCAAGCACCCGGTCGAGGACTTCCTCTTCACGTACTACTCGCACAAGCAGTCCGCCCTGCGTCGTTGGCACCCCGGCCTCGGAGTCGTCCTCGAGGAGGCGGCGAGGGAGGAACGAGCGGGATGGAGGTTCTACCGGAGCGACGTCGACGACGTCCGGCTCGACGTCGACACGTTCCGGCAGGCCCGGGCCGCCACCATGACTTTCGTCGTCGAGCTGCTCACCCGCACGCTCGACCGGCCGGCGCACCTCGGCTGCTTCGGACTGCACGAGTGGGCCATGGTCCACAACCTTCCCGAGGACGAGCTGCGGCACGCCGGCTGGCCGCTGCGGCTCAGCCGTGCCCAGACGGACGAGGTCGTCGAGTCGCACCAGGTCAAGTGCTCCCACTTCGACGCCTACCGGTTCTTCACGCCATCCGCCCGGACGAAGAACACCCTTCTGCCGACACGGGACTCGCAGGTCGCGATGGAGCAGCCCGGATGTCTGCACGCGGGCATGGACTGCTACAAGTGGGCCTACAAGCTCAGCCCCGCCGTGCCCAGTGACCTCGTGGCCGACTGCTTCGACCTCGCCCGCGAGATCCGGACCCTCGACATGCGGGCCGCGCCCTACGACCTGCGCGAGCTCGGCTACGAGTCGGTGGCCATCGAGACGCCAGCCGGCAAGGCGGCATACGTCCAGGCACAGCGCGACTTCGCCACGCGTTCGCAGGAGCTGCGCCGACGGCTCGTCGCCGCCATCGAGGAGCTCCTCGGCGCAGCGCAGCTCGAGGAATGTCCCACCTCATCCCCCACGACACATAGGTGACACGGAACGGGGTAGGTCATCGATGAGCCGTGTGGCTCGGAGCTCCATTCGGAGCTCATCTTCCGAGGAGGACATCGTGAGCAGCAACGACAGGCCCGTAGAAGAGCCCGGAGTCGGCCGGCACGAGGAGCGCGCCGCCACCGGAAGCAGCGCGGTGGGCCGCGACAAGGACCGCGACGGCGTGGACGCCGAGCGGGCCGTCCGCGACCCCGGGACCGCCCGGGAAGGGGCAGCAGTGCGCCCTGACGAGCGGGTCGCCGAGCCGGTGGGACGACAGCGCCGCTCGGCGGCTGCGATGCGGCCGCACGTCGGGATCAACTGGGGCTCCGCGTTCTTCGGCTGGGTGACGGCGACCGGTCTCGCGGTCATCCTCACGGCGCTGGCCGCAGCCATCGGCGCAGCCATCGGCGTCACCCAGTCGTCCAGCGCGTCGCAGGCCGCCGACCAGCTGGCGCAGAATGCGAAGAACGTCGGCATCGGGAGCGGAATCGTCCTTGCAGTCATCATCTTCCTGGCGTACTACTGCGGCGGCTACGTCGCGGCCCGGATGTCCCGCTTCGAGGGAGTCCGGCAAGGGTTCGGCGTCTGGATCTGGGCGATCATCGTCGCCGTCGTCGTGGCGATCATCGCCGCCATTGCCGGCGCGAAGTACGACGTGCTCAGCTCGCTGAACAGCTTCCCCCGCCTGCCGGTGAACCAGGGTGCCCTCTCGACCGGTGGCATCATCGCCCTCGCCGCCCTGCTTCTCATCTCCTTGCTCGGAGCCCTGGTGGGTGGACGCGCCGGGATGCACTACCACCGCAAGCTGGAGCGGGCGGAGCCCGTCGTCGAGGCCTGACCCGGCATCACCGGCACCTCAAGCCCCCGCTTGGGCCGGTGCGCCGGCGCCGTTGGCGTCAGCGCACCGGCACGTCGTGGCGCAGCAACCCGAAGGTGATGCCGTCCACCAGGGCCCTCCAGGACGCCTCGACGATGTTGGGCGCCACCCCGACCGTCGCCCACGAGGTCTCACCGTCCGAGGTCTCGATGAGCACGCGGGTAACCGCGTCGGTGCCGTGGGCCGCGTCGAGGATCCTGACCCGGAAGTCGATGAGCTCCAGCTTGTCGATCTCCGGGTAGACCGGCGCCATCGCCTGGCGAAGGGCGTGGTCCAGGGCGTTGACCGGGCCGTTGCCCTCGCCGGTCGCGACGAACCGCCGGCCCCCGGCGACGAGCTTGACCGTGGCTTCGGACGTCGCCTCGTCGCTGCCCCGCGCGTCGGTGATGACGCGCCAGGACTCGACGTCGAGGTACGACACCGGAGCGCCGCCGATGGCCGCGCGGAGCAGCAGCTCGAAGGACGCGTCCGCGGCGTCGAAGGTGTAGCCGTGCAGCTCGAGGCCCTTGACCGTGGCCAGGAGCCCGGCGACGAGCTCGGGCTGCCCGTTCACGTCGAACCCGAGCTCGCGCGCCTTGAGCTCGATGCTGGCCCGCCCGGCCATGTCCGAGACGAGCGTGCGCATGGAGTTGCCGACGGCCGCGGGATCGGTGTGCTGGTAGAGGGTCGGGTCGATCCTGAGCGCGCTCGCATGCAGGCCTGCCTTGTGCGCGAAGGCGCTCGACCCGACATAGGGCTGGCGGCTGTACGGCGCGACGTTCGTCAGCTCGCTGATCGCGTGGGCGATCCGCATCGCGTCCCGCAGCCGGGCCGGGGCGAGCAGCTGGTGGCCCGCCTTGAGCTGGAGGTTGCCGACGACGGTGAGCAGGTCGGCGTTGCCGGTCCGCTCGCCATAGCCGTTGACCGTGCCCTGGACGTGCGTGGCGCCGGCGGTGACGGCCGCCATGGAGTTGGCCACGGCGCAGCCGGTGTCGTTGTGGCAGTGGATCCCCAGCCGCGCCGAGGTGACCTCGAGCACGTCGACGACGACGTCCTCGACCTGTCCCGGAAGCATGCCGCCGTTGGTGTCGCAGAGGGCGACGACCTCGGCACCGGCCGCGGCGGCGACCCGGACGGCCTCGAGCGCATAGGCGCGGTCGGCGGCATACCCGTCGAAGAAGTGCTCCGCGTCCAGGAAGACCCGTTGGCCCTCCCCGTGCAGGAAGGAGACCGTGTCACGGATCATCTCGAGGTTCTCGGCGAGGGTCGTCCGCAGAGCCTCCTCGACGTGGCGCACGTGCGACTTCGCCACCAAGGTCACCACGCAGGCTCCGGAGGCGACGAGGGCACGCACGAGCGGGTCGTCCGCGGCAACACCATCCGGGCGGCGGGTGGCGCCGAAAGCGGCGAGGGTGGCGGTCTCCAGCTGCAGCTCCACCTGCGCCCGCGCGAAGAACTCGGTGTCCTTGGGGTTGGCGCCCGGCCAGCCGCCCTCGATGAAGCCCACCCCCAGCTCGTCGAGGTGCCGGGCGATGGCGAGCTTGTCGACGACCGAGAGGTTGAGGCCCTCCTGCTGGGCGCCGTCGCGCAGCGTCGTGTCGTAGACGTGCAGGTCGGCCATGGGTGTCGCTTCCGTCGGTTCCCGCTCATCCCCCGGCGCGGGGGCGTGGTGTGTGGCGAAGCCTGCTGTCGTGTCGATCAGCTCGCTCCCTCTCGCCGCTTCCCGGCCCAGGGTGTTGGCCGGGAAACAGAAAGACCCCCCGGGTCAACGGGAGGTCAGCGCGACGAGGAAGTGTCGTCGCGCTAGCTGATAATCGGCGTGGTGGTGGCCACTGCGGTCACAGGCTTCACGGGGCCCACCCTGCCCGGGTGTCCACGCCCCGACAACCACGTCTCGCGATGTGGGCAACGACCAAGCCGGTATGCCGGTCGGCCCGGAGGCCCTCGCGGCTCACGTCCCCATCCGGTCCCGGTCGTGCAAGCGGTCTCAGGACCGGTGTGCCAGAGCGGCCTCCAGGATCTGGGCCACGCCGTCATCGTCGTTGGACGGGCAGGTGTGGGTCGCCGCGGCGAGCACGTCCGGGTGCCCGCTGGCGACGGCGAACGAGGTCCCGGCCCAGACGAGCATCGGCAGGTCGTTGGGCATGTCCCCGAAGGCCCAGACGTCGGCCGCTTCCACGCCGAGCTCCTCGCACCAGTGCGCGAGGGCGACCGCCTTGGTCACGCCCGGTGCGGAGATCTCGGCCAGTCCACCGGCACCGGAGTAGGCGACGATCCCCCGGTCGCCGACGATCCTCGCGACCGCGTCGAGGAACTCCGCCTCGGGCATCGTCGGCAAGCGGCCCAGGAGCTTGCCGACCGCCTCGCCGGCGAGGTCCTCGACCGGACCGCACACCGCTTCCTCGGGCATCTGGTGGAGGTTGGCGTAGCCCTGCTCGTAGCCGAAGCCCGAGACCCGCTCCGCAGCGAACTTCACGCCGGGCAGCTCCCGCCGCAGGTCGGCCAGGATCCCAGCCAGCGCCTCCGGCTGGATTCCCGTGTGCGACAAAACCTTCCGCGAGGGCACGTCGTAGATGAAGGCCCCGTTGCCGCACAGCGCGACGCCCCGCGGACCGACGACGGCCTCGAGCTGGTGAAGCCAGCGTGGTGGACGGGCAGTGACCAGGACGGTGTGGATTCCGGCCGCCTCGACGGCGGCGAGCGCCGCACGGGTGCGTTCCGAGACCGACCCGTCCGAGCGCAGCAGGGTGCCGTCGAGGTCGGTGGCCACCAGGCGTGGCGGCCGGGCCGGAGACGCACCCGCCTGCGGTGCGCGCGAAGACGGCATACCGCGGCGTTGGTCCGGACTCAGGCGAGCCGGGTCAGCCAGTCGTGGGTGTCCTCGGTGCGGCCGTACTGGATGTCGAGGAGCTGGTTGCGGATGCTCAGCGAAACCTCGCCGGTGAAGCAGTCGCCGCGGTGGTCGACGCTGCCGCCCTCCCAGCGCAGCTCGCCGACCGGCGTGACGACCGCCGCTGTGCCACAGGCGAACACCTCCGCGAGCTCGCCCGACCGGGCGGCGTCCTTCCACTCGTCGATGGTGATTCGACGCTCCTCGGGGGTGAGCCCCAGGTCCTTGGCGAGCTCGAGGATCGACGAGCGCGTAACCCCTTCGAGGATCGAGCCGGAGAGCTCGGGCGTGACGATGCGCCCGTCCGCGTAGACGAGAAAGAGGTTCATCCCGCCGAGCTCCTCGATGTGGGTCTGGCTCGAGGAGTCGAGGAAAACGGCCTGGTCGCAACCGTGCTGCATGCCCTCGAGCTGACCGGCGAGGCTGGAGGCGTAGTTGCCCCCGCACTTGGCAGCACCGGTGCCCCCCGCACCGGCGCGGGCGAAGTCGGTCGAGATCCACAGCGAGATGGGTGAGACCCCACCCGAGAAGTAGGCGCCGGCCGGGGAGGCGATGACCGAGTAGGTGACCTCGGCGGCGGGCCGCACCCCGAGGAAGACTTCCGAGGCGAACATGAACGGGCGGAGGTAGAGGCTCTTCTCACCGGACGCACCGGGCTCGGGCACCCAGGCGGAGTCGACGGAGACCAGCGCCCGGAGCGACTCGAGAAAGTCCTCCTCGGGCAGCTCGGGCAGGGTGAGCCGGCGGGCGCTGCGGGCGAACCGCGCCGCGTTGGCCTCCGGGCGGAAGGCCCAGATGGAACCGTCGACGTGGCGGTAGGCCTTCATCCCCTCGAAGATCTCCTGCGCGTAGTGCAGGACGGCGGCGGCCGGGTCGATCAGGAGCGGTCCGTATGCCGTCACCGTGCCGTCATGCCAGCCCTGGCCCGCCGTCCAGGTCGCCAGGACCATGTGGTCGGTGAACTTCTTCCCGAAGCCGGGGTTGCTAAGGATGGCCGCGCGCGCGGCGTCGGGAAGCGGGTCGGTCCGGCGCGTGACGTCGAAGGTCAACCGGGTCGAGTCGGTCGTCTGGGTGCTCATGGGAAGCTCCGAATCCGTCCGCGGCGGGGACAACGTGCCTGCTGCTGCTCCTCGCAGGGTACCCGTCGGAGTCCGGTCAGCTGAGTCGGGAGGCGATGGCGTCGCCCACGGCCGGGGTGCTGCGCGCGGAGGTGCCGCGCTCGGCGAGGTCCGCCGCGACCGCGTTCTCGACCGCCCGGGCGTCATCGGTGCGACCGATGTGCTCCAGCAGCATGGCGACCGAGAGGATGGCGGCTGTCGGGTCGGCCTTCGACTGCCCAGCGATGTCCGGCGCCGAGCCGTGGACCGGCTCGAACATGCTCGGGTGGGTGCGCTCCGGGTTGATGTTCCCGCTTGCGGCGAGCCCGATCCCCCCGGCGATGGCGGCCGCGATGTCGGTGATGATGTCGCCGAAGAGGTTGTCGGTGACGATGACGTCGAAGCGACCTGGGTCGGTGGTCAGGAAGATGGTCGCGGCGTCGACGTGCTGGTAGGCGGTCTCCACGTCAGGGAAGTCGTCCCTGACCTCCTCGACGGTACGTCGCCAGAGGTGACCGGCATACGTCATGACGTTGTGCTTGTGCACCAGGGTGAGGTGCTTGCGCGGGCGCGCCCGGGCTCGGGCGAAGGCGTCCCGGACGACCCGTTCGACACCGAAGCGCGTGTTGACGCTGACCTCGGTGGCGATCTCGTTCGGGGTGCCGGTGCGCAGGGACCCTCCGTTGCCGGCATAGGGGCCTTCCGTGCCCTCACGCACGACGACGAAGTCGATTCCGTTGGGCGCCACCCGCTCGACCGCGAGGGGACTCAGCACGCCGGGGAAGAGCCTGACCGGGCGCAGGTTGACGTAGTGCTCGAGGGCGAAGCGGATCGGCAGGAGGACGCCGCGCTCGAGGACGCCGCTCGGGACGGTGGGGTCGCCGATGGCACCGAGCAGGATGGCGTCGTGGCCGCGGATCTCCTCGAGGACGCTGTCCGGCAGGGTCTCACCGGTGGCGTGCCACCGGTGTGCCCCGAGGTCGTAGTCCGTCGTGGTGACCTTGAGGCCGGCGCCGGCGGTGACCGCCTCCAGCACCTTGAGGCCTTCGGCCACGACCTCCGGACCGATGCCGTCACCGCCGATGACGGCGAGGTTCAACGTCTTGCTGTCAGAGCCGGTTTCGGTCGTCGGTGCCTGCTGCGTCGCCATGCCGACCAGCGTAGGCGTCGTCTCGTTCGCTGGAACCGGCGTCTCACGACACGAACGCCCCGTCCCAGGACGAGCGCCCCTGCTCAGGGGCTTCCCTCGTCCACAAGATCGAGCAGACGAACTGACGTCGCGGCAGAACTCAGGCTTTGGCGCCGCTCCTCCTGCCGGTCAGTGATCGTCCGCGTGACCTTGGTCGCGCAGGTCGATGGACTCCTGCAGCGCGCGCCGGGCCTTCTCAGCCTCTTCGCTCATGTGGTTCACGTCCTTTCCATTCGATCTGTGCACCGTGCAAGTCCTGCTCGAACCGGATGCCGGTGAGCACGGTGGGGCGGCAGTCGTCAACGGGTGTCAGCCAGTTCGCGGGGTCTCCGCGGCGAGGGTGCTGACTACCGAAGCTTGCCGCGACAGGCAAGGAGTGCGAGGTGCCGCGTCATGCCTTCCACAGTACGTGGACGTCCAACCATCTGACCCGGACATCCCGCCATCCGGACGCACGGTCGATCACCGGCCACGCGGCATACCCCTTGCAAGAGCGTTCGGTGCGTCGGCTTTCAGAGGTTGACGACCGAGAACGACTGCGCGCTGACGAGCTCGGCGATCCGTGCCGCGACGGCCGCTGGCAGGGCGACGTCGACGTTGAGGAGCACCAACGCCTCATCCCTCTTCTCGCTGCGGGCGACCTGCATGCCGCCGATGTTGATGCCCTCGTCCCCGAGCACCCGGCCGACCTGGCCCACGACTCCGGGCCGGTCCTTGTAGGAGAACACGGCGAGGTGGTCGGTGAGCGGGACCTCGAGGTCGAAGCCGTTTATGCCGACGATCTTCTCGACCATGCGGGGACCGGTGAGGGTGCCCGCGACCGACACGACGGTGCCGTCCTTGAGCGTTCCCCGCAGCGTCGTGACGTTGCGGAAGTCCTCACTGGCCGGGTCGGTGAGCAGCCGGACGTCACAGCCGCGCTGTTCGGCGATGACGGGGGCGTTGACGTAGGAGACCGGCTCCTCGACCACGTCCTGGAAGAGACCCTTGAGCGCGGACAGCTTCCACACGCTGACGTCGTGCTCGGTGATCTCGCCCTTGACCTCGACGTCCAGCTGCACCGGGACCTGTCCGGCGATGGCCGTGAAGATCCGGCCGAGCTTCTCCACGAGGGGAATCCCCGGTCGGACCTCCTCGTCGATGGCGCCGCCGGAGACGTTGACCGCGTCCGGCACGAGGTCGCCGCCGAGGGCGAGCCGTACCGACCTGGCGACGGAGACGCCGGCCTTCTCCTGGGCCTCGTCGGTCGAGGCCCCGAGGTGCGGCGTGACGACGACGGACTCGAACTCGAACAGTGGCGACTCGGTGGTCGGCTCCGTGGCGAAGACGTCGATGCCGGCCCCGGCGACCCGACCTTCGCGCAGGGCAACGGCGAGGGCCTGCTCGTCGACGATGCCACCGCGGGCGGCGTTGATGATGCGCACGGTCGGCTTGACCTTCGTCAGGGCGTCGGCACCGAGAAGGCCCATCGTCTCGGGCGTCTTCGGCAGGTGGACGGTGATGAAGTCCGACTCGGCGAGGAGCTCGTCGAGCCCGACCAGCTTGGCCCCGATCTGCGCCGCGCGAGCGGGTGTCGTGTAGGGGTCGTAGGCGATGATCTCCATGCCGAAGCCCTTCAGCCGCTCGGCGACGAGGGCGCCGATGCGGCCGAGACCGACGATGCCGACCGTCTTCTCCAACAGCTCGACGCCACCGTACTTGCTCCGCTTCCAGGCACCGTTCTTCAGCGCCGCGTTGGCCGGGGCGATGTTGCGTGCGGTCGCCAGCAGCAGGCCCACCGCGAGCTCGGCGGCGGAGGTGATGTTGGAGGTCGGGGCGTTGACGACCATCACGCCGGCCCGGGTCGCCGCCGAAACGTCCACGTTGTCGAGGCCGACACCAGCTCGCGCGATGACCTTGAGCCGCTTCGCAGCCGCGATGGCCTCGGCGTCCATCTTGGTGGCCGACCGGATGAGGACCGCATCGACCTCCGCGAGCGCGGGAAGCAGCTCGTCGCGGTTGGCGCCGTCGACGGTGCGGACCTCGAAGTCGGGTCCGAGGGCGTCGATCGTGGCGGGAGAGAGCTCCTCGGCGATGAGCACGACGGGCTTGGTCACGTGGCAGTCCTATCGAATGTCTTGGCCGCTGCGGGCACTGCGGGCGGTGGGCTCGGCACCGCGCTGTGCCGGGCACAGTCTACGGCGAACTCAGTGACGAGCTCAGCGACGACGGTTGCCGCCGAACGCCTCGATCGACATCCGCAGGATGATCAGCAGGCAGATGACGATGATGGCAACCCCGACGATGGCCACGGGCCTGATCCGCGACGCCACCAGGAAGCATCCGACGACGACGGCCCCGATGAGGATGAGCCACGACTGCCACGGTCTCGACCTCTGGTTTACCACACCGGGAGTCTAGAGGGGGCTCCACCAACTCTTCAGCCGGCGAGGGGATGTCCCTCCCCGCTATGTCGCCATGGCCACGGGCCCGCGCACCTGGGCGAGCAGAGCCGAGCGTGACCTGACACCCGTCTTGGCGAAGACTGACTTGAGGTGGTCCTGGACGGTGTACTCGGACAGCAGCAGGATCCGGGAGACGGTGCGGGTGTCGGCACCCGAGGCGATGAGGCGCAGCAGCTGGCCCTCTCGTGGGGTCAGGCCGAAGCATCGGCTGTGGAGGTCGAGGCGGTCGTCCGCGGATGTCGTCTCGATCGCCACGGCGATGTCGTTGCGCGCCGCGCCCTCGGACTGGTGGATCCTGGCGGCGCTCAACGTCAGCCAGAGGCCGTCCCCGAGGTGCACCCTCGCCGACGGGTCATGTCCGTCAACACCGGCCTCCACAGCGCGCAGCTGCGCCGCCACGTTGTAGGCGGCTGCCGGGATCGCCACCTGCCCGTTCCCTGGCGGGTTGAGCGCGTCGAGCACCGACCGGGTCGCGTCGGTCTGGCTGAGTACCTGGAGGTCGTCGCCGAGCAGAAGCACTGCGGGCCCCACCATCCGTCGGGCGGTTCCGGTGGCCAGGGCTCGCATCTGGCACTCGCGCAGCGCCGTTGCCAGAGGCTCGACCAGGGTTGCCAAGGTGACCCGTTCACCCTCGTCGAAGGGTGGCCCTCCCGACCGCCACAGGTCCAGGAAGGCCCAGCACCCGAAGTGGTCGACGAACGCCAGCGACGCGACGTCCACGACGCCGTAGCCGGACAGCAGGTCGCGCCACACCAGACTGCGCTCGAGGTGCCCCTCGGTCGTCGCATGAAGCGTGGCGGCGAGCTGCCTTCCTTCGGCCGCAAGGCCGGGCAGGACGGTCCAGCGGTTGAGAGCGGTGCCGTACTTGAGGCGGATGAGCGTCAGCAGCTCGGGCAGGCAGGGGACGTCGGCCAGCGGTGCGGACCCCACCCAGCTCCGGGGGTCGGTGAGGACCCACACGTACGCGTCGAACGAGACGTGGCGACGGATCTCACCGACCATGGCCAGCCGCAGCCCACGGTCGTCCTCACCACGTGCTCGCAGGCGCGCGACCTGCCGCAGGAGGTGATCCGGATGAGCGCTCATGGCCACGGGTCGAGGCTACGCGGGGCACCGGGCCGCAGACCGACAACCCAGCTTTCTGGGATGCCCCGGAACCGGTCCACCGTGGTTCCCTTGACCGATCGGACCACGACACGAGGAAGACACCGGGCACCGGCAGAGCGCCGCACCCACCACCCAGAGGAGACACCATGTTCACGGTTCACATCGAGCACCCCATCAGCGACCTCGAGACCTGGAAGGCCGCGTTCGACCGCGACCCGGCCGACCGTGCCGGGTCAGGAGTGCGCCGCTATGTCGTCCGTCAGCCGGTCGACGACCCGCGCTACGTGCACATCGACCTCGACTTCGACACCGTCGAAGCAGCCCGGTCGTTTCTGGCCACAATGGCGACGGTGTGGACGTCCTCCTCCGCCGCGCCGGCTCTCGGCGGAAAGCCGGTCACGGCCATCCTGTCCGTGGTGGAAGCGGCCGAGCTGGCTCCCGCGCCCAGCGCCGGGTGAGCGACCCCTTCGTCAGCGGGCTGCCGAGCCCTCGACGTAGTCCCGGTCGTTGTCCTTGATCCAGCTCATCAGGGCGCGCAGCTCCTTGCCGGTCGCCTCGATCGGGTGCCGGGCACCCTTCTCCCGCAACGCGGTGAACTCCGGCGCACCGGAGTCCTGGTCGTCGATGAACCGCTGGGCGAACGCGCCGCTCTTGATGTCGGCGAGGACGGCCTGCATGTTCTCCTTGACGTGCGGGTCGATGACGCGCGGGCCCGAGACGTAGTCGCCGTACTCGGCCGTGTCCGAGACCGACCAGCGCTGCTTCGCGATGCCCCCCTCGACCATGAGGTCGACGATGAGCTTGAGCTCGTGCAGCACCTCGAAGTAGGCGATCTCCGGCTGGTAGCCCGCCTCGGTGAGGACCTCGAACCCGTACTGCACGAGCTGGGAGGCGCCGCCGCAGAGGACGGACTGCTCCCCGAAGAGGTCCGTCTCGGTCTCCTCGGTGAAGGTCGTCCTGATGCCGCCCGCTCGCAGCCCACCGATCGCCTTGGCATAGGCCTTGGCGACATCCCAGGCCTGTCCGGAGGGGTCCTGCTCGACGGCGAGGAGCACGGGCACCCCACGACCGTCGGCGAACTCGCGACGCACCAGGTGGCCGGGACCCTTGGGAGCGACCATGAGGACGTCGGAGCCGGCCTCCGGCTGGATGTAGCCGAAGCGGATGTTGAAGCCGTGGCTGAAGAGCAGCCCCGCACCCTCCTTGAGGTTGGGCCTGATGTCGTCGGCGTAGACCGTGCGCTGGACCTGGTCGGGGGTGAGGATGACGACGAGGTCGGCCTCCCTGACCGCTTCGGCCACGCCGAGCACGGTCAGGCCCTCGGCCTCGGCCTTGGCCCGGGAGCGGCTGCCCTCCGGGAGGCCGACGCGGACGTCCACGCCGGAGTCGCGAAGGTTGAGCGCGTGGGCATGGCCCTGGCTGCCGTACCCGATGACGGCGACCTTCCGGTCCTGGATCACGGACAGGTCGGCGTCATCGTCGTAGAACATCTCAGCCATGTGGCCGGCTCCTTCGTCTGGGTTCAGTGCTGCGGTTCAGCGGTGCCCACCGTATGCCGGGTGGCCCGGCCGGGCGGCCCGGTGCCCGTCAGGCGGTCCGCAGGCTGCGGTCGGTGATCGAGCGCGGTCCGCGGCCGACCCCCACGACGCCGGACTGCACGAGCTCACGGACCCCGAACGGCTCGAGGACCCCGAGGAGTGCCTGGACCTTCTCCGCCTTGCCGGTGCACTCGATCGTCAGGGTGTCGTGGGCCACGTCGATCACCTTGGCACGGAACAGCTCCACCGTCTCGAGGACGTGGCTGCGGGTCACCGCGTCGGCCCGGACCTTGACGAGGACGACCTGTCGCTGGACCGATGCGGCGGGGTCGAGCTCGACGACCTTGAGCACCTCGACGAGCTTGTTCAGCTGTTTGGTGACCTGCTCGAGCGGCAGCGCCTCGACGTCGACGACCACGGTCATCCGGGAGATGTCCGAGTGCTCGGTCGGCCCGACCGCGAGCGAGTCGATGTTGAAACCGCGGCGGGAGAACAGTCCGGCGATCCGGGCGAGGACACCCGGCTTGTTCTCGACGAGGACGGACAACGTGTGCTTGGACATGTCTGCTTCTCCGATGCCGGGTCAGTCTTCGCAGTCCCAGACGGGGGCCTCGCCGCGGGCGTTGAGGATCATGTCGTTGCTCACGCCGGAGGGCACCATCGGCCACACCATCGCGTCGCGGTGGACGACGAAGTCGATGACGACGGGGCGGTCGTTGACGTCCAGCGCCTGCCGGATCACCGCGTCCACGTCGGACTCGGTCTCGGCCCGAAGGCCCAGGCAGCCGTACGCGTCGGCGAGCTTGACGAAGTCGGGGATGCGACGCTGGTCGTGGCTGGTGTGCAGGTCGGTGTTGGAGTAGCGCTCGTTGTAGAACAGCGTCTGCCACTGGCGCACCATGCCGAGGCTGGAGTTGTTGATGATCGCGACCTTGATCGGGATCTCGTTGATGACACAGGTCGCGAGCTCCTGGTTCGTCATCTGGAAGCAGCCGTCGCCGTCGATGGCCCAGACGACCCGGTCCGGCTGGCCGACCTTGGCGCCCATCGCCGCGGGGACCGAGTAGCCCATCGTGCCGGCCCCGCCCGAGTTCAGCCAGGCGTTCGGGCGCTCGTACCGGATGAACTGGGCGGCCCACATCTGGTGCTGGCCGACACCGGCCACGTAGGTGGCCTCCGGCCCGGACAGCTGCCCGATCCGCTCGATGACGTACTGCGGCGCCAGCCCGTCCTCGTGGCTCGCGTAGCCGAGCGGGAAGGTCTCCTGCCACCCCTTGGTGCGGGCCCTCCACTCGCTGTAGTCGGCCCGCAGCCCGGCCCGTTCGTCCGCACGATCGGCCGTGATCGCCTCGACGAGGTCGGTGATGACCTCCTTGGCGTCCCCGACGATCGGCACGTCCGCGGTGCGGTTCTTGGAGATCTCGGCCGGGTCGATGTCGGCGTGGATGACCTTGGCGCCCGGGGCGAACGTCGACAGCTGACCGGTCACCCGGTCGTCGAACCGAGCGCCGATGGTGATGAGCAGGTCGGACTTCTGCAGTGCCGTGACGGCAGCGACGGTCCCGTGCATTCCCGGCATACCGAGGTTGAGCGGGTGCGTGTCGGGGAGCGCGCCGCGGGCCATGAGAGTGGTGACGAGGGGGATCTCGGTGAGGTCGACGAGACGACGCAGCGCCTCGCACGCGCGGGCCCGGATCACCCCGCCACCGATGTAGAGGACCGGGCGCCGGGCGGCGGCGATGAGCCTGGCCGCCTCCCGGATCTGCTTGCTGTGCGGCCGGGTCACGGGCCGGTAGCCCGGCAGGTCGATCCTCGGCGGCCACGAGAAGGTCGTGGTGGCCTGGAGCGCGTCCTTGCTGATGTCGACGAGCACCGGGCCCGGGCGACCGGTGCTGGCGATGTGGAACGCCTCTGCCAGGACGCGAGGGATCTGGGCCGCGTCGGTCACGAGGTAGTTGTGCTTGGTCACCGGCAGGGTGATGCCCCGGATGTCGGCCTCCTGGAAGGCATCCGTGCCGATCGCCTTGGACGAGACCTGCCCGGTGATGGCGACGATCGGCATCGAGTCCATGTAGGCGTCGGCCAGCGGCGTGACGAGGTTCGTCGCGCCCGGGCCAGACGTGGCCATGCAGACGCCCACCCGGCCGGTCGCCGCGGCATACCCCTCGGCGGCATGGCCGGCGCCCTGCTCGTGACGGACGAGGATGTGCCGGACCGAGACGGAGTCCATGAGCGGGTCATATGCCGGCAGGATCGCGCCGCCCGGGATGCCGAAGACGGTGTCGACCCCGAGAGCCTCGAGCGACCTGACGAGCGCCTGCGCACCGGTGACCTGCTCTGGCGTCGGCGTCGGCGTCACCGACGGACGCGGCCGGGCGCGTTGGGCGATGTCGGCCGGTGAGGCCTTCACCGGCGTCGCACTGTCGCTCACGGTCTCCCTCTCTCTGTTCGACGAGCTCGTCGCCCGGTCCTGATCTGGTAAGGCGTGGATCCACAAAAAAACCCTCCGGTCCTCTTGGGACAGAAGGGATAGCGCGTCGAGCGCGACGTCCAGTGCCGGCTCAGACGCGCCCGGGAAGTACGAGGATTCGGGCCACGAACCCACGGTGCTCCCTGCCCGTATGCCGTGTCAACTGGCGGACACTCTCGTCTCACCATCCGGGCGGACGGTCTCATCCGTTGCCCGGGAGCGATCCGCTCAGTCGATGTTCATCCGGGATTTGAGGGTGTCCCGCTTGTCCTCGAACCGGGCCGCCTGCTTGTCCAGCCCGTCCATGAAGTTCGCCAGCTCGGTGCGGGCCGCCTCACCCTCCGCCGACAGTCCCTCGACCTCGAAGACCTTCCAGAACCGCAGCACCGGCATGACGACCTCGTCACGGTGCGAGCGCAGGTCGTAGATCCCGGCGACGGCCATCTCCACCGCCTTGCGCTGGAAGCCGGGGATGTCGGCGCCGGGCATCTGGAAGTTCTTGACGACCTCGAGGACCGCCTGCATCGTCTGGTCCGGCGCAATCTGCAGGGCTGCCTCCAGCAGGTTGCGGTAGAAGATCATGTGGAGGTTTTCGTCCGCGGCGATCCGGGCGAGGAGCCGCTCAGCCATGGGGTCGTTCGTGTACTTCCCGGTGTTGCGGTGGCTCACCCGGGTCGCGAGCTCCTGGAACGAGACGTAGGCAAGGGAGTGGATCAGCTCACCGGAGTGCGCCGACTGGTATCCCTGCGACATGTGCGTCATCCGGAACCGCTCGAGCTCGACCGGGTCGACGGACCGCTTGACGAGGAGGTAGTCGCGCATGGCGATCCCGTGCCGGCCCTCCTCCGCGGTCCAGCGGTGCACCCAGTCACCCCATGCGTCGTCGCGCCCGAAGATCAGCGCGATCTCGTGGTGGTAGCTCGGCAGGTTGTCCTCGGTGAGCAGGTTGACGATCAGGGCGGAGCGGGCCACGTCCGACATCGGCGAGTCCTCGGGGCTCCAGGCGTCGCCGCCCATGAGGCCGTCGAAGTTGCGGCCGTCGCTCCACGGGATGTAGTCGTGGGGGAACCACTCCTTCGCGACGCCGATGTGCCGGTTGAGCTCGCCCTCGACGACGGGGTTGAGCTCACGCAGCAGGTCGGTCTGGCTCCAGGTCTGTGCCGTCATGCCTTCGAGGTTACGGCACCGTAACCAGAGCGACCACCATGCTGCGTGACGGCACGACCGTATCCACCCGTGGCGACCCGGACGTCCGGTACTCCTTCGAGCCGGGCCGCTCACGGGGAGCGACCAGGTCGGAGCTGTTGACGGATTCCGCGCACCGACACAATCGGGCTCTACGAGCGCGTCGGCATGCAGGTCACCTCGACCCGGGTCCATCGCGCGATCGAGGTCTACGCCGCAGCGTGGCTCAGGTCTGTGGCCACCTCTACCCCCAGTGGTCGGGTCCTCTCAGTCGCAGACGGCGCCTTTCGAGGCGCTGCCGACGAGCTTGCGGTACTTCGCGAGGACGCCGCGGGAGTACTTCGGCTCGGGGTGCGTCACGCCCTCATCGCGGCGCCGTTCGAGCTCGCCGTCCTCGAGGAGGAGGTCCAGCGTCCCTGCGGCGACATCCAGTCGGATCTGGTCGCCGTCGTGGACGAAGGCGATGGGGCCCTCGTCGACCGCCTCGGGGGCCACGTGCCCGACACAGAGACCGGTCGTGCCTCCCGAGAACCGTCCGTCGGTGAGGAGCAGGACGTCCTTGCCGAGCCCGGCACCCTTGATCGCCCCGGTCACGGCGAGCATCTCGCGCATCCCCGGGCCGCCCTTCGGGCCCTCGTAGCGGATCACGACGACGTCGCCGGCCGCGAGCCGGCCCGCTCCGACGGCATCCATGGCGGCCCGCTCGCCGTCGAACACCCGAGCGGTGCCGGTGAAGACGTCGGAGTCGAACCCGGCCGACTTGACGACGGCGCCGTCGGGGGCGAGCGACCCGGTCAGGATCGTCAGGCCACCGGTCCGGTGGATCGGTGACTGCAGCGCTCGGACGACCTTGCCGTCGGGGTCGGGCGGGTTGATGCCGGCGAGGTTCTCGGCGACGGTCCGGCCCGTGACGGTCAGGCAGTCACCGTGGATCAGCCCCGCGTCGAGCAGCGCCTTCATCACGACGGGCACCCCGCCGACGCGGTCGATGTCGGTCATGACGTACTGACCGAAGGGCTTGACGTCGGCCAGGTGCGGCACCTTCGCCCCGACCCGCTTGAAGTCCTCGATGCCGAGGTCCACGTCCGCCTCGTGGGCGATGGCCAGGAGGTGGAGGACGGCGTTGGTCGAGCCTCCGAAGGCCATCACGACGGCGATGGCGTTCTCGAAGGCCTCCTTGGTCATGATCTGACGAGCGGTGATGCCGCGACGGAGCAGCTCGACGACCGCCTCCCCCGACTTGCGGGCGAACCCGTCGCGGCGACGGTCGGTCGCCGGAGGAGCCGCCGAACCGGGCAGCGACATCCCGATCGCCTCCGCGACCGACGCCATGGTGTTGGCCGTGTACATCCCGCCGCAGGCGCCCTCTCCGGGGCAGATCGCCCGCTCGATGGCGTCGACGTCGGCCCGCGACATCCGGCCCGCCGCACAGGCCCCGACCGCCTCGAAGGCGTCGATGATCGTCACCTGCTTCTCCGACCCGTCGGACAGCTTGGCGATCCCGGGAAGGATGGAGCCGGCATACAGGAAGACCGAGGCGAGGTCGAGGCGGGCGGCGGCCATGAGCATGCCCGGCAGGGACTTGTCACAGCCGGCGAGCAGGACCGAGCCGTCGAGGCGTTCGGCCTGCATGACGGTCTCCACCGAGTCGGCGATGACCTCCCGCGACACGAGCGAGAAGTGCATGCCCTCGTGTCCCATGGAGATGCCGTCGGACACCGAGATGGTCCCGAACTCGAGCGGGTAGCCCCCGGCCGCGTGCACGCCGTCCTTCGCGGCCTTGGCCAGCCGGTCGAGCGACAGGTTGCACGGGGTGATCTCGTTCCACGAGCTGGCGACACCGATCTGCGGCTTGACCCAGTCGTCGTCGCCGAGGCCGACGGCTCGAAGCATCCCTCGGGCGGCCGTTTTCTCGAGACCGTCCGTGACGTCGCGGCTGCGGGGCTTGATGTCAGGGGTCTGCGTCATGGACCGAGCATAGGACGGCGTTCCTGCGGTGAGACCGGTGTCTCATGTGCCGTCGACGAGGCGCGTGGCCCACTCAGCACAGCATCGGTCACCCAGCACAGCTTTGGTCACTCAGCACACGGCATACCCTGTGCTGGGTCACCGAAGGTGTGCTGGGTGCTGCCGGACTCGCCGCCGGTATGCCGGGTGGCTGGGGGCCGGGTCAGCCTCGGGCCACGTGGAACCTCTCGAGCGACGCGTTCCCGTGGTCGAGGTCTCGCCAGTCGCCGTTGAAGCGCAGGACGGCGAGCCCGCACGTCGGATAGCCCTCCGCGAGCGCCTGGTGTGCCTCCCGGGAGCCTGCCCCGTCACAGAGCACGCTGGCCAGGCCGGGGATCGTCGGGGCGTGGCCGATGACGATGACCGTGTCCACCTCCCCGGCGTCCTCACGTACCGAGCCGAGCACCCCCTCGGCGTCGCCCTGGTAGACCGCCCGCCGGTACTCGACGAACTCGGTGCGCGCTCCACCCTTCGCCGCGTGGTCCCACGTCTCGCGGGTCCGCACCGCCGTCGAGCAGATGACCAGCTCGGCGACGATGCCGTGCTCGTGCAGCCAGCGACCCGCGGCCGTGGCGTCACGCCGGCCCCTCTCGGTCAGTGACCGGTCGTGGTCCGGCTTCCCGGGCGCCTGCTCGGCCTTCGCGTGCCGCATCAGGACCAGGGTCTTGTCCTCGGTGGCTCGAGTCATATGCCAGAGCATCCTCCCGTCCGCGGGTCCGGGCCAGCCCCTTGACCCTCGGGGGCAGCCCCCAGCCTCCGACGCACCTGATCTCGTCAACGGGTTTCGGCTCCGGCGCTACGGTGAGCGCGACGGCCTACGGGTAGCAGCTCGCGCACGACACCACCGACGCCGACCGGCAACGACAACTCAACGACAACACCGACCGACACCGACCGACACGAGAGCAGGACAGGGATGGGCGACCTCCAGCGGATGAGCGACGTCACCTCCGGCGGGTGCCCGAGCCGGGCGTGGATCGACGAGTCCATCCGCCGGATCCAGGCCGACACCAACCGCTCGGCCGACACCCACCTCGTCCAGGTCCCGCTCCCCGACGGCTGGGAGGTCGACCTCTACCTCAAGGACGAGTCGACCCACCCGACGGGGAGCCTCAAGCACCGGCTCGCCCGGTCGCTCTTCCTCTACGCGATCTGCAACGGCGTCATCGGCCCCGGCACGACGGTCATCGAGGCCTCGAGCGGGTCGACCGCCGTGTCCGAGGCCTACTTCGCCAAGATGGTCGGGCTGCCGTTCATCGCGGTCATGGCCCGGACGACGAGCACCGAGAAGGTCATGCTCATCGAGCGTGAGGGCGGCACCTGCCACCTCGTCGAAGACGCCTCCGAGGTCTGACGTCGCGCGCCGCCTCGCCGACGAGCTGGACGGGCACTACATCGACCAGTTCACCTACGCCGAACGGGCCACGGACTGGCGCGGCAACAACAACATCGCCGAGTCGATCTTCGAGCAGATGGCGCTCGAGCCGCACCCCGTGCCGGCCTGGATCGTCGTCGGCGCGGGCACCGGCGGCACGAGTGCGACGATCGGGCGCTACACGCGCTACACGCGCTACTGCGGCCTGGCCACCTGCGTCGCCGTCGTCGACCCCGAGGGTTCGGCGTTCCTCCCGTCCTACGACGGTCGCTCGACTGCGGGCAGCCGCGGCTCGCGGATCGAGGGCATCGGCCGCCCCCGCGTGGAGCCGAGCTTCATCCCGACGGTCGTCGACCGGATGTTCGGGGTCCCCGACGCGGCGTCCATCGCCGCGATGCGATTCCTGCGCCAGCGCACCGGCCTGCGGGCGGGCGGCTCGACGGGGACCAACCTCTACGGCGCCCTCCTTCTCGCCTGCGAGATGCGGGCCGCGGACCAGCCCGGGAGCATCGTCACCCTGATGTGCGACCCGTCCGAGCGCTATGTCCACACCTACTCCGACGACGAGTGGCTTGCGGCCCAGGGACTCGACCTCACGGCATACCTCGAGGTGCTGGACCGCGCCTGGACCACCGGCGAGTGGACCAGCTGAGGCACACGTCGGGCTCGGCTCGCCGAGCTCCTCGCGCGGGGCTGGGCGGAGGTCGTCGTGCATGGAACGACTCAGCGAAGCGCACCCGGCTGGATCACCCGGCTCGGCGCGCGCCCCTGACCTCAGCCCCCCGAGACGGCGTTGATGATGTGGACGACGGCCCCGGGCCGCACGACCGTCTCCAGCCCCTGACCGCGCTTGGCGTCCTCGCCGTCGACGAAGATGTTGACGTGCCGGCGGATCCGGCCCTGCTCGTCACGCACCCGGGACCCGACGCGGGGCCACGGGGCCAGGGCGATGTCCAACACCTGCTCGAGCCGGGCGCCGGCAGCCCCCACCTCGGCGGCAGCCTCGCCCTCCCCGCCGGTCAGGTCGCGGAGCATCCCCGGCAGGACCACCCTCACGGCACCCGCGGTCGCGGCGGTGCTCACGGCAGCACCGCCGCCCGGACGCAGAGGACGTCCGGCAGCTGCGACACGATGGTGGTGAAGCTGTCGCCCTCGTCGAGCGAGCCGAAGACGTCACCGTTGCGGGTCCCGAAGTAGAGCCCCGGCTGCTCGGCGTCGTCGGTCGCGGCTGCATCGCGCAGCACCGCGGTGTAGCACGGGGACGGCAGGCCGGTGGTCTGGGTCTGCCATGTCCGGCCCGCGTCGGTGGAGTGCTGCACCTGGAGCTGTCCGTCCGGGGGGACCCGCTCTCCGTCGCTGACCACGGGAACGAGCCACAGGGCGTCACCCTTGTGCGGGTGGACGACGACGGCGAAGCCGAAGTCGGTGGGCAGCCCGTCGGCGATGGACGTCCACGTCTCGCCGTTGTCGTCGGAGCGGTAGACCCCCCGGTGGTTCTGGGCGTAGAGCCGGGAGGGGGTCTGCGAGTCACGGGCGACCTTGTGGACGCACTGGCCGAACTCGGGATACGGGTTGTCGGGCAGGAAGTAGGCGCTGATGCCCGTGTTGGTCGGCGTCCAGGACTGTGCGCCGTCGGTCGTGCTGTAGGCCCCTCCGGTGCTCATCGCGACGAGCATCCGGGAGGAGTCGCTGGGGTCGGGGCACACCGTGTGGATGGCGGCGCCACCGAAACCCGCGCCCCACTCGCTGCGGTGCGGGTGCTCCCAGAGGCCGCGGTTCAGCTCGAAGCTGTCTCCCCCGTCGGCGCTGCGCCACAACGACTGCGGCTCACCGCCCGCCCAGACGACCGAGTCGTCGTGCGGGTCGGGGGTGAGCTGCCAGACCCGGGTCAGCGCGGCGTCGGTCTCCTTCGGGAAGGCGATGGCGCGCTCCTCCCCCTCGGTCCACGTGCGGCCGCCGTCATCGCTGACCTGGACGGTCGGGCCCCAGTGCCAGGACATCACCCCGGCGAGGACCCGCGGCGCTCCGCGGCGCGTGTCGAAGGCCACCGAGGCGACCTCGCTCATGAGGAAGTGCGGCCCGTCCAGGGCCCACTCCCGGCGGTCTGTACTGCGGGCCAGCCAGAGGCCCTTCCTTGTTCCGATGGCCACCACGGTCGCTGTCATGTTCACAGTGTCCACCAAGCCCCCGGCAGACGCAACGTCCCTGCGCCAACCCTGACGCCGGCGGCATCCGAGCCGTGGTCGGGCTCAGCCCTGGACGACGTTCTCCAGCGGTGAGCCGGCGGCATACGCCTCGAGCTGCGCGCGGACCAGCCGGACTGCCCGGGGCCGGAAGGCGCTGCTCGCCCCACCGATGTGCGGTGAGATGAGCACGCCGGGCGAACGCCAGAGGGCGTGGTCGGGCGGGAGGGGCTCCGGGTCGGTCACGTCCAGCGCCGCCCGCAACCGCCCGCTCGACGTCTCCGCGAGCAGGGCGTCCGTGTCGACCACCTTGCCACGCGCGACGTTGACGAGCAGGGCGCCGTCAGGCATCGCGGCGAGGAAGGCGGCACCGGCGAGACCGGAGGTCGCCCCGGTCAGCGGGACGATGAGCACGACGATGTCGTGGCGACCCAGGAGGTCCGGCAGCTCGTCGATGCCGTGGACCGCGTCGACGAGGTCGTCACCCGCTCGCGGCCTGCTCGCGACCGCGGTGACCTCGACCTCGAACGGCAGGAGCCGGCGGACGACTGCCTTGCCGACGTGGCCGTAACCGACGACGAGCACCCGTTTGTCCGCCAGGGCCGGCCAGAGGTGGGTCGGCAGCCAGGTCGAGCTGCGCTGCGCGAGGACGAACTCCGGTATGCCGCGCAGCGACGCGAGGATGAGCGACAGGGCCAGCTCCGCCGTGGACGCGTCGTGCACGCCGGCGGCGTTGCACAGCCGCACGCCGTCGGGCACGTGCGGCGCCACCTGCTCGTAGCCTGCGGTGAGCAGCTGGACGGCACGCAGCCGCGGCAGCCCGCCCAGGAGGTCGTAGTCCAGGCTCGGGTCGATGTAGGGCGGAATGACGATCTCGACCTCGTCGGCGCGCTCGGGTGCCGCGTGCAGGTCCCAGGCGACGAGCTCGACGCCGGGCACCGGCCCGACCTCGTCGATCCAGGAGGGTTCGGGCAGGGAGGCAAGGACCATGTGCAAGACGCTAGCGCCGTGGTTCCCATCGTCCACAATGGGGTATGCCGCCACCGCACCGAGCCTGGCCGCCGCGCCGTCCGCCGCGCCGTCCGCTACGCCGTGCGGCCCCGCGCCTCGCGGCCGCGGCAGGGGTGGCCGCCCTGGCCGTTCTGGCCGGCTGCTCCACGACCCCGGGGACGACGGCACCCAGTGCCGCGGGGACCGCCTTCCCGGGCGCTCCCTCCGCGTCGTCCACCTCCTCCGGTGCCACGACGTCCGCGTCTGCGTCCACCCCGACGACACCGGCCCCGACGAGCACGGCGAGCACGACGAGCACTGCGAGCTCGCGGTGCCATGGAGTGCCATCGTCCTGCCCGACTCGAGCGTGCTCGTCAGCGAGCGCGACTCCGCCAAGATCCAGAGGCTGACGCCGGACGGCCGTCTCACCTCGGTCGGCACGGTGCCGGGCGTCGCGCCGAACGGGGAGGACGGTCTGCTCGGGCTCGCCGTCGACCGCAGGACGTACGCAAGCACCACCGTCCTCTACGCGTACTTCTCCACCGCCTCGGACAACCGGGTCGTCCGGATACCCCTCGACGCGCAGGGCCGGCTCGGC
>JAABUJ010002328.1_pt1 | contig 23964 bp, 20 predicted proteins | sample 5559131 | NCBI WGS metagenome assembly JAABUJ01 (sample SAMN10711875, study PRJNA513366) | rock metagenome | isolation source: Antarctica rocks | place: Antarctica: Victoria Land, Mt New Zealand nord | collected 2016-01-07
TTATGTACGCCGTCGGAGACAACTCTCAGCTGGATTTAGTGGAATGGAAGTCGAAGATTCTTATAAAAAACAATATAGTCAGGCAGGCTATTCTTCTAGTCAAGATTTCGGCCAGGTTTCAAGAGATGGAGCAGGAAGTGATGTTTCCGACCGACAACCGCAGATGTCTTCGATAAAATCACCTACATCGGGACCTCGGACGAGCCCAGGAGGACAAAGTCAAGGGATTATGGGTTATCGATATCCGCAAGGGCAGCAGCAACATTCGCCACAGTACCAGCCTGATTTCTTCCAAGACCCGCAAAGAGCGCAACAATACACTCAGTATCCGTCGAACATGATGTATAATATACCTCAGCAGGCTCCACAGCGGTCTCCGTATGAACATGCGCAACAATTTCAACCATGTCAGTCTGCAACAGTTGAGCTTTCCTCCAACCAGTATGATGTTCCACAGTATTATGCCCTGGATAATCCGACCAGTGCGCCGAGTCCGATGACAACACAGTACGCATCGGTTCCTTTTCAGCAAGAAATTGTACACCAACAGCCGGGCCATACTGGACGCGCAGCACTTTCTACCGCTTACACAGCCAGAATAACAAAGCATGTCCAGCCTACGCAGGATGCAGCTTACCGCCGATACATTGAGAAGTTGCTGACAATCTTTCAAGACGTAAAAGATGGGAAGCTGGTAGAAGCTGGTCAATGCCTCCTTGAGATCTCTGAGTTTCTCCTTGATCAAGCTGTAGAGCTTGGTACGCGAACTTACTTAAATTGCGCCCTTATTGATGCTAATATGTGCTTAGGCCTGACAAAAGACGAAGAAGAATTGCAGGATGAGCGCATCAAGCTCTGGAACAATTTCAACACCTGCTGGCTCGCTGTGCTCCAGAAGCAGAAAGATACAACTCAAGAGATGATCGATCGAGGTCAACCGCCAGTTCCACCGCAAAGTTACCTTCAAAAGAACTTTCTAGAGACGATGGGCAGGGAGCTTATTCGACTCTGTGATGGAACAGAGACATATGGTCTCGTAGACTATCAAATGGGTGTTTGGGAGGAAGAAATTATCAGCGGTAGATCTATTATAGTATCCTTTACGGATGCGACACGCGCTGACAGCACGGTAGTACTAACTCAGTGCCTGGATCTCCTTGGAACTCTCGAAAGCGAAGACGACGATGGAGCTGAGGCAAGCACCAGCGCACAACATACTGCCCGTTCTCAAGGCTCCCGGAACTATTAATCGGGATGTGCCCCTGGTGTGATGTAACATGATACCAATGCGGTATGCATCCTGCACATTCTGCGAAGCTGCCTACTATTTCGTCCCTGACGTCTGTCCACCACTATGTACACCTTCCATTCCTCGCGATCCAACTGCAACCCCATTCTTTCCCACCGGCATCCTAATAATGCCTTCTACCGCCGCCACCCCTCTACTGTTGGAATTCGAGGTGTAGAAGGTTGAAATTGCTCGTGGGCCTAAGGCCCAGCTATAGTATACACTTGTCTGACTTTCATGCCTTATTTAGGTTAGTTTCGGAACCCTACGGAGGTTTCGGAAGCATTCGGGGTTTGCTAGGCAAACAGTTTGCTATACGGAGAAAAGTTCTTCCTTACACCGAATTTCATAGTATTAATAGAACGGATCTCCTATGGGGTAGCTAGACACAAATGATAATAATACGATCCACCCACCTGCTTTCTTTCTTACTTTTGATAACACTAGCGCTCGCTAGCCCCATCACAAGTTCGATCCAGAATGCTTCCTTGATCCTAAGACCTCTTGGAAACACCTGGACCTGAAGACAAAGGAGGCTAGTATCGCAAAAATGGACGGGCTGTGTAGACGAAGTGATGTGCACTGTGAAGGGGGAAATTTGGCAGAGTGGAGGGTGTATAATCTCCATCGGACATCCACAAAGGTGAAACCCAAAGAGCAGGATACAAGTACAACTGGTATTTGAATCTTTACCTTAACAGGTTGATCACGACTAACTCTTGTGCTTATCAGTTGCCGGGTCCTCTCAGAACGCCGGCAACCCTTCTGTCTCGACATCAGAGCCAGGATCATCAACACCTTATGATCCAGTAAGGGATGCAGCAAAGAACATGAAGTGACAAGGGGCCTGGGCGTGAATGTGCAGGAGAGGTCACAGGGGTACACCGCAATAGAGTCATCTTCGATTCTTATCAAATTGCTTTGCGACCACTCGCGCTGCATGTATCCTTGTTAATCCAATGGAACGGCTTCATTCCACGTCAACTCCCGCTACTAAGGCTTCATTCTCGGTCCATTGTGGCATTGCCTGAATACGGCTCGCTATCAACATCTGATCTCTTTTCTTCTTGTAGTCAAGAGAGACACTGCCGGTCCGAGACAATGCGTCTTGGTCTAGAGTTGCTTCCAGTCTCTTCGCTGTCCACTTCTACAAGCTGTTATAATCTTGAGAACCTCACCCGAGAGACTTCAGTCTGTTATGTACCACTGCCCTTGCTGCATACACCTTTTGGCTGCCTTGTCGCCTCAGTCAGACGCTTTACTTGCAGCATGGCCGTCAAACAATTGAGTTACCTTCCAATGGGCGCTGAGTCGCATCTAATGCCCGTCATTCCCAGCCTTCTCTGGCCCAGCCTTGCCATGTATTGGAATCGGCCCCACACTTGATGAGTCACAACGCCGGACAGAAACATGTCTCCTGATTAGCTTTCCCTCAATGGTCAATGATAGACAGCGCGATTGACTATGCATGGCAACAAATTGATGAGCCAACCCCCACCTCACAGGACCGTGAGTCCTTCAGCAATGCACCGAACCGTTCTGAGATATCAACATGGGAAGACCTTGATATTGAAGCGATGAATCAAGCAGTAGGTGTTCTAATAATTGTTTTATCAATAGAAGCTAATGTTTAGATGCTCAAACAATCATACTTTTCAACTCAACAATGGCTCATGCATCAATTGCTTCCAGCCAGTGGAACGCTTCAGCCTAGCATCAAAAAATCTGGAGCTGCCTGATGACAATTGATATTATCATGCTGTCATAGTCAGTTCTATGAGAATTATGAGCTTTCATCAGAGTTCTGAGGAAAGAATATAAGTCTTTTCACATCTACTACTGCTTATGACTGGCATTGCTTGTGACAGTGACTGTTGAGATTCATCTTACTTGACTTGATCATCTGTTCAGTCTGTGATGAGATTGAATTTGTCTATCTATGAGCTGAAGACAATCAGACTGTTCATGACTTGCAAGCTCATCTGAAGCAAAGCCAATCATATGATGTCTTCAAAATTCTCAGTATATTTCCACTTGCAAGCGATCTCTGAAAGCTCCTAGTCCACCACAGCTACATTTCTTGGCTCAAGGAAAGAGTCAAGTTCATTGACTACATTGTTGAGGAAGGTTGTCATTCAGTCAAGCCTTCTCACTGTCATCTCAAGTCTCATAATCCCTTGATGTGGCGTCTTCTGACTATGAAACGACTGGTTGCAAGAGCTGTAACAGTTGACCTACTCTTGAAGACTCAACATGGAAATAAGGCAGAAGCGGTCTCTGCTTAGCTTCAGCTGGTCAAGCTGTATTGGTGCAGTCATGTATTTCAAATGGTACAGTCATCTTTACATGAACTTGATGGATTAAGCACTCTCACTGAGTTATCTTGTATTATAGCATATCATATATATCATGTATAGTCTTCTATCGTCTTGAGATCTGCCACTATAGTGTCAATCTCTCATAAGTCCTCTCTGCTGAGATGGCCGAGCTGTATTGCACACCAGTCCCTAAACTATGAATCTAAAACACTCTTAGAGCGGGAGACCCCTGTGCTTCTATTAGCCACGTCTTCCTATAAGATTAGGTGCACTAGTCTCTGGAGGTTGATATAATCAGCAGTGCCTACTGTTGTGTTGTGTTGCACGGTTTCGGCTACAACTTGTCTAAAAAGCTCCGATCATGGTATGGACCACGGTACACTGTCTTTGAGATCCTACACTTACTCACACTCTGCCATAGGGTACGTGGTCTTTACCGCACCATCTACTTCTATTCGGCACTGTTCAATTCTCTGCGGGACTTGAGCGGCGTTCAGGGATTATCGCCCCCCTGAAGGAACTGCTTCAAAGGGAGGAGCAAGATTGGTTGTCACGGCATGGTAACGTTAAGGACTGGGAGAAGGTGGCACGTTCATTCTCCATGCTCGAGGTCTTCAAGAAGGGTATTTCAGCGAAGGACATAAAGAACCAGCTATCCTTTCTTGTCTGGAAGCTTGAGCGTGCTTCCGACTCCGATTCCAGCAAGCCAGCCCGTCCCACCGCAATCAAACGACCGTTCACGCTCGCCGAAAACGTTGAGGTCCTGGCTTGGGCCGTCGGGCTTGACGTTCTCCCTCTAGAGCTCTCCAAATTCAACAGAGAGTCCACTGATCCTTTAGACCTATGGGAGACGTCCATCGACCTTGCCAAAGTTTCTGAAACCCTATCCGTTTCGTCGTTGTGGCGTGAGAAGGACACAATTCCGATCAAAGAAGTCAAAGAGGCACTAGATGTCGTTCTAGGAGTATTGCAATCTACAACCGTGAAGCGTTTGGTAAGAACTTCAGGCGGTACTGACTCGGGCCTAAGCATGACTGACTGGAGGATAGCAAACCCCAGCGACCGCGCGGAAACGACGTTCCCACGGAAGTCTCTCACGAGGGCCGAGTAGACAGAGATTCGAGAACGATGCAGAGGATCCGTCAACTCAACTACCACCGGAGTTCTCGAAAGAGCAACAAGCAGTAGAACGACGGACTGACACGCTGCAGAGAAAGGATGAAGCACCATGCGATGCATGCATAGAAAGGAAGACTTCGGGGTCAATTGACTCGATGGAGAAACTTGTATAGCAGCTGATGTTCTACCCATGCTCATCGGGCACATGCAGGACGGCGCATGGAACGGAGAGTCCAGTAAAGATCCGCAGATGGCACTGGGACCCTGATGCATGTGCCATGTTCATCCTCTGGCGACCTCAATCTTGATTTGCAGCTTCCTTGCTTTTGCCTGTCCCGCCCGTTAGCCCAGGTGCTGCCTATTATGGGGGCTGTAGCCTAGCATAATTGCTGGGTATTTAGTCGAGACCTCTCCGCTCATTACTCTGTGGTCAATCCACCAACTGTGCCTACGTTCCCTCTCTCTCGAACAGCCGCCCCATGTAGAGACATCAAATCTCAAGTGATAGTAAGCTATATAGGTCTTGCCTACCAAGAGCATCCTAATCTGACTGCATCTTGCAGCACTCATTGGCCACCAGATTTTCATCAACACCAATATCTAATCGTAACGTGTGGGCCTTTTCGGCTATGTACTTCATCTCGCTGACTGAAATAGGGCGCAGCTCACCCAGCACGATGTGTACAAAACTACACGCGCGAAGTAGACATACCTGCACACACGAGGTCGAAGTCTTGCCATATATTGTGCAATGTGAGGAAGCGAGGCGGCGGGGTTCTGATTGCGCCAATCCGAAAGACGAATACCTTGGCATGTGTTCAAAGAAGGACAAATGCCCGGATTGCCGGCGCATGGGGGCAGATAAGTCGAGCTAGGGAGCCTGGAGGACCTTATCATCAGCGATGTGAGGTGTTTGACGAGTCGTATCTAGATGCTTTGATCCTATACTGAATTGAATGACTGTTGCTCTTCAGTCACAGAATGACCTGGAGTTCATGATTGTAGTTTTAGCCACGCCGATGAGTAGGTCTGTGAATCGGTCCGTAGAAAGTTCCTTTTCGTTTACGCTATGTAGAGTATATATAGGAAATGATGACTAAGACATAAATAGGGGCGCTTAGTAAGAGATGAGTAAGCAATGATATCACATTCTTTCCTACTGCACAGTCACAACAGTTCACTGATGTGAATGCAGAGATTTGCTTGACATTCTGCAAAATTTCTGTCTGCAGTTCACATTCACATTGTTTTACTTCACTTCACATCACTATTGTTGTTCAAAAGTGACTAGAAGTGTAAGTCATTGTTATCATGACAGTAAAATAAATTATTCACTGTTTATCTTCAAAAAAAAAAATTTCTTTTTTTCTCTTTTAAGTTTTCAATCACACTTCAACTTCTATTTGCTTTTCTTATTATACTCATTAATTTTTATTTGCTCTACTATCATGTAAGCTTTTCATAATTAATTCATAATGCATCATTAATGATTCATAGATCTGTCATCTCAATCTATATTCTGTATAATTTCATCATTATTATTTTGTCATCAAGTACAGATAACAACAATTTAAACTGTTACAAGTCTGCTTTTAATCACTTTTACAAGATCACTGAATAGTTCTGTTATAAAAAAGACATAAAAACTTTCTTTTACAATATGTTGTCATTTCTGTTTCAGTTTAAAAGTTAACAATACATAAAATTAATTGAGTATTCTGCTTTTAATATTGTTTTCTTTTCTCTCTTTAATGAATTAATTACTGATCAGCTCAGCTTCTTGTTGCTTAATGTTTTAATTAATCTGCTATTGAAGAATTGACTCAGAGCTGAGCTTAAGATGTTGCTGATAATTTGATAGTTAATTTTACACATTAATATAAATTTAAATTGTTTTTGCATTTACTGAACATATTGTGAAGCTGCTGTTACTCATATTTATAAAGAATGTGAGCTGACTGTCTGCAATAACTGTGTACATGAAGACAAATCATTTACAGTATGCATTTAAGCTGAATTTAATGATTATTATCTTCTCTGCAGTTTGTGTATAAACTGTCATTAAGATGTGCAGAATATTCAATGTAGCTTTTATAAACATAAATATATATTAATATAATGACTACTTATTGTTTTAAATTGTACAGAGTTCAAATTCTCTTCATTTGCTAATTTAATAACTTCTTATTATTATTGTGTTGCTGCTCTGTCTGCTGTTCTCATCATCATTATCAGTAATGTTACACTTCTCATTAACTATAATTACTCATCAACAGAGAATGTTTTGAATGCTGTAAATAAATTAAAGATGATTGCTAAGATTCTTTGTTGTTAAGTTAAAAGACTTAATGTTGATGCATTTATTGCTTTACTTGCATCATTATCTCATTCACATCAATTATATTTCTGCTTGTCATTGTGCTGTTGCAGTGAACAGTAATTTTGTTTTAAATACAGTCTGTGCTTAACTTATGACTTTTTTTTTTTTTAATAAATAGATAATTAATGAAATTGCTTTACTTCTAATACTATTATCTTCTAATCTACAAGGATCTTTTTCTTTGATCTTTTATGTAGATTATATAAATTTATATTTCTTTTATAGATCATCATCAAATCACTGTTAATCATTACTGAAGTTAAGACTTTTTAATCTTTCTTTTCAGATTTATTTCTTGTTCACTTTAACTTCAACTCATCATGTTGTTATTGCAAGTCTTTACTGAGTCATTTTTAATCATTTAATTTTTTTTTAATACTATATAATGTCAAAACTTTCACTTTCTTTTAATTATGTCTCTCTTCTGTCATGAATGTTAAAGTCAAGTTATCAGTATTTCTTTAACTTTTAATAATTTTCTGTGATGCATTTATCACATCATTCACTTCAGTCAAGATCAGTTCAGAAAAAATAATGCTTCAATGTGCTTTTGAAATGTTCTGTAATGAGAATACAGATAAATTTATTTATTTATAACATTTTTATGTCTTATAAATTGTTTTCTGAGAAAGATCTTCTTTCTTCTTTATTAAAAGCTTATGTAGCTCTTTCTTTTGTCTGCAATCTTATTTGACTCAAGATATAATTAAGAATTCTTTATAAAAAAACAATGATGACTCTTTCTATTTAAGAATCTCATTAACTTTAAGACTTAATTACTGCATAAATAATTTAGCTTGTTTCAGACTGCTTTGCAGCTCTGAACTAGCTCAAAATTCATTGACATTAAAGATATGTGCTTTTACAAGTTAATTATTATGAATTAAATTTCATAAAACATGCTTTGTGAGCATTTTTAATGTATAAGTTTTTAATGAATGAGTTTTCAATATCTTATAAGACTTAAATCATTTAGCTTTAAACTTCTAAGACTCTTCATTTTATATAAGTACTCAGTCTTCTTTCTTTATAGTGTTTAACTGCATTGTTTCATTACAAATTGTTTTCAATTCAATAGTCTTTTATAAAAGAATTTTATTGATAATTACTCAAATCATTTATATCTGCTCAATCTGTTTTAACTAATCTTCAAAATCAATTTCTCTCAGCAGTCAGAGATTATTTGAGTTGTCTGATAATTATAAATTTATTTTATATAGTAAATAGAATGAACTCTGTTTAGTTGTATTATGAACTCAGATTTAAGTTGCAAAAAGTGTTTGTGATAAGTATTTATCTTATAATTGAGTTAATTTACTCATAAAATATTTTGTAAATATAAAGCTCAACATTTCATTTAAATTTTCTATCTTTTCATTTATATAGAGATGATAAAAAGTCATTGTTCTATGTTGAGTTCTGAGCTTTTTCAAATAGTAAGTCACAACATAGCTGAGAAAGTTTGTACTGTTATTAAATAGTAATTTTCTCAGTAAATTATAATTTATAAAGATTTCATTACACAGAAAATCTGCAACTATTGTTTTCATTGCATTCAGAACAGCTTTAGTCACAGATCAGTCTGTAACATAGTTAATTGTTATTATAATTCAGCAGTTTTCTTAAGACATTTAAGATAATATATTTATTATATTGATTTCTTATCTTTTAAACAGTAATAAATTTTTACAAATTAAATATAAATATTCTTTGATCTCTTAATGTTTTCAGAGTCATTGAGCAACTTAATAGTTAAAATAATGCTTTGTAAACAATTTAATATTCTGCAATAATTTATATCATTAAGCTTAAAGTCAAATGACTTTTAGCAGTCTCAGTGTTTTTAAATGCTTATATTCAGTATACATATATTTCAAAAAGTCTGCACAGTACTGAAACTGTAGAAATGACATTTTGCTGTCATCTTACTTTTAAATCAAATACAGATTGTTCAATTCTGAATTGTAATGCAGTCAAAATTGATTCATCTCATCATTTTTACATACATGCTTGCAAAGCAGTGACTTTTCAAATTCTATATTATCTTTTAAATATAGTATCATTGCTTTCTTTCATTTCACATCATTTAGCTCTCACAGAGCATCTAAGAACACTTTATTTGCTGAGTCTTCTTCTATAAAATTGAGTTAATAACTAATTGAATCTGATACAACAGCCTGAGCTTCAGGTCAATATTGAATGTTAAGATCATACTGCTGAAATTTATCAATTTAATGAGTTAGCTGTTTAAATAGATGTAATGTATTCTTTAAATATTGTAGATCTTTGTGATCAATAATAATAGTCATAGTATAATCATTTTCAATATAGTACTGTCAAGTTCAAAGTGCATGCTTAATGATCAATAACTTCTTTTTATAAACAGAATAATTAAGCTCTGCATCTTATAACTTTTAATCATCATAAATAATTAAATAAAGTTTCTCATTCATTTTATTCTGCATCAAAGCACAGTCAATTGCTCATTTAAAAGTGTCTGTTTTGATAGTAAATAGTTTGTGTACAGTTATTTAAATAAATATTAATTTAAATGTAAGTGCATTCTTAAGCTGTTGAAAGACACTGTTACATAATGCATTTCAGACAATGAATTAATTCTTCTTTATACATAACTTAATGTCATTCTTCTTAAGCAAATTCAATAATAATGCTGCAATCTATGCAAATTCTTATATAAATCATCAATAATATAAAGTCAGTTCAAGAAACTGCTGTACATAATGTGCTGTCTTTAAGACAGATCAATTCTTAATGACTGATATCTTGATAAAGACTGACTGTAGTGTGTCTTGTCTCATAATATATTTATAAAACTTAAGAATTTTCATCTCAACAGTACACTTATTAAACTTAATATATAGCTTATGTTTCTTTAAGATACTGAGAATGATTTGTAAGTGTTTTTAATGATCTAAAATTGAGTTAAAAAAGATCAGTATGTTGTTAAGATATATTAGACAGAATTTGTTGAGTAAGTTCTGTAATATAAAGTTCATCATTGACTGAAATGTCATCAAAGCATTGCATAGCTCAAAAAGCATAGCTGTGAACTCATATTTGCTGTAATGAATGTTGAAGACAGTCTTTTTTGTATTGTCTTTGATCATATAAACTTAATAATAGCTTAAAATGAGATTAAGCTTGATTAGATATCAGACTTTGTCAATTCAATTTAGGCATTTCTGAATTCAGAAAAGTGAATATTCATTTTTAACAGTAACATTATTTAACACTCTGTAATCAATACATATTCATTATGTATTCTTCTTCTTTTTAATGAACAGAACTGAGAAGTCTTATAAACTTACAGATTTACAAATCAGATCTTTATTCATTAACTCTGTTATCTGTTTAGCCTGTTTGTTCAGCTGAAGCTGTGACAGAAAGTAAGCATTTATGTTGACAAACTTAATGTTATTAATGTTAATGCTATGTTTAAATATTTATTTAGATGATAATTTGTCTGATAAAGTCAATCTAAATATGAATTGAAACTCTTCAATAACAGCTCATAATTATTCATTTATAATAATTAACAGTTCAGCTTCAGACTTCTCTGAGTTCTGTTAAATTATTAATAAATGTCTGACAGTTCTGTAATTTTAAAGTGTCTTCATAGCTGTGCATTCTTCAATTACATTTAATGTCAACTCATTTACAGTTCATTGCTGCTTTTTCAAAAACAAATAATAATGTTTTTGTTACATTCTGATTGAAGGTTTCTCTGATATAGGGGCTAGGAGTTAGAGCTTGTGATATAAGAGAGTTTCAGGTATATTGAGTTAACTGATAGCTAGTAATATGTTAAGTAATGATTGCATTAAATACATTCATCTTCTTAAGAAAGATAGTCTGTATATATATCAGACTGCTCACCTTGCTCACTTATAAGCATTATGAGTCAGCTTACTCAGCTTACTTATAAGCATCATGAGCTTACACTGAGCTGTATATCTTCAAGATGTAGTTCACTGAATCTACACATTCAATGAGTCTATTAAAACAATAATCATAACACTATTCTTTCTTCTTAGGTGCTAGTTCTCTAGAACCTATTTAAATGAAAGTTTCTGCCTTTGTAATCTGTAAGCTTTCTATGATGAAGTCATTCAAAACATGCAATTGTCTTTGTCTTTATCAATTCATTAATAAAGATAATGATTCAGTATTAACTGTCTATTTTCACTGTTTCAGTCTCTCAATTCTCTGCATAAAGATAAAGAATCATTCTAAGTGTGCTGAGTATGTTTGCTGTGATCATTTATATATTGATGTGTTGTAAGAATCTCTGAACTGTACACACAATAAACTCAAGTTCAATCTATCTGTTGCTGAAAAAGAACTGACACAGACTCTTGCTAGAGTTGCTTGTCTTTATAAGACATTAAGATATACAAAAGATAAAGTTACTGAGAAGACACTCTATCTTGCTTACAAACTTGCTGATAATAATAATGATGTTTCTAAAGATAAGAACAATTCTGATCTTTTAAATCTTTTATTCTCAAATTTCTAAGATGATCTTATCTCTACAGTCTTTTCTTCTTGAACTGCTGAAGCATTCTTACACAGTTAAGTAAGTTATTCTTAAGTTTTCATGTGCTTTCTAAAGCATCATACTCTTTTCATTTAACAAGATAATAAGCTTTCTTACTAATCATTTTCTTTTCTAGAATGTTCTCTACTTCATATTTGATTTTGAGTTCAACAGATGTTGATGTGATTTGAAGTGATATGAACTGATTATATTGTTGAAGCATTGATGCATAAAATACTAAGTGTATTTACATTTTCTAAGATAAATCTAATTCATAACTTAACTTCTTGATGTTTCTCTTGATCATAAATGACTCAATGTTCTTGTTCATGAGTTTCTTGCTCTTCTTCTTCATTTGCATGTTGTTCATTCATAGATATACTTTCTCATCAATCTCATATAATTTTATCTCTGTTATTCATTTCTTCTGCCCTTCAATTCTCTTCATAAGATCAGTATACAGTTTCTTAAGCTTCATAATATTCAACATTGCTTTCTAACTTCAAGATCTGTGTGCTTGTGAGTCTCTTCAAATCTTTAAATGATATTCATAGTTTGCTTTAAATGATGTTTTTTCTGTGATTTTGTTTCACACATTACTGTACATAAACTGTATCATTGACAGCAGTTATACTCAATTGTTCTGTTTTGCATTGACATAATGCTGCAAATATATCTTAACTGTCTAATTCATTTGTTCACTCTGTTCATTCATCTATAAATAATATGTCATTAACATCTTATGTTTTATTCTGAGTTCTACTGTAAGTATTTTTCAGAACTTACTCATGAACAGTTTATCTCTATTGATGATAAATTTCTTTAATAGTCTGTGATTGCTAATCAATTCTCACAGTATAATGTACATCAATACTGATGCTGTCACAGTCTCTTTAAATGAAATGAATATCATGTATTTCATTAATCTATTCACTATAATCAATATGCTGTTGAATCTGACTTCTCATGCTGAGTTCTTGAACTTTAATAGCTTAATAATAAAGTTCATAATAACAGACTTTCAGAGCACATTTAATGTATTTAATCATGTTACTTTATTGTAATGCTTATCTCTCTAAATCTTATTGTGTCAGCATGAATTGCATCTGACAATGTATTCTGTAATTTAATTGTAAAGATCATCTATATTGCATCTTCTTTGTACAAGATCTTCTGTACATTTAACTTCTAGATACTCATCAATTCTGCTGTTATAACATACTTTAATGAGTTTGTTATTCATCAAGAAAGCATTCTTCATCTTAAATGTTGCTGTTAAGCCTTTCATAAGTGTTTCTTTCTTGTCTTTACACAGAATTTCAGTATGAATCATTTTCACTTCTTTGTGATCAGATCATCTACTTAAAGTGTCTGCATCATCATTTTCATTACTCTTCTTATAATAAATCTGAAATTCAAAGTCTGCTAACTGTTCTGCTCAGCAAATCTGTTGCTGATTCAGTTGCTTGATCATTGCAAAGTTTCTTAGATTCTTATGATTCATAAAGATTTAAATAGATTTACTTATATCTATAAGATAAGATCTTCAATCTTGCAGTGCTTTCATTATTGTAAGAAGTTTCTTATTATGAATCTTATATCTTTTCTTGAGTTCTGACAACTTTCTAAATCAATACATAATAGACTTCTTCTGCCCATCTTTGATCTAATATAGATATGCTTTAACTGCAAAATCTGATGCATCAGTTTTCAGTATCTTTTCACATGCTTGATTGAGTATTCATAGATGTGCAGTTTCACTAAGACTTTTCTTTAATGTATAGAATGCATTCTTCTGTTTTTTATTTCAATGTCATCTCTTATTCTTGTATGTCAAACATATAAGAGGTTCTGCAATTCTTGCATAGTTAAATATGAACTTTCAATAGTAGTTTGTTAGCTCTAGAAAGACTTGTACTTTCTTAATCTTTTATAATGTAAATTAATTCTGAACTGTCTCTGTCTTTTTGAGATCCTTCTTGATCTGATTAGATTAAATGACATATTTTAGAAACTGTATTTTCTTAATTTTAAATCTGCTTTTCAACTTTTTCACATACATAGCTCATTCATTGAGCTTTGCTAGAATCTTGCATATGTGTTTACAGTGCATTTTAAGATCATCTGAATAGATCAGAATATCATTAAGATATGTAATTACAAAATCATCAAGATATTCTCTCAATGTGTTGTTGATGAGTCTCTGAAAGATGATTAAGACATTTTTAAGCTTAAATGACATAACAATGTACTCATAGTGTCTGTATCTTGTTCAGAATGTCATTTTTCATTTTTTGCTCTTCTTTATGCATATACAGTAGTATGCTTCCTTCAGATCTAGACTCATAAATCACTTAACTTTTTCTAGTCTGTCTTGTAACTTTTTTATCAGTAATAGAGAATAACTGTCTCAGTAAGTTATCTCATTGAGTTGTCTATAGTCAACACAAAGTTGCTTAATGTCATTTTTCTTTGATATAAACAGAATTAAATATTCTGCTGATGACTTTAATAGTTTGATGAATTCTCTCTTTAAATTCTCAGCAAAATAGTCTTAAACTTTCTTCAGCTGATTCTTGCTCATAAGATAAAGTGATATTCACTTTGATTTTCTTCTCTTTAATAGTGATATCTCATGATCTCAAGACTTATGCTCTGATAAGCTTTTTTTTAGTTGTTTAAAGACATCATATGCATTCTCTGTCACATAGAGTTCTTTGTTGATTTAGTTAATCTGTGAATTCTTTTTGTGTAATCAGAACATTCTTAGTATAGCATCATACTTGACTGACTTAAGAACATCTAGTCTTAACTTCTGTGAATCATTCTTTATTATAACTTTAATATAAACTTCTTTATAAATTCATTTGTATTCTCTGTTAATCATATACACTTATATGAGCTTAGACACTTACTGCAGTGTTAGTTCTAGTTGTTTAATTGCTTTTTGCAAGATGAAGTTATTAATTGCTTCTGAATTTATCATCACTTAAAGTTGTCTCTTCAATGATATCTTAACATCAACTCATATCTTTTAATCATTATCAGTTTGTTGAGACATTAGAAGCTTCTTTGTCTTTAATTTTGCTGAGAAAGCTTGAGATTTTTTGACTTCTTTAAGCTCTTTACTTCTATTGAAGTTTCTTAAGCTCTATCTATATTTCACAGTTCATTTTATGATTCAGTGATCTTTCTTCATAGTTCTTTAAATCATGCTGATTCTTTGCTGATTATGATCAGTTTCATGTAGTTATCAGTTTCTTTTCTGACAATTTGTTTCAGATGTCAGTACATCTCATATTGATTATATTTGTGTTGAATGAGATTCTCTAATGCTTTTACTTTGTTGAGAAACTCAGATGACATATACTCTTCTATGTGCATTCAACATTCTTCTGTAAACATTACATAATCTGTAAATAGATATATCTTGATTTCATAACCTTTTCTTAATCACTTTGACATTTCTCAATCTTATATTGCAAATCATATCATTGTCATCAGCTCTTTTAACTGTACAGCTATCATTTTCACTTTATGTCATTTATTAACAATGACTTCTTCTTAAAATATCTGCTGCTGTTCTTTTAGCAGACTTTTATGTTATTTTAAACATCAGTTCTTAAGATGCTCATAGTTCTGCTTAAGTTTCATGTCAACTTTTCAGTTATTGACATTCTCTGAGTTCACATTCAAATTCAGATACATTCAGATAAGATTTTCTTATTCTTAAGCTTCTGCAGTGTCTATCTTCTAAGTTCTGCAAGTATCAGTCTCTTCAATCTTGTCTGAGTTGTTTCTAACAACTTTCTCTAGAATAACTAATTTCTTCAATTCATTTATCATGACATAATTGATACTGTGCCTCTTCTTAAACTTCTGTAATCATCATTTAACTTTGTCTTTACTGCTCATGTGCACAAAGCAGTTGTCATCATAGCAGACTGTTCAGCTCAGTTAATCATGCATTATCACTGAGTTCACTATTGCAACTTCTTTTCTCTGTCATTAAGGTTTCTTACAATTTCTGACAAGATATCTAAATTTATTACAGTTATAACATTTGCAAATCTCTGCTTGTTGAATGTAAGACTTAATAAGTTGTCTATTGTAATGCTTATGCTTCACTGATCTAGCTTATGACTTCTGATTGTGTTTCTTAATATTGTTGAGATTCATTGAATCTTCTTATGTTCTGATAATGAATCATCATTCTCACATTCTTAAAGCTGTATAAAATTCTGTCTTCTTCATCTGTTATTCTCACTGTCAACTATCAATGTTGATGAAGATATCTATCATCTCTTAAAGTTCTTCAAAACAATCTCTTTAAACTATCTCATCTTTAATATCTTCACTCAATTCTCAATAATATTGCAATACTAAGACATCATTGTCTCAGTCAGTTAAGGCCACAATGTGCTGAAACTTCATTAAGTATTTAATTGCTGACTTATTCATCTTTAGTGTGTAAAGTTGTTGTTTCACTGCTCTTTTCTCATTAATCACTCTGAAAATCTTTCAAAGTTCTTTCTTAAACTTTTTAAAGTCACTGAAGATCAACTCTTTGTTGACATCTTATTTCTTTGATGACTTGTCTAGAAATTCATGTAGTTTAAGGTTGATTCAGTTAAACACTGCATCTTTAAGATAGATTACTGTGTATAAATCTTTATTTATTTTGAAGTTGAACTTGTTCTAATTGAAATCTATGTATAGATTGAGTTTTGTCAAGAAGCTTCACAACTTTCTATGTTCATTGCTGAACACATTCAGCATCAATATCTTTGATATGTTGTTCATCTCTTGTAGATCTTCAAGACTCTAAAAATTGATTATATTGATGAAGACTGCTTTCTGCATGCTGACTAACATGTCTTATATTGTAAGAATGTTCAATGTGTTACATTCTGATCAGAGATTTCTCTGATATAGAGACTAGAGGTTAAAGCTTGTGATATAAGAGGATTTCAGACATGTTGAGTTAATCAGTAGTTAATAATATATTAAGTAATGATTGCATTGAACATGCTCATCTTCTTAAGAAAAATGATCTGTATATATATCAGACTGCTCACCTTGCTTACTTATAAGCACTGTGAGTCAGCTTACTCAGCTCACTTATGAGTACTGTGAGCTTACACTGAGCTGTATATCTTCAAGATGTAGTTCACTGAATCTACACATTCAATGAGTCTATTAGAATGATGGTCATAACAGTTTTCATTATTAATTCTGAACTGTTATACAGTCTGTAGCTTAATTAATCTGAGAATTAGTGACTTTCAGTCAGATTAATTTCAGAATAAGATTATGTTCTTAAAGATTTATAATTTATGCTTTTAATTGTTGCTGAAAGCTATTTATCTTGAGATGAAAGATCAGCTTTATAATTGATTAAATGATCTGTTTATTTAATAAAGATATCTTAAGTAATTTAATTTCATATTGATTATCAATCAACATTTAATTGACAACTATCAAAAAGACATATATTTAATCTGCATCTAAATTAATTAATACTTTTATATTTATCTTGTTCAGTTTGTCTTAAATGCAGTCTGCAAGAATATATGCATTTAAATTAAGAACATTGATTTAACTGAAGATTATACTTAATAATAAGAATTTTAGACTATTCAGTATGAATGCTTCACTCAAATTATTATTGAGTTGAATAAAAGCTTTTGTTAACTTATTTATGAACACTTCTATATCTGTGAACAACTTTAGTTTTTCAAATTGTTCAAATTAACTTCAACAATCTTCAGCTTTTTCTTATTTTTACTTTTTTTCTTATTCTTATTCTTATTCTTATCTTTATTCTTATCTTTATTCTTATCAGTGTTCTTGTTGTCTCAGCAGTCTTTAACTATATACAAGAACTTTTTACAGTAAAAGTATACTTTATTTTTCTTATATCAGATTCAATAAGCTTTCATATTTAACTTATTTAATTTAGATATAATTGATCTTTCATGACTTTGAGATTGATTTTGAGAATTAATTGATGAGTTGTTATGATTTAAATTTAAGTTACTGAAGATGTTAAGATGACTCTCATTATGTATTTCTTAAAGACTTTATTTAATTTAATTGACTTATTAAATTAACTCATCAAGAATAATCACTTTAATCTTTAAATACTTTTAGAATTCAGATCAAATCTTTTACTTTAAACTCTGAGTGAACTGCTGTTTCTGTTTATATTTAACTAATATAGACTGAAGAAGTTGTACAATTTTTGTAAACTTTACTTTATATTGTTAAATTGATTTTGTTTGTTTCAGTGTCTCATAATGATGACATTGATGTTTTATTTCATTAATGTTTTCAAAGATCAGTAGAAATGCTAAAAAGAAGTTATTTATATTTTAAAATTTAACATTTAACAGATCTTCTTTAACTTGAAGTTGTTCTTCTTTTTAAAGTCATCATACTTTAACAATATCTTTTAAATAACTAACTGTAACAGTAATCTTTGCTTTGTCATTTAGAAGTTAGTTCATCAATGTTTTGTAAAATTAAAAGTAAGCTTTCATTTTAAGAATTTATATCTCTGCAGTATCTGCTTTTCAATTACTTTTATAGATAGACAGTGTCTTCATCTTCAGAGAATTCTTGAATACTGTTGTAAAAGAAAACATTATTACATTAAATATTTCTTAAGTTTCTGAAGCTGCACTAAATAGAGATATGATCTTAAGTATAAAGCTAGAAATTAATTAATTAACATAAACATTTCTTAATTAAGTCTGAAGAAATGCAATTTAACTTGTCATTGTCTTGTAATTAGCTTAAGAAGTCATTTTTGACATTGATGACTGACTGATAATAGTGAGTTTATTTATCATTATAGAAATAAAGTTGAGCTTTATATTGAGAGATTATAAATGATTAAAGATGTTAATTAATAAATCAATTCTGATTTAATTTAAATTGCTGTCAGACATATTACAATATAAAAGAGATAGAACTTTTCTTTATATAATATAGTGTAAAAATTCATCTCTTTATTCTGTAATCTCAATGCTGAAATAATGATGAGCACTGAAAAGAGAGTGAATATATAGTTTATGCATTACTGCATTAGAACTTTTACAATTAAAATATAAATCAAATCAGTTCAGACTGAAGCCTGAGTCTTAAGACTGCTTAAAAGTGTGTTTTAAATCTTTGATGCTATCAGATGTGAATTGGTCTGTAGAAAGTTCCTTTTTGTTTATGCTATGTAGAGTATATATAGGAAATGATGACTAAGACATAAATAGGGGCGCTTAGTAAGAGATGAGTAAGCAATGATATCACAGGTCTGGAGTAGGGTTGTCACTGGGCTGGACCAGGCTCGGATGTTTCACCCGGCCCGGCCCGTCAGACAAGGAACTCAACCACGGCCTGGATGTAAGTTATTGTAATTTATGTCATTTCTCAAGTAATTTTGGTTATTCTTGGTTTGGTAAAAAGCCCTGATAGTTCTATACAAATAAAACAGACAGCGCAAAGATAAAATCGCTTTCAAGTTCAACGCACACCGTTGAAGTTTTGTTGAGTTTTCAATTTTTATTGATGTTCCTGCCTAGTCCGAAGAGAGTTGGTGTTGCTTACTAAGTCATTGACTTTGAAGTACTTCGTGCCGAGGGTCATCCAAACTGCCATTGAAGTCAGACAGACTGTAATATCATACTTTAAACTGTTTCAGGTCAACAACATCATCAATAAGGTCAGTCAAAGACTTAGGAGAGATTGTTTCTCTTTTGAACTTCAAGCTGATGCACTCTACCAACATTAGCAACCACCTTTGGTCCAATATCGATATCCGTGACTCATGACCATCACTAGACTACGAACACCTTTTCCATCACTCACTTCAGACAACTTTGTAGCCAGAGGCTCTGCAGGGCATGTCTTTGCAATTAGCAGAGATGTGATCTTCAAATGTCCAACTAAATTTGATCATCCGGCCCCGTCACAGGAGGAAGAAATGGAGGACAGCATTGAGAAGATGGAGAACGAGAAGGCTATCTACAAGATCTTAATGGAACATCGGCATCCAAATATTGTCCACGGCATTCTCTGTGTCTCCGAAGGCATCTTTATGGAACGTTTGGAAAGAACTCTCCAGTCCCGCATCAACCAGTCAGATACGTTGCCTGTCAGTCTTGATACTCAGTGTCGATGGATTCAGCAATCGACGAATGCAATTGTCTGGCTCGAAGATCTTGGTTATGTTCATGGCGATCTACGGCCGGCCAATATTCTCCTGGATGCCTCGGAAAACATCAAGCTTGCGGATTTCGATTCCACGGTCAAGCAGGGCCAGCGGCTTCTTGTGGCAAGCGAGCCTTTCTGCAAGCTGAATGAAGACTACGAACTTGACTTAGCTGGCCCAACCAGTGAACAATTTGCGCTGGGTTCCCTGTTTTATACCATTCGATTTGGACACGAACCTTACCATGACCTTGAAGCGTCTACCAGGGTTTGGAAACTCATAAAGAATGAATTTCCCGCGACCTCATATGATGATGTCTCTGGTGATATTATCCGTGGGTGCTGGTGTTCCGAGTACAGCTCCATCGGTGAGCTACAAGAGGCAATCCGCAACCGATTATGTGGGCATCCTTGGAAGACAGAACGTAAGTGGGAGTCAGTGAATCAGTGGCGGTCTCTCTTGCTGTTAGCGGAATGTTTGACCTTCTTGGCTAAGGAATCCATGAGAGCTGATAACGCTATGTATTGGAAGGGGTGGAAGAATGTTCTCATCGCGATTGTTGCCATGACAGTGGCGGTCTCTCTTGCTGTTAGCGGAATGTTTTAGTGTACTTCCATCCACTGTGCTGTTGAGGCGCATTGGCTCTGGTGTGAAACTGCATGTCGTCAGCAACCGCCAGCAATTTGCCCACCTTTATCATGAGGAGTTCAACTCATACTGAGAAAGGGCTTGCACACTCATGACTGCGAGGTCTTTGGAAAGGGAAATCGAGGAAGGAGGCAAAGCTTGTTTTGGTTGTTGACTCTCTCATTTAACTTTGGTACTACCTAACAGTAGCTACGTACAACAGTCAGACTACAACGCAATGAATGACTATAAAACATCCTGCACGCCCTAATGAATAACCCAAAGCGTTGAGAACAAGAAGGGAAGAACCAGCTCAAGAATAACACTATTTTTTACAGCAGAGCTAGCTGTTGTCTGCGCTGTGATCCCATTTGATGTGATTGTAGAAGCTGAAGGGCTTGCAACTGTAAATGGTGGGAAAGTTGACACAACATTTGCCGCAGACGTCCCAATATACCCTGTACCACCAGTACCGGCATAACCGGTGTAGAACACGCCTTGTGGGACCGACGTCAGGCCTGGAGGCATTGTAGGGAGCACAGCGCTGCCGCCAGACGGCAAGTGACTAGCAGCGCTGCCTCCTGTGGGAAAGTAACTAACAGCGCTGCTGGTAGCGAAGCAGTCGCGTATATTGATTAACTACGGTGACCTATAGAAGCTAAAGACGCAGCGTTTCGTTCGACGATGCGGTACCCTATGGGATGCTTCTACGAAGAGGACATATGTCTTAGCCACAATTCAACGTCGTCCTATGTAGTCCAATCCGGAACAATCAACATAAGAGTCCTGACCTACAGTCGCCCCCCTTGATTGCGTGATACCCGGATGTTAACGCAGGACTTTTGAAGAACAGGGTCAGAGTTCGATTCAAGAATGGCAAACATTGACGATCTGTTCAAGGTGAGCACTCCGTGTTTCACCGGTTGGCGCAGTAGCTGATGCTTCTCAAGAAGCCATCCTTCGGCAATCACAAACGGAAGTCAGACTCAAGCCGAAATCCAGGTATTTCATCATATGGAACTCTGCTTAACGAGGCATGAAACTAACGGGGGTAGATGAGATATACAAATCGGCAAAGCTCAGCGCGAACGGCAATGCTAAACAGGATCGACAAGCTACCGTCCAGGAAGAGGAAGAATCTGGTGTTGCAGGGCCAGAGCTGCCACTAGGAGAAGAGGTTGACCAGGAACCGGATGATGATGAGGAGGGCCGATTCTTCGGCGGCGGCATAACGAAAGACACGGCCACTGTCTTGGACTTCATCGACGAACGCGACCAGGATGACGTTGTTGTAGGCACACTCCTGCAACGCGCAACGAAGCACGAGCTGAAAGGATATAGCAAGAGAAGATAGATACAACCTGGTTGCGAAAGGCCGCGCTAAACTTTGAGAGGAGGATATCAAAGAACGCAGAGCTGCGCGCGAAGTTCGAAGACGAGCCTCAGAAGTATGTGCGGAAGACTTGTCGACCAGTGTGGGTTCCACCTAACCTGTCATTGCAGGTTTATGGGCTCCGAGGCAGACCTCGACGCTGACATCAAAGCACTTTCAATTCTATCAGAGCATCCGGAGCTTTACGAGGACTTTTCAAAACTAGGCTGCGTCAATTCGCTTGTCTCGTTGCTTTCGCACGAAAACACGGACATTGCCATCGACACAGTAGAGATCATCAGCGAGTTGACAGATGAGGACGTAGATGCTGAACAAGAGCAATGGAATTATCTGGTCGACACGATGGTGGGTTGCATCCCATTGTGGTTTGGACTACTCTGACAAAGAGTGCAGCTTGAGGCAGGCCTACTAGATCTCCTTGTTCAGAATTTCTCACGTTTCAACGAAGAGAACGATTCTGACAGAAACGGTGTCTATCATGCTCTGAGTATGTTCTCTCTGATCCGACGAGCGAGCGAGAACCTGACCTTTAAGAGGCGTTCTAGAGAATCTTGCTTCCCGCTCATCGATAGCTGAGAAGATCGGACAAGATACATCCGTATTACCCTTATTACTCAAGCGCATACAGGCACCGGAGTCTCCCATTAGCCAGAACAAGCAGTATGCTGCCGAAGTCCTGGCAATCCTGCTTCAGTCCTCCCCCGCCAATCGAAAACGTCTTGCTAGCCTTGACGGTGTAGATGCACTCCTACAACTACTCAGTCCTTATCGGAAACGAGATCCTCCCAAGGATTCAGACGAAGAAGAATATATCGAAAACGTCTTTGACTGTCTTACATGTCTCGCAGAACAAGCCGAGGGAAAGGAGAAATTCGTGGAGGCGGAGGGGGTTGAGCTATGCCTAATTATGCTGTGGGAAGGGAGGATGAGCAAACCCAGAGCATTGAGGTTATTGGATCATGCGTTGAGCGGCCAAGAGGCTGTCATTGCTTGTGAGAGACTCATCGATTCTGCAGGATTGAAGACGGTGTTTGGGATGTTCATGAAGAATGTCAGTACAGCTTGTTGGTCTGACTTGAATTATCGGCTAAAGTCTTTCACAGCAAGACAATCATACCACTGAGCACTTGATTGGAATACTAGCCTCACTTCTTCGCCTACTGCCAGGTGGTTCAGCTGGGAGAATAAGAACCCTTGCCAAATTCGTCGAGAAAGATTATGAGAAGCTTGCTAAGATAGTAAAGCTGAGGAAACAATATGCTGCGCAAGTACAGGCTGTCGACAGAGGCATCAAGGAGGAGCAGAGTACCGCAAGTGCCAAGGTTGCTGAGGATGTGGCCGACCAGTGGCTGTCACGAAGACTTGACGCGGGGCTTTTCTGTCTTCAGGTAGGTGCTTTCCCTGATTTTATTCGAAGTTTACTGTTGACCTTAACCTTCTTAGACTATTGATGTTATTCTCGCGTGGCTTGTCGCGGAAGACGATGGTGCAAGAAGAAAGATAGAAGAGCTGCATGACGAGTCACTGTTGGTTATCAAAGAGACCTTGCAGGGTAAGAAGTCCCTTTCCGTTTCGTGATCTTTCTATACTTACGCCTTTCGCAGAGCAACTCAGTAGTATGAGTAATGTAGAGAGCGACGGGGACCCGACTGCAAAAGATATGCATGAGACATTATTGAAATTCCTGTAGTATCAATATGTCGATATGCTAGATACTTTATTCTGTAAGAGCTCAGACGTTTGACCTGCATAATATGATTGAACTCTTCTCAAACTTTGGATGAAGAGGGCTGAGCTATGCGCTCCTCCAGAAGATGACGACGTTGCGCTCCAGACATACCTTACCTAAGGTACAGTGCCGGTGGAAATTCTGGGCCATCCACACCGTAAGCAAAAAACACACCTGTTTTTCTAGTAAAACCTGCCACTCCTGTATTCACTCACCAAATCACACACCCACAAGATCAATTGACATCCTCAAAGCCCTATAATGACAGTCTCAATGCCAAAGAGTAAAAGAAAGAATATTAAGACAAAATCTTCATCAAAACTGCATCTAAAAGATCTCAGAT
>JAABUJ010002330.1_pt1 | contig 23959 bp, 27 predicted proteins | sample 5559131 | NCBI WGS metagenome assembly JAABUJ01 (sample SAMN10711875, study PRJNA513366) | rock metagenome | isolation source: Antarctica rocks | place: Antarctica: Victoria Land, Mt New Zealand nord | collected 2016-01-07
GATGGGGGGCCAGGGGCCGGTGCAGATGGGGAGCTGTGCGGGGTGGTGAGTGGGTGAGAGGGGGGAAGAGGGGCTGGGGGGATGAGACGTACGGAGGCGGGGTGGGATCGTGGGATTAGGGTTTGAGGCGTGAACGGGACGGTATCGATGGCGGTGGCGGTGGTGGCGGTGGCGGTTGTGGTTGCGATGGTGTGTGTGAAAGTCAAGAGAGTTGGTAGGTTGCACCAGTTCAGGGACTTCATCTTTCGTTCTGTCGAACGTTTGCTTTCGCTCGACAGAGGCAAGCGTCTGTCTGGTCTAGTCCCGTCCGTCAGCGTTCTCTGCTTCGGCGAGGAGAAACTCTCCACCATGTTCTCCGCACACTTACTCTTCGCTTCACATTATCCTCTATGATATCTTTCCGTACTATCCACGCTAGTATGTTGTCTCGGACTCGGACTGCCTCGAAGCCAGAAACAAGCCCGATTGGGGAGGAGTCAAGTGTTTAGAGGGCGGCTAATATACGCCATGCACACCTCAACCGCCGAGAACAGATATCTCTCATTTTTCCTTCTTCCTCTCCTACCGCAATACGTCCGACGGTCCTCAATCAACGGTATAACAACCGGTGTACGTACGTACAGGATTATGTCCGCCGTGTAACTGTCCGTCTCACCGTCAGTCTCAACATCCAAGCCCTCAGCTCTCCTTCTCCCCTTCCCTGCCCTTCCACTCAACGCAATGCACGCGCGTACCACAACAGCACAAGATTCAGGAAGCGCCAATTCTAGATGGTTAGGAAGAACGCATTCTCGTCATGACGTCGACATATAGTACCCTCTCCCTCCAGCTCTACCTCCTATTAGTCTCCACTTCTACGGGTAACTTAGCGCACATCGACAGGGATCAAGACCCTGAATCGGACCATAGGATTCGAAATCTGCCGTCCCGAGATCGTTTCATCCAGTAAGGCGGAGTCTTCGGTGAGGTGGACCGTATAGGCGCACTGCCGCTCCAAGGAACGCGAGTGGCGCAACGGCCGATATGGATATGTGTCGCGTGGCGGGAATATTGCCTTGCAATTTCCCACAATGCGGTTGAGTTTCGGGAGTGTGAAACGGGAAACGGGAAACGGGAAGGCCGGAGGCGGGACGGGTGAGGACGTGGGATTTGGATCTGCGCCTCAATGTGAGTCGGAAAATGTCCGGCGCTCTGTATGAGGGATCTCCGGATTGTTGCCTAGTTGCGTTGTTGATTGTCCAAAGTTGTGCTCGAGAAGGAGAACTCTGTTCGTATTCTTGATTCAGGCCTGGTAAGAAATAGAGTGAATAGCTAAGGTATGTACGTGATGTGCCATGCACCAGAGCGCCATGCTTCAAGGAAGGAAAGGAAGGAAGATAAGTCAACCACGCTCCTCATGCTCCGCAAGCTCCCATGTCCTTCGCCAGGACGAGACAAGGACACTATTCTTGTCCTCATAGTTCAGTTTCACCCCATTTGGCTACTAGCTACCTACCTATGCGCTCCTTCGCTCACTGGCTCACGGCTCGCCCAACAGCCTAGCTGTGATATCACCCATATACGCTTCTTCGAGCTCGTAATCCTCTCCTCCCATTCGATCGATGCCGACGAACTTGAACGCCGACACCACTCGGTCCACGTCGAAGCCCATGTTCACGAACCGATCGATTAAATCTCTATTATAGCCTTCGTACCTGTCATTTCACATACAGTCAGCAATCAGCAGACTTCGCATGACGCCGTCGAATACTCTCGAGTGCACAGAGATATACGTACGCGGCCAATGTTGCCTTTTCCTCCTCCTCTCTCGACCTCTGCTCCCTCTGCCTCGGTGTCTCGGACGGTGCCCCACCACTCCCTTCGCCCCTCTCTCTCTTCGGTGCCCCGGCGTGTTTATGTGCCCACTCTCGCGCCACGCGGTCGAACTCTTTGGGGTTGCGCATTAGCATGCCCGCCACCTCGGCGTCTTGCGGGTCTTTCGGTTCGGGCGTGCTGAGGAGAGATTGCAGGGAAAGGAGGGCGGATTTGATGGTCAGGACGGGTGACCAAGCCGAGGACAGGGTATCGAGGCAGATTGCACCCTTTGTTGCGCAAGCTCGATGTGAGTGATAGGAGCTTGCTGAGTGGGATCACTCCGGGCTTACCGTTTGGCTGCTCACGTTCGGATGCCATACTTTGGTGTCGAACTTCATTATTGGCGGCCGGAAGGGGTACTCGCTCGGTATCCGGATGTCAATCGTGTATGTGCCACCCTCGTAAGGGGTCCCCGGTGGGCCTTTGAACGAACCCTTTAGGTGTGTGAGATCGTCGCCGCCTCCGACGGGGTCTGCTTGAATATTCGATGTGGTGTCAGAGTGTATATCGGCGACTTCTTTCGCAACTCGACGGGCTCGGTTGGTCGACATGTTGGAGGTACTTGTTCCACTAGATCAAGGGCAACGTAATGCGGTAGAGTAGAAGGTGATGGTAGATCGAGTTCAAATCTGGTATGTATGGTGGAGATAAAGAGCGGAGCTAGGCCGCCACTGATACAAGGCTACGCTCCAGAGCACAGAGCCTCCGTCTGTGGTAGCCTTGGGTAGACTGTCGAGTAGAAATTGACGTACGGAGCAAGCAGGAGGATAGTCACGGGATTGAGGTCGGTTGTCTGTGTATCTCTAATCTCTAACACTATTAACAGACAGCCGTTGAAGCCGAAGGACCGGCAATGCGTATGTCTGCCCACACCACCACTCGAGCTTCGATGAGGTCAAGATAATCGTAGTCCAAGCCAAGAAGTTAAAACTCTCTGGTGATGTTCAATAGTGAATAGAACAAAGGAATAGACTGATAGCTGGCAGCGGTGAGATACAAGCAGCTACAGTATGTTGGTGGTTGTTCGCTGTGAATGGAAAATATTAGCTTGGGGTAGGCAGTTCGTCAGGCAGCTTTGACGGGTATGCAATCGAATCGCTGGCGGTCAACACATTCGCCCAATCAGAGGCGAGTTACATTATGTTGAATGGATTGCTACCTTATACAGTGTTCTACCTTACCTATCTGTACGTTAGTCACAAGTATCACAGTGCTTTAACACTGAACAGTGACTCAGGCCAGTAGTCAGAACGTCGGAGAGCTCAATCATCTAAATCTTCAAGACATTATTGTATCGAGTGGGAGGACTAAGGTATAACTGCTAGTCCGTCATGACTCATTTGGAGACATGGACTGAGAAGAGCTCGCTCACGATCCATGAATCATGAATCATGATTCATGGTCCCTCAAGATAGTCTACCAGTCACGCCTCCAGCGTCTGGGACTCCCTAGTACCGTCCGAGTATGTGTCAATGTTAGCACCCGTCTGCATCAAGCGCCTCTCGTCCGCTTCGAGCATACTTCTACGCTCATCCACAATACTATCGAACCACATCCGATCGGTAAAGACCTTCCTTGCAACCGTCTCTGTGTTCTTCAAGTCTACCTCCGCCATCGAATCTCGTTCTTGCAGGACCGAAATCCGAAGGTCCTCAATCTCTTTAGCTTGACTCCTGCCCGTCTCTTCCATAGCAAGGCGCAGCCGACTCTTGAGGTCCTCCCGCTCTTCGAGTTGCGCTTGCTTTATCTTCTCAATCATAGCAGTCTGCCTGGCGTCACGGTTCGACTTATTGCGTAGATGTACCTGGAGAGCAAGGAACAACTCGTCCTCTTCTTCTTCGTGTCGTGTGCCCATGTCTCGCAAGGTCGTCTGATGCTCGGCGTTCAACTGTTGCATGGAGTCTTGGATCCTCTTATTCATCAACGCCTCCTCGAGAGCCCTTTTAGCGTCAAAGGCCAGCTGGTCAGATATCATGTTTTCTCTAGCTTTCTTCAATTCTGTCTCGTGACGTCTCCTCAATGATTTTTGCTGTGAGCCGTGAAGCTCTTCGAGGATCGCTTGCAGGTCAACGAAGCGATGTTTGATGGCCGTCATTCTCTCTTCTTCCCGGAGTCTGGCAGCTTCGGCCTCCTCGGCCAGGCGTTGGGTTTCTGCTTCCTGCCTCACTCTCTCCTGTCGTTCCGCTTCTTCGGCCTCTCTGCGCTCGGCTTCCTCGACGGCACGAATGGCAGCAGCAGTCTCCGCCTCTTCTGCTCTGGCGGCTCCGTCCCGAGCTGCTGTCTGTTCGCGAATGCGTTGTCTCCGATGTGCTTGGTCGGTTTCCGTGCAATTACAGGTTTTCCAGATAGCACCACAAGTGTAGCTGTACACCGTCTCAGTACGTGGAATCAGAAGGTTGCCGGCGATTAACATACCAAAACTCTGCTCTGCATTTGCAAGTGATATGCCTGCACCCGACGGCGAGCTCTACCATAGCCCGGCAATTGTAGCATCTTCTCCATCCCGCGCGGTCAGCCTCCTCAAGTGTCGCCTCCAGGCCAAAATCCTGCGGACAGTCTTCATGGTCGGCGTGCTCCGTTCCTCGACACGTTCGACAAATTCTGATTTTACAGTGGGGACATCTGATTGAACCGCTGGCGAACGATAATCTGCCTGTGTCAACCCATTTCGCGCATTGGGTTGACGGACAGTACAATCTCTCGCCGGCGGGGACGGCAAACTCTTTGACCTTCTGCTTGAATACTTGTTTCAATTCTAGTCGAACGTTGGACTTGATTAGCTTAGCCGGAATCTCTTGCAGACAACATCTGGGTGGGAAGAGATTTTCGTTCTGCAACGCAGTACCGACGAGCTGTGAGAGACATGAGGCGCAGTATTTGTGTTGGCAGGCCAGAGCGACGAGTGTATTATTCGACGTCTCTTCCAGGCAGCTAGCACATTCTCTAGAAGCAAGGTTAGAATTGATCAGGTTCAGATTCCTACAAATGTAGAGCCTCACCCTTCAATTGGCGGTTCCCTCGAAATTGCTTTGTCATGCGCAACAAACTGATCATACCCAATTGCTCCCTTAGGCTTCTTCAGGCCTATGCGTCTTCGCCACCAGCTCTGTGGTTTCTCGCCCTCCTCCCAGGTCATTATCCAGCCCAAGGGACCCATCGTTACTTTGGGTAGTCCAGGTGTGCGCTGGGCCGGTGTCTGCGGGTTGGGCTCAGGTTTCAAGCCCACCGAAGGAATTGAACTGACCGACGATCTGGACAGGATTTCTTCACTAGCCGTACCGTAAGACGTCAAGGAAGTGTTTGAGGCTCCGGACGTTGCCCGTGTAGATCTTCCTTTGCTTCTATCCACCAGGCTCGGTTCAGTATCGGTGACGAGTCCAACGCTCCCAGTGACATTCCCGGTCCCAAGGCTTTGTGACACTTGCCGGTCTATCGGGTCTACTTTGGTAGCCCGGTGTTTGTCCAGAGAAGCGGTGATAAGCCTGCGAATTTCTAGAGGAGTACCCGCTTGTACCATCTCCAGCTCCTTCGGTATCTCGTAGTCGCGCCATTGGGTTTGTTCTATTTTAAGCGCATCGATGCCTTCAAAGTAACTGATTTGTGTCCATCCCGAAACTCGACGTTCACTCAGATCCTGGGAAGAGCGATGCACAGACGTCGGGCGCTCTCCATCGCCAGTAGCCGTACGGGGGGCCCTGCTCAAATAGGAGTACCTCGGACACGGTGCCTTGATGGTGTTTCCGCTTAGCGGATGATAAGTTACGGCCGTCAAGCCGGACATCACACTTTCGACCATAATGTAAAAGCACCAAGTTGGATAATGTCAAACGAGAACAACTCATGACTGGGAGGAAACATTTCATGGTAGTTGCCCTGATGGCCAACCGCATATTAAGGGCAACGAGAAATGGAAACAGCCTCGTGAGGCATGGCTCGCCATGGCCCCAACTTGTGAATACCGCGAGCTCAGTCAGCCTCCGCAGTGACAATTAGGGTTCAATTGGTGCCACGCACCCGAAACAAGTCAACACACAAAATGCGGAGTGTCTCAGGCATAGATGGTCCATGATAACCCTATCATGGCCGAATTGTTGTTAGGAGCAGACAGTGCACACAGGAGACGAGATTGGTAGGATCCGGCAACATCCCGCGTTCAGTCTAGTAGGAAATGCATGAGAGAGATATCAGGCAATGCACGACGAAAGAAATCAATAACGATAAGCTAGGAAGTCTGCCACGTAGGGTGGGCAGAGACACATGGTGAGCAGCGGGCCGCAGGCCTAGGCTTCGACAAGGAGAGACCACTGCTGCTGCAGCCGCTGGCGGATTCAAGAGGCATAACGGCGATGTTTTGAAAGAGATGGACGAATCGCGACCCATAAGTTATCCACCAGCGAGCCTTCTGAGATCCTTTCGAACAGCCTGAGGCGGTGTAATGCAGGAAAATAGCGAGGCTTTGCATCTATCGAGGCAGATGTGTGGGGGGAAGAACTGCAGTTCGTACCATGCAACCTTCAAGTACCTAATTCACCTCATCTTGCGTTACCTTGCTGTGCGCCTTGCAGCCAAAGTTGCAGCAGGCTGTGCTTTGCATCGCCAATGTTGTTTGATCAATCGCTCGCTCGGCTATTTTCGGACCATAAGGAACGCTCATACGCTACTGAGCTCTTGGCGAACTGGGATATCAAGCTTGATGTGCATCTTGAAGCACTCCATTGTTAAATAGGTATGACCGTCATATAGAGATGAAGAGGAATACGAGGTATGTCGCACAGCTTTGGGGGCAGTGTCTTCGGAGCGAACGTGATATGGAACATGTTTACCCAGCTCAGCCGAAGATCTGAGATTGCAATAGTGACAGCTCAGAGATCGCTTTCCCGTCCTCAGGAGTCGTTCGGCAACCAAAGACATGCTCTACGCTGCTTTTTTCGACGCAGTCACCCCCGCACTAAGTTTCCATAGCTTGAACATGCGCCGGAAGACCATGTCCTAAAGGCGTTCATCAGCAAGCACTCGATCCGCGTAGCGCAACCGGAGCAGACAAACCCAGATTCCCCTCGGCGCAAAGCTGTCCAGAAACCAAACTAGCCAACTCTTGTTCCCCTCCCATACCCACTTCCTCCCACCCCTCAACACCTGACCGGCTACACTGCGCGCGTAGTCCTCGTTTTCCATCGCGCCGTCCTGACTGTGCTTCTGCCTCCTGTCGTAGTCCTCCCTGATCGCCTGATAATAACTACCGTCCGGCAAACTGCGCTCCGTCCGTGCAATCCGGCTCTTGACGCCACCGGTGACAATGGTGATGACAGAGACACCGAACGGCGCCAGCTCGACGCGGAGGGTGTTGCTGTAAGCGTGGAGAGCGGCCTTGGAGGCGTTGTAGACGGAGCCGAAGACGTAGGGTATCACTCCTGCCACCGACCCGATCTGGACGATCGTCCCTTTCGATCGCATCAGCAAGGGGGCGAAGGCCTGACAGATGCGCATCACGGCAAACACGTTGACTTCGAACGTCTGTTGCACTTCGTCGAAGTCGACGTCGAGGGCCGGAACCGTGTAATCTGGGACAAAGTTCAACCTCCATCAGCATTGCAGGCCGGTTATCTGGGTTTGATTCCGTGTGGCACGCGTACTTCTGCCCGCGTTGTTGATCAAGAAATCCAAACCCCCACCGGTCCGTTCCTCGACGTCCTCCCTACATCGTGTGATGCTGTCCGGTTTGTCGACCTCGAGGCGGAGCGTCTCGATGCCAAGGTCGTTCAGATCGGCGACAGAGTCCCTGCTACGAGCGGTGGCAAAGACGCGGAGCCCTGTTACGAATATATCATCGGCATCGGGCCTGAAACTCAGACAGAGAATGCTGGGGAAAAGGCTTGAGGAGGTAAGAGGTAAAAGCGGTACCTCTGGAGTGAAACTCTCGCGCGAGAGCATGACCAATGCCTCCTGGACTGCATCTGTTGTTGTTCAGAACGGGATCAGCACATCATCAACATTGCGCTTATACTGTCTGTAGCCAAGAGCTGGATGGCCTACACACCCGGTGATGAGGACCGATCTTCGTGTATCAGCCATGTGACTTTTGAATCATGTAAGCACGTCCAATCCCGACAATATCAAGGCGAAAGTCGAGGCGTACCTGAGACAGACGCCTTTCGTCAGTACGTACTGTATCACCTACCTGGTAGGTGCAGAGTTGTTGGCGGCCACTAAACCTCTATCGATAACCGTGCAGCAAAACATATCCCGAGGTCGATCTCTGTCGCTAAAAGCAGAGCCGGGTAGCAGATGAGATCTCGGCGCTTGTAGGGAGTACGGACGGTTGGGTCAAGTCATGTACTGTAGGTATAAGAGAGGATATATAGGTACTGCTCAGGTATGACTACCAACCTTTTCACTCGCCTTAACCCTGATGTCCTGACTTTTGCGGTCACAGTCACTTTCATATCTACCAAGTACGTATGGTACCACGTGCGGAACCGGTGCCTGGCCTGCGCAACCCGCCTATGAACTCTGGACATATGGTATTATTGCTGGCTGGCGCGCTACCCGTGATATCGTCCAACACCCTTGTGCCGGCTTCGAGATCCCACCTCCCCGTGGGGGTTACAGAGTGTGGCCCGTGCAAGCAGACCAATGCTTAGGTAGCCTACAGCACGTACACACAAGGGGGTTCGCCGATGCTCGTCATCATGACTTCCCGTTGGAAGCCATAGGGGCGCTACTCTGGCTCCAGACTTTATCGCTTAAAGGTAAGGCTTGGACTTGAAGGTTCGACGAAATGTGAGAGATCTATAAAGTCTTCATGTTTAACGGTCTGGTTTCTGTCTCCAGCACCAGCTATCCAATTCCCTGAAGAGGAATAGAAAAGGACCAAATCGAAATCATGGCGACTCCAGTCCAGCAGAATCTTGAATCGAAGAACAAAGAATATGCCTCCGACTTCAAACACAAGGACTTGACCCTGCCGCCGGCGAAGAAGTACGCCATTGGTATGTCCAGCTGTCCCTTCTTGCGCATCGACGTCGTTGCACGTGCTCAATCTCACTTTGTCACCGTGACGGGTTAACGAGTCTGACAGCTGCTAGTGACCTGTATGGATGCGCGTATCGACCCTGCCGCTGCTTACGGCGTCACTTTGGGTGATGCCCACGTCATTCGGAACGCTGGCGGCTCTGCTCGAGATGCCTTGCGCTCGATCATCATATCCGAGCAGCTTCTTGGCACGACCGAGCTACTTGTCATCAAACACACCGAATGCGGTATGTTGACGTTCAGGAACGACGACGCTCGCAGTGTGGTGGAAAAGAATTTAGGATCAGAAGCGATCAAGGAGATTGGAGACCTTGACTTTCTGCCGTTCCCAGACCTAGAGGAAGCCGTTCGCAAGGATGTGCAGTTTCTGATGGAGAGCAAGGCGATTTCAAAGAACATCAAAATAAGTGGCTGGGTTTATGAGGTCGAGAGCGGAAAGGTCAGATCGGTTACGTAGGAGCGATGAGTAAAGCTGCGGCTTGTTGACTGTGCCTGTTATCGTTTGTTGGCGTTTGGGGTTTCTTCCAAAGGCGTCGTGATACCAACACAATATACTGAGGTCCATCTTGTCCAATTCCCCACAGTCTAGGTAGAAGCTCTTTTGCTCGTGCAGGCATCATTTCTGCTCAGAGCCCGATGCTAGGTGTGACGTCCAGCCTCCTTCGTCTCGATCCTCCCCTTTCTGCGGCCACAGGATCTGCTTCAGGAATATTGCGCGTATCATCATGACGAAAACAAAAACCCAAACACTGATGAGAATGACTGTCATCACGCAACCGATGATTTGAATGACAACAGAACCGAATGCTTTACCGACGGCGAAGGTGGCCGTTACGAGGGCTGTGTTCGGGAATACGAAAGAATACCAGGTCATGGAGAATGTCATCCTACCATGGCTGACACACGACCAGTGTGCGCCAACCGAGACGAAGAAGAACCACAGGGCAAGACTTGGTCGAGTCAGCGAACGCTCTAATCGAGGGGTTCAGCTTCAAGAGGTCAAGCCTCATATAAGAACCTACCCCCAAACCCAGATTCCAACCCAGTTAGCTGCCACCTTGAAGATCATACCCGCCAATGGACCATCACCCATGAAGTCTTTCGGTAACACGCGTTGGGCGCTGTCAGCCATATTGATCATCGCCGATACAGTGAACCCTGAGGGTCCCACACTGACGAACATGCCAGGACGTGAGGATTCCTTTGGCAGCTTGTGCGTCATAAGTCTATAGATGAAAGCAGAGTAAATCATAAGAGAGACCATGTATCCGATTCCTTGAAGTGTAACCCCCCCAATGATGATGTCAACAGCTCGGTCTGGCCCCAAATGGGAACTGAGAATACCGGCATGAGGGCCGATGATGAGAAGAGGATAAGCCGGAAAAATCCAGACTGGTGTCATTCTTGAAATAGTAAACGTCTGAGTAGACCATCTGGAGCATCCCTCAATCAGCAGGTTTCACACAACAAGGAGCCATCTCCGACGCCGGGAGGAGCATACATCAAAAGGTATATACCGCAGGAAGCTAGGATAGCCAGGGCACAATCGATCCAGAACATGACGCAAACGGCTGATTCCAGCCAGTTCCCAGTCTGGCCCAAGCCGTATTGGGAGATGTTGATGAGTATCGTGCCAAAAGACACAACGCTCGCTGGCACGAACAAAGATTCTGTGGGGTGCAAGAAGGATGCTTTGAATGTTTCCGGGAAGAAATAGAAACGTAAAGAGATCAGGACGACATTAAGTGTAAACAACAAGATGTTGAATAGAAAAAAAGCCACTCCGATGACTTCGAGGCCTCTGAAACGGAAGGGAACTGGCATCAGAGGTAATCAGCTCTGTATGTTCGCTCAGAGCTTTCCGAGAGAACAGGAATCCGGACCTGTCCGTAAGACGTTGGCGACACCTCCAGTCGCCATGGTCATGGTAAAGAAAGTCCAGGTGAAATGGCGGATCCGCTTCTTCCATACCACATCCGCGTGTCGATCGCGAGTAGCGCCATCAATCTCATGTGGCAGTGGGTATTGTTGCGTTGGAATCTGGGGGAAAGGCGTGTTGTGATGGAGGTGATGGCGAACGAATTGCGCATGGCGTTCATCGTCGTCGTCCATTGTTGGTGTACAATATCCTCCTCTCTCTCTGCTGGAGCCTAATACATGGCTCGAATCTACCATGGCTTCTCGGCCTCCCCATTTAAAGATCTAAGCCTCGGACTTTTCCAGTAGCCAGCAATCGCCTTGACTACCTTACCGATTCACGTTAAGCCATGGAGACAGCCTAGGTAGTTTAGGTGCATTTCTCCTGGTTGACGAGGATCAAATCTGGTAATTCTAGTGACGATAGTCAGATCTTCCGTTTCCTTGGTTTCGGGTACCGGCTATGATCCAACATCGTTGGGGAGGAATCGAAGGCGTGCGTGAGGCCAGGCGTGCCGCACTTCCCGGGTGGATTAAGGGTGTGCAGGGGTGACATGGATGCTTAGTCATTACTTACTAATTGTTCTTCCTGCACTCCGGAGTGAGAGGCTAGGCTCAATTTAGTGAGGCTGGAGAACAATCCACGCTAAGATAACAAATAACTAAGGTACCTTACCTTATCGATAAGGGATCATTTCAGACAACGTTATTACCTAATCCATGTTTCCGGAGTCAACCGCACCTCTCAAGTTTCACAAAGATACAACGGTGAATTCCTTTCTCTCGCGGCTCCGAACATTATTGAAATTCGGTCTACAATCAATCCCGTTGATCACCTGCTTCTGCTCTGTATCTATCTTATGAGTTCTCAGGTAGTTTAGACTCTCTTACTCTCGTGGGACGCGATAGGCCTCGCTTTGCCTCAGCTTTGTCCTACATCGACATCCTCGACGACTACCATAGTACACCTCAGGATGAAACACCAAGAAACCATCGATGTTTGAAAGGCTTCAGCCGCACCCTCTAGGTGGCATCGCAACGACGAGCGCATCTAGGATGGAGGACTTGGGTTCTACATAATGGTCCAGAGAGATCGTCTTCCAGCTCCAGATCAACGACGTTCTCTCTATAATGCTCTGTCGAGGGGTCCTTGTGTTGCCATCCCTGTGTTGAAGCTGGAGTCTCGCAGACATGCGTACGAATATTCTCAAGGCCACAATGGCCATCTTCCTGTATATCCACGCCATCTCGGCTTACGAGCGGCAGTGCGACGGCGTGTATGGACACCCACGGTACGAGGATTGTCTGGCGGCTGCCCGTCGGATTCCCGCGACCTTCACGCCCGTCTTCTTTGGTCCGCCACAGGGACTTCAGGGCACCGTCACCACACCCTTTGTCATATCTAGTGGTATGCCATGGCGCGTATAAGCCACTTCCGTTTGTGAAAATGAGCAGGACCGCGAAGCTTCCTGTCCGGCCAGATTGCAGTGCTTCGCTGACCAGCCGCTCAGGCAACTGTGAGATCAGAGTCCAGTCTTCGACGCGTATTCGCACCAAATGGCTTGTCATACAGAACATGGCCGCCGTTGTCGTGACGGGAATCCCGAGTGTCGCATCGATTCAGCTTGGCTGCGTCAAGGGCTTGGGCATTGGAGGAGTGACCACAGCACGTGAGTCCTCCCGCCTCGTTCTGTCGTCGGGATGGATCTACCCTCCCACATACGATGCATGTTTGACGGAATCCCTGTCATAGGGCACGCCAATGATCCCATGTGGGTCGAGGTCAAGGAAAAGGGCGTGCCTGGGCCCCCGGAAGGAGGCGCTGCAGCTCCTCTGTTGAAAGGGATCGGTCCAGAGCTCAGGTTCGTGCCTGCCAGTGCGCCGCTGCCTCCTGGCTGGTTTCCGCCAGACGCCTCCAGCTCTACTCAAGGACAGGTGGCGAACATCCCGGAAGTTGACAGAAATTTGGAGACAAGTTGAGTGTTAACTGTGGTCACAATTTGGCGCCGGTAGCTTGAGCGTTGTCTAGAGGATTGGTGAATGTCCAAGTGCTATGCCTTCAACGCAGGTCGTGTACTGTATATATATCTCGAAGTTCGCGTGGGTGGATTAAGCCAGAGCTGGACCAGATGCGTTTCTCTAAGTAGACGAATGAAGCACAGCTGAATCACTTCACCCTAAAGACGCAGGCCCCTTTTCCCGTCCTCCAGCAAACCAAGAAACCTCATCGGCAAAGCTTCTCCATGGTCCAGATATACCACCTCGACCTGCCAGCGCAAAGGCAGGCCATTTTCTCACTTGGAGACAACGTTCAACACCACCGTGACGGTCATCGTGACTCTTCAGAACAGCAGCGTCCCACAACAGTCCGACACCGACGTCTCTCCTCCCCGGCGGCATCCACACATCTAGATACGTCTAACGTGCATCTCCACTCGCGCCAAGCCCACGCCCAACGCCGCCGAGGTCAGCATCATCGTCCCCTCTGTCCGTTCGTCCGTCCGTCCAGCCCACCGCGTGCCGCCCCCTATTCGCATCTTCTCTTCGCCCCTTCTTCGTCCCACAATCACGCAAACCTCGCACTCACCACCTTACCTGTATGCTTGTTTGATAAACCTACGTCATGCCCATCTGTTCCGTACAGCAACCTCTCTCGCCGACCCGACCCTCCAACTCAACCCAACTCAACCCAACCCAACCTGACGCAAGACGACTCAACTCAACACGACTCCAACCTCCCCACCCTTCCTCCCTCCCCAACCTATACCCGGCAACTTTCACCCCAAACCTCCCTCTCCCCACTATCCTCCAACATCCCATATCCTTCAACGACTCTATCTCGTAAGACGCAGCCCACGCTCGACCTCACAACTCACCATCGCACCCGCACTCCAAACACGTATGGCAGCGTCAAAGCGACATGGTAGCTCGCAGCAATCACCTGCTGAGTAATTTTGCTGATTTGATTTGAACTGAGTTGATTTGGTTCAGTTGAATTGAATTGGCGACATTGCTCGCCTTGCATACTTACAAAGCCCTACCTAACAGCCACCGGCAGGACACGACGGGACGAGTACAGAAACAGAACGGAGGCGGAACAACACAGGGACAGAACGGACAGGACAGGACAGGATAGACATGCAAAAGAGTGCGTCACCCACCACGCCCACGCACACGCCCGACTTCACCTCCCTCGCCTCATCTCACCTCACCTTACCTCACCCAAGCCCTCCCCCTCCGCCCGATGACGAACGAATAGAGATCCGCGAACGAAGACGGAGGTCATGACCTTCAGATACCCAGAGAGAACTCGACCCCGACGTCAATATCGCGCGCTAGTCAAGCCCGAAGCAGCACATTAGCGTCTCTTGAGTCACCAAAGGCAGGGAAGGAAAAGCAGAGAGCGGGACTGGAACTCACCCAACTTAACGACCTTCGAGAACTGGACCGACTTCTCCGCCGCATCCTGCAAGTCCTCCATCGAAAATATACGCAGACCCGACTCGTTAATCTACATCACGCCACGCCCAACCCATTAGCCAACGAACTCCTCCCTCCCTCCCCCTACCATACCCTCACACACCCTCAGATCGAAAATAGAAGAAAGGAGAGGCCGCCCGCGACTCACCAATTTCTGCGCGACCTCCATATTAGTCCCCTGCAACCTCGCGACGATAGGAGTGCGCAGATTCATGCTCTCGACGACGCTGATCAGGCCCTTGGCGATGGCGTCGCAGCGGACGATGCCGCCGAAGATGTTGACGAAGATGGCGGTGACCTTGGGGTCGGAGGTGATGAGGTCGAAGGCCTGCTTGATGGCGGACGGGGTGGCGCCGCCGCCGACGTCGAGAAAGTTGGCGGGCTGACCGCCGTTGAGCTTGATGATGTCCATGGTTGCCATGGCGAGGCCGGCGCCGTTGACTGTGTGGTGGAGAGGGTTGCTTAGTGGGAGCTGGCCTTGTAGATCTAGGTTAGGGATATAAGGGGGGTGGTACCGAGACAGCCGATGTCGCCGTCTAGTTTGATAAAGTTCAGGCCGTGTCTGTAGTCACTGTTAGGATGCTGCTTCCTCGATGAGGACAGGTAGACGCGAGACGTACTCAGCAGCCTTCACCTCATCCGGATCCTCCTGCGACCTATCCCTCCACGAAAAGACCTCCTTCTGCCTGAACTCGGCATTATCGTCAAAGTTCAACTTCGCATCCATAGCCATAACCTGATGATCCGACGTCTCCGACAGCGGATTGATCTCGATCTGCGTCGCGTCCTTGTCCATGAAGATCCTGTACAGCTTCTGAATCGTGTCCTTGGCGTCCTCGATGCACTGCTCCGAGAAGCCCAGCTCCGTCGCGATATTCCGCGAGATATCGTCCGTCACGCCCTTGTGGATATCGATCTCCGTCGTGATGATGGCGTCAGGGCTTTCTTTGGCGACGGTCTCGATGTCCATGCCTCCCTGCGACGAGGCGATGATGACGGGGCCTTGAGACTGTCGGTCCATCACAATGGCGAGGTAGAATTCCCGCCGCGCAAACTTCCGCTCGCAGATGTACACGGCGTTGCAGATCCGTCCCGCCGCGCCTGTTTGCTTGGTCACGAGCTTGTGCCCGATCATCTGGTCGGCGAACATCTTGGCTTCGGTGGGTCTGTAATCCACCCGTTAAATCCATGACCATAATGCCGTGATCTATCGGGCCGTCCTACGAATAGATAACCCGCACTCCACCCTTCAAGCCGTTGTCGAAAGTCCCCTTCCCCCGACCACCGGCGAGGACCTGTGCCTTGATCACCATATCATCTCCACCTGCAAATCACAAATCAGTCCCGTCCTCCCCACAATCCCCAATCCTCGACCTCATACCTATCTTCTTGGCAATAGCCTCCGCCTCCGCCGCCGACCGCGCAACTTCACCTTTCGGGACGCCGACGCCATACTTCGACCATCAGCGTGCCACTTCCTAAGACAGCAATTGGACTCTCACCGAATCGAGCAGCTTCGCCGACAAGTACTCATGGATGGCAAGGCCGCGACGTTGTTGTATGCCCGAGCTCCGCACCGAAGTGTCCTGCAGGTCCATCCCTTGATCAGCTCCGCAGCTTATATCGCAGCTTGGCTGGAGACTGCAACGGGGCTCACCTTGGCTGCCTTGAACGCGGCGGCCATTGGCCGACTCCGCGCAAGCTTAAACATTGTTGATGGGCAATTGCTACGCCAGAAACCTGGGTAGTTGTGATGGAGGTGCAGGGTATGTTGTAGGTTCGGTAACTTAGCACGATGTCGAAAGGAAGCAACGCCGGGACATGCCGCGGCCCTCACTTCCTCTCGGACTCTACAACATAGAGGCTCTAGGGATCACACTTTGGTTCTTTCATCCACAGGTTCCGTCTTCTCCAGCTCTCGTAATATTCTGGATAAAGAATCCACCATGGATCACCTCCCTTCCGTTGTAAGTCCCTTTGACCCCATATTGATCCCATATCTGGACGGGGAGGAGTACGACGGCTTAGACTTTAGCGGCTATCCTTCCCGGCAGAGCTGGCAGGTCAATTTACTTGCTAAAGGATTTCCGCAAGGCCGAACGGCGCTTGAAGGGGCGCAATTTCTTCAAGCATGGCTATACTTTGGCATGCTCCATGAAGCCTTACGCTTGGTCGAGGATGACCGCATACCGCTCCAGGCTTTCATCCGCTTTGACGAGGGGTTACAACGAAAGTATATTACGACCTCCCAGCTTCTAGAGCTTCTACGGAATTGGCATCACCGGGTAAAGCAAATGCCAGATAGCAGTGCATATTACGAGCGGTTTCGCGCCTGCATGCAACGCTCATGTGAAGTGTGGCGGGACTTGATGGAGTCCAGCGATAACGGGAATACGACACAACTGCTAAGCCATGAGATTCTGCTTTCAATCCAAGTCCTTGGTGCGGCATTAGACATTGGTATCACGGAGATCTGTGGCTCAAGGGCGGACTATACCTGGAGAGTGGTACCGAAATCTAAATGGCTTATGCAGCGCATGATCAGCCAAGGGTGGTGTTCTACCGTGGTGGAACAACTGAGCAAGCCTTGTGCGACCTTTCTTTATTATGCAAGTCTTCTTGGCCCACCGAGGCCAGGAGATGACCATAGTAAATGTTCAGCTAATGGCAGGGCATGTCTGGCTACAAATACAAACGATGGTGCGGAATATAAAGCCAAACACGTCCTCGACAGTTGCAACTGCCAGCATATTAGCATTTCGACTGGGGACGGTTCGCCGGTCGCTGACGCTATCAGGTCTGGCAATGTTCCTATCATTCACTTGAAAGATGACGGGGAGGAACTTGTGATTGAAATCCAGGAATACAGTGTCTCGAGTCCAATAAAATACACTGCTATTTCTCATGTGTAGGTGTCATCTGCCAAGACCAATGAAAAGAAGAAGAAGAAGAAGAAGAAAGCTAACGCAGAACAGCTGGTCGGACGGTTTGGGCGACCCTTCAGGCAATACTCTTCCTCGATGCCAGTTGAAGCGCCTAGGGAAGCTTATCGCCGCTCTTCCCTCCTCACCCGATGTTCCACAGGTCGTAGATTGCTGTTTCTGGATTGACACCCTCTGTATCCCGAAGGACCGAGCCCTCCGGAAGCACGCAATTGTTAAAATGCGGGACGTTTACAAATTGGCTATAAACGTCCTCGTTCTCAACACCGAGCTGATGCGAGCATCGTGTAACCGGCCGTACACCGAGATCTTCACGCGAATAACGTGCTCATCGTGGCTGAGGCGACTTTGGACACTTCAAGAAGGCCTTTTGAATTTCAACCTCCTATTCCAGTTCTCGGAAGGAGTGGTTGCTGTAGGTCTCCACTCGAGATTATACACCGCTCAAAGTGAAGATAACACGCAGAATCCATGGGATCTTGTCGCCTGGGAGTGCAGCCGCTATTGCTTTCACGTTTTGATGCATTTTCCTCTTTACTCCGATGTTTTGCAGGTAAATTTCATCTGGAGCGCCCTCAAGAATAGAACCACCAGCAGAGTTGGCGATGAGCCTCTCTGTATCGCTATCCTGCTCGATTTAAATATTGATGAGCTCCAGAAAGCTCCCGCTGACGATAGGGTAAGAAAATTCTGGAGTTTGCACGTCAAAGGTCTTCCTGCCTCCGTTCTATTTCTCCCTGGGAAAAAACTTTTGAATGAGGGCTTCGGATGGGCGCCGGCAGATTTGATGCAGCTTAAGATCTTGGGTACAGAGATAAATTGTCGTGGAATGATCACGCGGCGAGGTCTACAAATATCATACCCTGGGTTTACGCTTTCTCAGCCAGACCATTCGCCCAATTATGTCCTCCCATGGCCAGGTCGACGGGGCAACCTTTTTCATAAGGCAACGTCTTCAAGACGGAACGCCTTCTTGGGAGGGTTTAAATCTACACAAATGCAAAAGCCTTGCTCTTATCCTTTATATAGTCAAAGGTTCGGCAGAGAGAGCTTTCGGCGGCGACGTGGTAATAGGCACGGAGGAAGCAAATGCGAGCGGAATCAAATGTGGACTTGGAGTTCTTGTGAAAGGCCAGGGGGGTGGGCATAGAGGTGAACGAGAGGTCAAGTATCTTCGACCGGTCAGTGTGATCAGGAAAGGAAGCTTTTGGGACGAGCATCCGGCCTTGGCGTGGTCGCAGACGGAAATGGAGGAGAAGGAGCGGACGCCGGTTGCTGGGGTATTCTTGCCCAGTGGGCAGGAGTGGTGTGTTAGATGACTTCCTGCAGCATGCGGTACAACCTCATGAGACGGCATCCCTCCAGGTCTCCATCAGTAGTTACATCTAGGTTCCCAAACGTTCCCAATCTACTCAGGAGGGTTCCCCTTATGCTACAATCAGCCAGCATACCTAACCCTAATACATGTCCAATTTGCCACAGGTCCTTTCACAGTAATTGTGTTTGAGTCTTCCATGCAAACACCGTCACTAAATCATAGATGTCCATGCTCTAGACAGTTCAAACAATCGGTAGATGACGAGGAAATTAGTAGAGCTGTGAGTCAGCAACAACTATACTCATTGTAGATGAGCTGAAGTTAAACTTGAGATGCAGTACTGACAGATTGAACAAAACACCTCCTTCAGCTCAAACTGAATTTTTGAAACAACTTCATCAAAACTGCATTAAATAAGCTCAAAATCTAGTCAGTAACTCACCTCATTATGCACTATAACTTGATATAAAACATGATGTCAAGATTTTTTTAATTAATTGTAAACACACAATTCTCATCTTTATCAAAGTACATCACTCAATTAAAACATGAAGCAACTCAACTTCAGATCTTTATGAACTTAAAGATTAAAAATAACAAATTTAAAAAGATTCTTCAATAATTTTACATTGAACTCTTCATCAAATCTGTTCAGAACTTTATAAAAAGAATTTTAAATCAATTTAAAATAACTTAAATTGTAGTGAATCTGAAAGCTTTATAATAAATTATGAATATTATGCAACACAATATTACAGTTACAAAAAACATTCTAGAAGTTCTTATCAGCAGAAATTCTGCATTGCAATTTTTCATCATTATAGAATATAAATATACACACATTTAAGCTTAAATAACAGTAAATATATTATTATTCTTAATAACAGTATTTTTTTCATCATTATTTAAAGAAAAAAGCATCATCACAAATCTTTTCATATCTGATGACTGCAAAATTGTCATCAAACTCATTAACACTGCTTTTATTAATTATTAATATATTCTTTCATTAATTACACTATATAATCACATCAACAGTCACATCTACATCACTATAAATCAAAACATTGTCACTATTAAGATTGTAGCTGTTAAGTAACTGAAGTTAAATAACTTAATAATGTATGCATTCATAGTGATTGAAAAAGAATCATTGTAAAGTAACATTAAATGAATTATATCTTTAAAAGCAGACAGCAAGATAATTATCATTATTTATGATGTCATTGTGTACAGCATACTGATACAGAGCATTAAAATGAAAGATTAATGAGTTATAATGATATATATACAGACAGAAAATCATAAGATTGAAGTTAAAAAGAACATCTTAATTAATTATGTAAAGTGATTATACAGCTTAAAATGAGCAGCAAAATCTGTAATGATGAAATTTATAAATGTAGAGCACATCAATTTAATACTTTAAACTGAGTTAATTTAAGACTTTAAATATAAGAAGACAGAGTTATATAATTGAGTTTGTTGCATTTAGAAGTGCTTTAAGTGTTATAAGTATAATTACATAAGTGCTCAATGCAGAGATACTCAGAAATGCAGTATATATATAGAGAATTATAGATTTAAGAATTGTTTCTTTAAAAATTTAGAATTCAGCATCAGAAAGTGTGTAAGCTGCAGAGATTCACATAAGACATAAGATAATAAGTGTTTTGAGTTTTAAAAAGAAATAATGTGTATGTAGATAATATGCAACATTAAGCAGATCTGATAATGAGTATTAACTTAGACATTAATTATTAAATTTAAAGAAGTTACACTCTTAAAGACAGCTAATGATAAAGTCAGTAAGATTGACATTAATAGTTACAGTAAAAGCATTAATAATGACAACAGCAACAATAGTGACAGCAGCAGCAATATTAGTAAGAATATGACACTTACATTACATATAACAATGAGTAGCAGTCATAAAATCATCAATAGATTTCATTTAATAATATTTAAGATTCTTACAAGAATTTCATCAATTCTGACATCAGTCTTGAAGACATTCATTAATGAAAACAAAAAGCAATCAATATTATCTATAAAAACAGTGATCATAGATGCAAATTAGATCTCTTTGAGATTAGTGAATGAAAACAGAAATAAAAAAATTATAATTAAATCTTTAAAAATGTGAATGATAGATGCTGCAGTAAAGACAACAATAAATTATTAAAGTATTAAATTCTCTGAGTGTCAGACAGATCTAAAGAACAGTTAGACAATAGAAATTGAGAATGTCTTTAAGTAGAATTTAGTGAGCTCACTGTTTATTAGTTAAGATGATTTTACAGTAAACATTATGAATATAGAGACAGCATTAACTTTAAAGATTACAATAATAATGAAGTAATGTTAATACACTTAAATTTTGTCATCTTACAATACAACACAATGAAGTTAAGAAACAAGATTATGACATCTTTGCTTCAGAATTTTATCATATAAAACTACAATGTATTGACTATTCAGAAGTCATGACACAATAAATACAACAATAATATTTATTATTTTTACAAAAATTAATTTCATCTAATCTATTCAGAACTCACAGAAGAAGAATTAACTTAAGTTTGCTTTTACATTAATTTATGACTGAACTGTGCAGACTGAACAGTTCAGACATATAGTAAAAATTTTATGACTTTAAAGATTTAATATATTAAATATAGTCAGTTTAAGTATCTATGCATTCACAATGTGTATAGAGAAGCAGTTAAAAAGAACATTATAATAATTTTAAAGTAATTAAATGATTTACTGAAGAATAATCATTAACAATACATTATAGTGAGAGACTTTAATCTGCATTATTTAACATGAAAAGATCTAAGAATGAAGAAGAATTTATAGATAAAGCAATTAATATAAATAATAAATGAATGACAGCTCTCTCTGTTCTTACTGTAGAGCTTAGTCATATAAAGATCTTAATAAGTATGTAGCATCATAGATCTGATGTTAAACAGCTTAAACATTATTTAATAATTAATTAACTATGAAATACAACAACAATAATATTATAACTTTAATTACTACTTTATTATCATTCATCTTCTGCTGTCTGCAGCAGAGATCACACTGCAATTCTATTAACAGTGAAATAAAGTAGACATAAAGCTTTTACAATAGATTTTGACAGAATAGCTGTCAATGTCATTTTATAACTATAATGAACTTAACATAAAGCAATATATAACTGTCATTACAAAGACAATTTAGACTGTAGTGAAGACAACAGTATTAATGTTAACTCTTAGTAAATAATTAAAGTTAGGATTTGATCTGAAAGCAAAAGAAATGATGAGAAAAGTAAATAGAATTTGTTGTTATTGATAAAGAGAGTAGAGCATACACATTTAAAAGATGTATTGTTAAGTTCATAATGAAAAAGAAAAGAAGCTGACAAAATTAATGAGAGTAAGTCATAGAGAATGAATAGAGATGATTTTAAAGAATTTTCAGAAATTATAAAAATTGATAAAGTAAATTAGAAATTATAAAGTTATAAGTCAGATTTTTACTTTCACTTTAAAATAAATGAAAAAGCTGAAACTCACAGAACTGCAAAACAAGACAGAGCTACTTTGAATAATTTTTTTTTAATTTCTTTAAAGATAGATCTCAGCAACATTACAGAATACAAATATTTTGATTTGATATTTATATCTTTAATTATAGAGACTGAATTAACAGAGATTATAATGTAAGCATTAAACAATAAGATATTAAAACTGAATAATGTATTAAATTAAGTTTTATATTAAATATTATTATAACTACTCTTACTGCTGCTCTCACTGTACAACTTATATCTGAACAGCAAAAGACATTTAAGAATCTTTAAATACTTTATTACAGTAATGCTGCAGAAGCTTAACAAAGAAAATTATCAGCAATTTAAAATATATTAATTAATGACATTTCTGAACATCATAAGCAAGGCTTTAAAGTCTATAATGACACACAGAATAAGCTATATGATAAAGATTTATTAATTGTTATTTAAAACACTGCTGAGAAATCAAAAGATTGTATTTACAAAGCAGATAATTCATATACTGCTGAAGCAGATTCACAAAGTATGAAAGTTAAGCACATTAATTACATTACTATTAATGTTGAATGTATCAGAAATCTTTAACAATGTCTTTTACAAAAGATTACTTTATAATCTTTAAAAACACTATCTATCACTGAAGATAGTAAACTAAATAGAAGACTTTCTGAGAAAAAGAACATTAATAATAAAGTTGTTAAAATATAAGTCAGAGAGCTTTATCATCTATATAGATATATTTTAAAGCTCATCATTATCACTCATTTTATATTTATTCTACAATGTTAACATACTGAATCTAGTCAATAACTTACAGCTTTGAGTTATAGCAGTAAGTTAAATTGATAATGTAAACATTATAATAACAGAAAAGTCAGCAAAGAAAAACTGCATTATTTTGTATATAGTATACAGCTATACAAAGCAATAAACTTAAAAATATGTTTCTGTCTTTATCTTAATTAAGTATAAATTCATTTACTTTACAAACTGTCTCACAAGACATGACATAACAGCAGAGCTGACTCTAAATATATATATAGTATAGATATTATTGATATATAAAGTGCTGAAAGTCATCTTGAACTTATATTTAAAATGAGATGTACATATATAATATATTTAGACTTAAGTCACAATAAATCTCAGAGATTTAACAGTATTGATAGATTTTATATAAGATTTTAAGCTTAAGAATCTATAAAGACTCTATATAATAATGATGTTGTTGCAGATTCTGTACTGCTGCTCAGTTTAATACAGTTTAAATAGTGAGCACAGAACAATTATATAATAAAAATGAATTCTTTAAAAATTGACAGCTATACAATAATGAGTAGAAGTCATTATAATGAAGATCTTTCACATAACAGTGAGCTTAGCATTAAACATAAAATTCTTTCTTTTCTTAATGAAACAGCAGCTAAAGAAGACACTGAGAAAGTTTATGCATTACATTGTCATTACATTAATTTACATTTTAATGAAGAAAATCAAATCTAACTTTATAAAGAAGCTTTACTGAAAGAGCTTACTGAAATGTCTGTAGCTCTGCTATAAGATGCAGATATAACTTTCATTAAAAGTTAACTTGAAATTTAGAACACTTTACATTGTATTATTATGATGAAATGACTTAATTATTCACATAAACAACAATGCAGATGAAGCTGTCTGCAGACATGATATTAACAAACTTTGTTGAAATTGAAAGATATTGAATGTCTATATAAATGACAGTGACATTAAGAATTAGATAAGTGCAGTGATAGTGATATTGAAAAGAGATTTAAGATGCATAATATACATAGACATAAATAAGATATTCATAGTGTATATAGTGAAGCT
>JAABUJ010002331.1_pt1 | contig 23947 bp, 19 predicted proteins | sample 5559131 | NCBI WGS metagenome assembly JAABUJ01 (sample SAMN10711875, study PRJNA513366) | rock metagenome | isolation source: Antarctica rocks | place: Antarctica: Victoria Land, Mt New Zealand nord | collected 2016-01-07
CGCGTCAGAGTCGCCCGATCGGCGGCCCAGCGGGCGACGTACGGGAAGGTGTAGCCGCTGGCGTCGATCCCGTAATGGGCCAGGACAACGAAGGCCGCGCCCTCGGCGATCGTCTCGGCGTCCGCGCCGCTCGCACCGGCCCGCGCCCCGGCGACGTGGTGCGCGCACTCGTGGGCCAGGGTCTTGGTCGCCTGATCGCCGCTGAGACGGGCATGGACCGCGACGCGCCGCCGGGCGGGAGCGTAGTAGCCGTTCGCCCGCCCGGTCTCCTCGCGGATTAGCGTGATCCCCTCGGCGACCAGGAAGGCCGCCAGCCGGTCCCACAGCCACGTACCGGCGTCGCTCGCGCCTGCCAGCAGGTGCGGGGCCGGGGCGTCGGCGAGGGGTGCGCCCTCGGTCTGGGCCAGGTCGAAGACGGTCGCCACCCCGAAGCCGGTCACGAGCGCGCCCCGATCGTCGGCATCGCCCTGCTCGTCGCCCTCGGCAAGGGCACGCCGGTAGGGGGCGAGGATGCGGATGCCCCGCTCGCCTTTGCGGACCTGCCGCCCGAGCGCCTGCCAGGCGCGGTACCCGGCGACGCGGGTCGCGTCCGGGCGCTGCGCGTGGATCAGGGCCACATTGCGGGCGGAGTAGGTCGGGAAGCGGGCCAGCGTGGCGAGATAGGCGCGGAAGCTCGCGCCGTCGACGATCGCCCCGATCCCCGCGTCGAGGAGGACCAGCGCGGCGACCATGCGCTCCTGGGCGCGCTCGTGGGCGGCGGTGGGCTCGGGCTGCCGGTCGATCATGGGGTGCCCCTTCCTGCTACGGGCTCGTGTAAAGGTGGGGGGCGCTCAGGCGTCCCGGTCGGCGGGGGTGCGGGGCGCGGGGCCGTCGAGGAGGGCCAGCACGTCGGCGGGCGGCTCCTCCCCGGCCAGGCGGGCGAGGTCGGCCCAGACGGCGGCCAGGGTCAGCGGCTGGCCCAGGGGCGCGGGCACACCAGCGGCGATCAACTCGGCGAGCAGGTCGCGCAACAAACGCTCGATCATGGTCCCCTCCTGTAGTAGCGAATCGCGTATGGCGGGTGGTGCTTGAGGATGAGCGTAGGGGCCGGGGGCGTGCGTACCCCCGGCCCAGATGACACTACGCCGCGTCGCCGTAGAGGTCGGCCAGGGCCGCCGCGCCGCGCGCCCGGTACTCGTTGAGCGACCGGGGCCGCGCCGCGCCCCCGGCGGGCATCGGCGGCTCCGGGTCGGGCTCCGGGTCGGGGGTCGGCGGGTCGAGCGGCATGTAGCGCGCAACGCAACACAATGGGGCGATCTGACCGAAGACCCAGCCCTCGCGCTCGGCCCGGCGCTCGACCGCGCCGAGGTGCTTGCAGACGCCGGTGTGGAAGTACCCGAGGCAGGAGCAGGCCCAGCCGATCGGGGTGCGGGCGATGGTGTAGGTCGTGCCCGGCTCAGATTGGGCGGGGGTGCAATAGCGGCGGGATTCGAGCACGACAGCGATGCGGACGCCGCAGGTACGGGCGCGGGCGCGGGCCTCGATCGCGCGGGCTTCCTGGGGCTTGCTAAACTCTCGCATGGTAGACTCCCTCTCGCGTGGGGCCTGCGGCCCTGCTCACCGGCCCTGGGGGATGTGCTTCCCGGCTACCGCCCCCGGGGCCTTTCTCTGCTCTAATTATAGCACTTTACTAGCACTTGTCAAGCACTTTACCGGGTTGATCGTAGCACTTTCCGTGCTATACTCGATGCTGGGGTGGTCCGAGCCGCCCCCACGGGACAAGGAGGGTGCGATGATCATGGCAGCGGAGGAGGCGACCGGGCTGGACCTTCAGGCGCTCCGGCGGGCGGCGGTACTGACGCAGGGGGAGCTGGCTGCGAAGATCGGCGTCGGGCCGCGCATCATCACCAAGTGGGAGAACGGCGAGGCGATGCCGCGGCCGACGAATATTCGCAAGCTCGCCGAGACCCTGGGGGTCAGCCCGCGCGAGGTCGTGGCCGCGCTCCAGCAGTCGGGCAAGCGGGGCGCATGAACGTCAGGCGGGTACTCCACTACCGGTGGTGAACCGGAGCGAGCCCTCTCCCGATCGCGGCCTACAGGCCGCACCACTCACCTTCGTGGGTGACCAAGCCGCCCCGTCGTTCGCCCTACCGTGTGGAGCCACCGTCGCGTCGCCCTCTGCCGGGGGCACGGCGGCCGGGGCCTCACCTGGTCAAGGGTGGGAACCGCCACAGGCGGCGCGCAGCGCCCTAGATCGGGTGGGGTGGCCGCTAGCGTAGAGGGAGAGGGAGGACGCGACCAAGACGCGGCAGAGCCGCACCGCCGAAGCGACACCGGGAGCGCTGGGGCTTGGGGCCTGCCCCCATCGCCGATGCCGCTTCAGCGACGGGCATGACGCGCGTGGCACCGCCGACCCCGCCGTGCGGGCGGACCGCAGGGAGCACCGAGGCGGCGGGGACCAGGCGTGACGCGCACCAGCCCAGGGCGGCGGGGCGGGGTGAGCGGCGCGGTCCGGTGGAGCGGCGCGGAGCCGGTCCGCAGAGCGAAGGTGGCGGGCGGCTGGCGAGATCGCCCGCGCGGCAGGGTGCAGGACCGAGAATCTTGCCGCGGCGGTTTGTGCCCTGTCAGGATCACTGGTCGACCCGGGCGGACCGGACCAGCGGCGGCCTATTCATCGTCGCCCACGTCGTCAGCGAGGGCGCGCATACCGCCGACCGGGATTGACCGCCGTGCGGGGAGGGGTGTTCGGTGACGCCGGAGCAGCAAGCGCGCCTGACGATCGACGGCCAACTCGCGGCGTCGGGCTGGGTCGTGCAGGACGTGAAGCAGCTGAATCTCCACGCCGTGCGCGGCGTCGCGGTGCGCGAGTTCCCGCTCCTCGCCGGGCCGACCGATTACCTCCTCTTCGTGGACGGCAAGGCGGTCGGGGTGGTCGAGGCGAAGAAGGTCGGGACGGCGCTGACCGGCGTCGAGCTCCAGGTGGAGAAGTACCGCGAGGGCGTGCCGCAGCACCTGAAAGCCCCGCGCCTGCCGCTGCCGTTCGGCTACGAGAGCACCGGCGTGGAGACGCGCTTCACCAGCGGGCTCGACTTCCTGGAGCGCAGCCGCGCCGTCTTCGCCTTCCACCGCCCCGAGCAGTTGGCCGAGTGGCTCGACGAGGCCCCGGCTGGCGGCGAGAACGGCACCTTCCGCAATCTGGTCCACCACCTGCCACCGCTGACCGGCGTGGGGCTGCGCGACTGCCAGTTCGAGGCGATCACCAACCTGGAGCGCTCGCTCGCCGCCGACCGCCCGCGCGGCCTCGGCCACCTCGGCCCGTCGGCGCAACTCGGCGATCATCAACGCATCGGCCGCGAGCGCCTGTTCTTTGCTCGCCAGCGCCGCCCGCTGCGTGGCGATCGTTTCATCCTTCGCGGTTAACTGCCCCTCGTAGACCTTGCCCACCTCGGCGAGCATCGTCCGTAGATCCCCCATGTACGGCGCGCTGGTGCGGCGCACCGCCTGCTCGATCGCCGCCGGCGTCACCCGCTAGGCGGCCTCGATCGGCTCGAATGGCGTTCCGGTGTTTTCCGGCGGATATCCCGGTGCCTTCCGTTCGTCATTCATGGGGCGCAGCATAGCACAAGCGCCTCAGCGCTCCCCCGTACGCCCGATAGACGCACCCCCGCGCCACTGGTACGCTGGCCGTGGCAACAATGCCACACAACCGCATAACCGAGGAGGGGACCATGGCCGACGACCACGCTCGCATCGCGCAGCTCGAGGCCCAGGTCGCCGCGTTGTTCGACGCCCAGCGCCGCCCGTGCCGGCGCCTGCCCCGCCGCTTCCTGCCGCTGGCCCTGGTGGCACGCCTCGCCTTATGATGTGTGACACCGGCGTGTAGTCAGCGTGGCAGGAAAACCACCCCTCGGGCGCGCGCGAAACGGCTTTCCGGCGCCAAACTTGCCGCTCGTACCGGCCAGTTATGCGGCCAGCTCAGGTACACGCCGACGTCACCGATGATGGCTCTCCCGATCTTTTGGTGATCCGGGCAGAATTGCCCCTGGAAGTGGGGACGGAGGGCCAGAAGTCGGCCTTCTTCGGCCCTTCGAGACGTCCTCCAGGCCACTTTCCTGGGCGTCTTCCCTATCCTGGACCCTCGATCATCAAAAGATCGGGAGAGCCCCGATGATGTGGCGAGGCGTCTGCATCATACGGTGCAACTGGTGCGAGAGCCTAGCGGAGAGAGCGGGGATACGCCGTGGGTAGTCATGGTGGAGGGAGCCGTCAGCCGGCGCGTCCGTCCGCGTCCTCTTCGTGGTGGGCCAGGGGGACCTCCTCGCCACCGCGCTGGGCGGAGCGGAGGGCGGCTTCCTGGAAGGCGACCGACTCCAGGAGTTCCTCCGGCGGGAGGAGCCATCGGCCGGTCTCGAACATGCCGACGACCGCCTTGAGGAGTTCGCGGTAGCAGAAGCGGGCGTCGATCGCGCGCGCGATGACCTGCCGCTCGCAGAAGGCGGTGAAGCCGAGGGCGTAGGGGCCGCGGCGCGTGCCGCGTACCGTGCCGAGGCGCCCGTCGGCCCAGCGCCCGACGACGACTTCGGTGCCCTCTTCCAGGGTGCAGCGGATGGTGCGACAGCCGGGCCCCAGGAGGGCGGCGAGCATCTCCACGCCGTGGACCCCGTAGTGGAAGAGGCCGGGGTTGCGCGGGTGCAGCAAGGCGGGGGTGTGGGTATCGGCGCCGAGGACGGTGCCGAACTCCTCCCGGCGACGTAGGACCTCCCGGACCTCTGGGGCGTAGCGGAGGGCGGAGGCCGAGCCGAGGGGAACACCGCGCGCTTGGGCCGCCTCGACGAGTCGGCGCGCGGCGGCAAGCGAGGTGGCGAGGGGCTTGTCGACGAAGAGGGGCAGGCCGGCCTCGATGAAGGGGAGGGCACGTTCCAGATGGACGCTGCCATCGATCGACTCGATCAGGATGGCGTCGACGCGGCCGAGGAGTTGGTCGGGGCGGTCGAGGATGGCGATGTCGTACCCGCGTAACTGTTGCACGAAGCCGGCGATCCGCTCCGGGGAGACGAGCGAGGTGCCCGGCACCGCCGCGACGACGCGGGCGCCCTCAACCCACTGCTCCTCATCGATGTCGATGTGGTTGAGGCGCTGGGTGAAGGCCACCACATGGCTGGTATCGCAGTCGACGATGCCCAGGCGCAGCATCCGACGGTCCTCCTCGGCGGGTGGTCACGGGTTCCCAGGTTGCGGGTTCCAGGTTGCAGGTTGACGCCGGCGCGGCAACGATTGGTGGCCTGCAGGATAGACGTCACTGTATCGTCGTGGTGATAGCTGGCGGTTGAAACCGCGCCTGTCGGCCTCATGGCCGCGAAGTCCGCGTCCGCGGGCTTGGTGCGCCCTCACCTCGCTAGTATGCCACCAAGGTTGGTGTAATCCCAGCCTCTGCAGCGACGCCTCGTGGCGACCGCGGCCGGAGGTAACCGTCTGCGGGGCAGGCGCGGTTTCAACCGCCAACCCCCGCCCCGCGGCCGGCGCGGGCGCGGGCGTAGTGGGTGACGACTTTGGTCAGGGCGCGATCGATGTCGTCCACGTCGGCGTCGGTGAAGCGCTCGTTGACGGCGAGATGGAGCATCCGGTCGGACATCGCTTCGGCGATGGGGCAGAGGGCGTCGCGATACTCCGCGCCGCTGCGCGAGGTATAGGGCGAACCGAAGGGGAAGCCGCTGGTGCCGTAGGTGCGCAGTTCGCGCAGCACGGGGGCGTGGTAAACGGGCGGGACGTAACCGGCGGCGGCCGGGATGCCTTCGGCCGTGAGGGCGGTGCAGACGTCCCGCAGCGGCACGCCGAGCGCGTCGGCGTCGTAGTGGAGGGGGTAGAGCCAGTAGGTGGTGCGGTCCCCTGCGCGCGGGCGGGGCGGGTGCAGGCCGGGCAGGTCGCTGACGCAGGCGTCGAGCCGCGCGGCGACGGCGCGGCGGCGCTCGATGACGCCGTCGACCTTGCCGAGCTGGGCCAGCGCGACCGCGCCCTGGAGCTCGGTCATCCGGTAGTTGGGGGCCAGGAAGAGGTGGGTGCGTTGGTCGCCGTCGCGCGGCCAGCCTTTGTCGGAGAAGAGGCGCATGCGGCGCGCCAGGGCGGGGTCGTTGGTGACGGTGAGGCCGCCGTCGCCCGCGGACAGGTGCTTCGACTGTTGGAGGCTGTAGCAGCCGATGTGGCCCTGCACGCCGGTCGGTCGGCCGCGGTAGCGGGTGCCGTAGGCCTGGCTGCAATCCTCGATCAGGACCAGGTCGTGCTCGCGGGCGAGGGCGAGGAGGGGGTCGAGATCGGCGGGTTGGCCGAAGAGATGGACCGGGATGATCGCCCGCGTGCGCGGCGTGATCTTGCGGGCGACGTCGGCGGGGTCGAGGCACCAGCTGTCGGGATCGACGTCGGCGAAGACCGGGACGCCGTTCTGCATCAGGATCGGGATGATCGTGCCGAAGTCGGTGATCGGCGTGGTGATCACCTCGTCGCCGGGGTCGAGGTCGAGCGCGCCGACGGCGAGGTGGAGCGCGGCGGTCCCGGAGGTCGAGGCGACGCAGTCCGCCGCGCCGACCCAGGCCGCGAAGTCGGTCTCCAGTTGGCGGACCAGCGTGCCGCCGTTGCGATTGAGCCGGCCGGAGCGGATCACCCGCGTGAGCAGGGCCAGTTCCTCGTCGCCGAAGGTACGCCCGGAGGCGTCTGCCACGCTCGGCAGCGGGGTCGTGCGGACGGGAGGCCCCCCCAGCACGGCCAGCGTTGCGTCGGTCATCGCTTATCTCCCCGTTACGAGCGGCGGCGCCCAACCGCGCCGGCGCGCCCTTCGCACGGCGGCCGATGGGTCAGGCTGGCCACCGCACCTCGACGACCGTCGTGCCCGCCGCGAGATCGACGTCGCAGAAGAGCGCGGGCAGCCCGTGGAACTCGCCCGCCCGCAGCACGACGGGCTGGCCATCGCAGACAGCCGCCGGCGCGGCGCCCACGCCCGAGCCGGCGGGCGGCAGGAGCGCCAGCGTCGCGCCGGGGAGCGCGTCCGGGGCGTGCGCGCGGAGGAGGATGCCGCGGTCGCCGACCGGCGCGCAGGTCACGGCGATCGCGCGGCGGCGGCGCTCCCAGTCGTTGATCGCGGCGCCGGTCCACCACTCCAGGCCGCGGGCGCGCCCGTCGGCGACGACCTGCAGCAGCGCCGCCGCGACCTCGGGCCGGTGGTGGAGATGGACCTGATGGAAGAGGAAGTGGGCCACGCCGTGGTGCCGGCGTGACTGCTCGAGGATCGGGCCGGCGATGGCATAGGGCGCGGTCAACCAGAGGTCCTGCGTCTGCAAGGGGATCTCCAGCACGTCCAGGAAGCGCCCCCGCTCGGCGTCGTAGGGGAACCAGGGCTGGCAGGAGCCGTGGGGGTAGCCGACGTTGCCCTTCTTGCTCGGCCCCTTCGACTGGTCGCTGGGGATGCCGACGGCCTCTAGCCAGCGGAAGAACTCGACCTCGCCCTCCCAGCGCAGGTAGTGGTTCTTGTTCGAGGCGACCCGCTCGACGCCGGTCTCGCGGCGCAGCCAGGCGAGTTGGTCGCGCAGGGGCACCTCGCCCCAGGCGCCGCCGTCCTCCGGGCGGGCGTTGTAGTGGAGGGCGATCTCGTGGCCGGCCGCGCGGACGAGGGCGTGGGTCTCGGCGCTGTAGGACGCGGGCCAGACCGGGCTCCAGGCGTCGCACCAGGTCGAGGCGATCCCCGCCCGTTCGAGGAGCGCCAGGGTCGTGCGGGCGGAGCGATCGATGTTGTGGTCGGAGTCGTGCGAGATCAGGCCGACGGCGGGGAGGCCGCGCGGCCAGTACCAGAGCGCCGGGAGGCACACCCCGACCCGCGCGGCGGCCCAGCAGATCGCGCGGAGGAGGAGCATGCGCAGCTCGTCGGCGATCGGCCGGGCGAACCAGGGCGTATCACCGCGCGGGAAGTCGGGGTGGAGCCCTGGGCACTCCGGTGCCGGATCGGCGAGCGGGGTGCGCTCGCGGTCGAAGGCCCAGGAGAGGACGACGCCGTCGTCGGTCTTGAGGATACCGTCGTCGATCGCGGCGGTGCCGTCGGGGGCCGGCTCGCCGTCGCGGTCGATCGGGCGGCCCTGCTGGATGCGCAGGATGGCGGCCGGCAGATCGGCCGCGATCGTCACGGCGACGCCGCGCCCGGCCCGGTGGACGACGACCGCGTCGGCGCCGGTCGGCCGACGGTCGACGCCGAGGAGGCAGCCCAGGCTCGTCCCGGCGGTCGCGCGCAGGCGGGCCGCGCCGAAGATGTGCAGCGAACTGGTCAGGCCGGCGGTGAGGGGGTGGCGCGAGTCGAGGGCGAGGTAGCCCTCGTCCAGCGTGCCGGGCGGGTCCGCGTCGGCGACGCCGAGGAGATCGTCCAGGCCGGCCGTCCCGCCGAGGGCGACGAGGGCGCCGCCCTGGCGCACGAAGCCGACGAGCCGGTCGCGGGCCGCAGCGGGGAGGGCCGCCGCGGCGGGGAGGACGAGGACCCGCTCGGGCGGGCCGTCGCCGTCCAGCTCGGCCGTACGCAGGGCGCGCCAGGAGAGGCCCGCGTGGGCGAGCACCTCCGCAAGGTACGGCGAGGAGGGGGCCTGCCCGGTGACCACTCCGATCATGCGATGCGACTCCCTGCGCCGACACGCGACCTGAACAACCTCGACATCGCGGCTCACGGTGTTTCGTATGAATACCGAACGAATAGCCGTCAGCATCGTATCGGATGGGCGCGACCCTGTCAATCCCCCCTTGACGACGCGCGACCGGCGCGCTAATCTCCAGGCAATTGGTAGAAGGCCCGAATAAATATGGGGCTCGTGGCCGTGCCGGCGAAACGTCGGCGTGCGAGAGGGGGCGATGGCAACACTGACTCCCGCGATCGGCCGGGCGCTCCGCGAGGGGGTGGTCATCCCGGCGCATCCGCTGGCGCTGACGGCGGAGCGCCGGCTCGACGAGGTGCGCCAGCGCGCGCTGACGCGCTACTATCTCGACGCAGGGGCCGGCGGGATCGCGGTGGGGGTCCACACCACGCAGTTCGCCATCCGGCGGGCGGGGCTCTACGGGCCGGTCCTGGAGTTGGCGGCCGAGACGGTCGCGGAGGGGGCGGCCGGGCGGCCGATCATCACGATCGCGGGGGTCTGCGGGGCGACCGCGCAGGCCATCGGGGAGGCGGAACTGGCGGCGGGCCTGGGGTACGACTTGGCGCTCGTCAGTCTGGGCGGGCTGGCCGAGTGGACGGACGAGGCGCTGCTGGCGCACATCGGCGCGATCGCGGCGATCCTGCCGGTGATGGGCTTCTACCTGCAGCCGAGTGTCGGGGGGCGCCCCCTCGGCTACGCCTTCTGGCGGCGCCTGGCCGATCTGCCGGGGGTGCAGGCGATCAAGATCGCGCCGTTCAACCGCTATCGGACGCTGGACGTGGTGCGCGCGGTCTGCGCGTCCGAGCGGCGCGACGAGATCGCCCTCTACACCGGCAACGACGACAATATCGTCGCCGACCTGCTGACCACCTTCCGTCACACCGTCGATGGCGTGCCGGTCGAGAAGGCGATCGTCGGCGGGTTGTTGGGGCACTGGGCGGTCTGGACCGAGCGCGCGGTCGCGCTGCTGGCGGCGGTGAAGCGCTGCCGGGCGGTGGGGGAGGCGGGGGCGCTGGAACTGTTGACGGCGGGCGCGGCGATCACCGAGTGTAACGCCGCCTTCTTCGACGTGGCCCACCAGTTCCGCGGCTCGATCGCCGGCATCCACGAGGTGCTGCGCCGCCAGGGGCTGCTGGCCGGGGGCTGGTGCCTCGACCCCGACGAGGCGCTGTCGCCGGGGCAACTGGAGGCGATCGACCGCGTCTACGCCGGCTACCCGGAACTCAACGACGACGCCTTCGTGCGGCAACGGCTGGCAGGCTGGATCGCCGGGCCGCGGGTGCCGCGGGCGGTGCCGGTCTGAACGCAGGCGGTGGGGCGAACCCCGCGCGATCGGCGGAGGGGCAGGGGTGATCGTCGATATCCACATCCACACGCAGTCGGCGGGCTGCCGCTATGACCCGCGGGAGGTCGGGGAGTGCATCCGCCTCGCGCGCCGGGCGGGCATCGACCGCGCCGTCTGGCTCTTCAACCTGGCTGACAGCGGGGGATACGACCCTGCGCCGGTGGACGTGCGCCGCAGCAACGATCTGGGGATCGCGCTGGCCAGCGCCCACCCGGACTTCTTCCTCGGCTTCTGCTACCTCAACCCGGCGCACGACCCGGCGTTCAACGCGGCGGAGATCGACCGCTGCGTGGCGGCGGGGCCGCTGCGGGGGATCAAGCTGTGGGTCGCGGTGCGCGCCACCGACGCCCGCCTCGACCCGCTCCTGGCGCGGGCGGCGGTGCTGGGGGTGCCGGTGCTGCACCACGCCTGGTACAAGGCGACCGGACAGTTGCCGCAGGAATCGACGCCGGCCGACATCGCCGACCTGGCGCGGCGGCACCCGCGCGTGCCGATCATCATGGCGCACCTGGGGGGCGGCGGCTGGCGCGGGGTGCAGGACATCAAGGCCTGCCCGAATGTGGTGATCGACACCTCCGGCGCGCAGCCCCAGGCCGGTCTGGTCGAATACGCGGTGCGCGAACTGGGCGCGCGGCGCGTCCTCTTCGGGTCGGACTGGCCGCTGCGCGACTTCGCGGCGCAGCGGGCGCGCGTCGAGGGGGCCGGGCTTTCGGCGCGCGATCGGGCCCTCGTGCTCGGCGGGAACGCCGCGCGGCTCCTGCCGGCGCTGCGGATGCCGGTGGGGCCGCGCGAGACGCGGCGGGAGGCATGCGGTGCTCTTTGACGCGAGCGCCTTCGTGGGGCCCTGGCCGTTCGGCGACGGCCGCGGCGAGACGTTGCGGGCGCTGACCGGCGCGCTGGCGGGGTTGGGGGTCGCGGGCGCGGCCCTCTCGCCGGTGCGCGCTGTCCTGGCGCCGGAGCCGATGGGGGCGAACCGGGCGCTGCTGGCGGCGCTGGCTCGCCGACCGGGAGGACCCTTCCGGGCCCTCCCGGTGCCGATCCTCGACCCGTCGCTGCCGGACTGGCGCGCGCAACTGGCGGAGTGCCGGGCCCGCGGCGGCGCGGCCGTGCGCGCCGTGAAGATCGTGCCGAACTATCACGGGTACGCCTTGACCCTGCCGGCGGTGGGCGAACTGGCGGCGGAGCTGGCGAGGGCGGGGCTGGCCCTCTGCGTGCAGGTGCGGATGGTGGACGAGCGCGCCCACCACCCGCTGATGCGGGTGCCGGGGGTCGCGATCGCCGAGGTGGCCGGGCTGGCCGCCGCCCAGTCGGAGCTGCCGGTGCTGGTCTGCGGGGCTTACCTCGCCGAACTCGCCGCCCTCGCCCCGGTCGGGAACGCCCACGCGGAGTTGTCGTTCGTCGAGTCGGGCTACCTGCTGCGCGACGCCCTGGGCCGGCTCGGGGCGGACCGGCTGCTGCTCGGCACGCATGCGCCACTGCACTATCCGGCGGTGGGAGTGGCGAAACTCGACGCGGACGAGCTGGAGCCGGCGGCGCGCGAGCGGCTGGGGGCGGGGAATTTCCGCCGGCTCTTCGGGCTGGAGGGTGCGGTGTAGGGGGACGGAGGAGGTGGAACCGAGGGCGCGAGCGATAGACCATTATTGCCGGCCGGTACCACCATCAACCTCGCGCCCGCGCGGCCGGTGCCGCCGGCCGGCTGCGCGAGCCGGGGGGCACGGCGATCGCGCCCCCCGACGGCGGGACGACCTGTGCAGGGAAGGACCCAGTCGATCATGCGGTAGGGGCACCCCTACCGGCCCGAAGAGATGGCCTGATCTATAGCAGGTATCGCGCACACCGGCCACCGCGCGACGCTCAGATGGGGGGCGCGACGCCGCCGAGGCCGTTGGCTTGGAGGATGGTGCCAACCGTCTCGATGCTTTCGAGGAAGAGCGCTGCGGCGCCGATGGCCCCGGCGGCATCGCCAAGCGTGGAGGGGACGATCGCCAGCCTGGACAGCGCGTCGCCGAGGGCACGGCGGCGGATCTCGCGGCGCACCGCCTCCAGCAAGGGCTCGCCGAGCCGGGCGACAGGGCCGCCGAGCACGACCCGCTGGGGGTTGATCAGGTTGATCACGTTCGCCAGGGCGAGTCCCAGATAGGTGCCGGCCTCGGCGACCACATCCAGCGCGAGGCCATCCCCCGCGTCCACCGCCCGGGCGAGCAAGTCGAGCGAGACCCGTCCGAGCACGCCGTCGGTCAGCTCCGCCAGGAGCGAGCGCCGCTCGGCCTCGCGCGCCAGGGTGCGCACGCGGCGTTTCAGGATGGCCGACTCCGCGGCGAGCATGTGCAGGCAGCCGCGGTTACCGCAGCCGCAGACCGGGCCGTCGGGGAGGACGGTGACGTGGCCGAGTTCGCCGGCGCCGCCGGCACTGCCGAAGTAGAGCGCGCCGTTGAGGATGAGGCCGGCGACGATCCCCTCGCCGACGAAGACATAGACGAGGTGATCGATCCCCGGGTGCTCGCCTTGCCAGAACTCGCCGAGTGCGGCGACCTTGGCCCGGTTCGCCGCCACGACCGGCAGGTCCAGCCGGGCTTCCAGCAGAGCGGCGATCGGCACATCCTTCCAACCGTACGGCACCGACACGAGGACCGTGCGCCCACTGGGATCGACCGAGCCGGGGGCGCCGACCCCCAGGCCGAGGATCGGGGCCTCGGCCCGGGCGCGCAACTCGTCGACGCAGTCGCAGAGGGCATCGAGGAACGCTTCGGGATGCGTGCCGACGATCGGTCGGATGGCACGGGCGCGGGGGTGGGCCGCCAGATCGGCCAGCACGACGGTGCAGACACGATCGTCGAGCTGTGCGCCGAGGACGAGGCGGGTCGTCGGCTCGAACTCGATCACGATCTGGCTGCGTCCGCGCCCCAGCTGGCGCTTGCCGATCTCGCGGATGAAGCCCTGCTCCAGCAGCAGGCCGATCGCCTCGGAGACGGTGGCCTTGCTCAAGCCGGAGCGGCGGGCCAGTTCGGTGCGGGTCGTCTGGCGATAGGCGCGCAGGAGATCAAAGATGACCGTCGCGCTCTCCGGCCGCGGATGGGGCGTCTGATACCGGCGTTGCGCGGTCATGTGTTCACTCCACGAATCGAGCGGGCATGATCCGCCCCTACTCTAGCGCCGGGCGCGGTGTACCGTCAAGTCGCGGATGGAGCGGCTTTGCAGATCGGGTGCGCGCGGTATGCTATTCTGGGCGGTATTGTTCAGCAGATGAATCTAGGGAGCCTTTGATGGAGGGTGGTGATCGCGAGCCTCGAGCGGTCCAGCAACCGTGGTGTAGCCGTTGCCACGGGTGGCCGGCGATTGCAACCGACGGCGAAGGGCGCCGCGACGCCACGACTCCGCCTCTGCGGACTGGCTCACCGCAACCTCCCGGATATGCTGGTATCACACCGATAGGCGGGCTACCAGGCTGAGGAAATCACCGGGCGCGCGGGCGAACTCCGGAGTCGCCGCAACTGCCGGGGATGCTCGCGTGCAGGTCGCGCGACTTCCGCCGCCGGTGCCCCCCGGCGCGGTGGATGGGGTTGACAAGCGGCGGGGAGGTCGCTAGACTGGGATCAATTCATTCGTGCCGCGAACCAATAGGCCCGGTCGATGAGCAGCGCGCCGCTTGGGGATAGAGATCACGCGATTCACGGCGATGATGGCTGCGGATGGTTTCGAGGTTCGGTGAGTGGTCGAGGAGACGAGCGATGGGTACCGAACCGGAGAAGGCCGGGGGGGTGATGGGGCAGCAGCGAGTCGGGCGGCTCAGTCGGCGGGCATTTTTGACGCATGCTGCGGTCTTTGGCGTCTCGGCCTCGGCGGTGGCCGGTGCCCTGGACGCCTGCGGCGCGGCGGTGCCCGCCCCCGCCGCAACCGCGACCGGCGGCCAGCCGAGCGCGGCCCCCGCCCAGATCAACGGCACCCGCCATGTCATCACGGCGCTGACGCTGACCTACGGCAACCCGCCGCCAGCGGACGGCCCGGGCCTGAAGCAGATCAACGACCGCTTCAACATCGACTTCCGGCCGCAATTCATCCCGCAGGGCTCCTACACCGAGAAGCTCTCGGCGGTGATCGCGGGCGGCGACATCCCCGATGTGATGGGCATCTTCGGGCCGCAGATGCCGAACTTCTACAAGTGGGCGACGCAGGGCGCCTTCCTCGCCGTCGACGACCTCGTCAAGGGCTTCCAGGCGTTCAGTTACATCTCCGATCCGGTCTGGAACAACGTGCGCGTCAAGGGCAAGCGCCACGCCATCCCGCAGTATTACCCGCCCTACGCGCTGACGCCCTCGATCCGCCAGGACTGGCTCGACAATCTCGGGCTGAAGATGCCGACGAGCTACGAGGAGCTCAAGCAGGTCGCGCTCGCCTTCACGACGGGCGACCCGGCCAAAGACGGCAACAAGCACTACGGGATCGCCATCGGCGCGGACATCAACCCGAGCTACGCGATGGGTGCCTACTGGGACGACGGGGCCTGGTACCACAAGGATCAGGCCGACAAATACCTGCCGGGCGGCATCACCGCTGCGGCGAAGGAGCGGATCAAGTTCCTCGCCGATCTGTACCAGCAGGGCGCGATCACGCGCGATTTCGCGGTGATCAAGAACTGGCCCGACGTCAACAAGGAGTTCTACGGCGGCCGGGCGGGCATCTTCATCGGCGCGCCGCGCGGGATGTCGCAGGATTACATGCACGGGCTGCTGGAGATCCACCCGAACGCCAGGCCGGTGCCGATCTACCCGTTCAAGGCACCCGACAGCACGCAGGGCTTCGCCGCCACATCGGGCTACTCGGGGGTCAACGCGCTGTCGGCGAAGCTGGCGAAGGAGCAGGACAAGGTGCAGCGCATCCTCGCGCTGCTCGATTTCAACCGCAAGTTCTACCCGGACGATCAGCAGAACGCCCAGAACCCGGACTACGACTGGCTGCAGGGGCGCGCCGGCCAGGGCTACGACGTCGTGAACGGCAAGGTGGTCCTGCGGGATGGCACGACGAATCCGCAGGGGCTGGCGCCGCTCTCCTACATGGTCGGCGGGACGGCGTGGCCGCCGACCGACGACGCGATCAACTACCAGGCGCAGTACCTCAAGGAGCCGCGGATGGGCGAGTGGGCCGGCGCCTTGCAGAAGATGTGGTCGACGACGAAGTCGTACAACAGCCCGCACTACGGCGTCATCTCGGCGACCCAGCAGGCCAAGGGCGGCGACCTGCAGACCTTCCTCCTGGGCGAGCAGACGAAGATGATCGGCGGCCAGCGCCCGGTCGACAGCTGGGACGAGCTGGTCAAGGAGTACCTGGCGAAGGGCGGCCAGCAGGTCATCGACGAGATCAACCAGGGCATCGCGGAGCGGGACAAGGCATAGGGGGGTCGAAGGTCTGAAGGTCGCAAGTCAAAAGTCTCTCGTCACAGACACCTGCGCTCGTCCCCGCGCTCGATGCTCGGCAGGGCGTACGCAGCGAGAGACCTTCGACCCGCAGACCTTCGACCCGCAGATCCACGGGGGCTGCCATGCGGGGCGAGTTGCCGTTGCTGCCGTACCTGGAGGTCGGCGAGCGGGCGACGATCGATGCGGTGCGCGCGGGGCGGGTGCGCCTCCGTTCGGGCGCACCGGAGATCGTCGGGATCGAGACGGGGGGCGTGCTGGTCGGTCGGGTGCCGGGGGCGGCGACGGTCGAGTTCGCGGCGACGGGGGATGACGCGGCCTATGGCGCGATCGAGGTGCGCGTCCTGCCCGCCGAGCCGCCGCGCGCGCACCCGCGCCCCGAGCACCCGCGTATCCGCTACACCGGCGACGAGTTGCGGCGACGACGGGAGATACTGGCGCGGGGCGCGCTGTCGGGCCTGGGGGTGGACCTGGGACGGCAGTTCGCGGCGCTGCTGGCGCGCGCCGACGGGTACGCGGGCGAGCGCGAACTGGCGCTCACCTACACCATCGCCGGGGAGACCTTCGCGCCGGTCCACCCCCTGCCGATCGCGCAGCCCGATCCGCTGCCGCAGCCGCGCGGCTTCACCGATTACCCTTTCTGGACACAGCTCGCCCGCACCGTGGAGGGCCGCATGACGACGCTCGCGCTGGCCTACTCGCTGAGCGGCGAGGGGCGGTACGCGGCGAAGGCGCGGGAGTATCTGCTGGCGCTGGCCGGCTGGCGCAAGTGGCACGAGTACGACAAGGCGACCAACAACCTCAGCCTGCCGCACTTCACGATCGGCGCGGCGATCGTCTACGACGAGCTCTGGCACCTGCTCGACGAGGGCGAGCGCGCGACGGCGCGCGAGGCGCTCCTGACGCGCGGGCTGCGGCCGATGAGCCACATGTTCCGGCGGAAACTCGACCACAACATCGCCACGCTCCTGAATATCGGCATGGTCGTCGGCTACCTGGCGGCCGGTGACGAGTTGCCGCACGCGGGGAAGTTCTTCAACATCCCCCTCGACGACCTGGAGTGGTACCTGGCGCGGCGCGAGGAGGGGACGACGACGGAGGGGTTGCTCTACACCAGCTACGCGCTGAACACCCTCCTCACCGTGGCGAGCCAGGTGCGGCGCGCGACCGGCGACGACACGCTGTGGCGCCACCCGGCGTTCTACGCGACGCTGCCGACCCTCTACCTCTACTTCCGCGGGGGGGCCGGCGGCCTCGCCAACCTCTCCGACGCCGGCCACGAGGACGGCAGCGCGACGCTGCTGGCGCACCTGGCGCGCGAGCGCGCCGACCCGATCGCCGGCTGGCTCATCCGGCGCTATCACCGGGAGAACGACGCGCTGCTCCTCCTGCTCGACGGCGACGTGCCGGCCGCCGGGCCGGACGAACTGGGCCTGCCGGCGTCGAGGGTCTTCGCGCCGATGGGATGGGCGGCGCTGCGCTCGGGCTGGGGCGACGACGCGACCCTGTTGGCCTTCGTCGCCAGCGGGTCGGCGGCGGGGCACAACCACTACGACCAGAACCACTGCATCCTCAACGTCGCCGGCGAGTGGCTGCTGACCGATCCGGGCTACCAGACCTACTCGCCCGGCCCGGAGAACGTCTTCACCAACGCCACCCTCGGCCACAACGCGCTCCTGGTCAACGGCGAGGGGCAGGAGGCGAAGGGCGGAGGGCGGATCGTCGACGCCTTCCTCCCCGCCGGCTTTGACTACGTCGCGGGGGACGCGACCGGGGCATACGGGGGGAAGGTGGCGCGCTGGGTGCGCCGCGTGTTCTTCGTCAAGCCGTGGTACATCGTCCTGGCCGACGAGGTCACGCCGGCCGACCCCGGCGACATGGTGGAGCTGCTCTTCCACTCCGGCGCCCCGATGCTGGTCGGCGGGCGCCGGCTGGGGGTCGGGGAGACCTTCGACGCCGGGGGGGACGAGATCCTGATCGCGGGGGCGCGGGCCGGCGTGGGACTGCGCGTCGCGGCGCCGGAGGGCGTGCGGTACACCTACGAAACGTACCCCGGCGCCGAGCGCTTCGGGGCCTACCTGCGGGTGCGCCTGGCACCGGCCGCCCGGCACCGGGTGGTGACCGTCCTCCAGCCGCGCGCCGATCGGGAGGCGGGGGCGGGCGTGACCGTCGCGGTGCGCGCGGACGGCGGCGGCGGGCGGCTGACGGTCGAGCGCGGCGACGAGCGGGATACCCTCTTCCTCGGGGCCGATGGCGACGGGGTGTCACGCGACGGTGTGCTTGCCTGCCGAGCCGAGCAGGCGCTGGTGACCCGCGACCGGGCGGGGGCGGTGCGCCGCGTGGTGCTGCTGGGCGGGACGGAACTGCGCGTCGCGGGGCGGATGCTGATCGCGGCCGACCGGGCCACGCACCTGGCCCTCACGTTCGGTGAGGAGGAGGTGGCGGGCACGGTGCGGGCGGGCGAGGCGTGCCGGCTGCGCCTGCGGGTGCCGTGGGCGCCCGCGGTGACCGTCGACGGCGCGCGCGCGGCGCCGGCCGAGGAGGGCGATGAGGCGGAGGCGGGGGTGGTGACGCTCGCGTTGCCGTCGGGGACGCATGCGATCGCCCTGATGCGCGCCCGGGCTGGCGGCGGGGTGGGGATAGGCACCGCCGGAGGGGCGAGATGATCGGGACCGCGCGCGAGTCGATCACGACGGTACCAGGCCGCGCGCTGCGGCGCGCGGTTGGGCGGCGGGTCGCGGCGCGGGTCTGGAACGATCGCTACCTCTATCTGCTGCTGCTGCCGGGGCTGGTCTACTTCGTCGTCTACCGCTACGTGCCGATGCTGGGGTTGGTGATCGCCTTCAAGGAGTTCAACCCCTTCCTCGGCATCCAGGAGAGCCCGTGGGTCGGGCTGAAGCATTTCCGGACGATCTTCGCCGACGCGGAGGTGCTGCGCGTCCTGCGCAACACCCTGCTGATCTCGCTGCTGCAGATCGTCTTCGCCTTCCCGGTGCCGCTCATCCTGGCGCTGATGCTCAACGAGCTGCGGCAGCAGGTCTACAAGCGGGTGGTGCAATCGGTCATCTACCTGCCGCACTTCCTCTCGTGGGTGGTCGTCATCGGGATCGTCACGATCTTCCTGCGCGGCGAGGGGGTGATCAACAAGGTGCTGACCTCGGTCTTCGGCCACGCGCCGCTCCCCTTCCTGACGCACCCCGGCTTCTTCCTGCCGCTGGTGATCCTGGAGGTGATCTGGAAGGAAGCGGGGTGGGGCACGGTGCTCTTCCTGGCGGCGCTCTCCGGCGTCGATCCGACCCTCTACGAGGCCGCGGTGATCGACGGGGCCAATCGCTGGCGGCGGATCTGGCACATCACGCTGCCGGCGGTGCGCGGCGTGATCGTCATCCTGCTGATCCTGCGGCTGGGGCATGTGCTCGACAGCGGCTTCGAGCAGATCTTCCTGATGCTCAACCCCTTCAACATGGACATCGGCAACGTGCTGGACACCTACGTCTACTTCAAGGGGATCCAGCAGGCCGACTACAGCTTCGCGGCGGCGGTGGGCATCTTCAAGGGTGTCGTGGGGCTCGTCCTGGTCGTCGGGGCGAACCGGCTGGTCAAGCGCTTCGGCGCGGAGGGGCTGTACTGAGCGCCGCGCGCGAAAGGGGCCGGAGGGATGCTGTTTCGTACCCGCTCGGAGTGGATCGGCGACGCGCTCAACAGCCTCGCGCTGGCGCTGATCGCCTGCACGATGCTCTTCCCCTTCCTCTACATCTTCGCGATCTCCTTCTCGCCGCTCGCCGATTTCCTGCGGCACGACGTGCTGCTCTTCCCGAAGCACTTCGTGCTGGATGCCTACCGCTATATCCTCGGCTCGACGGCGTTCAAGCGCTCGCTGGCGGTCACTGCGGGGATCACCGTCGTCGGCACGCTGGTCAACCTGGCGATGACCGCGTCGATGGCCTACGCGCTGTCGCGGCCGATCTACGGCCAGCGGGTGCTGCTGCTGCTGGTCCTCTTCACCCTCCTCTTCGGGGCGGGGCTGGTGCCGACCTATCTGGTGGTCAAGGCGACGCACCTGATCAACTCATACTGGGCGCTGATCCTGCCGACGGCGATCAGCCCCTTCAACCTGATCGTGATGCGGCAGTTCTTCCTGAGCATCCCGGAGGAGCTGACCGAGGCGGCGATCCTCGACGGGGCCAACGAGCTGCAGATCTTCCTGCGGATCATCCTGCCGATCTCCAAGCCGGCGCTGGCGGCCTTCGGGCTCTTCTACGCGGTGGCGCACTGGAATAACTACTTCAGCGGCCTGCTCTACCTGAACGATCCGGCCAAGTGGCCGATCCAGGTCGTGCTGCGCCAGATCGTCATCCTCAATCAGCCGACCGCCGCGCTGGGGCTGGACCAGCAACTGCTGGAGCACCAGCCGCCGCCGGAGACGGTGCAGATGGCGGCGGTCCTGCTGGCGACGCTGCCGATCCTCGTCATCTACCCCTTCCTGCAGAAGCACTTCGCCAAGGGGGTCTTGATCGGCGCGGTGAAGGGCTAGCCCGCGACTCCGCCATTGGGGGGCATGGCGAGGAGACGCCGTGGCAGCGTGTTTGACGCGCGAGCGAACGAGGCGCGGGGACGTGGGGGCCGGTGTCATCGGCCGGGCATGCGCCGGGATCATGGGGGCGTTTGCGCGTATCCGGCGCGCCGCCATCGGTTCGCGGACCAGCTGAGGGAGGGACGAGTGGGCGAGTTCGATCCGTTGAGCGCCGGCATCCCCTGGCTGGCGAAGAACATCGCGAAGGAGCTCGCCCGGTTCGATCCGCAGACCGGGCGCTTCATGACCGGCACCGGCTGGGCGGTGACGAACCAAGATGCCATGCTGTCGATGGCCTACCTCTACCTGACGCCGCACCCCGGCAACCCGTTCCACCGCGACCCCGGCTTCCTGCGGACGATCGGCCAGGTCGGTGACGCGGTCCGGGACTTCCAGTATCCCGACGGGCGGGTCGAATTCGTGAAGGTCGACGGCTCGAAGTGGGGGCCGATCTACATGCCCTGGACCATGTACCACTGGCTCGAAACCTTCCATGCCCTCCGCGACGTCCTGGACGCGGCGCGCGGCGCCCGTTGGGAGGAAGGGCTGCGCCTCGCCTTCACGGGGATCGCGCGCGAGCTGCGGGAGCGGCTCGACGGTGCCGACACGGACGCGATCGTCCACAACATCCCGACTTGGAACGCGATGAGCCTGCGGCGCGCCGCCGATGTGCTGGGCTGCCCGGCGTGGGCGGCGATCGCGAATCGCCTGCTCCGCCACGCGGTCGACGCGCAGGACCCGGACGGCTACTGGCCGGAGTTCGCCGGCCCCACCACCTCGTACAATCTCGTCTACGTCCACGCACTCGGCCTCTATCGCCTCCAGGGCGGCGAGATCGACGTCCTGCCCGCCCTGGAGCGGGCCCTGCGCTTCCATCAAACCTTCACCTACCCGGATGGCACACTCGTCGAGACGATCGACGGGCGGGTGAAATATCACGACCGCCGCAATCCGAGTGGCCTGGTCGGGTTCTCGTTGCTGCCACACGGCCGACGCTACGTCATGGCGCTCGTGCGCCGGGCGATCGACGGCGGCGAGTGCTGGGTCCAGCCGCACTTCGCGCAACTGCTGCGCTACTGGCCCGACGGGGCTGCGGCGGAGCGGGCCCCGTCCTCGTTCGAGGACGAGCGCTTCCAGGCCGCGTTGGCCCGGGCCATCGTCATCAAAGAGCACGGCTGGTATATCTGCCTGAGCGGCTTCACCGGCGTATCGGTCGCGGCGCGCTGGGCACAGGATCGCCAGAGCTTCGTCGGCGTCTGGCAGCGGACGACCGGCCTCGTCATCGGCGGCGGGAATTCGAAGGACCAGTCGGAGTGGAGCACCTTCCAGGTCGTGACCGGCGACGGGGAGCAGTTCGCCGTGCCGGACGCCGGCGCAGTCGATCTGGACCGACGAACGGTAGACCTGGAGTGCCGGGGCCGCAGGCTCCGCGTGCAACTCGTAGCGCTCGACGAGCGCACGCTCACGCTCCGCATGACCGCGTACGGTCATGCGGGCGATGCCCTCGTTGTCCATCTGCCCCTGCAGCTGCATCCCGGCGAGGTCATCGAGACGAGCGTCGGCGGCGAGCAGACCGTCTCGGAGTCGGCGCTGCGGGTCGCCGCCCCTGGGGGGGGGCAGTGGGTCGGCCATGGTCCCTGGCGGCTCGAGTGGGAGGGCGGGTTCACACTCGAGTGGCCGTCGTTTCCGTTCAATCCCTACGCGCAGGACGGGAAGTCGAACCCGGCCTCGCCCGATGGCGGACCGGACCTTGCCGCCGCTGTCGCGATCCTCAGGCTGTCGCTGGCATCGGGGGAGGCGCGCGACGTGCGCATCGCGCTCGTCTAGCCGGCACACCAAGTGGCGACGCGCCACGGCGGAGCGGTGTGGCAGGACTGGCGTCGGGGAACGGGGGCGGGAGGGCAACGGAGAGGTGCGAGTATGACCATAGCGGCGGACCTGCCAGCGCGGGTGCCGGCGACGGTGATGGAGCTGGAGGACGCGCTGACCGCCCCCTCGGAGGCGCTGGTGCGCGATCTCGCCGCGCTCGACGGGGACGTGCTGATCCTCGGCGGTGCCGGGAAAATGGGGCCGACGCTGGCGGTGCTGGCGCAGCGCGCGCTCGACGCGGCCGGCGGGGGACACGGCGTGATCGCGGTGGCGCGCTTCTCGGACCGGGCAGCGCGCGAGCGGCTCGAGGCGTCGGGCGTCCGCACGCACGCCGTCGATCTGCTCGACCCGGCGCAGCTCGCCACGCTCCCCGACACGCCGAACGTGATCTACATGGTCGGCACCAAGTTCGGCACGGCCGGGCGCGAGCCGCAGACCTGGGCGACCAATGCCTACCTCCCCGGTCGGGTGGCCGAGCGTTACGCGGGGGCGCGCTTCGTCGTCTTCTCCTCCGGCAACGTCTACCCCCTGCTGCCGGTCCCCCTGGGCGGGGCCACGGAGGGGACGGTGCCGGCCCCGATGGGCGAATACGCGCAGTCGTGCCTGGCGCGCGAGCGGCTCTTCGAGTTCTTCGCGCGGAAGCAGGGCACGCCGGTGACGATCTACCGCCTCAACTACGCCATCGACCTGCGGTACGGCGTCCTCCACGATATCGCCCGCGCGGTCCATGCCGGAGAGGCGGTCGATCTGGCGATGGGGAACGTCAACGTGATCTGGCAGGGGGATGCCAACGCGTTCGCCCTGCGCGCGCTGACCCTCGCCGACGTGCCGCCGACCGTCCTCAACGTCACCGGGCCGGAGACGATCTCGGTGCGCTGGCTGGCCGAGGAGTTCGGGCGTCGTTTCGGGATCGCGCCGGTCTTCGCCGCCGCCGAGGCACCGACCGCGCTCCTCAGCAACGCGACCAAAGCCTTCGGCCACTTCGGCTACCCGCGCGTCACGCTGGCGCGGATGATCGACTGGACGGCGGCCTGGATCGGCGAGGGCGGCCTGTCGCTCGGCAAGCCGACCCACTTCCAGGGGCGCGACGGCAAGTTCTGATGAAGCGATGCCCGCGGCCGGGACACGATCCCCGGGGCGCCTGTCCTGGCTGGTTGGTATATCCGTGCCGGTGTGCCTCGCTAGATCGAGGCACGGCGTGGCTTCATGCGGTGCAGCCGTCCCGGGCGGCAGGTTGACCCGTGGGGTGGCAACGTGGCGAGATTGGGGCGATAGCGGGCCGCATGCGCGGTCCGCTCCCGACCGCTGCTACGCCTGTGTCGGCTACTTCCTGCATCCGCGTGATTCCAGCCTCCCCGGTCGGTCAGGCAACACGCCAATAGTCGTGATGGAGGCCCGTATTGGCTACCCAGCGCATCCGCTCGGCAAGTAGGCGACAACGGCGGGATAGTCGCTGGACCCTGTCCTGGCCGAAAAGCCCATCCGGGCCGCCCGGCCCGTGCTCCCACCCTGGCCGGTGCCCCCTCCCACCAGGCCGTAGCCGGCCCATGAGTAGCAGTGGAACGGAAACGTACGCTACTGCGCCACGGCGTCCGGGGCGGTCGGATCGTGCAGCGGGCGCAACGCACCGCGCGTCAAGGGCGCGGCGAGCGCGAAGGTGTCGCGGCCGAGCAGGTTGATGTGGTCGTAGCCCAGCGGCGAGAGGCGCGCGCTGTCTTCCGGGGTGCTGGCGGCACCCCCGGCGCGCAGATGCTCCAGCGCCACGCCCAGGTAGCGCGTGTTCCAGAGTACCAGCACGTTGACCACCAACCCGAGCGCCGCGAGTTGGTCCTCTTGCCCCTCGCGGTAGCGCTGGCGCAATTCCCCCTGCTGCCCGTGGAACATCGCGCGCGCCAGGCTGTGCCGACTCTCCCCACGGTTGCGCTGCACCAGGATGCGGCGACGGTACGCCTCGTCGTCGATGTAGGCCATGTCACTGATCACTTAATTTGGCTCTTCCGCACTCTCGCTGCAGGCGGGTAATCCCTGCGGGAGGATCATGCCGTCGCCAGTCCGGGGCCTTCCCGGGGCTGCCGATAACCGTTGACCGGGTGCCTGGTGACAGGTTGCGCCC
>JAABUJ010002332.1_pt1 | contig 23942 bp, 35 predicted proteins | sample 5559131 | NCBI WGS metagenome assembly JAABUJ01 (sample SAMN10711875, study PRJNA513366) | rock metagenome | isolation source: Antarctica rocks | place: Antarctica: Victoria Land, Mt New Zealand nord | collected 2016-01-07
GAATCCCCATTAACCTGCCACTGCAGACGGTACGGACGGCTCCGATCGGGATCGGCGACGGTCGCCTCGATGCCGGGGAAGACTGATCTCCGGGTGGTCGAGGGCCGCCGTCAGGCCGTACACCGGGGAGCGGAGCTTCTGAGTCACGGCCCAGAGGCAGAGGCGCCAGACCTGTGCTCGCGCCTCATGCCGGCGCTCGAGTGCTTCCCAGAGCAATCCCCGCCGCAAGTACTTCACCAGGTCTCCCAACGCGATCCAGCCCAGGAATGCCCACTCGCGAACCGTTGCGGCGTCTGCTGCGCACACTCTCCGGGCCAAGTTCGTTATCATGACCGTTTGTAAGATCACTATCGTGATAGTAAGATGACGCCAAGGAGACGATCCATGCCGAATTCACCAAACCGCTTCGGCCAGTGGCTGGAAGCGACCATGCAAAGCCGGGGATTATCGCAGGCGGACATGGCACGCCAGGTCGGCGTGGCCGATGTCCAGGTGTCGCGCTGGCGACGGGGGCACGTGACCCCGTCGGTCCGATATCTCCACCGGCTCGCCAGCACCTTCGACGTGCCGCGCTCCATGCTCGATTAGCTGGCCGGGTATCCTGCCGACCAGCCGGAGCAGAACGAGGGGTTTCCCGAGGTCAATCCCCAGACGGAGTCTGCGATCCAAGCGTATCAGGCGCGCTATCGCGAGAACCTGACGACCCAGGTGCCGCGTCGACTATGGGACGCGTATGCGAAGGCCTGTGAGGCCCTGGCAGAGCAACTGGCGGCATCGTTCGACGAAGCCGTGTCTGCCGTCGAGCGGGCAGATCACGACGGTGACCCCAGACAACGGCGGAGCGTGGGGTTTCACATGCAGAGCCGGCACGACGCCGACGAGCGAGAGGATACGCCATGACGCAGGAGCCTGATACACCACGGAAGCCCACCTCACCGTACTCCCCAGAACCATTCGTTCCGACCGATGTGCCGTTGCCGCCCCAACCGCCTGAACCCGGTCCGACGCAGCCGCAGCCGTACACGGACCCGGTTCCCACGGACGTACCGGTACCGCAACCCCAGCCTCACGTCCCCGAACCAGGACGGCCGCGCCCAAGTCGGGGAGTTCCGATGAGAGGATAACAATGCAGATCACCGCCATCGACGATATCCATGGCAATCTCCCGGCACTCGAGGCCGTGCTTGCCGACATCGAGCGTATCGAGCCGGCTCTGGTCGTGGATGATGGTGATATCGCCCCGCCCTCGGCGACCGAGTTCTTCGAGACGCTGGCCGCCGGGCGGGAGATGTGAGCATGCGCGTCATCATCCTCGGCGGGACGGGTCTCACCGGTCCTTTCATCGTCCGGGAGCTGTACGAGCATGGTCATGATGTCGTGGTCTTCCATCGGGGCGAGACAGAAACGGACGTGCCAGTGGAAGTCCAACACATCCACGGTCATCGCGAGCAATTGACCGACTTCACGGCTGAACTCACGCGCTTTGCCCCGGACGTCGTCGTCGATATGCTTCCGGACAATGACCGTGACGCGCAGGCCGTCATGGATGTGTTCCGGGGGATCGCGGGACGGATCATCGGGATCAGCAGCGAGGATGTCTATCGGGCGTACGACGTCCTCTGGCACCGTGACACGGGCCCGATCCAGGCGGTACCGCTGGCAGAAGACGCGGACCTGCGCACCAGCTTTTACCCGGACGGCTCGGAGCGTGACAAAATCCTCGCCGAGCGCGTCATCATGGGCGACCCTGCCCTGCCGGGCGCCATCCTGCGCTATCCCATGGTCTACGGACCGAATGATGGCGGTCGAATCCTGGCCGAGTTGAAATCCATGGATATGGGCCGCCCGGTCATCTTCCTGGACCGTCGACAGGCGACGTGGCGCTGGTCGCGCGGCTACGCCGAGAACGTCGCCCATGCCAGCGTGCTGGCGGTCACCAACGATCATGCGACCGGGCGCATCTACAACGTAGCCGAGCCCGACGCATTATCCATGCAGGAGTGGATCGAGAAGATCGGGGAGGTGGCCGGCTGGCACGGGCAGGTCGTGTCCCTGCCGGCAGATCGATTACCTGCCCATCTCGTCGGCAAGTATCGTTGGGCGCAGGATTGGATCGTCGACACGACGCGCATCCGGGAGGAGCTGGAATACGACGAGCCCATTTCGCCAGAGGAGGCGCTCCGCCGGACGGTGGCCTGGTGGCGGAATGCGCCGCCGGAAACGCCATCTGCAATGATGGACAGTGCCGTGGGAGACGAGGCGTTGGCGGCGGAGGATGCGCTGCTGGAGACCCTGGGGATTGGTGATGGGTGACAACGAGAAGCTTGGCCTCCACAATCAGGGCGAATCATGGTGCTGCTGGCGATCCTCACGACCGTGACACCGCAGATCCGCAATGCCCGGCCCCTCACCAAACTTCCAGAAGTGACGTAGTCGGGAAGTATCGGTGGCGTACCGGCGGCGCCGCAGAATTATCCAATGCCACGATATCAACAATCCCCATCGACCGACGCCGTCTTTCAGCCGGGGAAATAGCGCCCGAGGTGGGCTTCACTGAGGTCACAGAGACTCGGTTCGCCTCGCGTGAGTCCGTCCATGAGCCGCTCGGCCTCCGTCCAGGCCAGGTCATACTCGGACCGGGACACGATTCCGTGCCGCAGGGCGTCAGCCAACTCGTTGGCATCCAGCAGGTGGACGTCCCGAGGCGGCACGATGGCGAGATCCAGGTAGAGATCATCGAGCCAGGGAACCCCGCGATCATCAACCCCCTGACGTCGGCAGATGTCGATGTACCACTGGACGATGCGGTTATCGCGATCGAACATGGTGGTGAGCGAGTAGTGGGTACCCGCTGGCCAGTGTTGCATCCACTGATAGCCGGAGGCTGCCAGGCAATAGTCGCGTTCTCCGATACGTTTCCAGAGCGGCTCCGTAACGTGTAAGAGTTGGAGCAGAGTCAGAGAGCCGGTGAACTCCGGCGTCTGGACGGAGACGATGTGAAAGTCGCTCTCCGGAACGCGCTGCCAACCCGGACGGTCAGCGATCAGGCGTTTCATCGTTACATCTTCCCGGTGTCGGGGAGGATCTGGGATGTGGGCTGGTGGTCCATGTGGCGGATGGCAGGCGTGAAAGACGCCGCAAGACTGAGGAGGACAATCGCTCCTCCCCCTAACCATAATCCTTGCCGCACCCCCAGACTCTGTCCCAGCCATCCGACCGCGAGGTACCCGACGGAATTGAGGGCCATGGCGACGGTTACACACCGCGCAGATGGTGACGGCGACGATACTCAAGAAGGGATGGAGCTTGGTCCGCTCGATGCGTGGATGGTCGAGCAACGCGAGACGGGGCGCGGGGTCCAGCGGCATGATCTTGGCTCCCGGTATGAGATGGACCCTATCCTTCCCACTTATGCCTTACCCTCCATTTAGATGCGTTGGCCCTGCTTCCGACCACCAACCGATCAGGGATAGGAGGCCTGTTGTGGCAGGCTGTATGCCAGCTCCGGATCACCGGCACAGGTCAGGTGAACCTGCTCCGGCTGCCGGCGCCCCAGGAGCCAGGCAAGGAGGGCGTACGCCGGACCACCCACCACCGCGTCCACTTCGTCACTGTCACCCTCGGTCACCTCCACTGCGGCGCCGTACTGGACGACGCGCCACTCCCTGCCAGTATCCGTGGTCTTCAGGAGCCAGCTTCGTCCGTGAGCCAAGGCAGGTTTGTGCCAACGAGAAGGTATACCGCGAACGACGGATGTAAGCGCACGCTCGACGAAGCGTTGCGGCCAATCCGCCGGCTCGTAGCCGAGAGCGAGGTCAACATGATGGATCTCGATCTCCCGCCACCGCGCCCAAACCCCCCTCCACGCCGGACGTGTCGCAGCCAAGGCGAGCGTTGGCCGATCCCAGGCATCGTCCGGCATCGCCGCCCACGTGGTGACAAGCGCCGCTTGCGCCTCCTGCAAGTCGGTAATCACTTCTCGTGCCATCCTGCCCCGGCCTCGGCGTATTTCCTCGTCGCGCTGCTCCGCCCCGCCCGCGTATTGCGGGACGAGTTCGTTCTGGATCACGCCCTCCACCATGCGTCGATTGGCATCAGCATTCCGCGCCAGATGTGTCACGAGCTCGGCCCGCGACCAATCGGATAGACCCGACGGAGCGCTCGCTCCGGCGTCTGTGAGTCGACCGAGCGTCCTAAGCAGTGAGAGGTAGGCAGCGTCGACGCCGATGAATTCCTCGGTGGGTTTGCCCATGCGGCTCGGCTGGTCCTCCTTAGCGCTGTGCCTATCGTAGAGGAAATCATGTCGATCTGTCACGCGACGTCTATCGAATGCTGGCTCCGCGGCGGATGGGCGATGGATTTCTTCCTCGCCTCGGTGACGCGAGAGCATGAAGACATTGATCTCTTCGTGTGGGCGAAGGATGCCTCGACGCTGGTGCGAGGACTCCGAGGTGCCGACTTCGCCGAACTCGACGAGCCCTCGCCCGAGGCACAACGGGACTTTAGCAAGGACGGGGAAGAAGTGCAGGCTGCGCTCCTTGATCGGAATCAGCGCGGGCAGGTCGTGGTGGCAGGTGGACCGTGGGCAGGTAGCCCGTGGCCCGACGGCATGCTCAACGGATCGGTCGGGCGGATTGGTGAACTCATCTGCCCAATCGTGAACCCCTCCGTTCAAGTCAAGATCAACGAGAGATTCCGCGAATGGCGGGCTGACTTGCCGGTGCGAGATAAGCACCAAGCCGACATCGCGCGTCTCCGCGAAGCGCTCGGATGTACCGGGCGATGATGCCGGAACTCGTCGCGGACGATCTACGGCATTAGGCCGAACTGCAGCGGGAGGCGAACCTCGTGCTCAACGACCTGCAACTTGTACCAATCCTCCAGACATGGGGCGAGCCGCACCTGATCGGCAGCCTGGCGATGGGCCTCATGGTGGTCCGTGATATTGACTTCAACGTGCTGGTGCCGCACGTCGATGCTGAGATATTCCACACCGCCTACCTGGCCATTGCCCCCATCGCGGTGCATCCGCGGGTCTTCCGTCTGCAGTACGTCAGTCAGGCCGGCCCCTTCAATCCGGATGGTCCCGTGTCGGGGAGGGCTTCTACTGTGGCATCCACTGTCGAGCGGAGACCGGCGAACCATGGAAGATTGACGTGTGGACGCTGCAATCGCTGCGTCCCGAGATCGCGCTCAGGGATGAGGGTACGACGAGGCTTGACTCCCGAGATGCGAGTGGCAATTCTCGCCATAAAGCGGGAAATGAAGAGTAATCTGCAATTCGAAGCGGTAGGAATACGCAGTCGCCACGTGTATCAGGCGGCACTGTCGGGGGTCTGAACGATGGAGCAATTCCAACGCTGGCTGGCCGAACAAGACTTTCGTCCAATTCACTAGCCGGAGTCGATGGAGCACCTCAGAAACGCTTGGTCTTCTTCCTTCGCTCCCGATCTCGTTCGTGCGCTGGGACGCCAGGGCTGTCCGCGCGCCCCCAAACCCGGTAATGGGGCAGCCTCACCGCCAGCGGGATGGTTGCCATGGCGCTTGCGACAATAGATCGGTGGATAGGGGAGTGTCCCGGAGGGGTGATCGCAATGGCAAGTGACGCGGGGGCAGACCCGTCGCGGCGGCACGTAACGAAATCGGCCATGAAGGAGGCACATGCTCGGCTTGGGATCGACGAAGGGATGGCCCTCGCCGTCCATTGCTCGCTGGGCGCGATCGGTCGCGTCGAGGGCGGACCTGATGCAGTTATCGAGTGCTTGATCAAGATGGTCGGTAAACGCGGAGCGTTGGTCAAGCCGAGTTGCTCCGTGAGCCTGCCGGTGCCGCTGACGCCAGACGACATCGAGTGCGGTCTCGCCTGGAAGGTACGCGTCCTGCCGTATGATGCACAGCATGTGAGAAGCGGGATGGGGGCGGTCGCCGATCGGTTCCGCGATCGTAACGATGTGGTGCGCAATGCCCATCCGGTGCTCTCGATCGCTGCCTGGGGCGAGCATGCCGCCGTGCTCGCCGAGGGATACCACCGCCTCCTGGAACTCGATGGTTGGGTCCTGCTCCTCGGCGTCGACATGGACCGGTGTTTCGCGTTGCATCTCGCTGAACGATGGGTTGATCTGCCGCTTGAGTTGGCGCAACAGATGGAATCACCGGAAGGAGCTGAGCGCTCTTATCCCCCGGACCAATGGAGCGTTGGGTATCGCGTCCCGACGCCGAACTTCATCCGGGTGCGTGAGGCGGCGGACGAGCGTGGACTGATTCGGATGACGACCGTTGGCTCGGCGACCGCCCGGCTCTTCAAGACGACGGAGATGGTTGAACTCTATGCGCGGCTCCGCATGGAGGACCCGTACCGGATCACGGATCTTCCGAATGATTGAGGTATCGGATGACCGGTTCTGAGGCACAGCTGCCGCTTCACATCTGGGCGGATGAGATCCGCAGTATCGCATACGAGACGCGGTTCTGGGGCCGCGACGATCCTTACGTGGCTCAGCGATCCCAGCGCCTGATCCGGATTGCGGCGGAGATCGCCGCCGCGCGTGATATCCGTGACGTGGATGAGATCGAGAGGCTCTACGATGGCGACCTCGTCCACCTGACTCCATGCTCCGGCGGGGACGCCGCCATCTTCGACGACCGAGGACGGATCCTGCTCATCCAACAGAAAGATAACGGTCTCTGGGCAATGCCGGGCGGCATCTTGGAGGTTGGTGAGACGCCGGCGGAGGGTACCTGCCGCGAGGCACGCGAAGAGACCGGTCTTGAGGCAGACGCGATGATGCTGAGCGGCGTCTACGACTCCCGGCTTTGCGGCACCCGGTCGGCCTACCACCTGTACCAGTTCGTGTTTCTCTGTCGTCTCCGGACCGTGGATTCCCGACCACAACTCAGCAACGAGACCCTCGGAGTGGGCTGGTACCGGCGAGACGAGCTCCCTGCACTTTCACCTGGCCATGCCAAGCGGATGGATGACGCGTTTGGCCGCTGGAGCGGAGACGTGAACGAGGCGATCTTCGATCTGATCACCAAGACGGGCAACGGGGAAGCACGCAGGTACGCGGGGAGTATGTGAGTGCCACGGTGTCCTGGGTGAACTCGGATTCACGCTACAACTACGGTAGGGAGCAGAACGCATTATGTACTCGGACTTCCCTCGAAACTCGCGAGCGAGCTGAACTCAGCCCAGATGGGAAGATGGTCGGAGGCACGCTGGGCCTCGTCGTTCGTAACGACGTTGCACCCGTAAAGAGAGTCAGCCAACACGGGAGAAGCCAAGATAAAGTCGATCCGTGACCAGGGAGAATCTGAGGAGTACGTGTACCCGGGTGTCCGGGGATGCACCAGACGATAGCAGTCAACGTATCCCGCGTTGCAGTAGAGATCAATGACGTGCCGCGGTGCGGTGCGGGCTGGGAGAAGCTCTGTCGCCTCGCGCGAAGGTGGACAGCCGACACCGTCGTCCGGGTGGAGCGCGTTGAAGTCACCGACCAGGACATGCCGAGTAGGAGCACGTGATGAGAGTACGGCAAGGACCGCTTCGGCCTCCGCTTGTCGGTGGTTGCCCGGTGCCTCCCAAACCGGAGCAAGATGCGTTGCAAAGAGGTGGAATGGCTCTCCTCCGGGGAATACTTCAATCTCAAGCAGTGTTCGGCTGAGAGCAGGAAGTCGGTGGTTTTGCATGCGCATGATGGGAAGATGACTGAGCCACGCGATGTGATGCGGGCTGTTGGCCTCGCCGAATGCGATCTCCATTCTCAGATCACGTGCCAGGGTCTCCGCATTGACGCGGTCGTTCGCCTCGACCAAAGCCACCACGTCTGGTTGCTGACGACGGATAACGCTCTGGATCAGAGCGAGCCGCTCCTCTCCCCCCAACCGTATGTTGTAGCTGAGAACCTTGAAGGTCATCGAGGGACCAACGATGGGAGCGCGCGAAAGAGTTCCGGATACCAGTGACTGGCGAGCGGAAGGCGACAGGCTTCGTCAATGGTGAACCAGCGGATCTCATCGTGCTCCTCGGGCCGGCAATTCCGCACCACGCCATCCCATCTGCTCACTGCGTATACGTGAAGTTCAGTTGCAGCCGTCGCATCAGCGGGAATATGGACCATGGCAACCCGGGCGGTCGCAGTGGCAGTGATCCCGATCTCTTCCTGCAGCTCACGCGCGAGGGTCTCTTCAAACGATTCACCTGGTTCGCAGTGACCCCCAGGCATGTCCCAGACGTTGGGGTAGGACGTGCGCGTTGCCGTTCGCTTACCAAGAAGGATGCGACCGTCGTCGTACAAGAGACCACCGCAAACGCGAATGATAGCTTCTGCCGACGCATCCATCATCTGATCCTCCTCCCTCCTGCGAGCCGAAACCTGCTCCCCATCGCTCCGGTCCACCGAGATGCTTGTTCGGTATACTACCTCACCGATGGAACACAGGCCGGACGTAACGACAAGTACTATGAATGCCGCGGCGTACGATCGCATCGCCCCGCTCTATGCCCAACGCAATGCCGCCATGCCGGAGGATCTAGCCACCATTGCCTCGCAGTTCCTGGCGCTGGCTGGTCCCGAGGCCGCCATCCTCGACGTTGGCTGTGGTACTGGTCGCGACATGGCATGGATGGAGGCGCGAGGAGTAGTGGTGACCGGAATCGATCTATCGACCGGAATGCTTGCCGAGGCTCGTCGCCAGGTTCGTGGTCTCTTCCTCCAGATGGACATGCGTCATCTCACCTTTCCAGATGGTCGCTTCGACGGCATCTGGTGTACGGCCTCATTACTGCATCTTCTCAAGCTGGACGCTCCAGACGCATTGCGGGAGATGCGGCGCGTATTGGTGGACGGTGGGATCCTGTTTCTGGGGTTGCAGGAGGGTACGGGAGAAGGCTGGGAAGTGGGACCCTACGATGTCCCCGTCGAGCGTTTCTTTGCGCGCTATCGAGTCGCGGAGGTCGAGGAAATGCTTGCGCAGACCGGTTTCGTCACGCTCGAGTATGGAAGCACCGATGCCGGCAATCGTCGTTGGCTCCAGTTCCTCGCCGAGAAGCTCGGCGAGGGAGGCAAGTGATGGCGGCGCGGGTCGGGGCCTTTGCATTGATCTTCAGTGAGCACCAGGACGTCCTCCTTTGCCAATGGGGGGAATCTGGATCTCTGGAACCTGCCGGGTGGTGGCATGGAGTCCGATGAGACGCCATGGCAAGCGGTGATCCGAGAAGTAGTAGAGGAGGTCGGCTGGATGACGGAGGACCTCAAGGCTGCCATCCTTCGGGAGATGAAGTTTGGCAGGCTGGGGCAACCAGAAGATGTGGCCCGGCTGGTCGTCTTCCTGGCAGCGATGCCGGCGAGTGGATCACCGGACAGACGCTTTACCCACGGGGCGCGTGACTGGCTCGTGTCCCTAGCGTGATTTGATCAGTGTGAGCACGCCCTCTATGGTCGATATCCGGGGACCAGCCCAGACTTCGGCATCGATCGTGTAGAGGTCGTCATCGGTGTCCGAATCGCCGCCGATCAGCACAGAGTGCATGCCGGCTGCAGCGGCTCCTGTCAGCTCCTCGCTCCCTCCATCGCCAACATAGAGACACTCCTGCGGCCCCACCCCCAGCCGCTGGCATGCGAGGAGATAAATGGCTGGATCAGGCTTCTTGGTGCCCACCTCACAGGAGAAGATGGCCACGTCGATACACTGGACGAACGGCGTCGTTGGCCAGAGATTCACCACCTCCGACGAGCAGTCGCTGATTAGACCGATCTTGTACCCCTTCTCTCTTAGCTGCTGGAGGACCGGCAGAATACCAGGTCGTGGCTGAAGATAGCGCTGGGTCAGTGCGACACGGATTGCTGCCGCGCTGGCAACCTGCTGCTCCTCTACCCCGAGGCCGAGCGTCTGGCAGCAGTGCTTGATGTTGGCTTCGGTGGTGGCGAGAATGCCGGTGGCCCGGTCCTTGAAGGTGGCATACCAGAGGCGAGCGAAATCCTCTCGCCGGACGCCGAGGACAGCGGCCATGGCGGTCAGGACCTCGTCGTGCTCCTGGTAGGAGAAGTTGTCGATCAGCGTCCCAAAGAGATCGAAGATGACGGCTCGGTCGGTCATTCGGCTCTCTCATCATCGGTGTTCATTGGACACTGCGACGGTATCGAGGTCGTTCACTGCCTGCAGTGTAACTCTATTCTCTTGCTCTGGGCCGGGGAAGGCGGAGCCGGACACATTGAGCCGCAGTGTAGGCTGCTTCGCGTCGGTTTCTCTAGCGAGAGGTCGTGGGGAGCGAGCCGATGTAGGCGGTGACCAACTCCTCGAATCGCTGCTCCAGACGTGCCATCCACTCGGGCCGGCTCCCTTCGGCGAAATCCAGTGCCCGCACAATGCGGGCGTACATGGTGAGCTTTGCCATGCGGAGAAAGAGGGGGATACGCGCGTAATTGGGATCGAGCGGGTGATGCATGGAGTAGCCGCGGAGAAAGGCCACGAAGCGGGGATCGTCTCCCTTGAATCCCTCCTCGAAGAGATCGCGTAGAGCAAAGGCGATGTCTGCGACGTAAAAGGGATGAGCACAGTCGTCGAAGTCCATGATGGCGACGGCGTTGCCATTCCAGACGAGGTTGTCCAGCTCGAAATCTCCATGGATTAGGCCGTAGGTCTCGCCGTCGGTGGGGAGACCTTGGAGCGCCTCGCGGACCTCCTCCAGTTCAGCGCGTACCGCCTCGTTCCCTTCTGGGATCGCCGCCGCGATCGAACCGAGATGCTCGCTCCAGGTGGACCGGGTGCTCAACGCGGGGCCATCGTGCCGCTCGATGGCGGCGTGGAGGCGTCCCAGGGCCGAACCCCAGGCCTTGAAGCGCGAGGCGTCGATCTCCTCAATCTCGCGGTTCGCACGTGCCAATGGCCGTCGAGGAACTGCCCCCACACGTCGAGGAAGGTGAAGCCAGGGCGCGTAGGAGTGGCGGTCGCCACGTACTCCGGCGAGAAGAGCGCTCGATAGACCGGCAGATTGTAGAGCCAACTTGTGCCCCGCATGGGGTAGGATCCTCCCTGGACGGTCTCTGCCTCCTGATGCTGCCGGCGAAGATCCATGAAGAGCGCCCGGAGTTCGCGCATCTGCTCCGGCCGGCGCTCTCTGCTGAGAGCACCCAGCCCGGAGGTATCGAGGTTGCCGAAGTGCAGTCCGGCGGTGCGTGTCTCGGGGACGTAGTGGTACTTAAAACACCCGAAGGGATGCGGATGGGACTGCCGGGCATGAGCGAGATAGAAGGCGTGCGTCCAGGCAACGGGGTCCGCTGCGTCGTGGAACCCCGCCAGGTACTCCTGCCATACCGGCTGCGATGCATCGTAGGCCGTCCCCAGCTTGAAGTTGGGATAGAGCGGCGTGGCGGTCAGAAGGGCCGCATCGAGGGAGATGCCGTCGACCCTATCCACACGCGCGGCGAAGTACACAACCAGCTCCGAAGGCGCGGGACCATTCCATCAATGTAGAGTACTTCTGAAACGGCACGCGTTCAGTCGTTTTAACCCACGACCAGCTCCATCCGAGGTTGTTGTGATCGAGAGAGAAGTCGGAGCCGGAGGGGATGCCGGCACCGTGGGTAAGCATGTGATGAATGCTGACGGATGGGTAGAGGGATTGTATCCCGAACCACGGGAGGTACCCGGTAACGGGGGCGTCAAGGTCGACCCGACCCGCCTCGTGACTGACTCATCCACCTTCTTCTCGGCCGTCCACGCCGAGATTCTTGATCACCTCATCGTCTGCCGGCAATGGTCGGTAGCCCATATCCGTATTGATGCGCAGCATGGGGGCGTTCTCCACGTCGTTCTCGGTGAAGAGGTAGTCTACGCCGTGCCGCCGCGCCCAGGTAACCTGACAGTGCTTGAGCGCCCGGGCGATGCCTCGGCCCCGGTGAGTTCGCGCCACGCCGGTGTGACCGGCGTAGGCCGAGCCCTCATTACTGAACAGAAGAGTGGCGAGGCCGACGCTGCCGCCACCCTCCTTCGTCGCCCAGACCATGTCCGGTCGCTCTCCCGCCCCTGTCCGAAGCCGGTGCCATTCGTCAAATGGCATAAACATCCATTGGCGGGAACTGGATATGTCGGCATACGTCTCATTGGTCAGCCGGTGGAGATCGCGGAGCACTTCCTCCTCGCCCCCACTCAACTCCTCCAACGTGGAGATCTGGACTCCCTCACCCTTTAGTCGTTCGGCTGCCTGTCGACCAGGCTCCGCATTGGCAGTGCGGACATCCAGGCGGGAGGGACGATCGCCGTGTCCGGTTTCCTGAAAGTCGCGATGGGCAGCGAAGTTCCGAGCGACAGGGAGGTCTTCGCGTACATGTGCGCGTACACGCTGAGCCTGATGGGCCGCGAGCCGGTCGAGCAAGAACTCGTAGAGTTGGCCACCAATTCCCTGGCCCTGGAAGTTTGGATGCACAAGAAGCTCTGTGTACCAGACATGGGAATTGGGAACGTAGATGAGTCGATTGAGCCAGAGATAGCCAACTACCCGCCCTCCGGTCTCGGCGACGGACGACTGGGCCAAGGCGAGGGGCGGCTGCCTTCGGATGGCGGAGCGAAAATTCTCCACGCTTCGTGGCAGCCGGTCTGGATTGACGCTGTTTCCGATCGTGACGATCTCGGCGTGGTCTCGGTCAGTGATGGGGCGGATGGCGATCATGCTTTCGGCCTTGTCGTTCGCTCTCCCGGACGATTCTAGCGGTTGAGTGTGGTGAGGGTGTGGCTGCGCTAGGCAAGACAAGTACTGTTAGCTGAGGCCCGGACTACGGGTGCTGCTGCAGGACCAGGAGTGGGATGCCACCGAATTCCCGTTCGCGATACACAGATTTGCAGCGTATTAAGGCTTCGGTAAGGTACGACCTTGCTGAGTAACAACAGTTTGCGATGCTATGTGTATCCCCCAGCCCTCGGTCGGCCGGGCAGAAAGAGATGAAACAAGATGGGAATCGTGATCGGACTTCTGGGCCTCTCGTTTCTTGCGGCACTGGCGTTGCCGGAACTCCTGCTGTTGATCTGCATCGTTGAGTACCAAAAGCTGCTCAGACAACCTGTGCTGGCTCTCCAACCGGCCGTCATACGGACTCCTGCTTACTTGACGCCTTCTCCCATCACCTTCGGACAGGGACGCACGGTCTAGCAGCTTGAGCAGTTATCTCCCCTTTGGAGCACGGTGATGGTTGAAATACGGTTGGTCGATAGGGACGAGCGGGAGACACTCTTCGCTATGGCGCAGCGCTCCTGGCAGGAGTGGATGCCGCAGGCGCGTGTTGTGACCGATCCAATCGAAGGAGCCAGGTACTTCGCGAGCCAATTCCAGATTGACGCGCCCACTACCTCTGTCTGGTGGGCGCATAGAGACGGCAAGCTCATTGGATTCGCGCGCTTGGAGCTGCGGGAGGACTGGCGTGGTTTGCCCTGGGCAGAACTCACGGATTTCTACATTGAGCCGCAGTGGAGACGACGGGGTCACGGAACGGGCTTTGCTCAGGCGCTCGTCGCTTGGCTGGAGAGACAGGGCAACTATCGCGTCGATCTGAACGTGCGGGTCGGCCTCCTCCCTGTAGCTGCACCCTTCTGGGAACACCTTGGGTTCGAGGTGGTAATGCATCGCTTCCGTCGCCAACATGCGGAGCAGTACCGGAAGGCAGCACGATCCTGAGATAGGTGACGGCCAATGAGCGGTTGCGGGCGGCATCCTAGTGCTCGCAGCCCAACGTACGCCCCCGCGTTCTCCCGAAGAGCGTGCCTCGGTGGATGTACTACCGCACCACTCCGCGCTCCGGCGTCCTGTCTGTCGAATAATCGCCCGCAGCCGGCTCACGTATCGGTACCCTTCCCGTTAGCCATGGCGAAACACGAGCCAAGAAAGTATTGTCTCAACTGAGGCACACGGAACGGAGGCTGCCGCTGCAGGATCCGGAGTAGATCGACCGGATGCAAGCGGAGATGACGGTGGAGGAGCGCACGGCACTGACGACCAACAAGTGCGCTGGTTCGATCCACGTGCTGCAGCAAGCGGATGCCGAGACCTTTGCGCCCGATCGTGCTGTCGAGCGAGAGGTGATCAGGCGCGACGCAGGTCGGTGGTTGTCGCTCGGTGTGGTTGTGGGCCGTACGCTGTAGCATTCGGGTGCCCACGCGGTGGAAGCGCCGGCACCCGCCCCCGTCGCATGGGAACAGGGAGAGCCTTCATGCTCACACCTCACGGCCCGGGGTGGTATGACCGGCTTGCACGGCTCCAGCGCGGCTACTACTATCCGTGGAAGTCGGTTCTGCCTCCCTTTAACGGTGAGGATGTGTATTCTTCACCTGCTGCATCGGCACCTCACGCCGGATACCGACGTGCTGGATGTCGCGTGCGGACACGGTGTGGTCGGGTTGGAGATCGCACCCCTGTGTCGGCACCTGGTCGGGTACGATCGCGTTCCGTCATACATTCAACTCGCGCGGGAGGCAGCCACCACGGGGGGAATCGAGAATGCTGCCTTCATCTGCACTGATTCTTCGGCGGAAGCCAATGGCGGTCGGGTGAGGATTCCCGCCGAGCCTCAGTCGTTTGATTTGCTCACGTCGCGTCGTGGTCCACTGCACTGGATCGATGATGCGCCCCGCGTTGCTCGTGCAGGCGCCATTTTGCTGCAGGTCAATCCGATGGACGTCCCGCCGCCGAGATGGAACAACGAGCTTCCTGAGCCGCTTCGTCTCCCCACTTCTCCAGTCACCTACCTCGAACGCGCACGAATTCGGCGTAGCGTTGAGGAACGGTTGGCCGGCGCAGGGGTGATGCTCGATAGCTACTGGACGTTCGAGGCGCCCGAAGTCTTTCCCGACCCCAAGCAGTTCTACATCTGGCGCTCGTGGGGTTTCGCTCCGGGCGAGGTGCCGCCCTTCGAGCAGGTTCGTGCCCAGCTAACAGCTGGCTTTCAGCGCCACGCCAGTGAAACCGGTCTTGCCGTCCCGTTCGGCCGCTTTCTCTGGAAAGCGATCATGGCGACTCACTGATGCTCGACCGTGTAGGAGATGGTCAGCTACTTGTGAATAGTCGGCTCGCTCTTGCCCACGACTGCGGAGATCTCACGCAGGGTGAGTCCTGCGATAAACCACACCACGATCAATTCGCGCCTGTCTGGGGGCAGGTGGTTGAGGAGGATGTACACGCGGGTACGGTCCTCTTGCGGGAGCAGAGACGTTTCCACCTCACCTGTCTGCACTGCCCGTGCCGTTTCGGGCAGGAGATCCCAGGAGACGATGTCTTTCCGCTGATGGTGGACATCGACCACCAGACATCATGCAATCCCAATCAGCCAGGCGCCAAATGGCAGACCGCGCTCTCGATAGCGCGGGAGACCATTGAACGCTTTCACAAAGACCTGCTGTGTGAGATCGGCCGCGTCCTGATCGCCCTGGGTCCGAACCCGGAGGTAGCTGTAGAGGCGGCCAGAATACCGCATACAGAACTCTCCGAAGGCGTCCAGCTCGGCCCGAGCGGCCCGAATCAGCGCGGCCTCATCACAGTCCGCCTATCTCCTTCCAGCAGATGTAATATTTACACAGGGAGCGAGTCCTCTCCAGTCGTGCCGCGTACGACCAGGCTGGCCCTCTGCGCTGCTCTCGGGTTACATTCAGGGTACAGAGACAAGATTCGCATGGTAACAGTGTCAGCACTTTTACAGGTGCACTTCGTAGACAAGGCAAATGATGTCGAATATCCTTGGGGTTGGACAAATACGAATATGGAGGACACGTCCTGGCAGAGCTTGATGTGGCAACCGACATTGTGGCGCACAGCCGTGCCGCAGAGGCTGATCCCCTCTTCGGTATTGAGATCCATGGCCTCGATCCGATCCCGCCGGAAGATCAGCATGGATCGCCGGTCGAACTGATCTGGACCTGGCTGGGGGGTGCTTTCAATTACGTCGCGCTCACGACGGGCGCTCTCACCATTCTGTTTGGTCTGAGCATCTGGCAGGCGATTGCGGCCGCCCTAATCGGTAGCGTCGTGGGCGCGCTCGTCTTTGGATTCACTGGCATATTTGGACCCAGGACTCACACCGCGACGATCGTCAACACGAGAGCGGCGTTCGGTCTCGTGGGCAATTATCCTGCCGCGTTGATCAGTTGGCTTTCTGCCTCGGGATGGGTCGCGGTAAATTCGGTTCTCGCTGTCTTCGCTCTTGTCGAACTGGCGGGGAAGGCCGGACTTGGAACCGGTGTTGGCATCAAAGTGGCTTCCATCGTGATCGTGCTCCTGGCACAGGTCGGCATCGCCCTGTTTGGGCATGCGACCGTGGTCGCCTCGGAGCGCGTGTTCGCGATCATCTCCATTATTCTGATCCTTGGTGTCCTCGTCTTCGCACTTCCAAAGATTAACTGGGCATACCCCCAATCCAAATCTCTTGCCAGTAGCACTATTACGGGCACGTGGTTTCTGGGCCTCTCCGTCATCTTCGCCGCACCGCTCTCCTGGGTGAATTACGGGTCCGACTACTCGCGCTACCTGTCTGATCGCACGAGCATGTGGCGCGTCATGCTAATGACCTTCCTGGGCATGGGCATCGCCAGCGTCGCTGGCGCTCTCATTGGAACCCTGCTCGCCACGGTCGTCGACATGTCCAACCCGATCGCCAACCTGCCGAAGGTGCTGCCCGGCTGGTACCTGGTGCCCTTCCTTCTCGTAGTTATCTGGGGCGCAATCGCCAACAATGTCCTCAACCTGTACACCGCCGGCCTGGGCTTGATCGCACTCCGGGTTCTCGTTCCCCGTTGGATCGCAGTCGCACTCGTCGGTAGCATCGCCGCCGTTCTCACCTTCATCGCGGTATTTTTCTACAATTTCATGTCGCTCTACGCTGAGTGGCTCTCATTGACCCTCATCCTGCTCTGTCCGTGGACGGCGATCCTCGTCGTGGACTACTTCGTGCGGCGCGGGCACTACGATGTGCAGGCGTTACATACGTGGGGCCACGGGCCGTACTGGTACCGAGGCGGCATCAACTGGCCCACTCTGGTCGTCTACGTACTCGGCATCATCTGCGCCTTCGCCCTGGCCAACTCAACGCTCTGGACGAGCCCCATCTCGAAGGACCTGCTGGGCGGAGCCGATCTCAGTTTGGAGGCGGGTCTCCTGATTACCGGTATCCTGTACTACTTCGTTGCCAAAGCGCAACTCTCGTCCGTGCGTGCAGCGGGTACAGTGGCGGCGGAGAGTCAAGCATGAGCACGCATGACGCCACCGAGAAGCAGAATCACCACGGGCACCACCACCATTACGTCGATTTCACGGGCGCGGCAGGAAGCGGACCTCGCACTTCCTGGTTTGAGGTCAAGGAGATAGAACCCGGCGTCTACGTGGTCAGCGAGCCAGGGCATGTGAACAACTTCCTCATAGTCGGTACCAAGAGTGCAATCCTCTTCGATACGGGATTAGGCGTCGCCAACATCAGGAAAGTCGCTGAGGAGATCACACCTCTTCCCCTGCTCGTCGTGAACTCGCACTACCACTTCGATCACACGGGTGGGAATCGCCTTTTCGATGAGATCGCTATCCACCGGATCGGCGCACCACTCCTCCAGGCGCCACCACCGCCGGGACTCGCCGAGGGATATATGGCGTACACGCAGCGCATGTTGAAGGCCTGGGGACCGTACAAGGAGGCGGATGACGTCTACTTCCACCTCCTTACAGCTGAGCGCATGATCCGTCCGCTCCCGAAGGGATTCGATCCCGCGACCTACCAGGTAGTTCCCACGGTGCCGACGCGTCTTCTCGAGGAGGGCGATCTCTTCGATCTCGGCGGCCGCAAGCTCCTTGTCATGCACACGCCAGGTCACTCACCCGATTGCATCTGTCTCCTTGATGAGGAGAATGGTCTCCTGTTTGGGGGAGACACGATCAACACCGGCCCCATTTATGCGCAACTCGAGGACTCAGATGTCCCTAAGTTCGCGGAGTCGACGGCGCGCTTAGCCGGACTAGCCCGCTCCGTCCACCGCGTCTTCGTGTGCCACTTCCTCCGTGTCGAGAACGAGCCGAGCTTCCTGCTTGAGGTCGCCGACGGCTTCAAGCGGCTCGTGGACGGGGATGTTACGTTCCGAGAAAACATCGATTGCCTGAACACGCCGGTGCAGGAAGCGGTCTTTGACAACTTCTCTGTCTTCGTCTCGGCGGGGACACCCTTGGGCCTTCACGCGGACTTGTAGGCGCAGAACTCTCAGGTTGACAACGTCGACCCATCACCGGCAATCGATAGGCTGCTTAGACGGAGCGGTTCGCGCCGAAGGACGCATAGGCGCTGGCTGCTGCAAACATATCGTCCAGAGCCACATGCTCGTCTGCCGCATGTGCCTGGGCTGGATCACCCGGGCCGCAGAGCACCGTGGAGATTCCCTTGGCCATGAGCCAAGACGCATCATCAGCTGGGTCATCGAAGCCGAAGGACGCATCCGGGCGATCCTGGCGAATCGTCTCCAGCAGCCGGACAGCGTAGGGGTTCGATGAATCCAGAAGGCAGGGCGGCCACTTCACGTGAGTCTGAATGGTGAAATGGCAGCGCGGATGTCGCCCGGCCACGACGGCGACAAGGTCTTCGATAACTGCCTCCGCCATGTCTGGGTCGTCCCCCGGCATGAGTCGCTGGCCAAGCGTGAGCACGGCCTCACCCGGGATCTGATTGAAGACCTCGCCTCCACGGACCACGGTCGGTACTAATGGCCGGCGCTCGCCCTGCCGAGCATCAAGCCTCCCGACCTCCCGCAGTAAATCCCCGAGTGCAGGGAATGGGTTGTCAGCACTTTGCGGGATTCCCGCGTGCCCAGCCACTCCCTCGATTCGAACGTCCATCGAACTGACCCCACGATTGCCGAGATACATGTCAAGATCGGTCGGTTCGCCGCAGATAGCGAAGTCATAACGGGTATTCAATTTGTCCAAATAGGGACGGAGCCCACGCGTACTCCCGGTTTCCTCGTCTGGTACCGCGAGCAGGGTCACTGAGCCATGAGTCAAACCAGTCTCCTGGAGGGCGACCAGAGCCAAGGCAAAGGCAGCAATGTCGGCTTTCATGTCTGCCGTCCCGCGGCCGTACAGCATGTTTTCTTCACGCAGTGGAGTAAACGGCTCGCGCGTCCACCCGGCCCCGGCCGGCACAACATCCAGATGCCCCTCCAACAGGATCCGGCGGCCACGATGCGGACTCACGGTCGCTACGAAAATGGGCACTCCCGGTGCGCCCTTTTGCCACGAGAGTGGTTGAGACTTACTAACCGCTTGGGCCGCTCGTTTACATTGAAATGTCGACAACCCCGACGAAGGCGAGGAGGGAGTACCCGCACATGGATATCGTTCAATTGCATGAACAGGCTGTTGATGAGACTGTCCGGCTGGTCGACGGTGTGAGACCGGATCAGATGAACTTGCCCACACCCTGCTCTGACTGGGACGTGCGGACGTTGAATCATATGGCCTCGGGCAATGTGCGGTTCGCCGTTCTCCTGTCCAGGGGAGAGCACATGTCAAGTCAACCCAATCCAGGCGGTCTGCTGGGTGATGATCCCGCAGGCTCGTATCGACGTTCCGCCGACGAAGCTAAACAAGCCTGGGCCGATCCAGCGTTGCTGGACAAGATGTTCGATCTGCCATTTGGTCGTTTACCCGGCCGAGCAGCGCTTGGTATGCGCCTGATCGAAATGGTGACCCATGGGTGGGATCTCGGCAAGGCCACAGGCCAACAGCCGCAGTTCAATCCCGCGGCATTGCAAATGGCATCAGACCTGGCACTCTCCAGCTTGCCGGAGGACCGGCCGGCGGATATGCCTTTCGCCGCTCCCGCCCCAGTAGCTGGCGACGCGTCGGATCTAGACCGGTTCGCCGCGTATTTGAGTCGAACACCCTGAGGGAGTAGGGAGCGATCCTGCGCTAGCATTTGCCGCAGGATCGCTCCCTCCATCAATGGCTGTAGCCTTACAGGGCCGGCAGCGCCTCCAACTCGCGCAGCATCTGTTCCTCGGGCAGTTCGAGATTCTGCATCGAGTCCGCAAAATAGGCATCGTATGCGGCGAGGTCAAAGAAGCCGTGACCACTCAGGTTGAAAAGAATTGTGCGCTGCTCGCCGCTCTCGCGGGCCTGCAAGGCTAGATCGATGGCGGCGCGAATGGCGTGAGCCGACTCCGGCGCCGGCACCAGTCCCTCGACTCGGGCAAACATGACTGCAGCCTCGAATACCGGAACTTGCTGGAAGGCGACTGCGTCGATCACGCCTTCGTGCACAAGGGTGCTAACGGCAGGCGCCGCTCCGTGGTATCGGAGCCCACCCGCGTGGATGGGTGACGGTACAAAGTTGTGCCCCAGGGTATACATCTTCATCATCGGCGTCATGCCCGCGGTGTCCCCGAAGTCGTACTCGTAGGCGCCGCGAGTCAAGGTGGGGCAGGCACTGGGTTCGGCAGCCACGATGTGGGTTGCTCTGCCACCGGTCAGCTTGTCCTGCACAAAGGGAAACGCCAGTCCTGCGAAGTTGCTGCCGCCACCGAAGCAGGCAACGATGTCGTCCGGATACTCTCCCGCCATTTCCATTTGCTGCCTGGCCTCCTGACCGATCACTGTCTGGTGCAGGAGTACGTGATTCAGCACACTGCCAAGTGAGTAGTTGGTGTCGTCGTGCGTGGCGGCATCTTCCACGGCCTCGCTGATCGCCATGCCCAGGCTGCCGGGCGATTCGGGGTCCTGCTTCAGGATGCTGCGTCCAGCCTGTGTTTGGTCGCTGGGACTGGCGAGCACCGAGCCGCCGTAGGTGTGGATGAGCGATCGGCGATACGGTTTCTGGTGATAGCTGGCTTTGACCATGTACACGGTACATTCAAGATCGTAGAGCGCGCAGGCCATGGCTATCGATGATCCCCATTGACCGGCCCCGGTTTCGGTGGCCAGGCGTTTGATACCGGCTTGTTTGTTGTAAAACGCCTGAGCAATTGCCGTGTTCGCCTTGTGGCTGCCTGCGGGACTGACGCCTTCGTACTTGTAAAAGATATGCGCAGGCGTGTCCAGGTGCTTCTCGAGGGCGCGTGCCCTGAAGAGGGGCGTGGGCCGGAAGCGCCGGTAGGCGTCGCGCACCTCCTCAGGTATGGGGATGTGCCGCTCGGTCGATACCTCCTGCATGATTAATTCCATGGGAAAGAGCGGAGCAAGGTCTTCGGGGCCGATTGGCTGTTTTGTACCGGAATGCAGCACCGGCGATGCGGCAAAGGGAACATCCGCGGCGACGTTGTACCACGTCTCCGGGATCTGGGACTCGTCGAGCGTGTATTTCACTTGTTTGGACATGCGATTCTCTCCTCCTTGAAACCATAAAAAAACCGGCCAGCTCATTGAACTGGCCGGCGGCTGTGTGGATCAGATTAGGTAAGGCGGTGTGCTCTCCCAGTCCGACGACAGCCGGCATCGCCAGCTCGCAGGGTACGGCGCCACCACCATGACATGGTGCGTTGTTGGACGGGGAATGTGTTCATACTCGAAGTGTATACATGACGGGGCGAACTGGCCAGATATATAGTACTGAGTGTATACAGGAGGGTTCCATGTTCGGGCATGAAGTGACCCTGGTTCGGTGGACGGGTGAACAGTAGGACAGTCAGCGCCCGGTGAAGTCAGTGTACCTCCTTTCGGGACGGTGTGCTGCGTGCTCATCGGATACCGCGTGGTAGGGTGACGTGAACAGGGGACGGGGCCGCCGGAAGCATGCTGTTGCATGCACCAGGTGGTCCTTTCTCTGTAACTCGTCGCCACGATGTCCCATCACCCAGCGTGTTTCATGACCCGGCGCTCGTACTCAACTGGAGATCGATAGCCAAGGGCAGAGTGCCGCCGCTGCCGGTTGTAGAACGTCTTGATGTAGTCGAAGATCGCCATGCGGGCATCGTTCTTGGTAGCGAAGCGGTGCCGATTGAGCAACTCACATTCGAGGGTGGCGAAGAAGCTCTCCGCCATGGCGTTGTCGTAGCAATCACCGATTGAGCCCATGGAGGTGGTGATCCCCGCCTCCCGACAGCGATGGCCAAAGGCAAGTGCGGTGTACTGACACCCGTGATCAGAGTGATGGATCACCTCCGCTACCGGCCGTCGATTCCAGATCGCCATCTCCATTGCGGAGAGGACCAGTTCGGTTCGCAGGTGATCCGCCATCGCCCAGCCCACAACCCGCCGGCTCCAGGCGTCCAGAACCACTGCCAGATAGAGGAAGCCGCTCCAGGTCGGGACGTAGGTGATGTCCGCCGCCCAGAGCCGATCCGGTGCTGCTGCCGCAAAGGTGCGGGTGACCAGATCGGGCGCCACTGGCGCGTCGTCCCCTCGCTGGGTCGTCACGACATGACGCCGGCGATGACATCCCATGATGCCGGCGTGGTGCATCAGCCGAGCGATCTGCTTCTTCCCGCAGCGAGTGCCCGTAGCCGGCAGTTTCGCCTGGATCCGCAGCACGCCGTAGGTCTGTCGGCTCTGCTGATGAATGCTGCTGATCTCCTCCATCAACACGGCATCTGCTCGTACTCGTCCTGATGGGGTGCGCTTCCGCCAGGCCCAGTATCCGCTGCTGGAGACGCCCAGCACACGGCACAGTCGTTTCACCGGATGACTCGCCTTCTCTCGCTCGACAAACTCGAACACCGCTACCGGCGCGAGCTGGTCTCCGTGGCGAAGAAGGCTGCGGCTTTTTTTAGAATCTCCCGCTCTTCCTGCAGAATGCGGTTCTCCCGTCGCAGGCGCCGGAGTTCGTCGCGCTCCTCGGTGGTGAGCCCATCGCTGCGTGCACCCGTATCGAGTTGTGCCTGTTTGATCCACTTCCGCAACGTCTCCAGCGACACGCCCAGGTCGCGTGCGGTCTGACTGACGGACTGCTCGCCTCGGACGGCGAGACGAACGGCCTCGGTCCTGAACTCCCGTGGGTACGGGGGCTTGGTGTTCGGCATCGGAATCTCCTTGCTGGTAACATCAATCTACCAGCGCTTGGGTGTCCACCGAACTGGGGTCAGTTCATCTCGTAGAATGCCAGTTGCCCGTACCCCGCCAGGAGCTCCTGCACCGCGATATATCGGCGCCGCACCGTCGGGTTCTGGAGTTCGGCCATCAGCAGCACGTGGGTCGTCCGACCGGTCACGAAGAGCCATTCGATCATGTGATCGGAGAGGGAGGCAGATTTGTCCGTCGCTGTTAGGCCGTCCGGCACCTCGTGCCTGGCGTGCTCACAACGCCGGCGGACCCATTGCCGCTTGGCATAGCCATGCGACACGGCCGCCTGTAACCCAGTCAGGTGCCCGGACGGATCCGAGATGATGGTCGGTGTTCTAAAGCCGCCGGCCAGGTGGTAGTGACCGAGGATCAGCTCGAGTTACTGGAACCGCTCGAGCGACAGGGGTGTGACGTCGAGCAGTAGATCCCGATAGAAAAGCTTCGCGCGCATATTCCGAGTGCTCGGGCCGGACAAGACGACATTGATATCCACATCTGACGTTGCCGGCACGACGGCATTATCCGGGAGCCCATTCGCCGAGCCGGCGACGTAGGCGCCGTGAAAGCCGGGGATGGTGCTGACTTCCTCGATCACCTAGTGTCGGGCGACGGCTTCGGCCTGTCGGACGAGCATGCTCACCTCGCCAGCGTATCGGGCTGGCGGCGGATGATCAAGCTCCCTCCCCGGATGGTCACCCGCCTTTGGACGAGGAACCGATACGAGGAAACCGACGAGCGGGAGGAATGCCAGGTAGGGGTCTGGGTGCTCAGCCTCCACATATGTAGCTGGCCCATTGCCACCATGCCGAGAGGTTTGCATTATGGTTGGTGAAATGCAACCATATCATTATGGCAAACCATAATGCTCCGCTCGATTATGACTTCCTGAACGATGTGCAGGAACTGACAACGCCCGAACAACTGAAGGCCATCAGTG
>JAABUJ010002333.1_pt1 | contig 23924 bp, 21 predicted proteins | sample 5559131 | NCBI WGS metagenome assembly JAABUJ01 (sample SAMN10711875, study PRJNA513366) | rock metagenome | isolation source: Antarctica rocks | place: Antarctica: Victoria Land, Mt New Zealand nord | collected 2016-01-07
GACCGCGCTCCTCCAGTGATATCCGGCTGCACGCGTCAATGATGAGCTGGAGCAGCGCGCGCGAGTCTGGCCGCTCGGGCACATCGACTTGAACCACAAGGACTCCCTCCTCCTTGAGTTCCTCGCATACCGCGGCGCACACTGTCGTCTTGCCGATTCGTCGCGGAGCCGCCAGCATGGTGCTCAGGCCTTCTCGCATGCGCCGCGATAGCTCATCGATGTCGCCACGGCGCCCGATGATCAGCTCGCGCGGTACCGGGCCCCCGAGCGGGAACAGGGGCCCGATGGGTTCTGACGACCCGTTCATCCCTCGGATACTACTGATCCGTGATGACGGTATCAACCTCCGGTGGCATGCCAAACCCTTGGAAACGGCGTCGATCGCCTCTAAGGGCCGGTGGGATGAGCCCCGCGTCCTCCTCGCCAGGAGTCGGTCCTGGCCGACTCCTGATTGCCAGCTCAGCGCAGCGAAGCGGGCAGTCACCGAGCCCAGCGAGGGCCACCCCGGCGCAGCCGGGGTGGACGGCCCGGCGCAGCGGAGCTACCCACGGGCGCACGCACGGTCGCGACCTCGATCCGGGCGCCACTCACCCCTCCTCGAGCGGCGGGTATTGCGCCGGCGCGACGCCCTCGCGGCTCAGTACCCGTGGAAAGGCGCCGCCGTCGGCGCCCGCCTGGTCGGTCAGGACGAGCTCGACGCGCCACTCGTCGCCGTAGTCAAAGACGTAGGCGATCCGCTTGCCGTTTCGCAGGTCGAGCTCGCTCAGCGGTAGGTCGGCGGGGCGGTGCTCGCTGTCGGGGACGTGCGGACGCTCATATCTACTCTCTTCGGCTCCCCAGAAGCATCCGTCCAGCCAGAAGGCGTAAAGGTGGTCGTCGGCCCAGCCGAAGGCGGCCCGGAGCGCGTCGTGCAGGACCGTGAGGTGCTGGTGTGAGGCCACCGCGACGCGCGCGCTCACACCCTCGACATCGATTGCCTGGCCGCCGACCAGCCGCGCCTCAAAGACGAGCACCGAAGCCCCCGTCAGCCCGGCCATCGGCAGCCCGAGCGCAACCGCGCCCGCGCGAGTGATGCTCACCTTGCTGCGGTAAAAGCGCGACCCCGAGGTGTCCCGGCGACGATCAATGATTCCGTAGGCCTCGCCGCGGCAAAGGATCTCGCTGAGTACCCAAGAGACATCACGATCGGTGACCGGCTCGCCGGCCCCGGTGCGCCAGCCCTCGGCGTCGAGCCGGGGCAATGCGACCTCGGCGAGCTCGTCGTGCCCGCGCCATGGGTCCACAGCGAGCGTCTCGATGACCGTTCGGGCGACGCTCTCGGTGAACCCGTAGCCGCCCCCGAGATCGCCGGCAAGCAGCCGGAGCAGGCTGACGGGGTCTGCGGCCAGCTCACGCCCGAGAGTCGTGGCATGAAGCGTGCGCCCGCGGCGGCGCACGAGGCGCAGCCGTCGAAGCCCCGCGTGGAGCTCCTCAAGGAGCCGCACGTCGGCCTCCCGGTGCGGTGGCCCGAAGAGCTCGCCGTCCCACCACCCCGGCCAGCGCTCGACGGCCCCTCGCACGACGGCGCGGGCGAGCGCATGGGTCTGCGTAAGCGCGACCCCCTCACCGGACGCGGCCTCGAGCAGCCATCGCGCCGGCTCGGTTGCCCGGAGTGCCTCATCGACGACTTCGGCGCCAGAACCAGTCGATTGGACCCGGCGGTCAGACATCCCCATAGCCTGCCATGAGACGCACGGCGTTGAGGGGGACCCGCGCTTCAACACCGCATTTTCCGGCCTCCGGCAACGTGCGCGCGGAACTCTTTCGCTAAGACCTGCATGTGAACTTCGACGACGCGATCGAGGCCGGCGAGCTCGACAGCGCCCGTGTTCTCCTCGACACTTACTCCCGGCTGCCCGACTCAGGCGGCATGGAGGTGGCCGAGGGCTGAATGCTTCACCTGGGTCTTCGCTGGGGTGGTTCGGGCCGACCACCGCAAGTACAAGAAATGCTGCGGGCTGTGCAGGTGGCGTCGATGCAGGGCTCCGTTGGGGCCGATAGGTCCCTCTCCCTGGGGCGGCGGGCAAATGCGTCTAACGACACCTCCTGTCCGTTTGCGCGGACCTCCGGCGGACCAACATTCCGCCGAGCCCATCTGCGGCGCGAGCGCCGAGGAGGCCGTCTGGACCGGAGTGCTACTTGTCGCCACTGGGACCAAGCTAGGGAAACAGGTGCCGACCGGCTTAAACGCTGCGTGTTCAGCCTAGGTCGGCGCTTCAGGTCTCACAGCCAGACCAGAAGCCGCGAACACGTCAAGAAACCAGCCGAGAGCGGCTTCACCGTCCTTGCGGATGACAGTCGTCAGTTCACGGCTGTGCCGGATTGCATTCCGGAGTTCCGTGAGCTGGCCGAAGCGCATCATCAGGAGCTCTTTGGTGGCGAAGAGGTCGGCAAATTCCGGCCACAGCTTCTTGGCCATGATCGCATCCTGAATCTCGCGCAGATCGAGGTACTGCAGCTGGGCTGACCCGTTGTTAGGAGCTTGAAGTGCCAGAGCTGGTTGTTTGCGTGCCGCGGCGTCGATCCGCTCACGCATCTTCTGGATGACGTGGGACGGGAGGAGGGAGGCGTCGCCGTGAAGTCGATCAAGGACTAGCTGCCGTAGCGCGAGCTCGACCTGCTCAATGCGGGCGTCAAGCGACCGAAGATACGGGGCAACCTCGAGATCTGGCGTTCCCCGCCTGCCAGTCTTCTCCGCGAGCAGTTCTTCGAGGTGCTCAAGTCTCCAGGTAACGAAGGACTCAAAATCGTCCTTCATTAGAGGACTATCGGTGCCGGCTGGAAGTGAGTGGCTTGTAAGGACCGTTCCGATGCTCGTGCCGAGGGCCCTTCGAATCTCGGCCAGGTACTTCGACGGGGGATTCTTGCCGATTCGAACGTTGGTGTCCCGGTCGATTAGAACGTGGTTGAGCACGGAATCAAGCTCGGTAGGCCGGCCAAGCTCGCGAAGGAAGGCTCGCGGGAAAACATGGTGGTCGTCGATTCTTTCGGCCTCGATCAGCTCCGCCGTCAGCGGAGCGGCCGTATGGAAGTCACGAGGTGCCTGGCTAAGCGTGAGGGCAATCGTCGCTCGGTACAGACCCTGCTGACGTACGCTGATCGCACGCCATCTCTCGGGATCCCACCCGAAGTCACGAACGACGGGCGGCGCCTCACCCCCCGCGAGCCATGCGCGCAGGATCGGGCTGTCGCGTTCGGCGAAGGTGGCTGAGGAGCTTTCGTACTCGCCGGTGAAGCAGGCGCACCAGAACCACCGGATGAGCTTGGCCCGCATCGCCCCTTGCTCGGGCCCCGTGGCATTTACTACCTCGCGCCACGCAACAGCCAGCGGGATCAGCATCGGGCGGTAGGGCAGCCACTTGCCCACCAGTACGCCGCACTCAGCACGGAGCAGCGAGAGCGCGGCCGCCAGGTCGTTGACGGCGGGTTGCCATTCGCGCTCGATCGCGTCGGCTGACAGTCGCAGGACGATGCTGCGCTTGCACGTTGGTCCGAGGCGCAGGGCGATCACCTGCAGCAGGTAGTAGGGCTCGATCCCGAAGTCGTCAAGAATCGGATGCTCCGTTTGCGCCTTGGCCCAGTAGTCGTAAAGGCTGAGCCCACCGGCAAACGAGCGTGCGCTGATCAACTCAAACGGGGTCAGGGGCTTGCCCGTCCGGTTGAGCGTCTCAAAGATGGTGCAGACCGCCTCGAGCCCGGTTGACTCGGGGAGCACCGTGACCGGAAAGGCGTAGCGGACGAGCGGCTCGACGAAAGCTTGCTGAACGTCGTATAACAACGACCTCACGCGGTCCGAGTCCTCGTCTGAGCGTGCTCGGACGATCCGGTCGACCCACCGGATCGAACCTCCGTTGCGTACCTCGGATAAGGGCATCATGAGAGTGCTGGCCTGTGCCTCTACCGTTGAAAGAGCCTCGGCGCGTTCGGCGGGGAGCACACGAACACCGTCGTCGGGCTCCGCGCCCGAGATGAGGGCCCCGACATCAAAGAAGAATCGCGACTGACCGACGCCAAACAGCGCTTGGTAGAGCGAAGTCAGGCGCTGCTGTCCATCAAGAATGAGGTGTGACGGCTGGAGGTTTGACGCAGGTGCCGCCTCGGCGGTCCTCGCCTTGAACCTCGCACTCCCACCCTGGAGGAGCAAGAGATTGCCCGCCGGAAAAGACCGAACGATCGAGACGATCAGTTCGCGAGTCGCATCAGGTGCCCACACGAAGCTGCGTTGAAAGTCGGGAAGCGCGAGCTCGCCAGTGTTCAGCTGCTCAATCATGTGCATGAGCTGCCTCGGAAACGTCTGGAAGTCCCCGAGCGCACCCCGTGGCGGAACGGAAGCGGTTGGCGGGATAGCCACCGGCTGCCAGACTGGCTCCGGTGCTGACGGTGCGCGGCGGTTTTGGTCGAGTGGCTCAGGCGGCTGGTCACCGGCATGAGCCTCGGCGAGCTTCAAGAGTTCGCCTTGGTGTCCCGGCTGACTGAAGGTGAGCATGGTCCCCAGACTGTTCCGCGCACCATACGAAAGCTCTTCGCGTGAAACGCGCGCGAACCACAGGACTCCCCGCGCGTGACTGTAGTTCGGCGCGATCGGGTCCGGGAGATACCAGTAGGGCCCAGATACCCAGCCAAGCAGCACTGTCCTCGAGACGGGTTCAGGCGTCACGAGAAGGTCGCCTTCCCTCATGCTCTGGACGAGGTGAAAGAGCGTATTGGTGGCCTGTCCTCGCTGGCGTGCGCCCTCCCCATGGAATGCCTGATTGACCCGGTCTGCGATCATCTCTCGTGGAAGTCCGCCCACGTCGCCGGTCTCACCCCACCCCACGATCGCCGCCGACCGCTTGATGAACAGCGGGGCGTAGACGCCTCCTCGGCCGGCGCGCACCATCCACGCAGTCCGCCCGGCCTCCGAGTCAACGGCAGACTTCGGCTCCTTGATCCCCATGTCTACCTGCCAGGCCGCATAGCTCGGGCGATTGCGCACAAGGAAGTCCCGGTTGATCGACTCCTCGGCCTCCAGAACCGCCCTGCCGTCGTTCGTGATCCGGACGGTCGATGGCCCGACAAGCTCCACCAACTCAGCCTTCAGAAGGTTTGTGAGAGCCCACCTGATTCTGTTCTCGAAGACTAGGCGCCCCGAGCTGTGCGTCAAGCGGCGCGCATCCTGGTCGAGATGAACAAGGTCGCCGACCGCCCCCGCGGCCTCGGGAACGTTCCAATCGACCCCGTCAGAGAGAACCTCGAGCACCGGCCGAAAGAGCTCGAAGAACTGAGGCAGCACCGCCGCAGCCACTGGCTCCACGCCAGGTTCTTCGAACTCATCTGAGACGTCAGCGAGGTCGTTCTCACCTTCGGTCGACGTCACGGAACGATTATCCATAAAAGGTGCCTCCCGTCAACAACGTCACCGCGCCGGCTCCTGAGGCGCAACCGGGTGAGCGGATCACCTACTCCCTGCTGTGCTAGGGAGAAGCCGGCTGCCATGATGCCTTCGCGCCAGGCCCGACTGTCGCTCTCGGAGTACCGCGGGCATATGGAGGTCATAAGCCCCGTCCGAGCCCGCGATCGCGGTAGCGCGCGAGATCCTGCTCGGAGGCGATCCCGGGCACACGAGCAAGCCGCTCCTCAAGCGTTCCCAGCCCAGGCTCGGCGATGCCGAGCTGCTTGCGGGCGTCCATGACGCCTTCGGCCGCCTTGCGCCGGTGACCCCGGCGCTCCCAAGATCCCCGCTGGCCGAGACGGGGCTCGGCACCGAGCGCGGTGGGCTCCGTCGGGTCGACTTCGTGAGCGAGGCGGTAGCTCTGGACACCATGCGCGGCCCGATCCCACGTCTCGCGTTCGTCGCGCCGTTCGGGCCCCGGCCGCTCGCCGAGCACGCGCACGAGATGCTCACCAGGGTCCTCGATCGCTCGCGCGGCCGCTTGGTCGACGGCTCGGTCAAACCCGCGCTCGGCCTCCCCGCGCTGCTCGCGAGCGCCGGGGTGCTCGGACTCCCAGCGTGCCGGGCTGTCGGCGCCGGCCAGGATCCCCTCGATCTCCGCGCGCACGAGCCGCTCGGACTCCCCAGCCTCTTGGGCGCGCGCCTGCTCGGAGGACCGACGCGCCTGGATAGCCTGAGCCTGCCGGCCGCGGCGCTGACGGCGGCCCATCTTCTCCAGCTCGAGACGATCGGCCTCGGCATTCTCGGCGGCCTGCCGGCTCGCGCGCATCGATTCCTCGGCGCGCTGCTCGAGTCGCGCGACGTTCGCAGCCACTTCCGAGGGGAACCTGGCGACCAGAGCACGGAGCCGGTCGCGTTCGGCACGCAGCCGATCGAGGTCCCCGGTCTCCCTGTCGACTTCCGCGGGCAGGGTTTCCCGCGCGTGCTCGCGCTGCACCCGCTGCTCGTGGGCAAGGGGAACCCGGATGGAGGGAATCTCGGGCTCCGAGCGGCCAAGGCGCGCAGCGAGGCGCGTCAGCGTCTGCTCGCGCCCCGCATCGGGGACGAGTTCGAGCTCGCCGGTGGCGGCATAGACATGAGTCCGTTCCCGCGCCCGCGTCAGCCCTACGTATGATCCCTCGGCGCTCGACAGAGGTCCGCAGATCACATGGGTGGTGTCGGTCGTCTGGCCCTGGGCCGGGAACAAATGGGCTGCGTAGGCGAGGCGCACCTGTCCGGCGTCGATCAGGTCGCGGTCAAAGAGTCCTTCGCGGCCGTCTGTGAGTCGGAGCATCGCCCGTTCACGAGGGGCGTCGACGCCGACCACTTCGCCCCCCACCCCGTTTCGCACCGGCCCAAGCTCGGGATGGCGGATCGGAGCCCGCACGACGAACTCATCGCCAGCGTGCAGCCCGTAGGGGCGACCAGTGACCGGCATCTCCTCGACCCCGAGCTCCCCCTCCTGAACACGGATGGCCTGAGGACGGGCGTTGAGCGCGTCGAGCTGCTCGTTGGAGGTCTCGGCGATTACCAGGGTTCGGCGGCCGGCGGCCCGATCGGCCTGCGCGCCTTCAAGCGCTCGATCCTCCGCGAGACGGCGCTCGGGCTCCAGGACGATCAGACCTCGCTCCGCGTAGCCGCTGAGGGCGCGCTCGTGCTGCCCGGAGCGCCATAGGCTCTGATCGCGCCGGTCGGCTGGGTCCTGGGCTCTGACGATCTGCATCAGCTCGGCCAGCGCATCCTGCTTGCGCGCCGTCTCCTCAAGGCTTGGCCACAGCCCCCCGGCCCCGACGGCCTGGGATTGGCGGGGATCGCCGATCACGATCAACCTCGCCCTACTCGCGCCCACGGTATGAAACAGCCACGCCTGCTCGCGCGTCGATGCGAGCGCCGCCTCGTCGTGCAGGACGGTCACGCCCGGATCAAGGCTCAACCGACCGCTCTCGACGTTCGCCCGCAACGCCGCCGTCGAATAGCCGCGCGCGTCGACACCCCCGGCGCGCAACTCGCCGGCAAGCCGCTCCGCGGCCTGGGCCCCCGTGCTCGCCACGACCGTCCGACGCCCCGCCTGCTGGTGGGCACGGGCGATCGCCAGCACCGCCGTGCTCTTGCCGGTGCCCGCCTGACCGACGATCACATATACCGAAGCGGCTCACAGGGCCGGCGATGGCAGCCCACGCGGCGCCTCATGCCGGTCGGCTCGGCTTTGCCGGTGCGGGCGACGGTTCGCCGGTGAGCGCGGCCCTGAGCCAGGCGTCCGGCGGGGTTGGCGTTTGGCCGTGCTCGGAGCGGTAGATGCGGCATTTGAGCCCGAAGTCGTCACGTCCGCCTGCGCCCGGATCGATGTCGACGCCGTCGATGCGAACCGTCGGTGAACCGAGGAACCGCGTCTCCTGGGCGACGTCGAACGTCTCGACGGTGCGCAGCTCGATCGCGTCCGGATCGCCGCCGCCCTCGGCAACGATCTCGCGGACGCGCGGCAGCAGCGTCGCGAAGGAAGGGCAGCCCTCGAAGTAAAGGATCTCGACGTTCATTCACGGCACGGGACCTTTCGGTGGAGAGGGACGACCGGTCTGACGCTGCCGTCGATTCAGCGTGAAGCCGCCGAGAGCGATGAGGAGCACGGCGCCAGCGGTGCCGCCGACGATGGGGCCGCCGAATGCGGCGGCGCCGATCCCCGCGACGGCGAGCGGCGGTCCGGCGTAGCATCCAACGCCGAGCACAGCAACCGCAGCGACAGCAGGCGACGTGCTCGGTGGCTGCGACCGCGACGCGCGCGAAGGGCTGGGTCACCGAGCCGGGTGGCCCCACCCCGGCCGGTCACGTGGCGGCGTCTCTGCGTACGTGGCCGAGGATGCCAGCAAGTCGGGGCATCAAAGAGCGGGCCACGTCTGCTCGGATGAGGATCAGGAGCATCGCCGCGAGCAGGGCGAAAGCGATTCCGAAGATCATCGACAGCGTTATGTGGGTCACGAGGCCGACGACGACGTTGTCGGGTCCGAACGGGCCGGCCTCTATCGGCTTGGGCGCGGCCTGGTTGTTGAAGATCGTCGGGATATCGATCAGTGGTGCCACGGCTGGCTTGCCGCCGTGGCACCGCCCAACCCATGTTGGCAACGAGGAACACGAACCCGGCGAAGAGGCCGGAGAGCACGCCGCGGGCGAGTAGGTCGCCGAGGCCACGGCCGAGTACCTCGGCGGTCGCGTCGCCAGCGCTTGACAGGGGGATCTTGCTAATCGGGCTGGCGGTCGTCGCCATGAGTGCCTCCCAGGAGGTTGGAGTTTGACTCACAGTCCAACCCGTCTGATTCGAAAACGGTGCGGATCGCATCTGACAGGGTCGCGGAGCGCGCTGACGCTTCTGAAAACGTGATGAGCTCAGTGGTAGAGACCGCCACTGAAGAGCACGAAGATCACGACGACGCAGGCCAAGAAGAACGCCAATGCCCGAACCAATCTCCGAAGATCGGGGTCCTGGCTTCTCAACGTCGCCGGTCCGGCGTAGACGGATCAGCTGCTCGGATCGCTGTGGCTCGGCGGACTGGCATGAGCGTAGGACCCAGGGATACGGCGAGAGGATTCGCCATATCCGCAACCGTGTGCGTGCCTGGCGGTGGAACTGCTCCGGGGTTCATTGGCCGCAGCGGCCTCAAGGCACGCGGTGCGTGAACCGTTTTGGGGTTGCCAGGGTCAAAAGATGCATGTTGTCGCTTCCGGGCCGGCTGCGCCGGCCCGTGCTTGTCGTGGCCGTGGTTGGTCTCACCGCCGCCGCCGTGCTGGTGGCCGGGCCCTCTAGCGCCGACGTTCAGCACGCGGTGCGCGCCGCCGGCTGGTACGCCCCGCTCGCGTTCGTCGCGCTCTATGTGGTGCTCACGCTGCTCCTAGTCCCGGGAACGATCCCGACGGTCGCTGCTGGAGCGCTGTTTGGTGCGGCGCTCGGTAGCGCTCTGGCGATCGTGGGAGCCACGCTTGGGGCCGTCGGCGCGTTTCTCATCGGCCGGTGGGTAGGACGCCGGCGGGTGCAACGACTCCTGGGTTCCCGCGCCGCCCAGTTCGACGACTGGTTTCGCCGCCGCGGCTTCGTGACGGTCCTCACGGCTCGGCTGATCCCGCTCGTCCCGTTCAGCCTCTTCAATTACGCCGCTGGCGTGACGGGGGTCTCGCTGCGGGCTTACGCTCCGGCGACGCTCCTCGGGATCGTGCCCGGGACTGTCGCGTACACCACATTGGGCGGCTCGCTGCACCACCCGGCCTCCGCGCCGTTCCTCGCGTCCATCACCGCGATCGTCTTGTTGGCCGCAGTAGTCATCCTGCGTGAACGCCGCCACCGTCGCGTCGCGCGCCTCGCGCGCAACAACGGCGAAGCACCTCGTCCGGTTCCGGTGGCGAGCTGACCGTCCGTGGTGCATGCTCTGTGTGGCGCGTAGACGCTCGGATACGGCGAACGGCCCCGAGGCCTCCGCACGAACGCCGCCTGGCGCGGCGGCCCTTCAAGGTTGTAGCGCGGTCTGAGGCGCGTCGTCTGCGCCCTGTGGATCTTGCGAGGAGCGACCCGAGGATGACGAGGGCAAACGCGAGGAGGAAGTTGCAGGCGCACATCAGGTAGGTGTCGGCGTTCGCTCGACCGGCGACGACGTCGGTCGCTTGGTACATCGCTGTGAGGACCGAGCCGGCTAGGAGGGCAATGGGAAGCGTGCGCCGGAGACGACTCGGCCGCAGGCAGTACAGCAGGGCGGCGCGGGCGCTCGCGAGGCGCTTCCGGGGTTTGGGGTCAGCAACGCCTTCGCTGTCGTGCCGGCTTGCTGGGGCGGCGGGACGCGCGCGTTCACGAACCGGTAGGTCGTTCGGCGGCGGGTCGTGCTTGAGTGATCGCAGTGCGCTGCCGACCGTCATGGGTGATGCTCCAGGTGGGCGGCCATCGCCTCGCGTACCGCCAGCCGAGCGCGGTGGCAGGCGGCGCTTGTTCTCCGCCACGCTGATGTCCAGCAGTTTGGCTGCTTCGACGGTCGGTAGTCCCTGGTTGTCGCCCAGAATGAGCGGCGCCCGGTAGTCGAGCGGCAAGCCGCGCACCGCGACCTCGAGCGCCCCGCGCAGGTCGTTTTGTCGGAGCGAACGTCGGGCGTGGCGCGCTGGCCCGCGGCGTCTCGCTCGGGATGCGCGTCGAGCGTCTCGGCATCGTCGCGTGCGTGCCGGTCGCTTCGCTTCGTTGACGCCGATCCGGTAAAGCCAGGTGAACAGCTGCGAGTCACCTTGAAAGCCGCGGATGCCGCGCCAGGCGCGGAGGAAGGCCTCCTCGGGTACTTCCTCGGCCTCTTCACGAGTTGCGCAAAGACGCGCCACGACGGCATGCAGGCCGGTGGCGTGAACGCGCACGAGCTCCTCGAACGCGTCGCGTTCACCGCGTTGCGCGCGCTCCACGAGCGCCTGCTCGTCAGCCGCGCGCGACGCGTGTTCGGCTCATACGCGCGCCTACGAACGTTGGTCGTGTTCGCTGAGCTCAGGTCTATCGTTCCTCGCGTCGGCCCACGATGATCGCAGCCGCACCGCAGCACCAGCCGGCCCGCGACTACGGCCAGCTCGAACGGGGCGTGGCGCCCGGCGAGGAATCCGTCGAGGCGCCGGACGGCGTCGAGTCATGACGCTTGCCCCCTGGCAGCGAGCGCGGACGCGGGGCGAGCGTCGAGCACCATGGCTGCGTCACCTTGCTCATGGCTGGTTTGACCCGCCAGCCGTGACAACGGTTCACGGCGCGCTCAGGTAGCTTGTGCGGCTGCCTATTCGGGGTCGGTGGGGGTGGGCTGCTCGCCGAGGGTGCGAAGAGCACTGATCGTGAGGCGCAGATTTCGCAGCATGCGCCTGCAGTTCGGGCAGAAGCGGGCGTGGCGGCGCACTGCGGCGGCTGTCTTGCTGTCGAGTTCGCCGTCGAGGTACTCCGACATCAGCTCGCGCGTGTGGCGGCAATGCTTGTGATGGACCGCGACGGGATTGACGGTCATCGGACGTATCCCTCTCGAAAGTAGCTGTCGAGCTCGGCGCGCAGTGCCCTCCTGCCGCGGTGCAGCCGGCTTTTCAGCGCTCGCTCGCTGATCGCGAGCGCCTCCGCCGCCTCAGTCGTACTCATGCCCTCGACGTCCCGCAGCAAGACGGCGGCTCGGTAGTCGGTCGGGAGCCCACCCAGGGCACGCTCGACGGCGGCGAGGAACTCGCGCGACTCGACAGTATCCTCGGGCCGCGCGTGCCAGTCGGGTATCCGCTGGCCGACATCATCGAGGAGCTCGAGGGGTTCCTGGTTTGAGCCGCGCATCGCGCGGTAGCTCTCGTTGATGCCGATTCGCGTGAGCCAGGTGAAGAACCCCGAGCGGCCCTGAAAGCGCGCGATGTTCCGCCAGGCGCGGACAAGGGTCTCCTGAACGGCGTCGTCGGTGGCCTCCAGGTCGCCGGTGATCCGCCATAGGACACGCCGCAGGCGCACGGAGTAGCGCCCGGCGAGCTCATCGAATGCCTCGCGGTCTCCCGCTTGGGCGAGCGCGACAAGGTGGCGGTCCTCCAACGCCTTGAGCCGGGTCGACATGCCGAGAACGCTAAACCCATAGTTGCTTCTTTGACCGCGCCTCGACCGGAAAGGATTCGCCGCCCCTGCACCGCGATAGCAAGCCTTGCGTGCGCACGGCGACGGCGAGCAAGCTCTTTCTCGCTGCACGGCCGGCTATCAGCGAAGCGCGGAGCGCCGGCATTGGCGGGCCGCGATGGTTGCATGCATACAGAGACACCTCCGGTTGCGCGATTCAGCGATAGACGCCGCAGCCCGCATCGGACACGCACAGCGACATCAGAGACGTTGGACCCCTGAAACGCCAAAAAGGTGCAGCGGTCTGAGCGCGGAGCGGTCGAGCGGGAAAATTGACTCGGGCTTGCGTTGCTGTCGCTTCACGCCTCGGCGAGGGCGGGGCGCTTGGCGAGCGTCTCGAGCGTGACGCCGCGGCCCTCGCGTCCGCGGCGCCACCAGACAGCCGAGGCGAGCGCGCCGATCGTCCACAGCGCCGATAGCGATAGGAAGGCGCTCCACAGACCGAACTGGCTGGCCGTCTTGGCCAGCACGACGACGCCGACGATCGCGCCGATCCGCCCAAACCCGACGCAGGCACCGACCGCGGTCGCGCGCAAGTGAGTGGGGAACAGCTCCGAGAACGTCGGGTAGGCCGACATCCACGCTGCGGACGCGAACAACACCGCGATCGTGAGCGTGATCAGCGTGAGCGTCGCGGAGTGCTGCGTGGCGGCCCACGCCAAGCCGAGCGTGCTCAGTGCCGCCGCCGTGTACGCGGCGAATACCGTGGGCTTGCGGCCGATGCGCTCAAGCGCCCAGGCGACGCTGAGCCCCCCGACGACCGCGCCGAGGTTGGCGACGACGAAGTACCACGGCACCGAGCCGGCACCGACATCAACCACGCCAGGGACGAGAACGAACACGGCGATGAACGAGAAAATGCCGTAATAGGCGGCAGCCTCGGAAAAGTCGAGCGTCATCCCGTAGATCAGCTCGGGGCGATGTTCGCGCCACAGCTCGCGCAACTGCCCGGCGAAGTTCGAGCGAAGCTCGTGGCCGGCGTAAGCCGTGCCCTCGCCGGGGATGCCGCTGATCCGCTCGATCACCGCGTCGGCCTCCTCGAGACGGCCGCGCGCGGCGAGCCACCGCGGTGACTCGGGGATAACGCGGCGCACGTACAGGCCGTAGAAGGCCGAGACGGCGCCGAACAGGAAGGCGTAACGCCAGCCGTGGGCGCCGAGGACGCCGTTGATGAACACGATCCCGACGATCCCGGCGACGATGCCGCCGAGCGACCAGAAGTTCATAATGAGGGCGTTCGTGCGTCCGCGCACCCTCGCCGGGACGAACTCGGCCATCGCCGAGGAGACCGCGGAATACTCGCCGCCGACCCCGAGCGCCGTGAGGAAGCGAAAGAACAGAAACGACGCGTAGCCCCACGATGTCGCGGTCAGGATCGCCGCGACCGAGTAGAGGATCAGCGTGGCGGAGAACAAGCGCCGCCGGCCGACGCGGTCAGCGAGGTAGCCAAAGCCGAGCGCCCCGATCATGATCCCGACGAACCACACGATCCAATACCAGACCGCCTGCTGATCGGCAGAGAGATGGAAGTCGTGGCCGATCGGCCCGATCACGCTCCCGATGATCTGAATCTCAAACGAGTCCAGGGCCCAGCCGACACCGAGCGCAAGAACGATCCGGGTGTGAATCGGCCGCCACGCGGAAGCGTCAAGACGGGCCGACATCAGAGGGAGACGCTTCCTTGGCCGTCGCGGTCCCCGGTCGTTTCGAAGTCATCGCAATCCGCTGCGCGTGGATTCGCCACCTCTTGCGCCCCGCCGCGTCGCTCTAGAATCTGGCCGTCGGCGTCAAGCGACGCGCGGACCAACTCCGTCGCGGCGCGATCGCTGCTGCCGCGGAGAGTCCCGGCGAGCCACCGTCCCCATGAGCGCGGCGTGCGCCTGACGCGGTCCGCCAGGACCGGGAAGGGATCGCCGGCTACGAGCGGGAGCAGCAGACCGAGCCGGTCAAGGCGCGCAAGATCATCAGCGCCGCCGAGCGCCACGCCGCGGATCACGATCTGCGGCACCGTCGCGCCGCCGGTACGCGCGGCCAACTGTCCGCGGAAGCCTGCGACGCCGGCGCCGGAGACCTCGTCGTAGGCGATCGCCCGCCGCGCCAGTAGCGCGCGCGCTCGGGCGCACGCTCCACAGAACGGAAGCGTGTACACCGTCACCGTCGCGGAAGGCATCCCCGGGGGGCTGGGTGCTGGGTCGGGGCGAGCCACCATCGATCCCTTCGATTCATCCGGATGGGAAAAGGATTCGCGGGGTGCGCGAATCCTTTCGAGGCTCCCTGGCATCCAATCGTGAAATCCAGCCTGAGGAGAAGTGACGTGAAGGCCATCTTGAACGGTATGACGATCGCCGAGAGCAACGAGACAATCGTTGTCGAGGGCAACCACTACTTCCCGCCGGAGAGCGTCAACCACGAACACCTGAGCCGCACAGCCATGAAGACGCCGTGCCCATGGAAGGGCCTCGCCAGCTACTATTCGGTCACCGCCGACGGCAAGACCAGCCGAAATGCTGCGTGGACCTACCGTCAACCGTGGCCCTGGATTCGCAAGATCCGAAACCACGTCGCTTTCTGGCAGGACGTCGAACTTCGTGCCTGACGCCACCCGGTCCGCTCGTGCCGGCCAGGCCGGACGCGACGGTTCGGTCCGGGTCAGTTAGGTGAGCGCTCGGCGGGAGCGCTACGACCTCGTGCTTGTCGGCGGCGGCACCGGTGGGCTCGTGGCCGCGATGATCGCTACCGCCGTTGGCGCCAAGACCGCGCTGATCGAGCGGGAGCGCACCGGAGGCGACTGCCTATGGACGGGCTGCGTGCCAAGCAAGAGCCTGCTCGCCACCGCCGATCTCGCACACCGCATCCGCCACGCAAACACGGTAGGACTCGCTCCGACCGAGCCTGATATCGACTTCGCCCGGGTCATGGCGCACGTCCGCGGCGTGCGCGAGCAGATCGCGCCGGAGGACTCGCCCGAGCGTCTGCGCGCCGCCGGGGTCGAAGTGATCGAGGAATCGGCCACGTTTCTCGCGCCCGGACGGATAGGCGCGGGAGAGCGGGAGCTGAGCTTCCGCCGCGCGATCATCGCGACGGGCTCGCGGCCCACGATGCCGCCGGTCACATCCCTCGAACAGGCAAAGCCCTTGACCAACGAGACGCTCTGGGATCTCGACCGGCTACCCCGACGCCTTGTCGTCCTCGGTGGTGGCCCGATCGGCTGCGAGCTGGGCCAGGCGTTTGCTCGCCTCGGCTCGCGGGTGACGATCGTAGAGATGGCGCCGCGACTCCTCCTCAAGGAGGAACCCAACGCCAGCGAGCTGGTCGCCGACCACCTACGCGACGACGGAGTCACGCTCCTCCTCGCCGCCAGAGCCTCGGCCGTGCAACAGCCGGACGGTCGCGGTGGCGGCGAGCTGCTCTGCCAGCACGACGGAACGACGACGCTCGTGCCGTTCGACCGGATCCTCGTCGCCGCCGGCCGGGCGCCCGAGACCGACGGACTCGGCCTTGACCGAGTCGAAGTTCAAACCGGCCCAGCCGGCTCAGTCGTGGTCGACAAGACGCTACAAACCACGGCACGCGGGATCTACGCCGTCGGCGATGTCACGGGCGCCCTGCCGTTCACGCATGTCGCGGCCTACCACGCGCGGATCGCCGCCGTCAACGCGCTCTTTCCCACCAGGCGGAAAGTCAACTACGACGCCATTCCCTGGGTCACGTTCACTGACCCCGAGGTCGGCCGGGTCGGGCTGACCGAACAAGCCGCCCGCGAACGCTGGGCAGACCGCACCAAGGTCACGTCCTTCGACTACGCCGGGCTCGACCGCGCGATCACCGCCGGCCAGCCCTACGGATTTGCCAAGCTCATCGGCGACCCGAAAGGCCAACTGGTCGGGGCCACGGTCGCCGCTCCCGCCGGCGGCGAGACGATCGCCGAGCTCGCGGCGTCGGTCTCGCGCGGCGACCCGATCGACCGGGTCTCCCAAACCGTCCACGCGTACCCAACCTTCTCCGAGGGCCCGGCACGCGCCGCCGACGACTACCTGCGCACCCGGCTCGGCACCACCCGAATGCAGGCGATCACCCGCGCCGCGCTCGCCGCCTCTCGAGCGCTGGACCGCTTCCGATGACGACCCGCCCGGCCAATGCCCATCGCCGAGACCCTTGGCTATCTGGCTCGCCCCGCGCATCTGCGCCGGACGACCTCCATCGCGCTCGTCGTCGGGATCGTGCTGAGCACGATAAATCAGCTCACCGTAATCACCGCCGGCCACGCGAACACCGCCACCTGGGTGCGCTGCGCCCTGAACTTCGTCGTGCCGTTCATCGTCTCCAACCTCGGCCTGCTCACCGGTCGACCCCGCCTCTAGTCCGGTGCTTGGGTCCCTGACCCCTCAAAGTAGCAATCGCGCCGCTATGCCGAAGGCGGAGCTCGGGATCACGAGCCGCCCTGATGTCCGGCGCGGCCATGCTCTACTCGCGTCGAGACGCTACTGAGTTAGCGCTGAGCCCGTCAAAACCCTCACACCTCGCCGCAACGGTACACGGGTTTGCCCGACCTCGACAGCAAACGGTACACGAACGGTACACAGCCTCATCTCGCCGCCCAACTCAACCCAAAGAAAAACCCCGCCTGAGCAGGGCTTTCCTTCGATCGGGGAGACAGGATTTGAACCTGCGACCGCCCGGCCCCCAGCCGGGTGCGCTACCAGACTGCGCCACTCCCCGTGGCCCTGCAGAGCGGGCGACGGGAATCGAACCCGCCCTAGAAGCTTGGAAGGCTTCTGTGCAACCACAACACTTCGCCCGCGAAGCTTGAAACGGAGGATACCGGCCACGGGCAAAGCGCCACCTCTCCGCTCCCGAGCCCGACCAAGTCCTCGCCGACAGGGTTCTCCCACCCTGGACACGCGACCACCTCGGGGACCTCCCGCTCGACGCCACCCGCCCCCCACCTCCCCGCCCGTCAGCTTCCTCCCGCGCCACGGCGCTCTTCGGTCGGCACGCGGCCTGAGGAATCGGCCAGATCGCCCGGCGGCCAGGGGCCGAACCAGTTGTCACGCCCACCGTCCAGGGTGACCACCGACCCGCTGAGAGCCCGGCCCAGCGGGGAGGCAAGCAGGGCGATGAGCCAGGCATGCTCCTCCACCCGTCCAAGCCGACCGAGGGGGACGGTCCTCGCCGCCGAGCGCCACACCTCCTCGGGGTACTTGCGCAGCGACTCGGTGTCAAAGTGCCCGGCCGCCGCGGCCACCACCGCGATGCCGTCGGTCGCCCACTCGGCGGCCAGCTCGCGGGTCAGTCCCTCCACCGCCGCCCGGGCGGCGCTCGAGTGCGTCATCCCCGCCAGACCGTGGTGGGGGGAGAGGGTGACGTTGATGATCATTCCGCTGCCGGCGCTACGCATGGCCCGATCCGCGGCGGTGTGAGCCATGAGCACCGTTCCCCCGACGTTGAGTCCCATGACCGCCTGCCAACCCTTGGCGGCGATCGCCTCGGCGGGGACGAAGTACTGACCTCCGGCGTTGTTGACCAGGGTGTCCAGGCGCCCGTGGCGCGCGACGGTGGCGTCCACCATGCGCGCGGCGTCTGCGGGCCGACGGATGTCCCCCGCCACCCAGGTGCAGCGCTCGCCGATGCCGGCCGCCGCAGACTCCAGCACGTCCTCGCGTCGACCGCTGATCACCACCTGGGCGCCGCAGGCGGCGAGCTCGGCGGCGGCAGCGCGGCCCAGCCCGGTGCCCCCGCCGGTGATCAGCGCCACCTGACCTTCCAGGGCCCCGGCGGCGAAGATGGCCGAATCTCTCACCCCGCGCCCTCGCCCCCGCCCGCGGCCTCGCACGCTTCGGCCTCGGCGCCGGCGCCGTAGCGGTCCTCTCCGCCAGCACCGGCCCGGGCGAGCTGGGGCTCGACGACCTCCCGGACGTAGCTGCGGCGCACGGGGTCTGACTGGCGCAGCATCCACATCTCGTCCAGCGGCGGCTCGGGAGCTCTCTGGAGCACGTCGCGGACGTAGCTCTCACGGACAGGATCGGGTTGGCCGAGCATCCAGATCTCCTGGCGCTGGGGCTCCTCGCCGGCGTCGAGGACCTCGCGGACATAGGCGCTGCGTGTCGCGCGCGGCTGGGAGAGCATCCAGCGCTGCTCGGGCTCTCGGGAGGCCGCCGCCGCCGCACGCGCCACCGGGGTAGGGGCGAGCAGTACCGAGCGGGTCAGCGACAGGGCCACGGAGCGCCAGTCTAGGTCTCTTAGGCGCTCGGGCTAGGATCGCCAGCCGTGAGCGCCACCGCCGAGCCCTCCCTGCGCGTGGTGACCGAGAAGACGCTGGGACACCGCGAGCGCCGTCAGGCCGGCCGGCTGCTCGCCCAGGAATGGGGTGCGGATTGGCGGCGCAACGCCTACGCCGGTCCGCAGGCTCCGCAGCTGCGAGCACTCGAGCTCAACCGGGCGGGTGGGGTCATCGGCCAGGTGTCGGCCTTCTGGCTGCCCACCGAACCACAGCGACGGATGTACGGGATCGGCGACCTGGTGGTCAAGCCTCGCTACCGGGGGACCGGTGTGGCGCGGCGCATGTGTGAGGCTCTTACCGCGGAGTGCTGGCGTCTGGAGGCGGAGATCGTGCTCGTCGACACCCTCGCCGCTCAGGCGACATTCCTGGCCTTGGGCTTCCGAGTGGTCACGGCCTTTGACTACTTCTATGAAGTCGATGACACCTGCCACCGCCACCGTCACTGGCTGGCGGCCGAGCGGGTACCCGTGGAGCGGGTGTGCATTCTGGAGCACGGCGACTTCTGACGCAGACCCTGGACCCCGTCGGCCATCGTCACGTCATCCTGGCCCTCTAGGCTCAGGTCACCGTGGCATCGATGAATAGGTTCGTTCCGAGCGGGGAGGCTGGATGCGGGCACGCTCGCCGATCCTCCTGACCGCCCTGGTGGTCGCCGACTGCCTGGCCTGGCGCTGGTCGGTGGGCGCCCAGAGCGACCTCGCCGCGATCTTCGCCGGGCTGGCTCTTCCCGCCCTGGCGGTGATCCTGGCGTGGTCTCTGACCCGGGGGGCACTGGGCGCCGCCAGGCGCGCGTCCCGGTCCGCCCGCCAGCGGCTGTCGGCCTCACCTTTCCCGCCGGCCCACCTCCCCGCCGTATCGCCACCCGGACCTGGGCCCGAGCCGGCCGGCCCCGGGAATGACGGTCCGCCGACCGAGCGCCCTGGCCGTATCGCCGCGTGAGCGCCCGCCGCCGCCGGGCCCCTCCCGGGCGCCGACGTGTCGCCCCGGCCGCAGTGATCGCGACCATGCTCCTCGTCCTCGTCGTGGGGGCCGGCATCTATGCCTATGTGCACCGCCGGGCGGGCGACGTGGTCCATCCTCATGCCCGCTTCGTGCCCGAGGCGACTCCCCGGCCGGGGGGACCGGACCGCTTCACCTGGCCCCTGTTCGGATATGTCAAGGACCACACCCGCTACTTCCCCGCCGATTCCCGCTTGCATCCTCCCTTCGTCAGCCGGTGGCTTTACAACGGTCATTCCCTGCTTGAGTTCCCGCCCGTCATCTCCGGCGCCACGATCTATCAGCTCAACGACAGCGGGGTGCTGCTGGCCATTGCCAAGTCCACCGGAAGGATCCGCTGGACGGCGCACCTCGGAGTCCTGGCCGCTTCGACCCCGGCCGCCTCGGGCGACACCGTCTACGTGACCATCCTCGATCGCGCGGCGGGGATCCACGCCGGGCGAGTGGTCGCCCTGCGCCAACGCGACGGAGCCATCCGCTGGTCACGAGACCTCCCCAGCCGCAGCGAGTCCTCCCCCCTGCTTGACCGCGGCCGCCTGTACTTCGGCTCTGAGAGCGGCGCCGTTTATGCCCTGCGGTCCACCGACGGGCGGGTGCAGTGGACCTACCATGCCCACGGAGCGGTAAAGGCCAGCCCCACCTACCGCGACGGCACCCTGTACTTCGGCGACTACGGCGGTCATGTCCAAGCGGTGCGCGAGAGCGACGGGCGACTGGTGTGGTCGACGCAGACCAACGGCACGCTGTTCGGCGCCGGCACGTTCTACTCCACCGCCGCGGCCGTATACGGGCGCGTGTACCTGGGCAACACCGACGGGCGGGTGTATGCCTTCGACGCCCGCGACGGCAAGCTCGACTGGGCCAAGCAGACCGGAGCCTACGTCTACTCCTCCCCAGCGGTGACCGACGTGCCGGGTCTGGGGCCGACGGTGTTCCTGGGGTCCTACGACGGTAGGTTCTACGCGCTCGACGCCCGCGACGGCAGGGTGCGCTGGAGCTATAACGCCCATGGTCGCATCTCGGGCTCGCCCACGATCATCGGGCACATCGTCTACTTCGCCGACCTGGGCACCCGCACCACCATCGGCCTGGGCACGCGCTATGGCTCTCGATTGTTCTCCAAGCAGACGGGCTCCTTCGATCCGGTGATCTCAGACGGCCGGTGGATCTTCCTCACCGGCTACACCAGCCTGTACGCGCTGGAGCCGCGCGCCCTCCTGCTCGCCCAGCAGCGCGCTGCCCGGGGGGCTCACCCCCGGCCACCGGGCACCCGACCCGCGCCCCGCCCATCACCGCCGCGCCCGGCGTCCCCACCGCCTCGGCGACACACCCCCCAGGAGCTGTGTCGCAGCCGAGCGTGCAAAATCCGCACCTACCGCCGCTATCACCACCCCCCCGCGCGTCAGCGCTGCCAGAGCCTCGCTTGCCGTCGGCGGTTTCACTCCCACCCGTAGCGAAGGTTCTCCGTCCTGCGCCGCGCCGCCCCCGCGCGACCGCGCGTCCCCGGCCGCAGCGCCCACGCAGCCTCACAGCGCCGCGCCGGTTACCCCGCCGACCCCCCCAGCGCCCGTCCCAGCAGGTTGCGCGTCAGCGCCACCAGCCGCGGATCAGCCACGCGCGGGGCGCCCGGCCCGGCGTCGGCAACCGGAGACAGCCCGAGCTCCCACCCCAGCGTCCCCGAAGCGAACACGAGCGCTCCCGACCGCGCCCGATAAAGAGTGGACTGCCCGAGCCCCGAGCCCCCGGTCTGACAGGGAGCACTGCCGCCCCCCACCACCAGCGTCCCCACCGGAGCCCCCGCACTGCGACGATCGAGCTCATAGCCCAGGATGCCCGGAATGCTCTGCCCGGCGCGCAGCCCCGTGCCCGCGAACAGCCACGCCGGTGACAACGACGCCGTGGGCGACCAGTCGTAGTAGTGATAGACCGCCCGCCCGCTCACCGGGGCGCGCGGGGTGATGCAGTTCTCATAGCCGCTGCCGGTGAGCCCGGCGCCCAGCCCCGGAAACGGCCCGGTGGGCAGCACGCGGTCGGGGTCGGCGGCGACGTGCTCCTTGTAGGCGACGATGCGATGCGCCGGTGCTCCCGCCTCGCTGGAGGCGCCGGTGGCGGCCTGGAAGCGCACCCGCCAGGCCAGCGTGTCCGAGCTCAGGAACACGAGGCTCACCCCCCGGTCACGAGCCCTCTCAAAGCCGAGCATGGCGGCCTGTGACCAGTACTCGGAATGACCGATGTCGAGCAGCGTGTGGGCTCCGAGCAGCTGGCCCGGAGCGGTGTCGACGGAGGCGTTGGTGGTGTAGGAGACCGGGTAGCCGTAGCGCTCCAGGAAGCGCACCATGGCGATGTCGCGCACAAAGAGCTGTCCGGCGCCGCTGACGCTGTCATAGGGGCGGTCATAGGAGACCTCGACGCCCTGGCTGGTGCCGGTCGCCAGGACGCGGCGCGCGCCGCCCGGGTACAGGCTGTCGCCGCCCCAGGCGTTGTAGGCCTCATAGGTGGCGGTGGAGATCTGGGCCAGCAGGGGGGCGGGACGGGTGGCGCGCACCACGAACAGGCACTCGCGCCGGTCGCCGCCGGGGGTGTCCAGGCGCACCACGTAGACTCCGCTGGGCAGGGCGCGCGGGATGGTCAGCGACAGGGTGGGATGCCAATGACACTCGGTGAGCCCGGTCTGGGATACGTGAGTGCAGGCGGGCTGGGGTCCCACGGGCAGCGGTGCGCTGGAGAGCACCTCCCGGCCACCACGTCCCTCGTAGTAGCCCATGCGAAAGATGCGCACGCTCACCCGCCGTGCCCCCGGCGCGCGCACGTAGATGCGCTCGGGCTCACCGGGCGTGACGTCCTGGGAGGACACGTAGGCGGCGATGGGCCCCCGCCCCCGGCCGCCGGCAAGGCGCCACGCGGTGGTGCCGGGCAGGCGGTTCTCGGCGGAGACGGTGGCGGGCTGGCTGCCCGAGACCGACCATGAATAGAGGGCCCCTCCGGGGCCGTCGGAGACCGCGGCGTTGCGGTCGGCCCGGTGGGGGGCGCCTGCGCCCGCCCCGCACCCACCGAGGGTGAGGACGACGAGCAACCCCAGCGCTGTCCTCGTCACGTGTCTGTGCCGCCACAGCGCGGGCCGCGGTCGAGCACGCGGGCCAGGGAGAAGCGCGCCGACACCCGCAGGGGTCCTGGCCCCCGGGCGCGCACGAGCGTCCAGTCACCGGGAGCGCGAGTGACACAGCCCGCTCCGGCGCTGACCTGCCAGTAGGGGGAGAAGCGCACGAGCACGGGGATGTCACCGGCGCGCGTGGCCCGCACCGAGAACGCCTGGTCCTCCAACCCGGTCAGCCTTCCCACCCCACCCGCCAGCGCCCGCGCGTGGCGCAGTTCGAACACGCGCCAGTGGGCGCTGCGCCAAACCGGCTTCAGGTAGGCCAGGCCGCCGGCCACCAGACGGCCCTCGTCGACGCTGGATGGGTCGAGGATGGCGTCGGGTAGGGCCACGTAGCGCACCCCGACGCTCAGCAGCCAGGCGTGATACTCGACCGCGGTCAGGCCCCGGTGATAGAAGAGCGGGTCATAGCGCACGTCGAGTTGGCGCTCCCAGCCCCGGGCCAGCGGGTAGCGCAGGGCGAGCAGGGCGGCGTCCCAGTGGGTGCGGATGAACGGAACCTCAAGGCGCCCCAGCGGCCGGGCGTGGGCGTTGAGGAAGCCCTCCAGCGGTGCGTAGTAGGAGGCGTTGGTCGAGTCGTCGGCCAACCCCTTGGCCACCTCGCGCACGGGGGAGTTCCACTGGTAGACGACCAGGGCGAGGACGGTGGCGGCGAGGACGGCCACGCCCACGGGGGCCCGGGCCCGCTCGCGCAGACCGCGCAGCAGGGTCTGCGTCAGAGCGGGGCGGCCTCCCATCACCGCGCACAGCAGCAGCGGCCCGGAGAACATGGCGCCCAGCCGGCTGACGTTGCTGCCCATCGGCGTGTGGGTGGCCAGCGACGCCACCACCGCCAGCGCGTAGAGGACGGCGCCGGTGCGCAGGACGCGCTCACCTCGGGGCAGCAGGGCACCGGCGAGCGCGGTGAGCACCAGCGCCCCCCAGAACGCGTTGTGTCCGAACGGCTGGCGACCGCCCTCGGGGAAGGTGACGCCGAGCACGGCGGTGAGGACCACGGGAGGGACGGCCACCACCAGGCCGACACCACGCAGTCGCGCCCGGCCCGGTCCGGGACCGCCCAGTCCCCAGGCGACTCCGGCGAGCGCGAGAAACAGGCCGGCCACCGGGCTGGCCGCCGCGCACAGCGCTCCCAGCACCCCGGCCGCCACCAGGCGCCGGCGCTGGAAGGCCAGCAGCGCTCCCAACCCCACCGCCACCCCCAGGGCGAAGGTGAGCCGGCCGATGAGCAGGTCGGTGGCGGTGGCGCCCGCCAGCCACAGGATGCCCCAGCGCGCGGTGGATCCGAAGTGCCGGCGCGCCAGGGCGGCAAAGCACAGTGCGCAGGCCACCGCCGCCAGGGCTCCCACCAGGCGCGTGCCCAGCAGATCGCCGAGGGGGGCGAAGAGCAGGCTGTAGCCGGGAACGTGGTGGCCGG